>Ga0209935_1000945_pt1 | contig 55244 bp, 46 predicted proteins | sample ThiBio_1000_plan_2_FD_183958 | JGI IMG/M metagenome (GOLD analysis project Ga0209935, IMG submission 183958) | Wastewater bioreactor microbial communities from Cape Town, South Africa - Thiocy_cont_1000_plan (SPAdes) | ecosystem: Engineered > Bioreactor > Thiocyanate-remediating >... | reverse complement strand
AGCACTGGAGCCAATAAGTGTGATATAGGTATTGCATGTGAGAAGAATTGATACATTGGATAGTAGTGGTCGGATACGAATACATATTAAGATGAGCGTTATCGAACAAATGAGAAAAGTTAATGCACAAAGAATCGAAACGAGAACTTCAAATATTTTCCATTCAAACATGATGATAATTAAAGATTAAATGTAAAACTGGAATTGAAAAGGATTTTTATGAATTGAATTACCATAGTTTCTTGCACATCTTTAATCAAACGTGCGTACTCTAGCGGTTTCTTCTTTTTTAAAAGATCGGCATTTAGTTCATTTGCTGAGCATTGATAAAGGAATGAAAGAAAAAAAAGAAATAAAAGCTTGATACGTGGTTGTTGTTTAATTACATATGCACTTATTCTGCAGAATCGCCATTCATACAAGTAGATAATTATCTATCATCAGTTAAGATGCATTCATATGTAATTATGTCGTAGTACACTCATTTTGCATTTCTACTTGTTACAAGAAACGAAGAAAGAATTGCGAATATTTTCTTCAATGGAAATAATCTAACATATGTTGTCCTCGGGTATAATTTAAACTAATTTAAGTCTTTCTTTATATTGCTTTTATTCTCGGATTTATTCACTGCGACAGAAATAGATCGGTAAGCACTTGTTTCAGTGCAATTTATTCGTGTGTCAATATAGATACAAAACAGAATATTTCCTTTTATGTTCATAGATAAAGTCAAAATCGATCAAAAAACTTGTCGACAACGAAATTCACTTTCTAAATAAATAAATTCATGCAATGGAAAAAATAAAAGATTTATCAATAGAACGAACATTCATTGAAAACACAACGCTTTTGATAATAAACAATGCGAACATACTGAAAAAGCATAGAGAAAATTAAGCTCGTATTCGACAGTAAATTTCATTGTCGATTATCGATGAAGTTATTTCTGTTAAATAAGTATTGCAAATTCAAACAAATGGAATATTTGTTCTTAAAGGAAAATTCATGTATAAAAATAAGACAATATCAAACTTAACGTATTAATAGCAATATAATCATCAATGTTTTAAAATAGTTTGCTCACTTATAAAACTGAACTAATGCAAAAGAAAGAAAGAACTCTAGTTTTTTTTTGTTACAATAGGATTTTTTCTCCAGAACTTTATGCCAAGGAATAATTATGCTGATAACAATACGAAATAAAAGATTGAATATATTTTGCTTAGAAAACAAAACAATATAATGAACTCTTTCTTGTCGAGCAATTTTTTGATTCTATTCAATGTCATAAATATGTTAATTCATTCTGAATATAAATATCCCACTGTGATCTGTTGAATATCATGATTAGATTGATGTGTTCTATTAAGATATGTTCATGCATACGAATAAAACTATATTTCAAATAACAAGAAAATTAAAGATTGATTGAATATGATTTTGTTCTTTCTTCAGTAGATAACTATTCAGAAAGAAGAAGTGCCCGAAATGAGAAGTTGAGGAAGTCTTAAAAAACATTTTCTTTTCATGCCTTTTCGCATCGTACATAATCAAAATCGAAGATCATTGTCTTTCTTTTTTTCTTTCTTTTGTCTTCTTTTATGAAATGACATAAGCGAGAAAAAGAAAGAAAATGCATGGATTATTTGATATAAAATTCGCATTTCCATCGAAGCACATAACTGTGTACATCAGTCTAAACAGCATCGAATGATGATAAGAAGATCTTCAGATCGATTTATGATTTTCCCCTCCCTCTCCCTCTCTCTTGTTGTTGTTTTCGATAGGCATCATCATCTTTTTTTTTCTCTTTGTTACTCTATACTTTCCTGTGGCCTGTCAAGCAAACTTTTCGACAAGTCATAAAGAAGAAAGAGTGGGAGAGAAAACGAGAGAAGAAACAGCGAATAAAATGGGATTCTTTCTTATTCATACAATAAGACAGCAAAGATACGTAGATTAGTTCAATCAAACAAACAATGACAACCTCACTCAATCATACACTTGGAAATTCTACGAAAGCTGACTTTTCAATTCGATTACCAATAGGCGTACAAGTAGGTCAATTCGAATATGATCTAACGAAATAATTTATTTACTTTCAAAGTTTATCTATTTATTCCTATTTGCTCTTGTTGTTCTACTGGCTGTTTGCGGTAATTCTATTGTTATATGGATTGTCCTCGCTCATCGTCGTATGCGAACACCAACAAATTACTTTCTTGTTAATCTTGCCTATGCCGATGTTCTCAATGCTCTATTCAATATTCCATTTAATGGCTACTATATGGTCATACAAGTACCCTGGCCATTCGGCAAGTTTATGTGTCCATTAGTTCAAGCCGTTTCTCATATATCTATAGCTGCGAATGTGTTGACTTATGTTGCAATTAGTTTAGATCGGTAAAATGAAAATCTTGTTTGTTTTAAGTTTGAATATTTTCCTTTTTGTAAAAAAAACAAAAGATATTTCGCAATTATTCATCCGTTACGTACGAAATTAACGCACAAACAAACAATAATGATTATATGTGCAATATGGATTTTGTCTTTGTTGGTTTCCTATCCCGCAATAAGATCGTTTAGTCATATGAAAACCGATTGTAAAATCGACGATCCAAATAGTCATCAGAAATATGAATGGATCTTTTTCACGGTGACTTATATTGGACCAATTGTTATTCTAACAATAACATATACGAGAATTGCTGTGGAATTATGGGGACAAACTGGTTTAAGATTTGATTTCGATCTTTGAAATTAATTTAAATAGGTTTTAATTTTAGCTATCGGAGAAGTAACAAAACGTCAGCGAGATTCAATTCAATCGAAACGTAAAGTTGTCAAAATGCTCATCGCTGTTGTTTTAATATTCGGTATATGTTGGTAAGAGAAACACATTCGCAATCATCTTGCTTCCATATCAAGAATTCGATATTTAGGTTTCCACAACAATTATATTTCATTGTCGTTGCATTTGATGAGAACATACCTGAATGGCCAGTGACACCTTATGTTTATCTCACATCGTACTTTTTTGCAATGAGTAATTCAATGTACAATCCATTTCTCTATTGTTGTATGAATAATCGGTAAATAGAATTCAATTAGAAGCACAAAAAAAGACAAATCTCGAATTGTTCAATTTAATTTCTGTTTTAGATTTCGTAATGGTTTTCGTAGTGTCTTTCGTTTTTGTCCATGTGTGTCTTGGTCGCCTGAATATGACTTTCAAACCAATGTTTCCTGTCGTAGTTTTTCCGAAGCATCAACGCTAGGTGTTGTCTATTCGTCTCATCATAAAAACCGAACAGCTAGTATAAACAATGCTCCTCATACGACTATATCCGAATTATCTTCAATTAATCCTTCTCGACATCGTCGACAAGATTTTTAAGAGTAGAAAAAAGAAAAAGAAAACGAACAAACACAATATTTCTCTCATAGAATTTTTTTTCTGTCGTCATTTTATTTCGTTGATGATGATGTTTCTTTTTTTTGTCTTTATTTTCAATAATATATATATATATACGTATGTATTCCGAGAAGAAAAAGAAGAGAAGATTTCACGATGTTTTACAAAAATAAATTTTTGATTCGGATTTCTTTTGTTTGTTGAATTGGTTTGATTTTGGAATGCTAATGACGAAACTTGAGTTAAAAGTGTGAGAGAGAGAGAGAAATCTGTTGAGTTATTGTAACCAATTTCCGTTGAGACGAGCAAGTAAACGAAGCCAATGACTATCGCTATTGGAGATCGTGTTTTCATCATCGGAGATTGGTTGTTCGTATTCATTGGCGTTCGATGAACGTTTTTCATTTTCCATGATGTTTTGATAACGACTTGCAGATTTCAAGCTTTGTCGTTTTTCCTTGAAGAAAGAAAGCGAAAATCATTTTCAAATTCAAACAACAAGCCTTACACTTCGTTCATTTTGAACGGTATTGTAATTTTCATCGTAAACACGTGGACCAGCTTTCATGTTATGAGGAACTTCAGCAGTTCCGTGTAAGACCAAACGAAAATCTTCGAGTGAACCATGATTTTTCATATTTCCTGTCTGAGAAAAACGAACAACATTCAAAAAAAGATCGAATCAATCAATCAATTTTACTGTGTCCATGATTTTGATTGTCCATAAACCTTTTGGATCTTCGCCCCAATTGTGTACACTCATGAATGACCAATTTTTGAATCCATCAGGCGATGAATCTTGATCACGTTCGGATAATAAGGTTGTTTGTGTGCCATGTGGACTTGTGATATTGATTTTTAATGCACCACGTCGTGTATAGTGAATTGTGACGTATAATTGAACGTGTTCGAGAAAACGAACAACATTATTTTCACCTTCGCAACCTTTGACTTCGAAATCGATTTCTAATGGATGAGCAGCGCTGATTTGTCTAGATTCAGCCGAATGTTTAGTTAGTAACAAAATCAAGCAAATCAAATTAGTCAATTACTGTGGTTGAAATTTAACCGGTTCGATTTCGCAAATACTTTGTTTTGGCACGGTGACCCAATTTTTAGCTGCTTCAGTTAATGCAGCAGCGTTCAAAAGACCAAAACCAAATCGACTATTGACCTAAACAGGCAAAGAATTGCATAAAAACATGCTTAGTTAATTGAAATTAAACATAATAAACTGTTGAAAAGATAAATATTGACTAATGGAAAGAAAAAAGTTCATTAGTTTAATGGGTTTGACTTACTTTGAAACCGGCGCCGTTGGTTGCCCAACCATGATTATCAGCTAATGGTGCATATTCTGATGTCCAAGCGACTAGATGTTGCATATCACGCCATGTTAATTCCGGACTAGACGAAAGTAAAATGTTTCAGAGGGAAATCTTTGTAACGAAATTATTTACTTGGCTTCTAAGACGAGAGCGAAGATTCCAGCAGCTAATGGTGCTGATGCTAAATGAACAAAAAAAAAACTTATTTGAATAGAATTCTTCGTCGACAAACCTGATGTTCCAGTATGATCATCAGTACATGAATCATGAAGATCAGTTGTTGTCTAAATAAAAGATCGAATCGGTATTTCATTCATTGGCGATATGTTTTTGTCTACAGACCACTTTTTGATCTTGATAAGCTCCTGATGAATATGTTGTTGCCATTGTACTTGGACAACGTTCAGCATACCATGGTGATTGTTGATGTTCTGAGGCCGATGAAATTGAAATGGTATAGATCGAACCGGTATAACCATCACAATTGCAGTTATCTTGTCGTCGTCCACCGTTACCCGATGCCCAAACGTAGATAACACCTTTACCATTACGGCCTTCTGTGATTCCTTTGATAAAAGCTGCTGATGCAAGTGTACCAGGACCTTCGACCTAAATTCGCAACATTTTCAATCGAAACTTTTGTCTTTTGACTTTCAAATTTTATCCTACTGTTCGTCCATCATCATTTGGTCCCCATGAAGCCGAGTAGATATCGATATATTTATGATTGAATGCAATAGCTTCAGCTTCAACACGATCCGTAACATGACCATCTAACATACGAATACCACCGATTTTAGCATTGTATCTAAAAGATTCCAGTTTTTAGACAAAGATTTTCTTCTTTTAAATCGTTTCATACGCAATTCCGACACCACAAATCGAATTATTGGCAACCATAGCTACTTCACCTGCGCATCGTGTACCATGTCTAAACAACAAACGTAAGAAATGCTCAATTCCAATCGAAAGATTCATCTACTTGTTTTCATTTGTTGGATCATAACGTGGACTTGGATCATCATCGTTATCATTTAAATCGTAACTCGCTTTGGGATCATAGTTAGCTCGAATATCAGAGTTGTTCCATTCCAAACCGTCATCGAGAATTGTGACTTTAATACCTTTGCCAGTGTAACCCGCAGCCCAAGCTGGTAGAACGTGTAAATCGAGTTTTGGTAATTGACTTGAACTTTTCGGTCTTGTGTCTTTCTATAAGAAAAAAAAAGTCGAATTGAAACAAATGAAATCATATTCTTCGATTTTCGTGACTTACTAAATACCATTCTTTTGCCCATTTTGGATCGGAAAATGAAACGGATCGATAAGCTCGATCTTCTTGTGCACGTTTATCAATGAAATCTCGTTTGATTCGAAATTGTGATCGTTGTTGTTCAGCCCATGAAACTTTTTCGTGTTTTCCAAGTAAATCAGTAAAATCTTGTGTTGCTCGTTTTGATCGTCGTGGCACGTACGGATTAATAAAGAGATAATAGTTATCGAAGATCTTTAAACGAACAAGAACAAAGAAAATAACAGGTCATCAACGTCAATTCAACCTACTTTTCGTCGATTTTGTAAACCGAGTTCGCTTGCAACTAGATCGGCAACATCATCACCTGTTGTCAAAGAGAAAAACAAGGCAAATTAGAATATTCTTAACAAGTTTGTTTTTTCTTTCTACCTTCGTCAATTCTCACAACCCATTCATTCGAATGTTCAGGTACGAATTCGATATCATTGTTATATTGTTGTTCGTAGTCAATCGCGGCGTTGGTCAAGCAAAAATAGAAGAAAATAAATAAGGGAAAACGGGACATGAACCGAAGCATTGTCTCGTATCTTGTAAAGGGAATCTAAAATATGTGAAAGAATTGTTTTTTTCTCGTGTATTCTTCATCTCGACGTCATCAGACGGGGTTTTCTCTTCGTCTTCTTCTTCTTTTTTTTTCTAGCAAATATCGCCCCCTACGCATTCACTCAGCAACAACAAAAAAAACTATTTTTCTCGTTGACTCGAGGAAGATATGAGAATGAGAAAGCTCCAGTTTCTTAATGCTGTTCGGTCGTGGACGGAGAGAAAAAAAAGCGGGGAGGAATTTTCTCTTTCTTCTCCTTTGCGTTCATTTGTGAGTTCTCCGAGCGCTTTTTTCTTTTTCTTTTTTTCCATTCTCAATTCCGCGACGACATTGTTAGTGCAATCTTGATGATTATAGAAGAGACGAATGAGTGGTGAGAAAAAAAATGAGAAAAAAACGAGAAAAAGAGGAAAGATCGTAAATAACGTTGGCTAAACTTGATTCTATGACTTTTATTCTACGATATTTAAGAAACATTTCAGCATGCACTATATCAAGTTCAAATCATGACACAAATATTCATTTGTCGATGATTTAAGAGACTAGATTGACTTTGAATTCTATTTGCTGTATGTTTAACATGCAAATCGCTCAAATGTCAGTCAGCTGAACTATCGTTTTTTCTCGTTTTGATGCAAAAAGATGTGTGCGTGCTCGACAGTAATTGAAAACTGTTTGAGTTCGCTTTGTTATTTATCTGAGTACGTCGTCTTTTCACTTTCAATGAGTTTTTTGTTTTCAACATAAATTATTAACTGCAAATGATGTCAAAGATTATTTTTGATAAATATTGACATGACATATGTCATCAAAAGTCTTCTGTATATCGGATTTAATATTTAAACTATAATCGACTAAGAACATGTGACAGAATTAAAAAGACGAGATGTAGTGTTTTATTTTGGTTAATTTTTAAAACTAAATTCTACAATCAATGTTAGAGTTTTTATTTAATCTGAATAAATAATAAAGGATAAACGGACGTCGAAAGACAATAGAAAAGAGAAAAAAAAATGAACAAACGTTCAATCTAGTCGATAGATAAGAAGTGATAAATAGTGGTGTACGATTATACAATGAATTGTCGTTAAACAAAATTTGATTCGTATTCTTTCAAAGCTTTGATCGATTCAGTTAAGTTAGTGATCACTGTACACATGGCATTGATACGATTTGGATTTTGAGATTTTGCTAACTGAAGAAAAAAAAACAATAGTTGGAGTTTCTATTTTGTTTTTATTGTCGTACTTCATCAACAGCCCATTTAAGTTTGCTTTCAAGTTGTGTTGAATAATTAACGTGTTCATTTAAGTGATTTTCATCTTCACATGTGGATGAACTACTTTTCTTTTTGGATTTCTTCGGATGTTTTGTACGATCTTTTTTCTTATTTGCGGATGTCACATTTTCTTCTATTTAAATGGAAAAAATTCTTTTGTTTTTCTACAGTCTAAAATTAGTCATTTACGAGTTGTTTACCTCGATTAATTTCGTTTTTAATTTCTTTTGCTGCAATGTTAGAAGAAGATATTTTTCATTTATTATTTAATATAGAAAACAAAAGGAAAGCAAGTTAATATTTAACTCACCATTTTCAACATCAACTTCGGCACAACCGACACATAATAATTGTCGATCTGGTGTTCGAAGAAGAATGCACTAAAAAAACAATTCGTAGTAGTCAAATAAAACAAAAACAATATATTAAATAATAATTTGTTCTATTTACATCACAATCGACGCAAGCATCACTCAACATACAATAGCCTTTAAGCAAATAAGCACCAAGTTTTTTTGTTATTTCATTATTACGTTGTCGACGACGCTATAGAAAATCGAATTCGAGAAAAACCAGATTTTCATTTCAAGATTTTCTACTTCGATAGCAGCAGAATCTTCTCGGGGTAGATCGCCCATAAATTCAAAATCATCATCAGTACCATTGTATACAGATGAATAACCATTGAGTTGAGATTTATCCATTGGTGTATTTAGTCTTACTTGTTTCGTTTTGTGTTCAATCGTAAATTTGACCTCAAAAGATAGACGTAACTCTGCATTTACTTACTCACTCACTCGAGTAGCTATTCATCCAATCCAAATATTCGGATTTGATCAAAGATTTCATGCGAAAGATGTCATTGATGGACAAAATATATATTCGAAAATTAGTATTCGCGAATAATAACATGAACAATTCTCATTTACTAATTTATCTTTCCGACCAGTTATTTCATTCTGACAAATTTGATGATAATTAATAGCTATTAATAAAAGTCGTAATCATCGAAAGGTAGTCGTAAGATAAGAAATGAAAATAAATGTATTACGTTTATTATTTTTATTGCTATCTTTTTCTTTTCGAGAAAATAACTGAGTAAAGAGCACAGGTACTGAGATAAGCATCTTGTTATTTAAACTGTAACGAGTAGAAACTCTTGCAAAAAATCTTTCTTTCTTTCGTATTCTTATTTTGATAGACGTGTGCACGGACACACACACAAACAAATATTATCCATTCTCTTCATTTTTTTTTCTTCCAGAAGTACATCATATTAATATAAGTCCAGAGGTTGCGAGTGGGCAGAGCTAGAACGTTTTTTCTTTTCGACACGTTGAAAATAAATTTGATTCATATTGCAGTTTCGTTTTATCAGTTAACATTTGGATTTCTCTTTTCTATTACGAGTCAGGACTTTGTTCTCGGAGATTACTCATTTAAAAAAGAATAAATTATATCAAAAACACGTAATTTCGTTACTTTTTTTTTTGGATTTCAGAAGGAAAATAAAAATGACCGGTGAAGAAAAACCCAAACGTCGACGAATAATGATTATTAGCGGCGATGAAAGTATTATTGATGAAATCAAAAATAGTAGAAATGCTGCTTTATGTAAATCACTGATTCTCGAAAGTCAAGATGATGAAATGGACTTAACCAATTCACAAGTAAATTTTTCGTTTTCAAAAAACGAAGAAAAACGACAAACGTTTGCTTTTAGCTTGGACAATCATCATCAAATATCAAAAAATCGAAGAGTGGCTCACTGCAGTGTGTTATCTGTGGTGCACCGGCATTAGGCTATAATTTCGATGCAATATCCTGTGAAAGCTGTAAATCGTTTTTTCGTCGAAATGCTTTAAAAGAGCCTGTAAGTTTTGTTGTTGTTGTTGTTTTTATTATTAAACTGCGTTGTTTCCAAGGCACTTGAATGTCCACGTCAAGGTCAATGTGAGATAACATTCGAATCGCGTCGTCGTTGTTCGGCTTGTCGATTAATTAAATGTTTGAACAGTGGAATGAGACGTGATCGATTACTATTGGTATTCTAGAGTTACAAAATGAATATAGAATGACTAATATCGAAATTATTTCAATTCTAGGCTGAGCAAAAAGCATTAAAACGACAAAAAGCACAGGAAAATTTTGATTTAATTTTGACAACGGATCATACGTTTTCTGATGAGATACCTGCACCACTGGACAGTAGTATATTCTTTCTACAGACTCCGTATCATCAATCGTCACCACAACCTAGACAATCATTACTTAGCCAAGAAGATCTCCAACGTATTGAAGACATTCAAATGGTCTATCAAAATCGAATCGAACTCGGTAAACTACGTCGAAATCGAAAAATTGATTTCTTATTTGACTTGTTCTAGCTCGCGAAGGTCTCCCATGGAATCCATCGGGACATGCAATAACATTTCTTGAAAAACTCAACAGTCATTCAGTACCACTAATTCGTCTACTAACATTCTTCAAACAAATTCCCGAATTTGCCGAATTAAATGTCGAAGATAAAATAATTCTAATTAAATTCAATCTTCTACCATTACTATGTATAAATTGTACGCTTTCGTATAAAATCGAAACGGATCAAATAGTTGAAGCCGATTCTGATGTGCCTTGGGATCCATCAGTTATTCAAGAAGTCTACGGATACGATGGATATTTACAAATGAGAAAAATCTTCGAATTATTTGTACATATCGCTAAATACGATGAAAAAATCATTCATCTCGCATTGATTATCTTAGTTCTAACGAAAGGTTTTTCGACTGGTATCGTCGAATACGAACCGATACTTAACGATGGTATGGCTGTTTTTCGTGCGCAGAATTACTTCATAGAATTACTATGGAAATATGTTGAGACTGTTCATGGACCGAACAAAGCTGCTGCGATGTTTTCACGACTTGTAACGAATTTTACAAGTTGGCAAAAATTACACAAGAAACTACGAGAAAACGTACAGAACAGTCTACGACCAACTGATATGAATGAATTGTTACCGTTAATGAAATCGTTGTTTCATTTTTCATAAAAGTTCTTTTTTTTTTTCGTTTTGTATATTTTTTGTTGTTGCGAAAACCACGGGAAGATTTTCAGGTATCAAAAAATAAATATATGTAGGTGAGAAAAACCACATCAATGAAATTTTTATCGATTCGATTGAAAGTACGTTCGCATGTTGTTATTGACATTTGTCAAACGTGTGGGTTTGGCAAAAAAAAAGAAAAAAAAACAGTATTACTCATTTTTCTTTCTTATATGTATGTTGATAGAGAGAAGAACTTTTAGGACGATTTTGTTTTTAGACACAAATATATACGAGTACATATTTGTATAAAACATATTTAAGATGTGGAATGAGTCGTAATTGAGAATATATTGTCATTTTTTGCCTTGAGTTAAAAAAAATTGACTGGTGACATCTTTATTTTGAAGGAAACGCCAAACACCTTTTTTTCTTTTTTCTTATTTGTTTTCTTATTTAGAAAAAAAGTAAAATTAAGCATATTAAAATGACTACAACAATTTGTACTGAACAAAGCGCACGGAAAGTGATGATTATTATCAGTGATGAAAATGTTCTACAACAAATTCAATCGACTATTAATCCATCAGCATTTCAAGCAATTATTCTTGATGCAGGCAATACGGTTCGAATCGAACAAACTGAACCTTCCGTAAGATTTCGAGTTTTAAAGTTAAAGACATTTTGTTTTCGGTATTGTTTTCAGCCAGTTGAACAGAAACAAACGAGAAAGAAATCGTTGATTTGTGTTGTTTGTGGAGCAGGAGCTCATGGTCGCAATTTTGGTGTTATCGCTTGTGAAAGTTGTAAATTATTCTTTCGACGAAATGGATTAAGAGATCCTGTATGTAGATTTTGTGTTTGAATAGTGAAACTTGTGAATTTGTAATATTTAGAAAGCATTATCTTGCTATCGAAATAATCAATGTGATGTTAAAATCGAAACACGTCGACGATGTTTACCATGTCGATTGAGAAAATGTTTAGAAAGTGGAATGAAACGTGATCGATTATTGAAAGTAAACAACTCAACAAAATTAAGTTTTATACGAATTGTTTTCTTAGGCAGAGGAAAAAGCTGCAAGAAGTTCGAAAACAACTGACGAAATTGAAAATATAGAGACGATCGATGAACCTGTCATTCATCAAAGTTTATTAACAGCTGATGATTTGGAACGTATCGAATACATTCGTACGTCGTTTGAAAGTCGAATTGAACTGGCGTCTCACGATAATGTCTCATCAACTTTACCAATACTACCTAATAATCTGACCGATCATCTAAATACACATTCAATTGCAGCTGTACGTTTGCTCGCATTTTTCAAACAAATGCCCGAATTTAATCAATTGAATGTCGACGATCGAATGATTTTGATCAAATTTAATCTCATGCTTGTAATTGCCTTTAATTATACATTTACAATAAGAAACTTAGACGATAATACCGTCGAAGTCGATACAGATGTGCCTTGGAATAAATCTCTCATTGAATCTGTTCATGGTAATGAATTTTACATGAAAATACTCCAGCTTTTTCAGCCTTTAATTCAATTTGCAACATACGATGACAAAATCATACCGTTGGTACTCATGACATTCGTTTTACTCAAAGGTTTGCTACCTTTCGGAGGTACACCAGAGCCAATTCTCCATGATATGATGAGTGTTCATCATACGCAAACATTTTATAGTGAATTATTATGGAAATATTTAGCAACAGTATACGGTTTCGATGAAGCTGTTCGAATAATGTCAACTATTGTGACACGATTTCTCACGTGGCAATTATTACATGTTCAAATGAGAGAAAATTTTCGAGCAATTTTATCAGAAACTGATGTCGATGGTTTGTCACCATTGATGAAATCATTATTCAATGTGCCATCAAAAAATTAACCGTGTCTATGTCGATGTTGTCTCGTTTTTTCTTGTGTATAGAAATTATTAATGAATAAATGCAAAATAATGCCTAAGTAGAGAAAGCAACAAAAAGAAAAATTTCGTCGAATGAGTCATATAATTTTTAAAAAACTAACCATGTTTTTTGCTTTTTTTTCACCATTCAACGTTCTCGTATGTAAAGTACGATTTTCGTATTATAACCTCTGCGTCAAGTTTGTCAGTGAGTCAGCTAATAAAAAAAACAAGTTTAGCCAATAGTATTTCTTTTTGACAAAGATAAAAAAAAGATCATTTTTTCTAGTCTATTTCAAGAAAACTCTTTGTTATCATGGCAACAGTATCGTTGAGTAACTCAAATCCACGTCTCATGATGATCATTACGAGTGATGAAAACATTGTTCAACAAATTCAAATGAATTTTAATCCGTCGACATTTCAAACGATTATTTTCGATTCAAAAAACACCGCTAATAAACAAAAAATCTCCGAAGTTCCTAAAATAGAAACAAAAAAGAAATCATTAATTTGTGTTATTTGTGGTGGAACAGCATTTGGTCGTAATTTCGGTGTCGTTTCATGTGAAAGTTGTAAGTTATTCTTTCGTCGCAATGGATTGAAAGATCCAGTATGTCAATACATATTTTTCTTTCAATTTCATTGTAATTACTTCGAATTTCTAGAAAAAATTATGTTGTTCTCGGAAAAATAATTGTAATTTAAAACACGATACACATCGACGATGTTTACCATGTCGATTGAGAAAATGTTTAGACAGTGGAATGAAACGTGATCGATTGCTGAAACAAGCACTTAAACATCACGAAGATATTGATGATGATGATGATGATGTAAAATACTTATTCATATTCGACATTGACAATCTATAAAATTAAATCTTTCTCTTTTATTTAGAATATAGAATTCACTGAACCATCGATTAATCAAAGTTTATTAACTGCTGACGATTGCGAACGTATCGAAAACATTCGATTAGCATTTGAAAATCGTATTGAACTGGCATCTCATGAAGGTTTTGACACTAATCAATGTATACTTGCAAAGACATTGTCAGAACATGTGAATACACATTCAAATTCTGCTCTACGACTTCTCGTATTTTTCAAACAAATTCCTGAATTTAATCAAATAAATGTCGATGATAAATTAATCTTAATAAAATACAATCTTATGAGAATTATTGTTCTTAATTATAGTTTATCATTTAAAAAGGTAACAGATAAAGTTCTCGAACTCGATATAAACATTCTATGGAATCGAACGATGCTGGGAGTCATTCATGGTTACTCAATCTTCTCAGAAATCAAACAACGCTTTCTACCATTAGTTTCGATTGCAAGATCCGATGAAAAAATCATTCATCTAGCACTTATCGTTTTCATTTTACTCAAAGGCCTTTCAACAGGTGATACCGCATCAGAGCCAATTCTTCAAGACGAAATAAGTGTTTTTCATGTACAAAGCTTTTATAGCGAATTATTATGGAAATATTTAGAAACAACCTATGGCTATGACGAAGCTTTTCGAATAATGACTACACTTGTAACACAATTTTTATCTTGGCAAATATTGAATCTTAAACTGAAAAACAATATTAAACAACGAATATCTGACAGTGATCTCGATGGATTATCACCGATTATGAAATCTTTATTTATTATCTAACTGAGTTCGTTCGTTATTTGTAAATTCAATATTTGACAATAAAAGTGCCGGGTGACATCTATAAAATGCAAAAACAGGATTTATGTTTTTCTTTCTTTTTTTACATTCATAATTTACATTGATCAACTTGTTTTCTTTTAAAACTTATGTATAAAGTACGTCTGATGGATATTTTCATTGAAAATAGATTGCAATGAGTTTACCAACGACGACAACTTGTTCTAATGTTCATCGGATGATGATTATTACCGAGGATGAAACGATTCTTCAACAGATTAAAACAAATTTCGATTCATCATCTGTTCACACGATTATTTTAAATGCTGAAAATGACGAACATATCACACGATCGAAACAAAAACCATTAATTTGTGTTATTTGTGATGCAATAGCTAATGGTCGACATTTTGGTGTTGTAGCGTGCGAAAGTTGTAAATTATTTTTCCGTCGAAACGGTTTGAAAGATCTCGTATATATAGATCTGTGAGCTGATGATTGATCTAATTCGATTCTCGTATTTAGACAAAACTGATTTGTGAAAATGATAATCAATGCGAGATTAAAGTCGGAACACCTCGACGATGTTTACCATGTCGATTGAAAAAATGTTTAAACAGTGGAATGAAACGAGATCGTTTATTAAAAGTAAATGTTTCGAATAAATTGAATAACAGTTTGAACTCGGCGATATTTAGGCAGAAGAGAAATCAGCAAAACATCGGAAGGGTAAAACAAAAAATGGAGCTGAACAATCGGTAGCAGATAACATCGAATATCCTATCGAAAATAAAAAAATATCTTTCTGTTTGCAGCTTCTCAGTACTCAAAATCTTAGTTGTAATGAACACATCATGTATCGAAATTTATTAACAGTTGACGATCTCGAACGTATTGATATTATTCGATTAGCATTTGAAAATCGTATCGAACTGGCTGCTCAGGAAGGTTTTATCCACGGCCCAATAGCAGTTCCGCAAAACATTCTCGAACAACTTAATACACATTCAGTTGCAGCTTTTCGTCTTCTCGCATTTTTCAAACAAATTCCTGAATTCAATCAAGTTAAAATCGACGATAAAATGATTCTCATCAAATATAATCTCATGCATGTTATCGTACTTAACAACGCAGCATCATTTCAATCTGTACCAAATAAATTACCTCAAATTGACGGTGATGTGCCCTGGAATATTCATCTTTTAGAACGTGTTCATGGCCAATCGATATTGCCTGATTTACAGCGAATATTTCGACCGATTGTAGAAATTGCAAGAGCAGATATGAAGATTTTCCCCATGGTATTTATTGTGTTCATTTTGCTGAAAGGTCTTTCAGCAGGCGAAGGAGTACCTGAACCGATTCTTGAGGATGGAATTAGTGTTTATCGTGCACAAAACATTTTCACTGAATTGCTTTGGAAATATTTAGAAACAAATCATGGTTCGCATGCTGCTACTCGAATTATGTCAACTATTGTGACGAAATTTATGTCTTGGCAAGTCTATTATCTCAAAATGCGTTCCAATGTCAATCAAGTTGTTTCTGTCACAGATGAAAATAGACTTTTGCCATTAATGAAATCAATTTTTCATATTTAAAATGATTTGATAATTCAAATAAATTTCTTTACACCTTTGACAATCATTTTTCTTTTGAATACAGCGACATCAAATAACTGTAATGACTCATCTTTTTCGAACTTTTGCTTACAGAAAAGTATACACGAAAAAATAATGGCGTATTTATTTATGAGGTATCAACAACTGAAATCTAAAGGTGAAAACAGCACGCTTTTGTTAGTTACAAGTGTATAATTTATATTGATCGATTTTAGAGTAGTATAATGAGTGTACCGACAACTTCAACTGAACCCAATGTGCATCGAATGATGATTATCACGACTGATGAAGATATTCTTCATCAAATTCAAACAAATTACAATTCTCCATCTGTTAAATCTGTTATTCTGAATCCTAGAAAGAAACGAAATACTTCAGTAGTGATATTCGAAAGCAATAGAAACGAAAATACGCGATGTTTTTCTATTTCAGTCAACAAATGACAAACAATCGGAAAAACGATCGTTAATTTGCGTTGTTTGTGGAGCACCGGCTCATGGTTGGAATTTTAGTGTTATTACATGTGAAAGTTGTAAATTATTCTTTCGTCGAAATGGATTAAAAGATCCCGTATGTCGATACTTGATTTGACAGCTGAACTTTTCAATTGATACTATTATTTAGACAACATTATCGTGTCGTTTAAATAATCAATGTGAAGTTAAAATTGAAACACGTCGACGATGCATACGATGCCGATTAAGAAAATGTCTAGAAAGTGGAATGAAACGTGATCGATTATTGAAAGTAAACAACTCAACAAAACTAAGTTTTATATGAATTGTTTTCTTAGGCAGAAGAAAAACTCACTAAAAGTCCAAAAACTTCCACTGAATTAGAGAATCGTATTGAACCTGAAGTTCCTCCATGTTTATTGACTGCCGATGATTTAGAACATATTGAATATATTCGTCAATCATTTGATAAACGCATTGAACTTGCAGCTCAAGATGGTTTTGAAAATAATCTTTTAATCGTTGCACAGGATATTCCCGATCAAATCAATACACATTCAGTTTCTGCCTTTCGTCTTCTTGCATTTTTCAAACAAATTCCTGAATTCAATCAAATTAATATCCATGATAAAATGATTCTCATCAAATACAATCTCATGCATGTCATTGCGTTCAACTATGCAGTTTCATTTCGACCTCAAGCTGATAAATTACATCGAATTGATGAAGACGTGCCTTGGAATGTTCAACTGTTAGAAACTGTTCATGGTCAATCGATACTTGCTGATCTATCTCGAATATTTCGTCCGTTAATATCAATCACAAAGAGAGACATGAAACTCTTTCCGATAGTATTTATTGTATTCATTTTATTCAAAGGTATTTCAACAGGCGAAGGATTACCTGAGCCGATTCTTGAAGATGAGATGAGTGTTTATCGTGCACAAAACATTTTTACTGAGTTACTTTGGAAATATTTACAAACTACTTATGGTTTTAATGCTGCCGCGCGTATCATGTTATCTATTGTAACAAGATGTATATCTTGGCAAGTCTATTATCTTAAAATGCGATGCAATATCGATCGGCTTATTTCTGTGACAAACGAAACTAAAGTTTTGCCATTAATGAAATCGATTTTTCACGTGTAAAACTTTTTTTTTCGTAATTCATATAGATTAATAATTGAAAAAAAAGGCCCATTCATCTAGGACAGATAAGTTTATCGATGATATCGTATAGATAAAACTGACAAGTGTTGTTTGCTGTTCGTTTACGCATGTTTATTTTCAAAATGAAGACAAAAAATCCGTTAATACGCAATTCAAATGTTCGATCAAGCAGAAGTTTGCAAATTTTTGATCGTCAACGAAAAATAAATAAACACACAATCATTCGCAAAGGATTGACGTCGGCAAAGTACTCAAACCTGAATTTGAACTCGTATTTTATAAACCTCTTTTATTGCTACTCCGTTCGTCAATCGTAAACGCCTTAAACCACCATGCGACAAAACGAATATGACATAATGTTGAGAAGAAAAAAAAACAAGGCATATAAAAGATTTTTTTGCTCGTTCGTATTACTTGCTTTTTATATAATCGGGCATGACGATGCACTTTTCAATGTTATTTTTCTTTTTCTTTTCTGTCGTTATTCAGCTGTCCGTAGTTTGCACCGAGATTTTTCTGACGACACAGAACGGGCTGAAAAATATTTTATTTTCTTACGTTTCTTTTTGAAGAAGAAAAAAAACAATTTACATCGATGACGACCCGTCTGCAGTAAGATAGAAGAAAAAGAAGTTGTAAGCTATTGTAAATCCGTTTGAGACAAAAAAAAAGATGACTCAGTATTTGTTTACTGTCGAGTATAGAAAGAACGTAGATTGACAACTGCTTTTTTTCTTCGTAGTTAGAAAAAAAAACGTAAAGTACAATGAAAAACACTGGTTTTTTTCAGCATATTTTTTTATCTTAAACAACAAAACTAACTGCAGGCATAACTAATGGCAACAGAAAATTCAAAGAAACGCCGCATTATGATTATCACTGGCGATGAAAGTATAATCGATCAAATACAACATGGTAATCATTCATCATTAATCAAGTCGTTTGTAATCGATTCGACGGATAAACTCACTGAAAAATATCAACTTCCTTCATCCGTAAGTGCAGCAATTGAAGTACCAACATCGAATGCTAAGAAAACGAAAGTTGGCACATTGACATGTGTGGTTTGTGGCGCATCAGCACTTGGCTATAATTTCGATGCAATCACATGCGAAAGTTGTAAAGCATTCTTTCGACGAAATGCTTTGAAAAATCTCGTAAATAAACAAAAAAAAGTAGAAATATTTGTATAATAGTCTTGTGATATTTTAGTCAACATTTCAATGTCGACGTCAAGGTGGCTGTGAAATTACTGTTGAAACGCGACGACGTTGTTCAGCATGTCGTCTAACCAAATGTCTACAAAGTGGAATGAAACGCGAACGATTATTGACCGTAGAAACCTAAAAAAAAAGACAAACTGGGTGCTCGAACTTTGGTTTGTTTATTTTCTAGGCTGAAGAGAAAGCAGTCAGACGTCAGAAGATTGAAGCCAATCGAGAGTTTACATTGAAGCAGCAAAATGATTTCGATTTCGACAAAAACGAATCATTCGAATTCGAATCATCATTACTCGATGAACTCGTATCGTTAGACGAATCGAATCTTCTCTGTCTTACCGATTTCGATAATCTCTTCCCGGCAACACCAGTACAAGCTGAACGAGAACGAACTCTCCTCAGTTCCGAAGATATTCAACGTGTTGAAACCATTCAAAATTCGTATAACAATCGAATCGAATTAGCTGCTCGAGATGGCCTACCATGGAATCCATCGATACATGCTACAACATTTCTCCAACATATCAACGCACGTTCTGTTACAGCTGTACGTTTACTATCATTTTTCAAACAAATTCCTGAATTTAACCAATTGAATGTCAACGATCGAGTGACATTAATCAAATACAATCTAATGCCTTTGTGTATTCTCAATAGTACACTGTCCTACAATAAAGAAACAGACCAAGTTAAGGAAGCTGAATGTGATGTACCGTTTAATGCAAGTGTTCTACAATCGATTCACGGCGAAGAACTTTATCTACAAATCAAACGCATATTCGAATCATTTGCACGTATAGCTCTGCATGATCAACGAATTATTCAATTAGCATTAATAGCATTGATATTAACGAAAGGTTTTTCAACCGATACAGATACGAACGAACCCATGCTCAATGATGGCATGGCTGTTTATCGTGCCCAAAGTCATTATACGGAATTATTATGGAAATATATGGAAGCAGTACATGGTTTTGAAAGAGCAACAAAAATCTTCAATGAACTCATTGGTCAATTTATGCTGTGGCAAAAGATTCATCGACAACTTCGTTTGAGTACGGAGAAAAACTTAGCGACGGTAGACAAAAATGAACTCTTGCCTATTATGAAATCTCTATTGTGTATAAACTAGATTTTTTTTTCTATTTATTTATTTGTTTTATAAAAAATTTTTTTTTGTCCTTCTTTCTTCATGTTTAAATATCTGTAGTAAATCATTGCATAACTCTCGTCTATTCAAAAATATCTTCGATGCTGGTAAATTGAGATTCCTGATGTTTGTTTCTTCTTTCCTTCACAAAAAAGAAAACACTTCATTATATTCAATCCCATCGATCGAAACAAAGAACTTTATAAGAAAAAAAAAGAAAAAAGAAAACAGAGAAAAAGAATAATAAATTGAAGATCACATGTTCAATGTATGTATGTTGGAGTTCATTGTTTTTTCTTCTCTTTATCTTTGTTTACAATCAATAACGAACACACATACGGGTAATAATAAATAGAAACAAGACACACATGCGAACATACAGAAAATACTGTCAATCAAGAGATAGATTTTGTGTGTTTCATTGTCTGTGCTTTTTTTTATAATAATAGTCTATACAAAACCGAACATTTTTGTTTTGATCGCATATTGAAGTTTTAATTTGAGAATATTCTTCGACGAATATAATGGAACATACAAACGACTGATACATGTATTCGCTGTTGGCAAATGTTGATCGTCGGCAGGACGAATTGTAACTGATGGTTGAGGTTGAAAACCGGCTTCCGATGCGGGTAAAGCTGGACTACCCGTCCAAAAATAGACCTGAAAATAGAAAAAAAAACGACAAATTATTCGAACTATTCTACCCAAAAAAAACGTCTATTTACTAAATCTTGTCGTTCGACTGCATTGAATTTTTCTAATACCGACCAAAACCATTTTTTAAATTGATTAATACGTTCACTATTTTCACCTGCAAAGAGAACAAAAAAACGAATATATTTTCTTTTATTTGTCTTTGTAACATACCACTCTCATCATTAAACGTTGTATATGTCATTAATGTTGTCACATTGATCGTACCTGTGCCATTTAAAAGCAAACGAAAATCTTCTGGACTTAGATAATCTAATGATGTCGATGGAAGAACATCGAATACGCCTAAACGTAAATGTTGAAGTGATTGCTCAACAAGATGAATCATTCGAAATTCGGAATAACGTTTGATGAATTCGTAGAGATTTGCATAGGTTACATCTTTCGTTGAACCGTCAGTGACAAGATCATAGGTTTCGCCGCCTTCTTTTTCGCTGACAGCCATCGAAAATGTTAAGTGTAAATCACTGATATACTGTGCACCATTTTTCTCGGCATCATATGCCATTCGACGTAGATTCTCGTACATTGTCGAATCGAAAAATGCTAAATCATGCCAACGTATTTGACGATTGAGAATATATTTAATTACATGACGACAAAGAGGCAATGGAAACAATTCATTTTGTAACAAACACAGTCCGATTAATCGGCCAACATTTCGATAGGCTGTCAAACGTTCAGGTGTATATTTGCCCGGTCGTGGTGCATAGACACCTTTCTTATCCGGTTGCCAGAACAACGGCATGTATTCATTGGGTTGTTTATCGAATAGTGCATTTTTATTTGTTAATAAACGTTCATTCATTGTCGTTGGCAGAGAATCATTCTGTTGTGTATCTCGTGTGCTATGTGATGTGAGAATATTCATTGCTTCTTCGACTTTCAAACGTAGGTCTTCTTCGATGTTGATTATACGTTGCAATTGCGGTGTTGGCAAACCTTCGAGTAACATTCCAGTGATCTTTTCTGCGTGAAATGGTTGAATAGCAGCTACTTTTGGGTAGATGCTCAAGCCTAATTTGAATTTATTTGATGTCCAATGTTCATTGATATTCGATTCGGATGAATTCGAAGTATTTGTTGAATCAGGAAATTTAAATGGGCGAGCTTCGGATGAAAGAAGCAACGATGTTGATCGTCGATCGCTACGTAAGTAGGTTGCTAATGTTGTTCGACGTTCACGCGATGGTCGTTGTTGTCGTTGAGCATGTGACGATGATAATGACGTCGATTGAGCAGCTGATGACGCAGCATAACTACCTAATTCGAGAACGGGTAGTTTCTCTTCGGAGAGAATGGCTTCGACAATCGATGAATAAAAACTTCGTGCGACGCCGCTGCCTTCACCAGGTTCGTCTTTGAATGTCACTTTGACTCGTTGAACGGCCAGCGGTGGAACCGATGATGATGAATTCAAATTTTGATTCCGATAGTAATACGAATTCAATGTTCGAAATGTTTTTTGAATCAATAGAATACGATCGCGTTCCATGGCTTCGAAACGAATGTCTTTTTGATGTGCATTTTTCAATCGTTCCATTTCATGACGAAAACGTTGTTCTCGTGCTGAAAAACCGCTCGATTCGTTTATAATCGAGCCTGATTCCGTGCCGACATCGTCCAAGAATAATTTCACGAACAATTCCATTGAAAATCTCCATCGAGCTAAGAGATATTCGTACGAACCATTCAGAAGTAATGAATGTGATGTTTGTTTTTTCTTGTCGTTGTTATTCGATGTAATCAATCCTGAACTTAGATCGAGCAGAACATCAACCGCCATTCGATCGTCGTCTTTGCTTTTCGTTTTTTCTTCGTTGGAATTTATTGTCGAGCTCGTATTCGATTGAAACAAATTCAAATAATTCGGTTGAAGAAATTCCGGGATCGACATTTCACGTCGAGATAAACCGAGTTGTGAAGGTAATTGAGAATATTTAGCGGCTGTTTGATCGTAGAGAAATCGACCGAAGAGATCTTCTTTTCGACAAACTGGCTGTAGCAATTGTGGACGACATGCCAATGGCAATGAATCATCGACATTTATTTGAAATGGATCAGGACCCAACGAACTCAAACATAATGTCGATGGTGAACGTTGAAAAAATGAATTTGTCGATGTTATTTGATCATCGGTGTTCGAATGTTCATTCGAACTTTCATCGGTAATATCTCGCCAATTGTTTTTAGTTGTTTGGGTATTTTCAATGAAACCATTTTCACGAAAATAATAAATAAATGCATCGAGTAGATAAGCTAGATGTTTATACGAAAGTACGTCAAGTAATGGTTCTTGATCGCCATGTTCATGAATCGAACGCATCAATGAGAGAGAATAATTCAGAAAGTCCGTTCGATGATTGATAGGCTTGTCGTTTAATGGAAGATTGGCTGTTCGATTGGCAATTGCTGATGATGTACCGGGTTTTTTCTTTGTTTCGATTTGTACACGATCGATAAGAGATTTTAGGAAACGATTTCCATGAAATGTCGTATCGCTTTCATTGTGTCGAAGATTACTCAATGTCATACCGAAACGTAATTGAGATTCGAATGAATCCATAACGGTTGCAAACCATTGCCAACTTGGATAGAGACATTGTTCGATATCGTTTTGAATTCGATTGAACATATTTTGATCTTCAGTATTCACGAGAACGTCATGGTACAATGACGAAGCTGAGAGAATCGATGGCCAACGTATAAGTAAATCAGTGATTTGCCGAAGAATAATACCAAATGCACGTGCAAGCAATGCATTTGTTGCGTTCACTGAAACGATATTTGCCGATTGAGTTTGTGCTTGTTGTTGAACATGAGTTTGCTGTTGTTGCTGCTGTTGTTGTTGTGGAACAGCTGTTGAATGACCGAGACTTGGCGATGTTGTTGCCACGGGCGTAATTTGTCGTCGTGAATGACTATCACCAAACAGTGAACTTGCCATCGTTGTTCGTGCATTTAATCGTGGTACATTGAGATGACTTGTTGCTGATGAATTTGACGTTTGTGTATTTGATGGTGTTGGATTTGCACTCGATGGTAGTAGAACTAATCGATCGTTGGCCGTTGGATTTGCTGTTGCTGACGATGGTGCTGTTGTTATCGATGCTGCTGCTGCTGCGGCGGCCGCGGCGGCAGCGGCAGCGGCTGTTGATGAAGCTGCAGCTGCTGCAGCTAATGCATCGCGTGCATCATCGAATATCATGGGTTCCGATTGACTTGTTTCATCACCTTCGCCAAGTACACTATCACTTCGAACGCTATCAGCATCGTCCGATTCGGAATTTTCATCATCGGAAAACAATGCCATATTTTCACTGCCAGCCGTCGCTGATGTTCGATGTGTATTCGTGTTCGGTGCACTTCGATTACTCTCGTTGTCTGTATCCGATTCGGCGAGTAATTCTAATTCCATTTCGCTTTCATTGTCACTTAAACCGCCGGCACTTTCACGTGCTGCTTGTTGTTCAGCTAAAGTCGATGGATTTATCGGATGAATTGTTGCTTCATGTTGAGATTGTGTATCCGAATTGTTATCATCGTCTTCAGTTAGTTCGATTGTCGTTTGATTGATATTAATCGGATTGGTGAGATTTAAATTTTCATCGAGATCCGTTTCATTGAAATCCGATTGATTCGTTGTTTGTTGATATTGATTCGTTCGATTTTCTTGATAAGCACGATAGTATTCGGAATCGATATTAAAAATTTCATCGAGACCTTGCAAAATATCGGTATGTGACGATAAGAGATTGAACATAGCTGTTGGCTTGCCAATACCATGACGAACAGGTGCAAGTAGAAGATCAGCCGTATGTACTAATGCATTGATCGAAATCAATGTTAATGTTTGAAAGACTTTTTTGCATTGATATAAAATTGCCTGTGGTCCATTCATCGTTGACGATGATGTTGAACTTGTTGTGATTGTTGCACCTGTGACTGTTGTTGCTGAAATTCGTTTTATGGTCGTACTCGATGACATCGATGGATTCGATTGAGATGATGACGAAGATGACGATGACGAGGATGCTGATGATGATGAGAGTTTCTCGGGAACTGATTCGAGACTTAGAATAATAAATAAACGTATGACACTACGAACGAATCGTGCCGTAACAAAACGTGCCATATCACGATGTGTTGGATTCGACATTTCGCGTAGTAATGTATTCAAAAGAATATCTAATAATTCATTATTAGTCGATGTTTTCGAATTTGTTGAATTGCTTTGTTTAACTGTATAACATTTAGCCAAAAGAAAATAAGTAAAACGATCCAATTGACTTGTTTGTTGTTGTTGTTCGAGAGAGAAGATATAATCATTGTCATATGTTGACATCATTGGTGGTATTGTTGTTGTACTCGTCGATGGAATATCTTTTGGATGAACAGTTAACGGATCGATATCATCGGGACAACCGCATAGAAGCATGGCTTTGACACCTGGCCAATCGGCAAGAATAAGTTCCAGTGCTCGACGACAGAATTGTGGCGGTTCGAGATGATGATCTGGAATGTTACTATTCGATTCGAGATCTAATTGACTGTTTGGATTGTTCGTTGTCGATGCTGAATTCGACGATGATGATGATTGATGTTGTAGTTTTTTCGTTGTCGATGAATTCGACATTTGTTCACGTGATCGTCGTGCTTGTTGTTGAAGTATGGTCGCTGTTTGTGTACGTGGAAATTGTTGCTGTTCGACTAATTGTCGGCCAACAGTTTGTACAAGATAGAGAAGAATATTTTCATAACGTGAATTTTGTATTTGAACAAGATTGGTTTGATTTAATAATAATTTAAATAATTCTAAACGTTTCTGTTGATCACCAGCTATCAATGCTTTACATTTGCATACTTCCCAACAATCGCAATACGCCGTTGGCGATGTTCGCTTCAATCGACAATCATGTCCTTTATGGCATGTTTGCGCACATTCACTACAACAACATAATGTACCCGATAGACCACATGTTTTACATTCGAATATTGCTTGACTAATATGTTCTTCACCGGTCCATGTAAATGAACATGTATCATTGGTACAAATGGTGTACAATGGTGAATAATCGGAGCTCAATGATGAAAATGGATAGATCATTCGAAGAAGAAGATTATCCGATTGTTTGAGATCATTGGTTAATGGTGATGATGCACTCGTATCGAGATAGAATTGTATAGCTGAACTTTGATTTTCTTCTCGTTTAGATATTTTGACGGCATATTCGAAGAGAATTAATGCACAATGATATGCACGTGAATTAACAGCCGACATAAATGGAGTTTGTCCTTCGTGATTTCGAAAACTGAGCAATGAAAGAAGATATTCTTGAAATAATGGAAAATCAAGTAGTAGACGAAGAATTTTGATCGAACGTAAACGTTTTTCTCGTTCATCATATTTACATGTTGACCAAACCGAGAATTCATTGGAATTCGAACGTGTTGTTCGTGCTGTTGACTGTTGATAGAATTGATTTTGTAGATATTGAATTTGTTGGATTTTCGATGATAAACTCGATGGATTATAGGATGGTGATAACGAGCCTGGATTGGCTCCTGTTGCTGATGCAGCTGTTGTTGTTGTTGCTGCCGCTGATGACGCTGTACCTGTTGATAGACTTCGATACAAACTGGGTCCTGCTCCTGGCGATGGTGGTGCTTGTGTATCATTTGATGCCGACGAATCATTCGTCCAAGGATTTGAACTTGTTCGTTCACCATAATTATGATCTGTATTCGTTTGTGAATGTAATAGATCGATAGCAAATGATATTCGTCGTAGATTATTATTGCTATTTGTTGTTGTCGTAGTTGTGGTTGTTTCATTTTGTACTTGTTCATCATTGAATGAATATTCTTTGTTATTTGTTGGCGTTGCAATTTGTACACAAGCATGAAACAGATTTCGACAACCATCCAATCGTTCATCAAGAATCAATTTAATTAGTTCGCGATTTTTTGTTTGTTCGATTTCATTTAAAATCGAACGAATCTTTTCGATATCATATCGAAGTATGTGTGGAATCAGAATGCCTTTTTTCATTTGAAATATATTGAAAATAACATGATTCTTATTTAAATGATCGGCATTTTTAATTGGTACAATGCCTTGAGCAAAATAATTCATATTCAACAGATTTTTCCATTGTGGTTCTTTGAAATTCGTTCCATCTTGATTGTAAATCAATGGATAATACAGATGATTACCATCGATGAGAACACGTGGTACATCAAATGAATTTAATGTCAATAGACGAGGTGTACTCGTACCGAGAAATGAATTCAATAACGAACGATTATTCATCAATGGCAAAAGATTTTGACGTATAGCTCGGCAAAGACCATTGTTACTGCCGATTTCGTACATAATATAGTAAATAGTTGAATCTCGAATTTGTAATGCATGAAGATAATCTTTATCGACTGAGTAGGTTAGTAGTTTTCCTGATTCTAATGAAATTCGTTTGGCACCTGCAAGAGATACTGTACAATCGGGCGTTTTAGGAGTTGTATTGCCTTTAACAATTTGTAGATCATCTTTTCGAAGTATTCGACAATTTTCCAGATTTGTCGTATCAATATTTGCTTCATTGATATCAGCATTTTTCGATGGAAATTTCACCAAAACTAATGAACCATCGATTTTAACAACTTTGCCTATCGGTGCTACTTTACAATCTTCGATGAAAATGACTTCATCCAATGGCCAATATTCTTCATCTTTAATTTTACTATGTTGCTGCTGCTGCTGAGGCTGCTGTTGTTCGTTTGAATCACCATCATTGATTGTCATGAGAAATGGATTTAGACCATTGGCACTGGCATTTGTTGTTGTTGTCGTTGTTGTGGTTGCTGTGGTTGTACTATTTGTACTATTATGCTTCTTTCGTTTTAATGACGATGCAAAACTTGTATTCGAATCGACACTACAAGTCGATGATGCTGGCGACGGTGGTGGAGGCATTTCTAATGAACTTTTATCGTCTTCTTTGTTTTTGTTGACATTCACTTCGGGTATTCGAATTCGAAATCGAGCCGTATTCGAAAGCATCCATGCTTGTTCCATTAATTGCCCGAGTTTCGGCTGCCCATCACGAATATAAAAAGCCAATGCACCTTGATTATAATACGGATTCGAGATTAAACACACCGATGAGCCGATTGTTATCAATTGTTGTTGCTGTTGTTGTTGTTGTTGCTGCTGTTGTTGAGCCGATGATGACGATGTTTGAGTCGAATTATTTGTTCGATTTTTACGTGTTTTTTCTTTGACACGTTCGAGCAATTTCTTTCGTGGCTTATTAGGCAATAAACCGTACCAATACAAATCATTGGTATCCGTTCGAATAACAGTGAATAATGGTGATGTTTGAATATCGACAATATGCAATGGTAATGATGATGTTGACGATGAAAGTTCTTGTAATGAATGTTGAAATTTGAGATTGACTTGTAAACCTAATGATTCATCGATCCATGTGGCTAAACGATTGGTGTCAGTTAGAATGGTTGCACGAATGATATTTGCTGATAGATAGAGAATTTTTTCATTGAATAATTGTAAGGAAATGGTTTTTGGATGTTTGATTTGAGGATTTTCTGTGTCTTGATAAGGATATTCATCTTGCCAATTCCATTGACATAATTGTCCTTGTGTATTAATTGCAATTAATTCCGAATAAAGACCAGCTATTTGTGTAAAACGTGGATAGGAATTTTCATTCAATGGATCGGTCCAAAATTGTAATTGATCACCGAATACAATTGGATTAGTATTGGAATTATTATTATTATTGTTATTAGTTGTTATTGAATTGGCATTTGCTGTTGCTGTTGCTGATGTGATCGATGCTGGAGCTGAATTTTGTTGTTGATAGGCTGGTGGATTTGATGTTTGATCTTTTCTCATTGATGATGATGTTTTTGTCGATGAATTATCTTTGACAAGCGAGAGATCATCAGGTTTTAAATCTCGATCAATACGTCCGAATAATTCTTCACGTAACGATCCATCTAACCATCGAGGATCGTAACGATTTCGTTTTCGATCTCGATCCGATGAATTTGCTGTTGTCGACGACGATGATGACAGATTCGAACTTGTCGATGATGTGACAACAGTTGTCGACGGCGGATTATTAACATTCGATGGATCGGTCAACGAGCCCGACGAAGCACCGGCTGGTGCCGATGGATTATTTGCCACATTGCCAATCCGAGCTGAGACAACACGACGTTGAATATTACTGTATCTCAATGCAAAATCAGCTTCATCGAAGAATTCCGATTCGAGTATGATGCCTGGATGTTCATTATGAGGATTGACATCGAGCAATGAAATGAGATCAGCTCCGACATAATCATCATCGAGATCTTCATCGCCTTCATCATCACGTGCTAGTAGATTATTCACAGCCATATTTACATCAAGATTGGTTCGTTGTAATTCTCTTAAAATAACATTTCGTGATTTGCCTTGAAGAACGACTTGAACTTGTTCGATGAGTTCTTCGGGCACACTCGATGCGGGAATTAACGGTCGCGAACCGAAGATAATTCCTGTTCGTCCACGAGCCGTTCGAATCAGATGATGCCGTTGTCGACTCAATGGATAACCGGCTTGTAATTGAGGCAGAAGATCGACTTGTCCACCTGGATTAGTTGTATTGGCAACAGCGGCAGCGGCATTATGCGCGGCTATCGATGGATTTGATGATGATAAAACAAGATTTTCGAAACTTGGCCGATCGAAATTCGTCGAACGATGAAGTGATTGTCTCGATTGAGGACGTGCTGCTTGTGTTGTTAAATGTTTCGGTTTATTTTTTGTTGTTTCATTAGGTACAGCTTCAATCTTATCCGCTTGAACACGAAACGATACTCGACATACACGACCATCCTAAAATTTACCAAAATAGAAAAAAATCAATTTTAAATTTCGAAATCTTTACCTGAAGTAGAAAAGCAATATGTCTCGATGAGACTACTGCTTGTTGCACAGCAAGATTCGTAAACGATGAAAATACACTTGGACACACACAACCGTTGGTCGTGATTTGATCCGATATATCTTGAAGTCTAAACAATCGAAATGATTTTCGAATTTTTGTTAATTTTGAAAATCGTAATTTTATACTTACTTTAATTCGAAATTTTGCTCACTAATCGGTGTTTGATGAATAAATACATGCGTGGAATATTCCATTAAAATAATCTGAAACAGATCGAATAGCTTTTGTTTGTTGTTTGTTGTTTTTCTTTTCAATTCAAATATTGTGTTTTTTTTTAATGACATATACAGACACAAACAAACAAAAAAAAATATATATTTTTATTTATTTTCGAATATGAAGTGAAAAGAGAAAAGAAAATAAGTGGTATACAACATCTAAGAAGAGAAAGATCGAAAAAAAAACAAACAGATTTGACGTTGCCAAGTTTGTATTGGGATTAATCAGGAAAGATTTTGATATTTAGATCGAGCTCGAAATCATGAGATGTGAACATTTCATCAGTATGTTCGGAGAATGATGTGAATGAACCACGTTCGGTTGTTGTCATTGTTGAAATACTTCTATCTGTAATCTGAAAACAACAATGAAATCAAGAAATTCGCACGAAACGTATTGTGAAATTACTTTATCTGAACTTAGGATTGGTGTTAAAGTTGATTGTGTTTTTTCATTCTAAACGAAGATGAATTCGATTCGAAAGTGAATTGAAAAGAATCGTACTACAAAGCGTTGATCATCGGCTTGTTTTTTAGCGGCGAGTTCAGCAGCTCGTCGTTCGTGCAATTCTCGAATTAGATCTTCGTCTTTTTTCAATTGTGTGCCCTAAATACGTTTTCGTTTGTTTGTTTTTTGGAAATCTCTCGAATTACTTTCGTGACTAGAGTTGGCGCACAACGTCGACGAGTAAATGGATCTGCTGCTGTGGAATTTCGTGATTCTTGTGCGTCACGCTATGAAATCGAATGTAAATTATTCGAAACGAATTGATTTTCCACTTACAGCTAAGATCATTTCGATGTTTTTCTGTGTATTTTCTCGATTTCTTCGATTAATTTGACTGAAAACAAAGCAAATAAATGTCATAAATTAAAAATTCTCTTCGAGAAGTTTAGTCAATCGATCTTTGCCGACAGCGTGATGAATCATTCGGACAAAAGTCGTCATCCGTTGTGGATTGACAATCGCATTCAAAGTGAGATTTTTCAAAAACATCTCGCCAACATACGAATTCCAAAGATGACAACCGTAGTTGCCATCGAATTCGTAATTATTACGCAAGTATAAATCTTCGACATGCGACCACGATGGTTCGACGAACGAGTTCGACGGTAGAACGTCGATTTCTTGCGAATAAACTCGAACTAATTGCCCGAGAAGAAGAATCGAATGACAAGCCCAACAGGACGAATTGAAACTTTGATAGGAATCGTACATTCGTCGAAGGAATTTCGATGATTTCGGCGCGAGTATAATCGCATTCGAAACGGCTTGATGAACTTGGCTTTCCCAGGCGAAGATTGCTTCGACTTGATTCGCATTTTTCAACAGACGTGCGAATGATTTCAATATCAAAACGTCCAAATCGAGATAAATTCCACCATATTGATTCAAAATCTCCAAACGTCGAACGTCCGTTCGATGTGCGTGATGAAGCAAAGGATGATTGAAAATCGATTCGATCGGTGACAGTCGATTGAAATTGATATTCAACTCAGTGTCATGTTTGAGTTTCAACCACCAATAACCGTGCGGTTCGTATGAATAATGAATGAAGATTTGTTTCGGTCGTAAATGTTTTCGAACGGCAAGCAGAACGAGATAGTCGATCAAGCGAAATTCATTCGTTGCACGTTCTAATCGACGATGGACAAGTCGAGGACCGTATCGATCGAGAATCGAGTCCGATGCATCGCCTTGTCCCGTTATGAAATGAACGATATTCGGTATTTCATAGTCATCGAACTGTTCATTCGACTTCAATACAACGCGTCGACAACGAAATTTCATCGACAACAAGATCAAAATCATCAACAAAATCCATATATAACGCGAGATGTATCGATAACGAATATAGTTACTGAACATTTTGGTGTTCGCAACTGTCGACTGACCTTATATACCTACTTTTTTTCTCTCTTTCTGACCTCATTTGTTCGCGAGCGGGTACGTGTAGTGTGTATGGCTGTGTGTGTGTGTGTTTTTTTTTCATTTTAGCGTTCTGTTCTCTTTCTCTCGGTGTTGCTGTACTTACGCCATGACTGAAATGTTTTCTGATCGTTTGCGATCTAACTCCGACGCTCGTTCTTCCATTTCGAGCAATTGTTTACGTAGTTCCGCTTCTTTTTCAGCATCATTATCGTCTTTTGCTATTTCCTAAAACAAAACAACAAGATTCAGTTTCTCGAATCTGCGTTTTAAAACGTACGATTTCTTTCAAAAGTTCGTTCTTCGTCACGGCATAATTAATCGGCGTTTTTCGAAATCGTTTTTTCTCTTCGACGATTTTCGTAATATCACTATTATTATAAACATAGTGTTTGCATTTTTCGATTTGTTTGATTTTCATTTCCTGATCGTCGAGTGTCGGCAACGGAATTCCCTTTATTTTTTGTTTTCAAATAAATAAACATTCGGTTATTTCGAAGCAAAACCTACTTGTTTAATCATCGCTTCTCGCCAACGTTGAAATTCCACGTCGGATATTTCGTTGTTCGAGACATACTCAAGACGAAATACACGTTCGTTTGTTCCATGTCTGCAAAATGTTCGATGAAAAACATTCATTGCGTTTTCAATCGCATAGTTATTCAAACTTTAAACGGAGGCCTTTGTTGGTTCGTGTCGTGCCGAGATTGTAGATTTTGCCGGTTTCAACAACATCACGGATCTCGCAAACGCGATAGACAGGTTCGCCATTGTTTTGTCCGATGTTGATTCGTACGAATGCGCCTTTGGCCACGTCAGCAAAGAACGGAGAGTGACACCATCTAGATCAAAATGTGAAGAGAAATTGAAGTTTTTTTTTTCGTAGTTTTATTTTACTTTTCCATGCGAAAACGAGAGAGAATCATGGATTTTAATTGATCTTTGGTAGATATCGGCGTCATTCGCTTTCGTTTCGAATCGTGTTCACGAGAATCGAGCATTCGATCGTCGGGTGAACTGAAAATACCGCGAAATTCGATGATTTTCTTTGGAAAAAAAACGGTAAATCTACCGTGATCGACGATGATTATCTTCGTCGTCATCGTCGTCGTCGTCTTCATCGGAACTATCCGTTTGATAAACATCTGTAACTTTCCATTTTTCATCTTTTTCATTCGTCTTATCCGGTCTTTCGTCTTCACTCGATGAGCCATCATCGGATTTCACCTGTGATCGTTTTGTTTTCTCATCTGAAAAACAATTCAATACGATTCAACAAGAATTTTCCCATTAAATTTCATTCGAACCTTTTTTTCTTCGACCTTCGACTAGCATTTGCAGTGATTTACTGTGTTCAGTTTCTTTTTGTTTCGATGCATTGATTTGCTTTCGACGATTTGCCGACGAACGATAGTCATCATCGTCGTCGTCTTCAGCATAAATATCGTTATCGAATGTGCTCGATTTCTTCGCTGAAGTTCGTTTTGTTCGTTCAGTTTCACTGTCATCATCTTGATCGTCGATTTCGCCTTCTTCTTCACTTTTATTATTCGATTCCTCGGCTTTGGACTTCAAACGTTTGTTAATTTCTTCTCTAAATAAGAAAATTTCCCAACGAAATCATTTCGAACAACAGCCCACACAAGTATTTCATCATACCGACGTTTGATTATTTCACGTTGTTCATGTCGTTTGAGTAATTCAGCTTCACGTTCACGTTCCGACAATGTTTTCAGCCAAGCACGATCATTGGCGTCGCCACGATAATTTTCATCATACCCATCGGCGTAGATTTCTAAAGTTAATCATCATGATTAATTCAAAACAAGAAACAAACAATTCTGACTTTTAGATCGCGGTGAATCGAGATCCGAATCGGAATCACTGTTATCACTTGTTGTCCGATTTCGTTTGCGTGTATCGGATTTGCTCATTGTCTAAAATTTCGAAGATTAACCATGAGAAAATACCAAACAATCGATCTACCCTTCTGCCCTCTTGTTATTTCTTTCTCAACTTTTCTTTTCAACTTAACTGTATCATTGTCAGCCAATCGATTTCGATCGAAACAGATGCCGCTACTTACGTATTTAATTTTCTCGTTTCCGTTGAATATTATCAAGCATGAATTCTCATTCTCTCGCTTTTTTTTCTAATAAAATTAATTGTAATTGAAAGAGAAAAGAAAGTTTTCAGTTGAATTTTATTTATTCATTATTTCTTTTTATTTCAATTGAATATCTCCGAAACACAAAACAACAAATAAATGAATCTTTTTTCATTCTCCATGGATATAATTGAGCAAGAAGAGAAAAAGAACGACGAAAAAAAAAAGAAAACACATTGAACATATCTAAGCTAAACGAAAAACTGAAAGAGGAATAACTAATCTATACACACACACGCACACAAATGTAAGTAAACGTAAAATGAAGTAGAAAATATTTATGAGAAAATAAGCCAAAATGATTAATAAACACATCAAAACAGTAGGAGAACATCAATGTTTCGCTTAGTTAAGAGAATTTTTTTGTTATGTTTGAGATCCAATGAGAATATTCACAACACAATACGAGAAGAAAACATGTTTTATATGGAGATTTATGAATTCTTGTTTAGTTTCATTGGTAGATATCGAACGTTTTTTGTTCTATTGTTTGGCAGCTGGACTTGCGGCTGCTGCTGCTGCTGCTGTCGTGGTACTTTTCGTACGTTTAACGGGAATACGACGATCAGAATGAGCCCAAACAAGACTGTAAAGAAAATAAATAAGAGATATGTGTTACGTCTTTTCAATTTCAATTACCGATAGAGAAGACCGGCAACAATAGCTCCGACAAGTGGACCAATCCAATAGACATAATGATATTCCCATTGATACGAAAAAACAGCTGGACCAAGCGAACGAGCCGGATTGAGCGAGCCACCAGTGTAAGCTCCACTGAAATATCACAACGACACATTTAAATATAATTTTTTTTTCAAATTTTTGACTTACATAGCAAGAATATTAACTGCTAAAGTAAAACCAACTAAGAGTGGTGCAAGGCCGGTTTTCGATTTTGTATCAACTGCAACCATTAAAATAATAGTAACAAGTACGAATGTGGCAATAGCTTCAATGAAAATTCCCTTTTAAAGAAAACGAAACGAATTAATGGAAACAATTTTCTTTTGTATATCGAGTACATACTTGCCAATTACGAACAAAATCAGCTTCATGATAGACACGTCCAGCGAAACTTGTTTCATTAAATGCGGAATAAGTTGCCAAGAGTGTTGCACCACCTTTGCATGTATTGTAAGTGCGATTGGCGACCAATAAACGTAAAAGGCCAGCAGCGGCAATACCTAATTAAAAAGAACAAAAAAAAGGATTTTTTTTTTCAAATTTTTTTTCTTTTGTTCTCTACCTCCTAAAAGCTGAGCAACAAAGTAAAGAATCGACATAAGAATTTGCAATTCGCCAGCAATTAAAACGCCAATTGTAACTGCGGGATTGAAATGCACGCCTGAAATATGACCAAAACTGGCTGCGAAAGCAGCTAAGGCAAGACCAAATGATAGTGCACCAGCGAGAACACCGCCGCCTGAACAAGTGCCCCACAGACCAATGAGAACGAACAATGTGGTGCCAATCTTTTTTTTTGAAAAAAAAAAGAAGAAAAGGAAGAATAAAAAATTCTTTTATTTTCTTTTGAAAAAGACGTACGAGTTCAACCAATAATGGTCGAATGACTTGAATGAAGCTTTCTCCCGAATTGGCATTGGATTCAACGGTTCTAAATAATAGAAATCAATCGATTATTATCACGAATAGGGGAATTGATTTAATTCGAGACGAGAAAAAAAAGACAAACGCGTACTTTTTAACCGTTGTGACGACTGTTGTGGTTTCGACGGGTACGGAAACCACAGCAGCCGGTGCGGCTGGATTCGAATTGGCGGCCTCATCGGTCGCCGATAGCATTGGAACGCGTTCGCTAAGTTGAACTTCTGTGCTCGACATGTTTAACTTTTTTTTTTAAAGATAGACGGAACGCACGAGTGTGAGTGAACGAGTGAGCTTGTATGTATGTGTCCGCTTTGCGGTCGATACTGAACTAGTAAAGAGAAAGAAGGAAAAAAAAAAGCGACGAGCGACCAAAGATATTTTTGGAAAAGAAAAGAGAGAGAAAGGGAAGATAGGGAAGACGGAAGAGAGAATGAGAGAATGAGAAGGGGAGAGAGACAGAGAAAAAAAAACTCAAGCAAACAGAAAGGATAATTAAGAAACATATAAAAAAAAAGCGAAAGAGAAGGAAAAAGAAACAGTAGAGGTGAACTCTCTGCTAGGACGACACTCCAATCAGGAATTAGTACGATGTGGCTCATTACAACAGGTTTTCTCCTTCTTCTTCGTTTTTTTTTCTCTTTCTTTTTTTTCCACAAGCGCAACAGCTTCCGCCTCACCGCTCGCATTTATTCATACATGCGGTCAAGATGATGATGGGAAAAAAAATTAAAGTATGTGTCGAACATAAATTCAACGGAAGAAAAAAGTAGAACAAAAAAAGAAGAATAAGAAGACGAATCAAGGAAGAGAAAAAAAGAGAAAAGTAACCATGACAATTGGCTAGAATCAAACAGACGCCTTTCTTTTTTCAAAAAAAAAAGAAAACTTCACTGTCAAACACAAAAAAAGAAGAAGAATATTTTTGGCGAATTGCCAATCTTGCGCTAGAGAATATGTAAATGAAACATCTGCGATATAATTATGATCGGAATCTCAATGAAATGAATAAACATTTAAGACGCAGTACCGATTGATCGTCAAACTGTGCTGAAATAATCATTAATTCTCTGAAGTGTTATTCATATTGATTGTTTTTGTTTTGAACATACAACGAGATACATTCATCTTTTCATAGACAAACGAAGGTTAATCCAATGCAGACAAATATTGACATACGATGTGTTATGATTGTGCTCATCAACTGTTTCTATCATGACCGATGGCAGTATCTGTTTTCTCATTATCGGAAACTTTCTTCGGGTTTTGCCTTTATTGTTTCGTTTTGATGATGATGAGTAATACGATCAAAACGCGCGATATGATCGATGAGATGAATAAATAATTACTTTCTCATCATCTTAATACGATCACAAAATGGTACAACGAGACTAACAGTTTTTAATAATGATCATGTTTCATTTATTTTTTCTCTCTCTCTCGCGCGCGCACGTTCTTGTTCAACTAATTTGATTTTTATTATCAATCCTAGTCACGTCAGTAATACTTACTTGACAATATTTTTCTTTTTAATCAATACGACTTCATCAGGCGATGCTGATAATAGATCTTGATGTTCGTTTGTTTGTCGTGCCATAGAATGTTTGGTGTTTTTGTTGTCTTGAAAACAATCGATGATTATTATTAATTAGATAATCGAATGAATCTAGAATCAGACACATCATGATTAGATTGCAAATTTTCTTCGTCTTATTCATTCGATCGAAGACATATGAACAGATGGTATTGATGAAAGACAAAATCAAAGTGGTGAAAGGATAAATCAGATATCTTCTTCATCATCACTTCGAAAGGCAACTATTTCATTACTTGATCTAATGCGATGTTAATCTCTCGTTTTTCTATTTATACATATATACAGACAAACGCACATGTTTTATTGCAATGGAAACAATGGACTAAATATGTATATATATATAGATTTTCTCTCTTTTTTTTTCGATTGCATTTACTCGTTGAACGAAAATATGTCTATATATGGATTCAACACGTGTATAATCGTTAGTCTTCTCCTTTGTATGTTTGAATAGGAGCGAAAAACGATCGTAGATAAACACACGTTTTTGTTCAAAAAAGTGTATGTCTAACGAACGAACAAACGATTTTATCTGACCTTCTGTTCTTTTCTGCGAGGCTCAGACAAGAATCGGATAATTGCTTTTCAATATATGTATACATATCTTCTTCCTTTTTTTGCTGAACGATACGTTGAACATTCACTCTTCGAATTCTTTTATGAGAAGAAGAAGAAGAAGAACAAAGGAAGAGATCGAATAACCAGATGTGAATTCGTTCGACAACTAACGAACTTTTATTTATTTAAACTATTGTTTTTCTTTTGCTGTCCAATTTTCTATCGATTCTTGATGAATCAAGGCGAACAACGCACAAGTTACGGATGATTAAATCGAATATAAATAAATAAATAAATAACGTTTGTCTTTTGCCTTCAAAGAGCAAAATACGTTTTCATGGTGATTATGTTGAAAATTTTTTTGCTATTGAATTTAGTTTCTTTGGGAGTTGTAAACAGCCAAGGAGATAGTTATGATACAAAATGTTCATGCACAGAAGTGTCACCGAATGGTACATTTTGTATGACGTACAAATGTCGAACGGATCAAATCACCAAGTGTTTTTCAAGTGATTCTTCTGTTGAACTAAAGTCAATAACAGGACAACAAGAACAACGTAAATCAATGAATCATCTTCAGATTGGCGATCAAATACTTGTTGATATTGACAAACGAGGTCAGCGAATTTATGAGCCTGTTTATTCATTTATTCATGCAAATCGAAATGGAGTCTACGACTATCTGAAAATCTTGATCGATAATAACCTCAATCGATCATTGATTATTTCGAGTAATCATCTTGTTTTTCTTTTCAATCAAACACAACCTTGTTTTGCCGGTCATTTAAAACCTGGTGATCAATTACAAATTTTATCAGAACAAGAACGTTTTCAAATCGGATTGATTAAGAAGATTGAATTAATTCAATCGACAGGTTTTTTTGCTCCATTAACACCTAGTGGCAAATTAATAGTCGACGGCGTACTTGTTTCGAACTATGCAGTCGTTCGTAGTCATCGATTGGCACATTTAGCTATGCAACCTTATCGATGGTGGACTCAATGGAATCGATCATCGGTGTATTCAGAAAAGATTCATGTTTATTGTCGATTTCTCTATGAAATCATCGAAATGATAAACAAATGGATATTTTCAATTGATTTATACGATGGTTATGTTACAGTATCGAGTTTTTCATATTGAATATTCCTTTTTTTTTGTTGAAATCTCTATTTATAATAAAGAATAAATGATCATAAATCTGACATGTAAATCAAAGTATCGTTTACACGATGTAAAGAATTGGGTTCTTCTGGAACGGATAATGTCGACGTTAGTGTATAAAATGCGATTATTTCCGATCCTTGAATGCCGACTACCATCATCGTTCCATTTCTTATGAATAGAACACCTCGAGGATCGGATGGAATTGAAAGACTTAAAATCTTTGTGAGATTAGCTGTTGAACATACTTCGACAGTTGATGATGAATGTGAACAAGATAACTAGGATCTGTAACATCGACTGATGATATCGATGAGTTGTGTATACGTGTAGTATTAGCCACGGAAGATTTGAACAATATGGCGTTTGGTCATGGAAAGAACAGCTGGCATGAACCATTTAAATAACTATTGAAGAGAAGAGCTTTGCTATATTAAGATAGAACAGTATATAAACATTGTACGGGTGAGAAGTTTTGTTCAAGCCAAATTGTACTATTGTTTAATTGATCGATAGCAGTAAACTGTGTCCTATTTACTGTACCAATCAATCTGCAATTGCAAATACTAAGAAAGTTTATGCTTAAAACAGAAGCTTGCATTGTACATTGAAGTACTCAGTTAATTATTGATAACAATCAACTTACGACCTTTCTTTTTTTATATAAAATCAACTCGAGAAAATTTACTTTTTTCAAATTGATTGAAAAACAATTTAATGTGAGGTTTTCATTTTCAGTTTCACTCATCGGTTACTCAAATATCTGCTCAAGTAACTTTAAACAACAAATTATCTAAATAATGACACAATAATTGCACTCATAGGATGAGTTGTTTCAATGAATAATATGAATTTTACTCTTTCACTCTGCACAATCTTGAAAATAATGATATTTACGTATATGTACATATTTATAAAAAAAAAAGAATTTTAAAGTTTGCACTAATTATTGATGACAGTTGATAAGGAGATTTCAGGGATACAATCAAGATGTTATTTGAGCGTATGCTGATACGATCTATTTATAAACTTTGCAATGAAAACAGTTTATATTCACTTTAATTAATGAGATATTTACATTAATATGAAATATTAAGATTGAATAAAAAGTTAATTACATTCAGTTCTTTTATAATATTTTTCAAAGTATAGATCGACCTGAGAAAGCATATCTCCGTAAGAAACCTTCGATCTTAAATTAAGTTCTTTCTTTTGAAAATCCTCAAGTATCTTTTTTTAGTTATCGCACGATGTAAAACGAACGGTTGTATACATGGACAAGCAAATCACTCGAGTGTGACCAGAAATATTTCGAAGCAATTATGCAAAAAAAAACGATTTCTTTCTTTCTTGCTTACATATTGATACAGAAAAGATAGTAAGAAAAAAAAATTTGATACGAAGTCATAAACGTTCGTTATAGCTTGTCGAACAGAAAGGGAGGGAGAGAGAGAAAACGACGGGCGAGCAAAAAAAACGAAAGAAAGTAAGAGATACCAACGTTTCGGTCGACTGAGTAGAAGGAAAAGACTAAGACGAGCATTACACTTGCTTCTTTTTTCTTGAGGTATAGTTGCACATTAAATTACACTCTTCAACAAGATATTATATTCATTAGTGATTTGAAAATAAAAATTATGTTCGGGTTACGTGCCGTAATCACTGTTGCAATTCTGGTAATTGCCATTTTTGCTCACTCAGAAAGCCACGAACGTTTGGTTGATCAAAATCCAAACGGTCGTAAGCCTACTTTATGCAATCGAAATCCAAATAAACCCAGCCATTTACCACCATGTCCAGTAATACCTGAGAGTACAGCCACAGCAAGTGCTATTGAAGACGACGATAGTTCGGAAGAGCAAGAGCAAACGACGCTTTTCGACAACAGTATTGAAGACGCATCAGCCGATGTATCAGCCCTCGAACGTGCACATTGGTGTCGTTTTAGTAACGGTACTTATGTTCCCTACGAGCTTGAATTTTATCACACACCGTGTTCACTTTGTCGTTGCACAAAATCACGTGCATTCCGTTGTGAAGCTATTCAATGTATGCCAACATACTGTGCTGATAATTCAAAACCAATTCGTCCCAAAGATCAATGTTGTACACGATGTGCCTCCGATCCACCAGCAAATACATGCGTTTACAACGGCTCTACCTATGGCCACGGTAAGTTTCGACCTTGAGCATCAGAAACGAAAAAAAAAACACGATGATTAATTGATTTTCTATCTTTTTCCTTGTTTCAGGTGCAACCGTCAAAGCTATTCCAGGTGAAATGCAATGCTGGTGTCAACTCGGTAACGTCGAATGCCGTCAATATATCGGCACAATGTTCGATAGTTTCAATGTAATGGGCCAAGGAATGGTCTTATACATGATTATTATTATGTTGTTTATGTTTTTCTTCTTTGGTTTATTGGTATGCTGTGGTTGCACGGTTTTGATTTATCATTATTATCAACGAAATCAACAAACATTTGACGAAGCTTATGATCAATATATAAATTCCGCTGGATGGCAGCCAATGGAAGATGAAGAAGAAGTCGTTGCCGATTCGACTGCTGAAGAGAAACGACTCGAAGCCGAAAGAAATCAATTTTATAACAATGATCAAAATGTTGTACCACCTTCGTACGATGCTTACAACATTACATACGTTTCCGGACAAGAAAAAAAATAAGAACTTCATCTAGAATTTCTCGTCTATTATCGAACTTCAAATGAAACAATCAATATAAACAGAAAAAAAACACAACCGAGAGACGACTAATTCATTATCAATTTTCTATTTTTTTCCTCTTTTCTTTTTTGTGTTGCTCTTTCTCTACCTATTAAGCATTGAACAGGCTGTGATAAGGAAGTTTATTTCCTGTATATAGTTAGACAATCGATTCCATTTTTATTTTCCTAACTAACACATTTTCTCAGTTTTATTCAGTACTAATTAACAAAAAAATCCTCATTTCTTTTCAATAAAGTTTTGTTTAAATATTTATTCTTGAATTTTGTTATTTCGTGTGAGTAAATAGAAGGCAAAGAGAAGCGACGAGACGAAACGAAACATCTGATTTTTTAACTTTTAATGCGCGGCGGCATCTGTTGCTGTGTCACACGCGATTGTTCTGAAAGAGGCAGCTGCTAGACGGCAACGTACATTCGTTAGTTACATAAGAGAATTATGTTCAAGAATTACGAGAATTAAATTATGTCTAATCTTCGAAATACATCACGTTTTCCATTACGAACAAATCAACAGAAAGCTCCGTATGAAAAAATTTCGAGGTTTTTTTTTTCTTCTAATATTTATTATTAATTTATTTTATTCAGAACATTAACGAACGATCTACTTGAAAGAAAAACACGAGCACTTGAAGGGAGTTTCAATAAATTAAAATTTACGACGACTCAGAGAGATCAAACAAAATCCACGTATGTATATGCAAATTAGAAACAAATTTCAATTGAATATCTCTTTTGTTTAGTATCGAATTAAATCATTCGAAACCAAATAAAACAATGTCGAAACCGAATTCAACGGGTTCGATCTTTTCATGAAATCTAAAATTGATCCAATTTCTTCTTCTAGTTAAAACATTAATTATCACACAAATAATCAAATGTGGTCAATGTGAAAAAGAAGATGCTAAAATGGTAGAAGAAAAACTTTCATTTTGTCGACTTTGTACTTTTTTTGTTGTTGCTGTTGTAGAAATGTTTGGAATGTGTGGAGAATTATTGTACAGATTGTTATACAAAATTTCATCTTCGTGGTGCTCTTCAACGTCATCGTAGTGTGTTCTTATCTTCGAATGTGAGAAACACTCCAACGATTCATAAACAAGAATCAACAGAGAATTCCGATGAGAAATCAACTCTTGCTTCATTTCATCGATCATTTTTACAATGGCGAGAAAAAAATTCGAAACATCAAATTATTTCTCCTCCAATTGATCATTCGATCAAACTTCCTTTATTAAATTTTGATGAAATAAATTCAACAAAAAAATCTCCTCAAACAATGATGAAACCATCAATGAACTATTCGATTCATATTCATCATTCAAATGAACCACAGATCATAGATAAAAAAGTAATCATTACCAGGGCTTCCTTTTCAAAAGATGATTTTCAAGTGGATGTTTCAGCCTTCACCTAAAAATCTATCGCCAATACAAACAACAGAAATGTAAACGCTCGTTTTGTTTGTTAATGTTTTATTTTCTTAAAAAGAAAATGTTTTCGTTTTTAGTCATACGAATCTCCCTGTCGAAGAGGAACGACGACCATCTACTCGTGTTTCGATTAAATCAAATTCACGACCGAATAGCTCGTCGATTGTTGATCAAGCTTCTTTGTAAAACAAAAGAATTTTATTTTCAAATAAGAAAACAAGCGAAAGTATTCGTTTATTTCGTTTTCAGTCGATGCGCTTTAGAATCGAAATCAACTGAAGAACTCGAAAATATTATTCAAACACAAATAATCTTATCTCGACCAGTATCAGCGAATTCACAAAAATTCGATGAAGTGATTCCGAATCCGACTAATGTTGATACGGAGGAACTCGATCCGATTCCAAATGATTTACTCGATGAAACGAAAATTGAATTAACTCAACAGAATTCAACAACAACACCAACTCCACGTCGACATTCACCATTCAGTTTTTCCAATCCATTGTATCGAATTAGTCGAATGAATTCCGAATCATCGAGAGGCACAGGTGATCTGGGATTTTTTACCGATGTTCCACCCCAACAAGCGGTATTATCACCGCTACCACCGTCATCACCGTCTGTGCCAATTCTCGAATGTTCAACAATCAATGAATGGAAAGATTCAGCAGTAGAAGAACAACAACAATCAATCGAACAAATTCAAGCGAATGACACGAATCCATCATCGTCATCAACGTTGACTAACGATTCTTCGACAGATACAGCAACGACAAAAGATATGTCGGCTGATATTGCAGTGACTGTAACTGATACAGACTCATCATCCACACTTAAACCAGAACTTGAAACAAAAATTGACCCGATTGTTCAAATATCGAATGTAGACGTAGATCAATCGAATAAATCCGATGTTATTGTCGAGAAAAAAACGCGTCGTCGTAAACTACAATCAAAATTAGCGGATTATGGATCAGACGGTTATCGTCGTAAACTTGAATTTTCATTTGGTGATGGTCTTCATTGGCAAGAAGCATCACTCGAGTAAGTTTACTTCTCAGCTATAAAAAAAAACTTGGTCTTATCTATTCATGATTTAGATCACTGACCTCTTCTTCGGACTCGATTCCACCGAAACAAACATCTCGTCAATCAGCATCAAATGTACTGAATATAGGTAATTACAATTTTCCATTCTTCGAAAATATGATTGTCAATTTCGTGTTTTTTCTTCTTCTTCTCAGAATTAGCTGAACAGTACAGCATCTACGATAATGATGACGGTCGATCATCACGTGTCTGTCAGAATTCGAATGATGATGAATGTTTCGAACAACTTCATCAAGAACTTTGTACCGAATGTAGGAACTAGAAATATGCGTCATCGTATTTTCTAATTGATTTCTTTGTTTGACAGTGGATATTCAAGGTTCAGATGAAGATGCACTGATGAACGAACAACTCCTACGAATTCTTCGCGACATTCCGAATCCATTCAATAAGATCAATTCAATGTCAACCATCGAGACAGATATTCAGTGACTTTTTTTTGTGCTTTTTCTCTCTTCAACGTGACAATAAATCAATTTCTATTGAATATGCTTTTTTGAAATATAAATACTATTTTTGAGGTATTCTATCTGAAAGTAATTTCGATGATCGTAAGAGGAAACCATTTCAATGCCATATTATTAATTCTTTCCTTGGTTTGTGTTGCCAACTAATTATAAAAACCTACGTAAAAAAAAATTTTCTTCTCTCGAATTTACTTTTTCTCTTTTTCTTTGTGTACATTTCGATGTCCTCTCGCGGAGCTACTCCTGGTCTTCATCATCGTACAGGGACTCAAGGCTCACTTCATCGGCCTTATTCTCTAGCAATTCGAAGCAAACGTTCACGATCATTCCATCGAGATGAAGTGAAATTTCGAGAAACCATGAAAACAATATCGAACTGTTGTTTTTAGTTATATAGAAAATTATTGAAGTTCTTTCGACTCGTTCGACATGCGATTCGAGTTTGTTTGATCGTTCGAAAATATGCCACCGAATCGAAATATGAAACTCGAGAACAATTGTACAATAATAATGAAATACTTTTTGATTTAAGTAATTTTCGACGACCTGTTGAAGTAATTCGAAACGAGTGAATAAATCTGAATTTGTTTTGTTTTGATTTGCCTAGGAAACGATCGGCAGAAATATACGAAAGATTTTAAAATCGAATCCAGCAACACGAACCGAAGAAGAAATTCGATTGTGTGTCGTTGGTTTAGGACAAACTGTTTCGTCATTCACCGGTTTGACTACAATTCATTTACGCAAACACAAAACAAATTTTCTGTTTTCTAGAATTTCCGCTTCAACGACAATATGCTCTTGCACGCATGGCTATTCTTGAAGAATTCGAAAGAGGACGAGTCATTCTTCGTGAAGGACATCGTGCTGAGAAATTCTATTTAATCGTCGATGGTATCAGTACGTTTGTTTGTTAATGATCGAGTTCAATGTTTAGCTGTTTTCTTTTTCTCTAGCTGATGTTTACAAATTACGTGAGAATCCGATGACGCACACATTCAGTTCTCGTTTAGTTGCTGTACTAAAAAAAGGCAGTTCGTTTGGAGTAAAGAAGACTTAATCGGTTTTTTTTTCGATTTTTCTTTTTCTTTGTTCTGCACATTAGGAGGTTGCTTTGATTAACGCACATAGACGAACAGCAACTGTTTGTTGTCAAACCGACGTGTCTATGCTCGCAATCGAACAAGAAGATTTCATCAAAATATTCATGTCGAATGATACAGAAACTGAACCAGATTTTATTACCTATTTACGTACAATACCTGAAGTAGGAACTTGCCAATTCAAGAAAACTAAACATCACTTACTATGATTTTCTAGTTTCGAGGATTTCCAATCGATACAATACCTCATAATAATCCTCATATATGTCAAGTCGTTTACTACAGGTAAACAAAAAAAGCAAAATACGAAAGAAAACCGAATTGTTTTCTTGTTGTTCAATCAATAGAATGGGAACAATGATGTGCAAAGATTCGAATGAAGATGAATGGATCTATGTAATTCGTACTGGTTCATGTCGAGTGATAAAAGCGCTAACACAAGTCACACCGAAATTAAAAACAAGAAAAAAAGCCGAAGTTATCTATGATCATTTCGGAACGAAACGTGTTTCGCAATACAGTATGGAAGCATTAGGCACATTCAAAGTAGAATCTTGTCAATAAACGACAATCGAATTCATTTTTACGTTTTAGCCGAAATCACCAATTAAACCTGCGAAATGTTACACAGAAATCGAACAAATACGAGAGAACAGTGTTTTCGTAAGTGAATATGCATTTTAACAGCTGCCGAATTGACTTACAAATGAAAATCATTTAGGGTTTAGTTAGTATTGTTTTTGGACAACTAAAAAACGCACTCAGCGTTACATTAGTGTCGGATGGTGCCGAATGTATTCGTATACGAAAAAGTTTCTTCATTAAAATGATTCCTGAAAGTTTATTCGATCGATTGAGACGAGAAGTATTATTCGTTAGTTTTTTTCGAATTTATTTTATTGAAAATTTCATTGATCTAGGTTCGACCGTATACTACCGATGATGACCTACAGAAAAAACTCCAACGTGAAGTCGATTGGACGGCATATAAAAATTTACTTGTAAAAAAAGTCTACGATCGAAATGTCAAAAAACGTATAGCTACATCATTTCATTATTAACTCAAATAAAGAAAAAAAAACACACTTCTAGTTAAATATTTTTTGAAAAGATTCAGTATTTTTGCTTTTTATCTTTGACCCCCCGAACACATCAACTAAAAGATAAAAGCGTAAACAAGCCTATAGATGAATATATCTTCCTTTCTTTTTTTTTCCTATCATAATCTATTCTCGATTTAGATAAAGCGTACGATGGATGTTGAGTAGCTATATATGTATCTTTGACTGATACATTCTTTTTTCTTCTTCTTCTTTTCTCGTACGACGAAAGGAAGAAGAAATAATAATAATAATAACAACAACAACAATATAAAGTTCTTTTTTTGTCTCTGACATATCGTCATATCTCATATAGACGTTGTTGTTTTTTTGCTAATTGAATTTTCAGTATGTCATTGTTGACATGAATACATCGAAATCCTTTTTTTCTTCTTCTTCTTCGTTTATTTTTATGTTTGTATGTTTAAGTATATATATTTTTCTTCGTTTTTTTCACATTCGGTTAAAAGAGAATAGAACGAGAGAGAGAGAGAGAGAGAGAGAGAGAGAAAAAAAATGCTTGAAATGTTTGTGTGCACATACATTTGAGGTATCCGCTCGGTAAGTTGAACTTTTTTCTCTCTCTCTCTCGTTCAGTGATGAACTAAATTGTAATAGGGTCAAATAGATGTTACATCTAGTGAAAGAAAAGAAGAAGAAGAAGAAGAAGAAGAAGAAGAGGAAAAAACGAGAGAAATTTGAACATTGTGTCGCCAAATGTTCGAGAGAAAGAAAATTTGTTACATATTTATTTTGTAGAAATTTTCTTTTTGAATAAATATGATGATGACAATGAGTCAATCAGCGAGTTTCAACAAGTCATTTACGGATCCTGATATCGACTGGAGTGTTTTCGAAAATGCCGGTAGGAGAATATTGCCAATCTCTTTCGATTATTATTATTAATGTTTTCTTTTTCTTATTGATCTAGATCGATATTTATTACGTGATGATAGTGCATGGATAACGCGTTTAAGTAAAGATTTTTGGTGGAATCTCGATCGTATATCTGAAATGATAACAACAACAACAACGGGAGTCAATTGTGCTCAAATGAAAACATATCCAGAAGAAACTTCATCGGCTAAATCATCGAATATATCAACAAGAAAAATCGTTGGTCAACGTTCAACAATAACTCGACCAAATCCATCAAACATTCCCGAGAAAATTACAGCTAATCAAGATAATGAATATAATCCATTTCAATCGAACATATCATTTGATAATCATATTTGGACAAATATTTTTCAACAAGCAATTCCATGGCAATAGAAAATTAACAAGTTAGTCAATAACGTAATCGTTCATTAGCCATGTATATTTGCAATAATTTTTCTTTCGAACAAAATCTTCTTCTTATTCTTCTATGATGTAATTGTTCTCCGTCCTTTGGTAGGTTTCTCTTCAATTCCTTCCATTAGTTAATCAAAAATGATAACATAGAAATTGTGCATAACTGTCTGATTTGAGTTGTTCTTCAGCAATACGATAACAGTGAACGTGAATGATGTCTACAAAATATGGATCTCAATCAACGTGATTTACAAAAAAAACGAACAAAATCAAAATGAAAATAATTTCCTCTTTTGTATTCGATTTGTTGTGTGCTAGTCCCTGGACCTATTCGAGACCATCTCCGGTGGTATTTGCATTTCGATCATCAACGATTCGATTTCTTTTTCAGTCAAAAACAGTGAATAATGCAAGTACTTGAAAAATAAACACAATTCTTCTTTTTTTTTCTCTCTGTGTCTCGTGCTGTTTTGAATGCTCATTTTGTTTTTCTTGAAAATGCTTTTTTTCAGATATTTCCTTTCTCTATTCTTCTTCTTCCGGTGTGTGTATTTGTCCTTTTTCTTTGCTCTTTATTGGGTGCTTACATAAACGAGACATCATCGAGTTTGCCGCATTAACCTTTTCTTCTCTTCTTCTTTCTGTTTGTTCTTAGTCATGTTTTTCTAGAATATGTGTTGTGTGCTTCGTATCTGTAGATATTTTCTTTTGCTTTATTCGAAAATTATCCTTCCAAAAATATCAATGCATTTTTAATCGTTGTCTGTTCTCTCTTTTGATTTGGTTGTGTCTTTCGAACCTGAGATCAATTTTTAAAATATACACATGTATCTATTTCTCATTTCTATAGACGATTAAATGTGTGTGTGTTTTCGATTGTTTTCTTCTTTATTGAATTTTCACTTAATAGAAATTTAAATAAAACTTTTGATGAATAAAAAAAAACAAAGAAAGAACGAAATCTCACGTCGGTTTTATATGTCAACTCAAAGATTAGACACGTCAAAAGATCGAATATCGAACTAAAGAAGATTAAATTTCAAGAGTGTTAAAAGAATAATTGAATTGTTGTGTTTTGTCTATCGAAGTTAGATTTGTACTTCAACAAGATTTTCACGAAATGAATTCTGATTTGTTAGAATTTGATATTTAGCCGTACTTCGTCGTTGACGGTAGCGTGTTGCTAATTTATATTGAACTAAAGATGCACGTAGATGATTTTTTGTTCGAGTTGAAGTTGAATTTAAATTTAAATTCGGCGTAAAATCAGAATGAATACTGAAGAATTGTTGGCGAAGACCTGATTCAAGAAGAAGATAACGAATTAAAATAACACGAATAAATTTCAAAATGATCCAAGTCAATAGAAAACACGTGAATAAACATGCAAGACTAAGGCCAACAATTGTACTTATAGATAATCGAGATATTGACCGACCGGTTGTCACTAGAAAACTAGTTGTTTGTGTCGACACAGTACTTGTCGTTGAAGTACTTGTTGTTGTTGTAGTTGTTGATGTTCCCAATGTACGACGTGTTGGTGTCTGTAAAACAAAACAAATATTTCTATATATATATCGTATCAAGAAACTCGAAATATCTCTACCGTTCGACCTGTAGTTGTAGTTGTTATGGATGTTGTTGTTGTTGAAGCTAAAATTCAATGTCGATTGACGAATATTTTTTTTGTTGTTGTTTTGACATACTTGTACTCGTCGTTGTCGTCTCAAAAACAGTTCGAAATGGCCAAAATTTTGGATCACTAATTGGCATGGCTTCTTTCGTACATGTACTCGCTTCGACAAAGACACCGGCTTCAAAAAATATATAAAACTCTTCACCCGATGCCCATGTTACCGTTGAATTTATGACAATACGATCACTCAAAAATCGAACATTATCAACAGCCGTCATCGCATTTAATACATAATAATCCGTATTATCAGAAGTTCGTTTGAATCGAATATAGGTTTCCGTTGACGGTCGAACATAGACTCGTCCGAGAGTGAGCATTGTCCATATTGAAGTTGTTTTACTGACAAGTCCCATTGGATATCGAGTAGCATTGGCGAGATATAATGGTTGTAGACTAGATGTTTTAGATGAAACAGTAAAACGAAGACACGCGGAATCACCTTGATTACCAATCGAATCAACAGCAGCGAAACAAAATAGGTTCTGTCCAATTTGATCGGAATTCGCTTTGAAACTTGCAAGAAAAGCGAATATTGTTGGATCGAATGGATCTTGTAGAATAGGTGTTGTAATCAGACCAGCTGGATTCGCACTAATATAACTAGTAATACTTGCATTAGGACATTGAATTTTGAAACGAACACGTGTCGTCAAATTATCACCAACGTCCATGTAAAGGCATATATCTGGAACGAGATCTCCAATATAGATCGGTCCAGTGACACATGGATCTGGTGATTCATAAACATGAAATACGAATTGAATTGGTACTTGCGAGAGATAGTCTGTTGAATAGATACTCGTAGGTTGATGTAGAAAATCTTCTACAGTCAATGCAGCTGCATAAAAGCCTGCGATTTGAGGTGTAAAATTCAAATAACAATTGAAATTATCTACAACACCATCTGGTACACTGTTAACGAGTCCACCACATTGTGTCGATCCTTCAGACCACATACAAATATACGGATCAAAATCATTGTCAGCAACGTTAATTTTCAATGAATAACTGATCCCATTTCGTAAACGATAGATGGGTAACATTGTGACAATAGGCGCATTATTATAATGTCCTGTATCAGATCGTATAAATGTTTGAACTTGAACAGCAATACTCCATGCTAAATTATTTCCTGTGACCAGATCAAACCAAGCTACTGAACTAAATGCAGCTGTAAAATTGGCATTTTTCGGAACATTAATTGTAAAACGTCCTTCTCCCATAGCATACTGTTCATCGATATTGTAACCCGTACAAGGCACTCGAACACTTCCAAGTGTACCTAAACCAGCTGGACAATTACTGACACAATCGAGAGTATCACCACTTGAACCTAGAATCGGTAATCCGTTCGGTATGGTTGCGTCAGTACAATACGGACTAAAGAATGTATATCTCCAAGCATAACGTTGAAGAATTTCAACAACTAATGGTGTTGATGATTCGTCTACTATACGCCAAGATATCATTCCACCACGAAAATGTGTACAATGAATAACAGTAAAAATAGACGATAGAAAAAAGACTACTGATTGACTATATTGAAAATACATGAGCTTTTTTTTATTGTTGTTTCGAGTAGTTTCGATGTAAGGATGAGATGAAAAGAAGGTTATTTTTTTATTGATTACAAAAGATTGCAAGAAAAATGAATTATATGCACTTTTATTTTGAAAGATTTCAATAGAATAATTAATTATTTTCAATCAAAATTGTATTATTGATATGTTCGGTTTCATAGTGCTTCGATTTACATGGGAGAACTCGCGTTTGTTTTTCAGCCACCCAGTTTAGATGATTTTTCTTATGATTCAATCTTGATCTGCTTTCTTTTCATTGGGTACAAACGAAATTAAAAAAAAAGTCAGAAATATTTGGATAGTGATTTGTACTGATTGTATAAACAATAACTGACGCGGTTATCAGAGAGCGAAACAATTCTGTTTACTAACAAAATAGTCTGTATTCAACATGTGTTTCACACAACAATCTGTGTCGAATTATCAAAATAAAAATAGACTCAACTAATATACAAACATTTACGTATATAATCTTTAGTCAATCTTAATCAGTTTAGTAGATAGAACAAAAATGTTCAAATAAGTACAAAAGTATATGAGTTATCTTGACTTAAAGACATATGCATGAGGTTAAATTCAACTAAGAATTATTGTCTATTTACATCTGCTCACAAATTGTTTTTCTTTCCACAATAATAATGGCACCATATTTAATTTGATTCATGTGTTCTGGTAAGTAGAAGGGCGACTATGCATTGAATTCCATCGACAAGGGGACAATTGTCGTCATCGATAAGTCAATCATATCACAAAGAGAAGGATTATCTATGCATATAATCATAAACGTTATTTCTTTCGTCGAGAAAATCCTGAATATATAAATATACGTGTGTGTGTGTGTGTGTGTGGCAATAGATGAATGGATAGAGAGAGATAATAGATCAGTACTATCGATGTTAACAATCAAGTTAGAGAAAGAAAAATAAAGAACAAATGCAACAGCTCTAGTTATTTCTAGTATAGCTGTCTAAAGGTGATAGTTGCATAGACATTCTCGTCAATCTCAACGAACTCTTTAGCATTATAATATACTCAAAACAACAACAACAACAACAACAACAACTGTTATCGTGAAAGAATACAGTCTTATCACGATTAATTAGACAATTTTACAAAAATGAACACGACTCGCCATGCGCCAATCGATGTTGTTACATCTCGAATTTCGAATTATCTTCGTACACATAATTACAACGATTGTGCGATCTATATTAATCGTATTCATTCAAATACATTCCGTCAACTATTAACAACAGATTTATCATTCGATATTCTATTAAATCAATTACCCTTTTCAATTGAAATCTTCGAAGTTATCTATTCAAAAATCTTTATTATCGATCCCGATACATTTCCTTTACAAATCCTCAAACCCGAACGATTAATATCGAAAATGATCAGTGTTCTCTCATCCATACATTGTCTACCATCTTCAGCTCTAGCTAAATCTCCATCAGCAACATCGATTTCATCGAAAAATATCGAACAATATATTGATGATGAACGAATATTGAGTAATCTCGCGAGTATACTTCGTATTATCTCGTATGTTCAACCGATTTTATTCAAACGTCTTCTACGACAAAAAGAAACGATCGATGAATGTATACTCTATTTCGAACAAACTCATCATTCAACTCAAACGAATATGTTCACATTGAAAAACTATTCATCATTGACAAATCTCAATCTTGAAGATACAATTCGTCATGAATTACATTCAACAATTATCTGTTGTCAACAAGCCTTACAAAAACTGAGCACAAAAACAAACATTTCGACAATGCCGACAAATAATCTCTCGACAACTCAATCAATACCAGTCATAACAAAGAAACGTAGTTCAATACAAAAATCTCCATCAACTTTTTCAACAATGACAGCAGCAACAACAACAACAATTAGTTCACTTGATGATATACAAAAACGTCTCTATCAACATAAAGCGATATTGAATCAAATTGAACCCTATTTATCACGTACAAAACTTTATACAACAATTAATAATTTGACATATAAAGTATCGATTGATAAACAAATTCTCTTAGCATATGCACATATCAAAACACATGAAAAACAAATGCCTCTCAATGAACCACTTTTGCCGTTATTCAAACGATTTGCTTTCGCCTATGAACGTATGAGAGTTCGACATTTAACCGACAATCTCTCTCGATTTTGCTTTTAGGTATTATTCAATTATGGAGACGAGTAACAGACAGTTCATTAATTGATGAATGTATAGACGATATTGTGATTGATGATTCAACAGTGAAAGATACTGATACTATGGGTGGAATATGTTTCAATCGTAGGTCATCTCGTAAGTAGTTGTCAATCATACATGATCTTCTATAAAGGATAACGATTAATAAACTCCTACTCCTTATTCTTCTTTCTCCTTCATTGTCTTCATCGGTTTTTCTTCGTTGTTTACATAGTCGAGATAGAGAATAGTGCATAAGAGAAAACAAAAAAGAAATCTATCGAGGTTCTTTTGCATATGGATGATTGAAAGGCATGTATCCAACGAGCACAATCACTCGTTTTCTTGTATTCATACGCAACATGTTTATCGAACAGCAGTAGTCGATCAAATAAAGAGAGAAAAAAAAACGTTTTTAGCTTGATTATGTCCTTCGAATAATCAGCTCAAATGAACAGAGAAAATAGTAAGTACTCGTGGTAATTATCTCAATAGAAAAAAGCGATATTGAAGGAGAAATATATTATAAATTCGACGGGATATAATGCATGAAATTGGATATTATTTTTTTATATGTTAATTTTTAAATTAAAGACATTTTTTTTATTCGATTAACAAAAAAGAAATATGTTTTTTTCCTCTCTCCGTTTATCGTCTTGGAATGGTGGATATACATATGATGGATAGTCTCATTGGGATTTTATATTAAACATTTAGACTGATAGACAGTTACGAAAGAGAAAATAAGTTAATGATATGATTGAGTAAATGCAATTGCTGTAAAAGAAGAGAGAAAGTAGCAAGATGTGTGCACCTTTTGTATATAGACATTTTGCGTTTTTTTTCTTCTCCTTTTTCTTCTTCTTCTTCTTCTTCTCCTCCTCCTCGTTCTTCCCTTTCTCGCCCATCATCATCATCATCATTCTCGTTCTTTTGCATGTACATCATATGCCACCACATCATCACAACCTAAAGACAAACCGATATTGTTCTTGATTTCTCTTTGATTTCTTTTTCAAATATGACTTCAGTCATGCTTCGACCGAAGAAATCCTCTGGACATACGAATCAAAACAGTAATTATGCTCATCATAACAAATACGCAAGATATTCGGTTTCGGATGATCTTCGACCATGTCGAAATCGATATGGTAAGTTAACAATATCAAATAAAAACTTACCGGCAGAGAGAGAGAAAGAGAAAATGGCAAGTCATCTAGCTTACGGCATGATGACATGCGTGTCCATTTCTTCGAGGTAATTAATAACGTCGTATTATCGTTTTTTTTTCTTTGTGACATCGAGATATTTTCATAGTAGCAGTTGTATAGCTATTACTCGTTCGTTCATCTTGAATTGGTTATCAGACAAGCGCAAAGCAGAAAAAGAAGAAG
>Ga0209935_1000939_pt1 | contig 55571 bp, 42 predicted proteins | sample ThiBio_1000_plan_2_FD_183958 | JGI IMG/M metagenome (GOLD analysis project Ga0209935, IMG submission 183958) | Wastewater bioreactor microbial communities from Cape Town, South Africa - Thiocy_cont_1000_plan (SPAdes) | ecosystem: Engineered > Bioreactor > Thiocyanate-remediating >... | reverse complement strand
GCAATGCCGACATCGCCGCTCTTCCTCCTCCAGTTCCAGCCAGATTTCCTCTCCCTCATTGCTTTCCCTCCGCTCTTCGCGGTATCCTGCCATTCCTATACACACCGGGGCCATGTTGGTCGTTCTCAGACCTCATGGCCCCACTTTTTGATCAAGAGCCGAACTCTCCCTCTATCTTGTAGATGAACCTGCAGAGGAAGCTGAGCCGCCAGGTGCGTAGGCCGCTGAGGCGAAAGGCTTATTCCGGATGGAGAATATGCTGTGATCAGGCGGAGCGACTGACTGGTGCTCCCAGGCGGGCAAGCAACTCCGGGATGGGCTCCCATGGATGGTTGCCCGCATCGAGTCCCAAGGCGGCGCGGCCTGGCTCGATCTCGAGGCTGGTTGAGACCTGATGAATCGCCTCCACATGCCGTAATGCTCTTTTGGCCGGGCAGGCTGATCGCCGTCGCTCCCTCGTGCATTCGATGACGGATGCGAGCATGCGCTCGCGATTGATTTCCTCGGGGTCCAGTCGCCATGTCGCGAGCTTAGCGCCGCTGTCATCGTACAGGACTGCACTGTCCTCCTGGCGCCAGTGGAGGCAGCCCCTCTCGGCTTCGATTTGAATGACGGGATTGACGTTTTCTGCCCCAGCGTGCGTGAGGAGGCAATTGATCGCGACCCCGCCTGAGGTCGTCATTTCGATATCCGCCGTGTCAAAAGTCTCGATCGGAAAAAATCGCAGGAGACGTCCGGAAACGCTCCGCACGGAAGCACTATCTTCAGGAGAGTCAGCGGCGAAAAATAACGCGAGGTTGAGAAAGTGTGCGAAAGCGTTGTTCAGCGGGGAGTCGAAGACCGGCCTCCCGTCGCAATGCGTCCGGCCAGCCCAGCGGTTGCGCTGATAATAGGAGGAGGTACGCGGCCAGCTTCCTTCGATCGTGATGGTGCGGATTTTGCCGATCACGCCCGCGTCTATGGCTGCCCTGATTTCGTGAACCTGGGGGGCATAGATGTCCTGGAAGCCGACAGAGACCAGCCGTCCGGAGGACTCTGCCGCTCGCATGATCGCCTGTGCCTCGTCGACGCTTCCGGTCAGGGGTTTCTCCACGAGGACATCGCAGCCGGCTTCCAGAGCAGAGATCGTCATCGGCGCATGCTGATGAATGCTGGTGGGAATAATGCACAGGTTGTTCCCGGGAGGGAGTTCCGCCAGCATGGAGGCATATGTGGGGTATAACCTGCATCCCAATCCCTCAAGCTTCCGGCAGGTCTCCTCTTCGTCCTCCCTGTTGATGACGGTCGCAGACGCGAGCCGGGCATCACAGGAATTCAGGACCGCCAGCAGCGAGCGCAGCACGGCCCTTGCATAGCCAGAGATCCCGATGAGGTGGATCGGAACCGACGCCAGATTTTCAGGATCATTCATTTTCCGAAACGGGCAGACTTGGCTTCAGGGCGTTGCCTGGGTGCGGACGTAGATCGGGAACTTGCTGACGCGAGCCTGATCGTAGGAAATGCCGTTTCCCATGAGGTCTTTCACCTCCACGACAGAAGATGCCGGAAGGACCTGCGAAAGGGGAAGGTCGCCAGCTGACCAGCAGGCTTCGAGCGGGCCGTGGTCCGTCTGGAAGCGCGCGACCTGGATCGTGACATCTCCTATCGGTCGGCTCTCAAATCCCACCGGGGAGGCATCCTCCGTAAGGGCTACCATGGCAGCATGGGCTGCGATCCCCGGCCCGGGTATGCCGGTCACGTCAATGAACCCGCAGGTGATGTCTTCGTGGACCTTGCGTCCTGCGGGACTGGTCCCGAGCTGGTAGTCGAAGTATCGCTTCACCCCGGATGCCTTGAAATAAAGTGCTGCCCGGACCATGGAGGCAGCCGCCTCGGATGGGGTGACGGAGGAGGAATGCGGCACTCGATAGGTTTCCAGCCAGCTCTGGCTGCCCTGGAGGAAAGCTCCGCCCTCCGTATGCCAGAGCGGCATGGGGAGACCTTCGCGGTTGGTAAATGTTCGGTAGCGAGCCAGCAGGGGAGTGACGTATGCCGTGTCAGGCGATCCGCCGCCTGCCTCCAGGCTGTAAAAATGAAATGAGAATGCATCGAGGAATCGACCAGCTCCCATTTCCAGGATCTCCCAGCCCAGTGGCGCATTGATGCTGGCGAGGGCGGGTCCTATGAGGGTGGCTGGCTTTCCATTGGCATCGAGGGCTTCCCGGGTGGCCTGGAGAATCCTTGCACAGACGGCGGCTTTATCCTGGCCGGGGCGGACGCGCAGATAATCGCCATCCGGTTCATTCCAAACCTCCCATGCCTCCACCTGGGGGGAAAACGCATTGAAGCATCGGGTGACATATTCCTTCCAGCGTTCCAGGTCGGCTGGAGGATAGCTGCGAGTCCATCGTGGGCGCTCGGGATCCTTGGGATTCAGATCCGCGGCGAAGCTTGGAGCTGTTGCGAAAACCCCGAGCAACCGGAAACCTTCCCTGCGTGCGCGAGCTGCGCCCTCGGTCCGAAACCTCCATTCTCCGGGGCGGTGTTCGACTGCCATCCAGAGCGTGCTGAGCGGCGGATACAGGCGGAGCCATCGAAATCCTGCCTTGCGTGCGATTTCCAGATTGTAGCTGGTAAAGTCCGCGTGGCCGCCGAAGAAGGAATCCGGCCGCTCGGCAGGCGGCGGCAATGCGGGAAGGACACTATAGATTTGCTCGGCAGCGATCTCCGGGAGAGCACTCTTCTTCTTGCCGTTTACGAGACTCCTTATCCAGGCCAGGAATCCCGAGGCTTCGTTGTTGATCGGACGAGCTTCCAGGCGGAATGCGCCGAAGCGGTCTGTGGGTACGGTGAATGCCGTCTCTCCGGTGCCGGTCTCATCCGGTTGAATCTGCACGGTTTGCTGCGCGATCGGGCTGCCGGTGAAATCATAAGCAGTCACTTGATATTCCACGGATCGACGTGGAGACATTCCCGCAGCGAGGAGGCGAAAGCTTGCCGGTTGGTGCTGGTCGTACAGGTGGGCGACAGGAGCATCGGCGGACGGCTCGATGGCAAGGGATGCCGGGAAGAGTTCTTCAGGCGGATTATCAGCTTCCACGATCGAAACGGCATCCAGGTCGTAGCGGCCCGGATTATTGAAGTCAAAGTCAATACAGTAGCTCCCGCCCGGGGCCGCCTTGAGCGTCACAGGCACCTCGTAAGTCTTCCACTGAGGCGTTGCCTTCAGCGTGGTACGTCCGTCGAATCGCGTGTTCGCATTTTTCCCGGACCCGACCGCCACTTGAAACTCCTTTTCTCCGTCTGAGCGCAGCGAGAACTTCAGCCGCATGGGATGGCCATACCTTGCAGGAAAGTATCCCGAGGAAAGCGTTGCCCGACAGTTGGGATCGACCTGCATGGAGAGAAAGTTGCGTCCGTGCGGGATGCCAGGTTCTGAGCGGATGTTCAGGACGGCGCTTTCAGGTGAGGGGCTGTTTGATCCGCTTTCCTCCCAGAGAGTTCCGAAGTCCCGTTCACGAAAGGATGCTGTCCAGCCATCGCGCCCTGCTTCGAAGGACCCATTGCGGAGCTCGCTGACGACCGGAGGTGCGCCCTCCTCCGCGGACGAAAGCTCAACGATCGACACGTCGTCGATCCACACTTGACCGGGAGCTTTGATCAAAAATACGAGCTGCGAATTGTCGGCGTCGATTGATGTCGGCAGCGTCATGGTATAGGAAAACTCCTGCCATTGCTCAACCGGCACGGATTCCGCCCGGAAATAAGTCGTATATGGTTCGCTTCCCTTGCGAAGAATGACGTGAAGAGGCGGGCCGTTGCTGATACCGCGAGCCCAATAGCTGATTTTCAGCGTCTGCCCGGCTTTGATGGCCACCTGCGGATAGAAGAACTGCAAGGCCGAGCCGCCGATCGCCCGGCGGAAATGCATCTTGTAGCTGAATGCTCCTCCATGAGGATTGACCGGGTCGCGTTCAAACCTGGCGTCATTTCTCAGCCAGTTGTTTTCCTGCCACGGTGCATTTCCGTTTTCAAATCCGGGGTTGGTGACCAGGTTTTCTCCGGCCAAGGCATGGGGCGCAATAACGAGCCACAAACTGAGAAAGACGGTAAGGGAGAGTCTCACGATCATCATAAGTATTGGAAGATGCCGTCTACAGTGTGCGCGAAATCAGCTCTCCGACCTCGACAAATGCGACGTCCACCCGCCCTCTGACATTGGTGGTATAGCAGACGAAACGGTCCTGCAGGCAAAATTGAGGATGGGGGTGAATGTGATAACGAGACAGCGATGGCGGGATCTGATCCAGATGCGACACGATCTCCACCTGCTTGCCCGTCGCCAGATTATAAAACAATACCTGATGATTGTCGGGTGCTTCCGGTGGCAGAGCATCCGCCACCAGCCAGTTTTCTCCGTGATCGACATGGGCGTGGGAAAGCATCGGCTTCCGCCAGACGACCTCTTCCGCCCCGCCTCCTACTGGAACGCGCGCGACGCCAGCCCCATAATGAACATACCATACGTGGCTCCCATCAGCGCTCCACCACTCGTGCCCGACAAAGGCGCGCTCATCGGAGATGATGCGCGAGGCATCATTGAAATAATGTGGATTGCCGCCCACCAGGCGGGGGGCGCTTGTCAAAGGATCGGGAAATATCGGGGCTGCTGACTGTCCCCGCTTGATGATCCAAAGCCGGTTTTCATAGCCGATGGATTTGCCGCTGACCGGATGGATCGAGTGATCCTGGGCGATCAGTTGCAGATCGGGATCGAACGGATGGAACTGGGCGTGATTGAAACACCGATCGAATTTTTGCCACAGGACGAAATCTCCTCCGTCGAGTGGGAGATGTCCGATGAACCACTCGGAGCCGATCTCGACATCGATGTTCAGCGCTTTCCGGTCCGCGGAAAACGTGAGGTGGGTTGCGAGGCGCCAGGGGCGGCGGTTGCTCGCGATTTCAGGAGGGAAGCGGTTGACGAAGACCGGGGCGGCATCCGGCTCCGGACGACGTTTCCATATCTCCAGGCCGGTACACCAATACGCCTCCCCGGTGCGCTCGTCGACGACAGGTGACGCATCGGTAAATGCCGTCTCGGAGAAATGGGCGATCGTTCTCTCCCGGAAGTCCACGACGCCGAGCGATCGACCCTGATTTGCGCTGCCAGCCGGTGGGAATGCACAGTAAAACCAGTAGTAGCGCCCATCGGAAGAGAAGCTTGTATTGACGAAATAAAAACTCTGCTGAATGGGAGCCACTTGTTCGGCGAGAATATGACTGGTCACGCCGCTAATGGGATCGGTCCAGCGCTCAAAAAGGGAGGAACCCAGCGGTAATGTCGGATGAGGAGGCCGGATATCCCGGACGGGGGAGGGACCTGAAGCTAACATGGATCCCAGCTTAGGCGTGGAGGGATTGTCCGCCAGAAGCTCGGCGGTTAAGCGTTCACCAAATCTCCGCTGCGGTTAGGATATTTTCCGCCGGACTCTTGCGCGCCATTCCTCCCGTTCCTTTTTCCACTCCGTAAAATCCTCCACCCACCGGCCTTCGATGGAGATGATTTGAGGATGGGCGGGCAGGCCGAGTTCATTGCGCTGGAGCTGGGCGACCAGATGCTCGCACGCCAGGCGACCGATGAAGGGGGTCAGTTTATCAATCCCGTTGGCACGTCCGTCGGTGTAGGCGATATTCAGATTTACGTAGCGGATATCCGACGGGGCCTGCCTGCCGGTCACCTTTTCATAATCCACGCAAAAATCGCCGGACCCGGCGCTCACTACGGCATCTGGCTGTACTTTCTCCATCCACGCTCTCAGGTTGCCTCGGCCATCGGGTGAGAAATTCACCGGCAACCGCCGTCCTCTGGGAAGGTGCTCTTGATGTCGCAGGTAGGCGGAATGCCAGAGTCCCAGCACCTTGGCGTCATCCCCGCTGTTGGCATTGAGGGCGATGCGCTGACATCCGGCGCGAGAAAGCCGCTCCAGCAGGGAGGACATTTCGTTGTAGTGATTATTGGCTGCACGGTGCAAAAGAGGAGCTTTCAGCGAGAAGTCGAAAGCGACAGCCGCAAAGTTCCCCCAGTCCAGGTCCAGCGAAACGCCTGGAGTATCGAAGCCGCCCACTAGCAGTCCGCGAATCCCCCGGCTGACCAGCAAACGACTCATGCGAGCAGGTGTCATGTCTGGGGCCGAGAGGTGGAATACATCCAGCCGGTAGCCGAGCTCCAGTGCGCGTTCGGCGGCGCCCAGGTAGTAGTCATGGTGGGGCATCCAGTTCCACGAGTCGTAGGAGGGATAGCTGCTGACATAAGCCAGAGTCTCCCGATATTCCGAGGCCCCCTGTGCTCGCAGATGCTGCATGAGGGTGGAGATCTTGGGGTCTGGGTGATAGTCGAGGCGCTTCGCAATCTGCTGGACCTTGAGCCGGGTTGCCGCCGAGATGCGAGGATGATTGCGCAAGGCCAGCGATGTTGCTGCCAGCGAAAGACCGGCTTCGCGTGCAATATCGCGCAAGGTGGGGCGAGGTGAGCCGGAGGGAGGCATGGTGAACGCTTAAACAGTAGATCAATTGCCGGGGAATCTGGCAAGGCTTACGGTTTGGGCAATCCTCTATTCCCCTGTATGAAACATACCTTCCTGCCACCTGTCATTGCATTGCTTGCCTTCGCTTCGGTCCCTGCCGTTCATGCTCAACTCATTACCTCCGTGTCGAGTGCGGCTCCTGCGGCGAATGTCGCCATTAGTTTTACCACCGCAAATTATTCAGCCAGTTCAGGCAATACCTTTGGCATGGGATGGAAGGGAGACACTGGAAACAGGCGAGACCTGGGGCAGACCTTCACCACGACCAGTTCGTTTCTTCTGGATCGCATTACTGTTCAACTGCAATTCATTAGCGCAAATGCACCCAGCTCGGCTTACTCTCTGTCTCTCTATGAGTTTCCCTCGGCAAGCAGCCTGACAGCCTCAGGCACGCTGGGAACGTGGACGGGTACTCTTCCAAACTCGTCGATCCTTCCGCCTGCGGCATACACGTTCAATAATGGCACCGTTGGCCCATTCCTGACTTTTGACATGCCGAATATTACCTTGTCCGCCAATACGACCTATGGTTTTGTCCTGAGCTTCACCGGACTGGCTGAAAACGAGTCGCTGAATCTTTGGACCAAGGGTGGCGGCTTCTATACGGGCGGGCAGCAGATCCAGACGAGCACGGCGGGGGCAACGACGTTCACCACCGGCAGTAACGATGTGCTCTTTTATGTCCAGGCAGTGCCGGAGGGATCGACCTTTGGTATGGTATTTGGCGGGGTCCTTCTGTTACTTTTGGCGCGCCGTTTTCGCCATACCGTCTCCTTCGTTTCCCGGTAAACTTTTCCCCCCGTCGTTACCATATGAAATCCCGGCGCATTCTTTCGATGCTGGTAGCCTTCGCTCCATGGCCCGCTGTCCAGGCACAGGAGGAACTCCTTCATTATACTTTTAATGATTCCAACCTTCAGACGACCTCGATCGCAGATGCCGGGCCGGATGGGCATGCCCTGACCATGTACTCGGCCGACGGCGAACCAGCCGCGCTCCAGACTGGTCCTGGTGTGAGTGGAAAGGAGGGTGATCACTCCTTCAACAACTCGGGCGCCACCGGCATGGGAAAGAACGGACAGGGAGGATGGGCCGAGACCGCCATCCCGGGTGAAGGAACGATGTGGGAGCGGGGAATGACATCATTCACTGTGACGGGTTGGTTTCAGGCAACCGAAAGTCAACCGAGTGATACCGCGCGGATCGTTTACTTCCAGCCCAGCCTGGAAGGAAACGCCCTGACAGTGTGGGCCGTCGGCGGAGGGAGGCTGGAGCTTCGTATTGACAAGCAGAAGGATGGAGGACAAAGCGAGCCGGTCTTTGGGCATAAGCCTGGGGAGTGGAACTTCTTCGCTGTTACTTTCGATGCCACGAAAGGCTCGGACAATGTCCGATACTACGCGGGTACCGAGGCCTCATCCGTGCGAGAGGTGGGAGAAGGGACCCTTGCAATCGAACGCTGGACACCCGCTCGCGGAGGTTCGCGCACTCCGATCTTTGTGATCGGGAGCGGCGGCCGGGAGATTCAGCGTCCTTTTCAGGGGCATATGGATGAGATCCGGTTTTTCGGAGCGGCCGCTGGCTCAGACGGAGCTTTCGACCAGGAGAAGCTTGAGGAAATCCGGCGCGAGGCCCTCGCCCGCTGAAAACGCGACACCTCTTCCATGAAATCCTCCTTGCCAGGCTGGCGTCACTCGGAAAGCAGACGGGCCTTTTCCCTCATGGAAATGCTGGCGGCGCTTGCGCTTATTGGCGTCCTCTCAGCGATCCTGGCGGGCGGGGTGAGGGCCGTTACCGAGAATGGAAGGCGCATTCAATGCACCTCCCAACTCCGTCAGATATCCGAGGCAATCTCTCTTTACCGGGCCGAGAATAATAACACCTATCCGCCCGCCAATCCCTGGAATGCCGATACTGGAGATGCTGGGTGGCTCGCCTGGCACACGGGCGATCCGAAATATGGGAAGGACTCTCCGCTCGCTGCTTATGTGGGAGGGGTGGAAACTCTGCGCAAATTGAGTGTTTGTCCCTCCAATAGCACCAAGTTTGCCGGACCTGTGCCCGACAAGATTCGCAACACGTATGGGTATCCCTACACGGTGAATTACAACATCATGGTGGACTCATTATCGGCGGGAAAGACGGCGAAAAACGCGAGCCTTGTTTCCCGTCCCGCGAGCACGGTTCTCATGGCGGATTCGGCGGCCAACTCGTCGGCATGGGGGCTTGGATTTTCCGATACGGGCTCGGCGAACTTTCAACGCATCGCGAAGCGGCACGGCGAGAAAAGCAACCTGCTTTGGTGCGATGGTCATGTCACCCTGCAATCGCCAAGCACGATAAATAACACGAACCTTTATCCCCAGCCTTAATACGGTGGTTCTCGAAGTCCAGGGATATCCGCTCCGGCCGGCCTTCTCGCCGGAGTTAACGGAAATGCTATTGGTGTACTCTGGTTGTCTGGCTTACCCCGGCAGGGCGGCTTTTGCTCCCTTGGAGAGAATGTTTCCCAGGTCGGCGGCCACGGCGTTCGTCAGTCCGGGAACGTCGTTGAGATCCTTGCCGTTCCAGAGCGCGGTGTGGCCGAGCACGGCCTTGGCGACGGATTCTGCGGAGATGCCGGGACGAGTCCAGACATCGCGGAAAAACTCGAGGACATCGGGGCTGTCCTTGATCTGGTACGCTCCATCCTTGGCGCGGGAACCGATGAGCGCGCCGTCCGTGATCTCGGTGCCGCGATAGAAGGCGATCAGGGCTGCGAGCGAGAAGACGAGGCGCTGGGGCAGTTCTCCGCGGCGGTCGAGATAGGTGAGCAGCGACGGGAGAACGCGGGCGGTGAATTTGCTCGTGGAGTTGAGCGAGATGCTGAGAAGCGGGTGCTTGACGAAGGGATTGGCAAAACGCTCCAGCACGGCAGCGGCGAAGGCGTCGAGATCCGAGCGGGGCAGGTCGAGGGTGGGGATGATCTCATCATTGAGCGCATCGCGCAGGAAGCTGGCAAAGGCCGGGTCGTCGAGGCACTCCTTCACCAGGTCATGCCCGGCGAGGAAGGCCGCAAGAACGGTGGACGTATGAGCGCCATTGAGGATGCGCACCTTGCGATCCCGATAGGGTTTGTAATCCGGGGTGAAAATGACGTTGAGACCGGCCTTGTCGAGTGGGAGTTCCTTAGCGAGGGAGGCGGGGCCTTCGATCACCCAGGCGTGGAAGACCTCGGAGGTGTTGAGCAGCGTATCCTCATAACCGAGGCGGGCGCAGATCTCGGCTGCCTCCTCGCGAGGGTATCCGGTCACGATTCGGTCGACGAGCGTGTTGCAGAAAACGACGTGGTTCTCGATCCACGAAATGACGGCGGCGTCGAGCTGCCATTTGGCCGCGGTCTCCAGCACGCACCGCCGGAGGTTTGTCCCGTTGAACTCGATCAACTCGCAGGGGAGAATGACCAGCCCGCTTTCCGCCGAGCCGCCAAAGGCCTGATACCGCTCCAGCAGCAGCCGGGTCAGTTTGCCGGGAAAGGAAACCGGCGGCTTTGCGTCGATGCGATCATCGGGGTGACAGGCAATACCGGCCTCGGTGGTGTTGGAAACGATGAAGCGCAGGTCGGGATTGCGGGCGGTGGCGAGGAACGCCTCGAAATCCGCGAAGGGATTGATCCCGCGCCGGATGGAGCCGATGACCTCGGTTTCCTCCACTAGCTTCCCATCGACCACGCCGCGCAGGATGTGGGTGAAAAGCCCGTCCTGTGCGTTGAGCGCATCGACCAGGCCATTGGCCAGCGGCTGAACCACCACGACCGAGCCGTCGAAAAGCCCCTGCTTGTTGAGCTGATGCACCATCCAGTCCACGAATCCCCTTAGGAACGCGCCTTCGCCGAATTGCAGGATGCGTTCGGGGCGGGTGTTGGGTTGGATGTTGAGAGCGGCGGTGTTCAGTTTGGGCAGGGGCGAGGGCATGGTCGGGTTATTCCGTGGGGAGCGGTGGGTTTCTAGAGAGTGACACCATCTTTCCAGATGGCGATTTCGCGGTGGCCGCGGGTTTCGTTTCGTGTATTGGCTTCGCCCGAGGCGATGGCGGCGATCTGCCGCCAGAGCTGCTCGGTGAGTTCGGGAAAGTCAGCGGTGCCGTCGGCCACCGGACCGGCGTTGAAGTCGATCCAGTGCGGCTTGCGGGTGGCGAGGTCGGAGTTGCTGGAGATTTTTACCGTGGGAACCGGGAAGCCCATCGGGTTGCCCCGGCCCGTGGTGAAAAGCAGGATGTGCGCCCCCGCGATGGTCATGGCCGTGCCGGAGACTCCGTCGTTGCCGGGTCCCTGGAGCAGGGAAAGGCCGCCGAGCCCGGGATTCGCCGTGGCGCCGTAGGGGAGCACCTGACGCACTGGAGCCTGGCCGCCCTTTTGCACGCAGCCGAGGGATTTGTCGGCCAGCGTGGTGATGCCGCCCGCCTTGTTGCCGGGCGAGGGGTTTTCGTCGATGGGCTCGTTGTGTTTCTGGAAGTAGGCGCGGAAGTCGTTGACCAGATCGATGACGCCGTGGAAGACGCCTTCGTCGCTCGTGCGCTCCAGCAGCATGCGCTCCGCGCCGAACATCTCGGGCACCTCCGTGAGGAGCACCGTGCCGCCGTTGGACGTGTGGCGGTCGGCGATGCGGCCCACCAGAGGGTTGGCCGTGATGCCGGAGAAGCCATCGGAGCCTCCGCACTTCATGCCGAGGATGAGCTCGGAAACCGGGATGGGTTCGCGCTGGAACTGGCGCACATACGCGGCCAGCTCCCGCACCGCTTCAATGCCGGACTCGATCTCATCGGTCACCTGCTGGGCGTTGAACCAGCGGATGCGCTCGGCCGCCTGCGGGCCGACGACTTCTAGGAAGTCGTTCATCTGATTGTTCTCGCATCCCAGGCCGAGCACGAGCACGGCGGCGGCGTTGGGATGGCGGACCAAGCCCGCGAGCACCTTCTGGGTGTGCCTGAGGTCGTCTCCGAGCTGCGAGCAGCCAAAGGGATGGCTGAAGGTGTAAACGCCGTCGATGCCCGAGCCGGGCGTCGACAGCTCGGCATGGGCGGCAGCCGCGATCTTCTCGGAGGCGATATTGACGCATCCCACCGTGTTGACGATCCAGATTTCATTCCGGGTCGCAGCGCGCCCGTCGGGACGGCGGTATCCCTGGAAGGTCTCCGGCACTCCCCCGGTCGGCGCGGAGGGCTGCTGAGCCTTGGCGACCTCCGTATAGCGCAGGTCGGAGAGCTTTTCCGCCAGATTGCCCCGGACGTTGTGGCTATGCACATGGACCCCGGCGAGAATGGGCTCCGAGGCGACGCCGATCGGGTAGCCGTATTTGATCACGGGTTCGCCTGCCGCGATCAGGCGGATGGCGAGTTTGTGACCGGCCGGGATGGGTTCGGTGGCTGGGACTCCGTCGAAGGTGTCGCCCTGCGCGGCAGCGCGCAGAGCGACGACAACGTTGTCCGACGGATGGATTCGCAGAAAGATCGGTGCGGACATGGCGGGTTGGGCGCTTAGCGCACCACGCGGGCTCCGCCGCCCTTCATGAGTTTCTCGACTTCCTTGCGGGTCGCCATCGAGGTATCCCCCGGGGTGGTCGAGGCAAACGCGCCGTGAGCTGCACCGTAGTCGACGGCGAGCTGCGGGTCGTTGAATTCCATGAAGCCAAACTGCAGGCCCGATGCGAAGGAATCACCGCCGCCCACGCGGTCGAGGATTTCCAGCTCGGGGTACTTCCGGCTTTCGTGAAACTGCCCGTCATGCCAGAGGATGGCCGACCAGTCGTTCTTCGTGGCTGTGATGACGCGGCGCAGCGTGGTGGCGGCGACCTTGAAGTTCGGGAACTCCGAGACTGCCGTCTCGATCATAGCCTTGAAGGCGTCGATCTCGATCTTGGAGAGATTGTGGTCCGCGCCCTTCACCTCGAAGCCGAGGGAGGCCGTGAAGTCCTCTTCGTTGCCGATCATCACGTCGACGTACTTTGCGATCTCGCGGTTGACCTCCTGGGCCTTGGCGAGGCCGCCGATCGACTTCCAGAGCGACGGGCGGTAGTTGAGGTCGTAGGAAACGATCACGCCGTGCTTCTTGGCAGCTTTCACCGCCTCGATCGTCAGCTCCGCCGTGGTGGACGAGAGCGCGGCAAAGATGCCGCCGGTGTGGAACCAGCGGGAGCCGAGCGTGCCAAAGATGTGATCCCAGTCGAAATCGCCGGGCTTGAGCTGCGAGGCTGCCGTGTTGCCGCGATCCGGCACGCCTACCGCGCCGCGAATGCCGTAGCCGCGCTCGGTGAAGTTCAGGCCGTTGCGGACGGTGCGGCCAATGCCGTCGTCGGCGCGCCATTGGATGAAATCCGTGGCGACGCCGCCTTGCATGATGAAGTCCTCGACGAGGTGGCCGACTTCGTTGTCGACGAAGGCCGTGCAGACCGCCGTCTTGTAGCCGAAGCACTTGCGCAGGCCGCGCGAGGTGTTGTATTCACCGCCGCCCTCCCAGGCGGTGAAGGAACGGGCCGTGCGCACGCGTCCTTCGCCGGGATCGAGGCGAAGCATCACTTCGCCCAGGGAGACTTGGTCAAATACCGTAGACTTTGCAGGTTTGAGAGGAAGGCTCATTGCCCGCTATTGAATGATAGAAACGGCCTGCGGGCGAAGAGTTTTCTTTTGTAACCTGTCCAAACTCCCCTGCTGCCGGACCATCCCGGACGTTTTTGAAAGAGAGTCCTAGACCCGGATGATCCTTCGGCGGATCACGCACAGCACGACCGCGCCCGCCAGGATGAGCATCCACGTCGCAGGCTCCGGCACGGCCTGCCATGCGACGGCATACTCCGTGTCATTCACCGCGGGATCGAGGTCATAGATCATGCCGAGGAAGGCCACCCGGATCGCGTATTCGCCCGGTGAGTCGAGGGCGATGCGCAGGAATTCACTATTGTTGTAGAGGCTGATGGATTCGGCGACTTTTTCCGACAAAACTCCCCCGGCGAGTCTCCAGACCTCCAGGTTGAGATTGGCAAAACTGAGAGCCTGCCCGAGGTCGTTTTCGTCCAAACCGGTTCCGGCGAACCAGTTCAGTGAGATCGTCAGCTCCATCTCATGCTCAAACGGATTGGCGAAATGGTATTCGTTGGCCCCTCCCGCGGCCAAATTTCCGAAATCCCAGCCTTTTTCGCTGATCGTTCCTCCGCCAAGCCCGGCGACATCCCGGGTTTCGGAGATCAGGTAAATCTGGGCTGCCTGGTCCAGGTTGAGTGCGCCTGCTCCGGTGGCGTAGTCGAGCGACTGTGTGGTGGATACGACCCCATCCTGCAGAGTTTGACCGTTGTCCCACCCCTCGGTTTGCGTCGCTCCGGCCATGAGGACGGACTTCACCACACGGGTGTCGAGGGTATGCTCGGACAGGATGATCCCGTTCTCTTCGTAGTAGTGCACCACGTCTTTCAACAGCGCGATGCCGCCCGCGACGATGGGTGCGGCAAAACTGGTGCCGCTCTCGTTCACGAAATAACGATCCGTCGGCGAGGGTTCCTGTACGCGGTCGGGCAGGTATTGATAGCTGCCCGAGGCTCCGAGATAGGCGGCCAGGACGAGATCTTCGCCGGGAGCGGCGATGTCCACTACGGCCCGCACACCGGTCACTGTGATATTTGTCTCCGGGTTGTAAAAATCCGCCGCTCCGCGCGAGCTGAACTCCGACGGCGTCAGGAAGTTGGCGCCGCCGAGCGAACCGACCGCTATGTTGTTGTAGCCGCTGGCAGGATCGCTCACCGCGCCGCTGCCCCCGTTGCCTGCGGCGACCACGAATGCCACCGTCGAGTTTTCCCGGGCGAGGGCGTCGGTCGTTTGGGCGACGAAGGAGGTTCCCGAGGGATCGCCTCCGCCCCAGCTGCTATTGATGACGTCCGGCCTCTGACCTTCGATACCCCGGAAAAATGTCCGATACGGCGTGAGCACTGATGCCTCCGTGATCGTGAAGCTCCCGATCTCGGTGGACGAAAAACTCGTGGCGATGGCTCCCGACCACATCTCGGCCAGGGGAGCGACGCCCATGAGGTTGCTCAGATAACCCACGCCGTTCTCCTCGAAATATCCCGTACCCGCGAGGACGTTCCCGACCATGGTGGCGTGGGCATCGGTTTGAGCGGTGACACTCTCGTCGGCGACATACCGGGTCACGGCGGAGGAGCCTGCCACACCCGTAAGCCCGGATCGGTCAAAAATCTCATGCTCTCCCCAGATGTGGCCGCCCTCGACGTTGGCGATGATGCTGCGCTGCCCAAAGAAAAACTCGTTATAGAAGATCCGCGCCCCTATGGTGTCGTTGATCAGGGTCTCGGACAGGAGTTTATCCGTCGTCGTGTCATAGTACCCCGCCAGGATCTGGTTTTGACCCTGATCCTGTCCATGGGACGGAATGAGCGCGATGAGCGCCATGCATGCGGCCAGGCAAATGGTGCGGGTAGACGCCATGGGAGGTTTCCAATCCTTCGGCAATCGAGCCGGGCGAGTCAAGACTGCGCGTCGTGGCCGGTCTGGCTGATGCTTCCAGAGAAAGGAGTCCGGCCAAAGTATGGGAGAGAGCTTGCCGAGAATAGACCAAGACGGCTGATGCACGGAGATTCTGCACGGGAAGCCAAATTCGTAATCAACCGATTGCATAAAATAGATAGCGTGACTATGACCGTTCCGCCTAAAAAAGGTGGCATTCTGGATGCCGTCATTATGCGGCCTGCGAGAATGAGACTAATTTGCAAATAACCTGATACAATGGAAACCCTGATGCGTGGATCTTTCGTAAGTCTGATGATGTGTTTCACCCTCCTGCTGGGGTGCGGTCGGAAGCCGGATGCGGTGGTAACCGCCGAGGCTGCGGATCAGAAGGCGGGGATCGCCGTGCCTGGCATCGCCGAGGTCAAGGAGATCGCCGAGGAGGGCTTTATCTACGGTCTCCCTCTCGTCATGTGCTACACGGCGGCCTATGAGTTCTGGGTCGACAAGGACTCCGGCCAGTACAAGAGCCCGATCGGCCAGCTTTTCAACGAGCATCGTGTTTTTACCTACGAGGATACCTCGGTGGTGACGCCGAACAGCGATACGCCGTATTCCCTTGCCTGTCTCGATCTGCGCGCCGAGCCGTATGTCATTTCGGTGCCGGATGTGGAGAAGGGCCGCTACTACTCGGTGCAGCTCTGCGACTGGAATACCTTCAACTACGGCTACATCGGCAGCCGTGCGACGGGAAACGAGGCCGGGGATTTCCTCGTTGTCGGTCCGCAGTGGAAAGGCGGGGTGCCCGCCGGGATCAAGAAGGTGTTTCAATCGAGCTCCGACTTCACCATCGCGCTCTTCCGCACCCAGTTGTTCAATGCCGAGGACATGCCTAATGTTATCGCGGTCCAGAATGGCTATCGTGTGCAGCCGCTCTCTTCCTACCTGAAGGCCCCGGCTCCGGCGCCAGCGCTGGCTCTGGAGTTTCCCAAGGCCAGTGCGGAACTCGCCAAGACGAACTTCTTTGAATATCTCGACTTCGTCCTCCAGTTTGCTCCCCCTGCTCCAGACGAGGAGGCGATCCGCGACAGGCTGGCCCGCATCGGCGTCGGTCCGGGCAAGACCTTTGATTTCAAGTCCCTCTCGCCGGAACACAAGGCGGCCGTCCTTCTTGGCATGGCCGAAGGCCAGCGCAAGGTCGACGAACGCGTGAAGACGCTCGGCAAGACTATTAGCGGCTGGAACATTGCCTCGGCCTTCGGTGACAGGGCTTTTTACAACGGCGATTGGCTGCTCCGCGCCGCGGCGGCCAAGGCGGGTATCTTTGGCAATGACGCGGTCGAGGCCATGTATCCGATGTGCCGCACCACGGTAACGGGTGAGACTCTCGAGACGGCCAATCATAACTACACGCTCACGTTCCCGGCAGGCCAGCTGCCTCCGATCAATGCCTTCTGGTCCGTCACGATGTACGATGGAAAGTCGCAGCTGCTGATCAAGAACCCGCTCAATCGCTATCTGATCAACTCGCCCATGCTGCCCGGCTTGAAGACCAACACGGACGGTTCCCTTACGATCTACATCCAGAAGGACAGCCCTGGCGCGGAGAAGGAAAGCAACTGGCTCCCCGCACCGGATGGCACCGCCTACATCGTGATGCGCCTTTACTGGCCGAAGACCGAACAGCCCTCCATTCTGCCGCCCGGACAAGGCGAATGGCATCCGCCAGGGATTGTTCAAAATCCCTGATATTAGGGATGCTGGTTGACTGTGCGCGCATGCAAATTTTGCTGCTGACCGAGTGTTATGAATAAGGCTTTTTGGGGTTTTCAGGCTGTTCTTCCGGCCTGTCTGATTTTGGGATGTTCCGCAGTGATCGCGGGCGAGGTGCCTGCGCCGGCTTCGGCTGAACCGAGGAAGCACTCGTTTCTTGATCCCGTCAGTGATTTCGTCCGCGACGACATCCTTCATCCCGTGCGGCCATTTGAGATGGTTCCGGGCAAGGACCCCAACGGCTGGAGTTTCCTCATCGAGCCCTACATCTGGGCGCCGAATGTGTCCGGCCTCACCGGGTTCAGCGGATTGCCCGCGCTGAAGGTCAACGCAAGCAATCGGTCGATCCTGGAGAATCTCAAGTGGGGCATCATGGGCAATGCCGAGGTGCGCAAGGGCCGCTGGGGCCTCATGGCGGGCGGCATGTACATGGAGCTGGAAAACTCGGCCAATCTCGGCGGCAATCTCTACAAGTCCGGCACGGTCAATCTTGAGCAAGGCGTCGCCTCGCTCGCCCTCGCCTACCGGATCATCGACGACTACCGGGGGTTCCTCGATTTCTATGCGGGAGCCCGATATTACTATCTCGGCATGTCGGCTTCGCTGACCATGGATTCCTCTGGCATTCAGTCCATCAGCGATGACATCACCGACGCCGTGGCCGCCCGCATCAATACGCGGGTCGAGGATGCCGTGCAGGCCATCCGCGATCAGGTGATTGCGGCGATCGATGCCAGAAAAGATGCCTTGCTCGCGGAGATCGCCTCCAATGTCAGCGCCGATCTCAAGCGCCGCCTCTTCCGGCGAGCCGCTATGAATGACATCGCCAATCGCACCGATCGTGACCTGGTCCGCTATGGCGTCGACATTTCCAAACTGGACCTTCTGCGGAACTTCCGACAGGGAACCCGGGGAGCCATCGCCGAGTACGTTCGCGCTGTAGTGGCGCGGGAGGTCGCCGTCGCGCGCGGCGAAGTCACCTCCGCTGTGGAAAACCGGGTGACCGCCGCCAAGGCCAAGGTCTCCAAGAAGCTCGCGCAGGAAATCGAGGATTCCCTGCCGACCACGGCGTCAAATGACCAGTGGTGGGTGGACCCGATCCTCGGTTTCCGTGGTCAGGTGAATTTCACGCGCTGGCTCTACCTCCACGCCCAGGCTGATGTCGGCGGGTTCGGCGCTGGCTCACAGATTGCCTGGAACGTCATGGCCGGTCTCGGCGTCAACTTCACCCGCAATGTCTTTGCCGAGGTGGGCTATCGCTACATGTATGTCGATTACACGAATAGCGACTTCTTCTACCTGATGAACTTCTACGGCATCTATTCATCGATCGGCGTGAAATTCTAGCCGGTCTTCCGGCAGATCAGGAGCACCTCGTCGAGGTCGCGTGTATGCTCTGTTCCCGGGGCGAATTTCAACTCGCTCTGGAACATGAGCCCGATGGGCATGAAGACGTTGTTGTACCACCACATGCCCTCGCGCGGCCTCCAGGCGAGGAAGCGCATGCCAAAATTCAGAAGCCGCGAGGATTTTGGCTGCATGCCGTACCCGGCGCTTTCCTCGATGGTGAAGCCATTGCTTCCGAGCATGGCGAAAAAGACGTCCGGATCGTAGCGGCGGCAATGCCCCACCAGGTCATCGAAAGGTATCCAGCGGTCGGTATGGAGCGGAGCCGAGATAATGAGCCGCGCACCCGGGGCGGCCACGCGGGCGATTTCGGAAAGGACAGCATGGTCGTTCTCGACGTGCTCCACGATATCCAGCGCACACACCAGCCCGAAGGTGGCATCCTCATACGGCAGCGGGTCCGAGGCGCTCCCGGTGCGCGCGCTGCCTCCGGCTCGCCGGAGCTGGCGAACCGCTTCGCCGCTCAGGTCGAAGAAATCCGTTCCCTCCAGCGGCAGCCTGGGCCGGAGCCCCGGGCCGATCTCCAGCCGTCTTCCGGCCTCCAGGGCCATTGCGGAAAAGCTCTTCCACGTGTGGAACGACTCGGGGCGGATCAGCTTCGCACCGGACCAGAGACGGTCGTAGAACAGACGATTCCGGGTCGTGATTGACTCGCTTTGTTCTGCGGCGGAAAATGTCGTGGAGTCGGGCACGGGCTCATCAATTCTGTTTGCGAGTCACAGGCAATACCAAAGCGACTCTTCCCGCTCGGCGGGATTCAGCTTTTACCTGTTCGGCGACACGGTCAGCCTGACCTGTGAGGGCTTCAGATTGTTCAACCCTTCGTGGTCGCGGGAGAATGCGATCGAGGCCACCTTGCCGTTCCGGCGGGTGATCGTGAGGACGTAAATGCTGTCGTAGTCGGTGTTGCTCCACGTGGGGACCTCGTTGGGATTGCCGCCGTATTTTTTGAGAAACTCGCGCACAATCTTGCAGATTTCAAGGTGCTCCCAGGCGACGAAGACTGTGGAGTTCCAGTATTTCGGTTTGCTCAGCTCCCGGCGCAGCATCCCGATATTCGTGTAGCCGATGCCGACATTGACCGGCAGGCCGCAGCGGATGGCCGTCGGTTCGATGGTCGCCAGCGGTCGCAGGTAATAAAAGTGCAGGCCGGTGTCGAGTTCCTTCACCTCGGCGAGCGGCGAGGGGGCAAAGATATAATCGGGTTTGCCGAATTTCCCGATCAGCACATCCGGCAGGGCGAGCGAACGCAGCAATCCCTGCTCCAAGATCTGTCCGTGCCCGCCGGGCGGCCTTTCGCCATGGCGCACGAAGACGAGTCTCTGCACCTCCGTCTCCGCCTGGGCGAAACCGCCGAGCACGAGCAACACCGCCAGAAACACCGCGCACCTTTGTCTCATGCCCGCTCTTTGGCAGATTGATCTCCGGGCGGCAAGCCTGCCGGAGGGCGCCCGGTTATTTTGCGGCTTCAGCCTGCTTTTTTACGGTGAAGGGCAGGCCCTTCTCCCCGGTGACAAACATGACGAGCTTCGCATCCTCCTTGCCGGGATTCCGCCCGTTATGCAGCACGTTGACCCCCTCGGCGATGGCTTGCCCGGCATGGAACTGCTTCTTCACCCCGCCTGCGAATTCCACCTCCAGTTCGCCGCTCAGGATGTAGGCGTAGCAGGGAAAGGGATGCGTGTGCCACCCGGTTTCGACGCCAGGGGGAATGACCACCATGACCGCGCGCACCTCCGGGTCCTTCACCTGGGGATAGACGATGGGCTGCCCGGCCTCGGTCGTGTCGGTGAGGAGGAGGGGAGTCACCTTGACCGCAGCTTTGTAGCCCTCGGGTTCGGCGGCATTTGAGGAGGCAAATATGGTCAGGGAAAGCGCGAGCGCTACTCGACAAAGGCAGAGTTTCATCGCCACGCCGGAGCGGATTTTATAGTTCTGAGTCATCATTTTTTGCTGGTTATGGTAGCTCGTATTATCTCTGTCTGGTTTTCGGTTTTCGTCTCCTGTGCGACCGCTCTGCTGGTCTATGTCGGAAAGGATGGGGTTGCCGAGTATTACCGGCAGTCTCTTGGCGGTCGGCCCCTGCCTTCGCTGACCAGCCTCATGATGTACGATGGGTGGTTTCTTTACCTCGTGCCGGTGATTTTTGTGCTATGGGCGCTGGTGTATTCCTTCTGGTCACGCCGCGATGTCGATCATGCGCTCGTCCTCTGCATGACGGTGATCGGCTCGACCATCTTCTTTCTCGCGGTGTGCTTTTGCGCGTTTTCCATTCCGCTCATCTGCCTCAACGCCACTCATGCTTAGGATACTTGCGTTGAAGCTCCTGCTTTAGCTTGGGATAGGATTCCGCCCAGAAGGTCTTGAGGCTTTTGGTGATCTGCACCGGGCGGTGGTTGGGCGCGAGGACCTGGATCGTGACCGGGATGCGGCCTCCGGCGATCTTGATGTCCTCGGTGACGCCGTAGAGATCCTGGATGCGTGCGCCGAGTACCGGGTCGGCGTTTGGGGCATAGGTGATCTTGGCGCGGCGTCCGCCGGGGAGTTCCAGTCGCTCGGGTGCGTGCTTGTCGACGAGGCGCTGCTGGTCGTAGGTGAGGAGCGAGCGGGCGAGGGGCAGGATCGGGCGATCCTTGATCTCGCGATAGCTCGTCGCGTCCTCGCAGGCGAGATGCACGATGAGCTGGCGCTCGGTTTCGCCCATGGTGGGCAGGCCAAAGTCCGGCGCGGCGGTGGCGAGGAAGTTCACCCGCTCCAGCCATTGGTCGACCGCGTCGTCCCACTGGTTTAACCGCAGGTCCCCATCGAGAACCACGGCAGCAAGGCAGGAGGAGGCGGCGGGCGAGGGGTCGGCGTCGCGGTCCTGCAACTCGATCACGAGGTCTCGGTAGACTTTTTCGCGGCGTACGACGACGCGGTTTTGGGAATTGTCAAAGATGTGCTGGATGCGCTCCTGGAAGTGCGTCGGGAACATCTCGCGCAGCCACGCCTCCTCGATCTCCGTGACGAGCGAGAGGATCACCTGGGCGTCGCCGCCCCGGCCTTCGATTTCGTTGATCTCCGCGGCCACGACGAGGCGGCTGTTCTGCGCCACGCTAGCCCGCGCAAGCTGGCCGCGTCGGCCGTGAACGATGTCGCAAACCAGCGTGCCACCGCTCTTGCGGCGCGCGACCTGATCGGCGAACCCCGCCAGCACGCAGCGCGCGATGGATTCATCCGGCGCGCCTCCTTCGCCGATATCGAGCTTCTCCGCCCGCGCGATGTCGAGGAACTGCTCGAAAAGCTTCTTCACCTGCCGGGCCGCCTCGCCATGGATGGCCAGCGGGCGGCAGGCATCCATGCGGAAATCGTGCCTTTGCGCATAGGAGAAAGCGCGGGTAAGGATGAGGAAATCCGAGATACCGTGGCCGAAGATCTCGGCGCGTTCCTCCTCCACGCGGCGGTCGGCGCGCAGGAGCAGGTTGCGCGACTGGGTCAGCGCCGCGATGAGCGCGGCGGCGCGTACGCAGCCCAGGTCCTGCGCCGCCAGAAACATGCGGGCGTAGCGCGGATGGACGGGAAAATTAAGCATGCGCCGCCCCACGGGCGTGATGCCGCCTTCCTCGTCGAGCGCCCCGAGATCGGAGAGCAGTTGCTCGGCGCGGGTAAGCGCCTTTTCCTCCGGCTTGTCGATCCACCGGAAACGGCTCAGGTCGGTAATGCCGACCGCCTTGAGCGAAAGCACGGTCTCGGCCATGTCGAGGCGCTTGATCTCGGGCAGTTCGCTGGCCGCCCGGATGCCATGGTCGCGTTCCGTCCAGAGGCGAATGCACACGCCCGGGGAGGTGCGCCCGGCGCGTCCCGCGCGCTGATCCGCCGACGCACGGCTGATTTTCTCGATGAGGAGGGTGTTGATGCCGCGATTGGGGTCATAGCGCGCCACGCGGGCGAGGCCCGAGTCCACCACCAAGGTCACGCCGTCGATGGTGAGCGAAGTCTCCGCGACGTTGGTCGAGACGATCACCTTGCGTTGGGAGGTGCGCGCGACGGCCTTGTCCTGCTCATTGGCCGGGAGTTCTCCATGCAGGGGTAACACGATCGCACCCGACCGCAGGCGGTGGGTGATCTCGCGAATGGTCCGCTGGATTTCGTACGAACCCGGCATGAAGACCAGAATGTCGCCGTCCGTGCTGTCAAAGTTCTCCGCCACCGCCTCGGCGGCGAGTTCCCATGGGGGATCTTCGCGCGGGTCATGGCGCAGGTACTCGATCTCCACCGGATACGTGCGGCCCTCGGAGGTGAGCGTCTCGCTTTTGCCGAGGTACTCCGCCAGCTGAGCGCTCTGGAGCGTGGCCGACATGACCACGATCTTCAGGTCGGGCCGGGTGGTCTCCTGGAGGTCGAGGGCGCGGGCGAGGCTGATGTCGCCGTACAGGTGACGCTCGTGGAATTCGTCAAAAATGATGGTCGAAACCCCCGCGAGCTTCGGATCGGCCAGCATGTTGCGCAGCAGGATGCCCTCGGTGACAAAGAGGATGCGGGTGTCGCGCGAGGAGACGTTGTCGAGGCGGATCTGGTAGCCGACTTCGCCGCCGAGCTGGACGCCGCGCTCCTCGGCCACGCGCTTGGCCAGCATGCGGGCGGCAAGGCGGCGGGGTTGCAGCACGACGCAACGCCCTTGCCCCAGGATGCCCCCGTCGAGGAGGATTTGCGGCACCTGGGTCGACTTGCCCGAGCCGGTCGGGGCCTGGAGGATGAGGCGGTTGCCTTCCTGCAGGGCGGAGACGATTTCCTCGTCCAGATCGTAGATGGGTAACGAATCGTTCACAGTGAAGAAACCTCCACTTTACGGCCCTCAAGCCCGTTGCGAAAGTCTCTCGCCAAAATTCCCTGCTTTGTATTATCTGCAATCATGATTCGGATGCGATGGTTCCCGGTGGCTGCGCTCGCAGGCCTCGCCGCGCCTTCCGTGGGATTTTCCCAAGACGCCTCCCTGACCCCTGAGCAGATTTCGCAAGCAGTTCGTGTCGAGGCAATAACGATCCCGACTCCGGGTGAGTTTTTTGTCGCCATCGACAAGCAGGGCTCTCCGCAGTGGTCCCAGCTCGTTCGAGCCGCCACCCCGGCTGCGACTGCCAGCCGCGCCCAGATCGCGCTGGCTCTCGGCACCATGGTGGCCGATGGCTACATCGCCGTGGAGGCGCAGGACAGCCAGGGAGTCAAAAACATCGGCAAGGAGATCATCAATCTCGCCAAGAAGCTGAATGTCAGCCAGTCCGTCCTCGGCCGGGGCAACAGCATCAACGACTTTGCCCAGGCCAATAACTGGAGCGCCCTCCGCGAGGAGCTTGAGGCCACCCAGAACGAGGTGAAGCTCGACATGGCCGACCAGAAGGATACGAACCTCATCACCCTGGTCACCATCGGCGCATGGCTACGGGGAACCGAGATCGCCAGCAGCCTCGTGGAAAAGGACTACACGCCGGAGTCCGCCCGTCTCCTGCGCCAGCCCGCCATCATTACGTACCTGCTCGATCAGGTGGGCAGCCTTCCGGCCTCGTTGCAGGAGGAGAAGCTGATCCGACAGATCCGCGCGACGCTCGAATCCGCCAAGATGAGTGTGTCCGCCGATACCCCGTCTGAGCAGAATATCAAGGACCTCCACGCCTCCATCTCCAAGGCCGTGAACGACATCGTGACGAAAGGAGTCCAGCAATGAAACGGCTCCTCCTCAGCCTCGCCTGCGCCGCTGGGCTGGCATCTTCGGTTTTCGCCCAGGCGCCTACCGATGCCACCGACACCGACGTGAGCGCGCGCAGCAAGGCGCTCGAAGTCGCCGGGGCCTTCAGCAACGACGGCTACAAAATCCGCGACGGTTACTGGGCGGGAGAGGTTGATTCCTCAAAGCCCCAGCTCCTCGAGGTGAATCTCTTCGCGGGTAACGAATACTGGTTCACCGCCGCCGCCACTCCGCCCGCCCGGCGGCTGGCCGTTTCCGTCTATGACGAGGCGGGCAAGCTGGTTGATTTCCAAACCTACAACGATGGACCCGCCGCCGCCGCCGGGTATGTCCCCGAAAAAAGCGGCCGGTATTTCCTTAAGCTCTCCCTCGTCGAGGGCGAAAAGGCTCCATTCTGTCTGATTTACTCCTATAAATAATCCAATGGCCGTATCTACTGCCGAAAAGTTGAATAGCCCCCAAGTCCGTCAATTCTCCGTGTTCCTGCAGAACAAGGTGGGGGCTCTGCTGGAAGTCGTAAAACTCCTCAATGAGCGCAATGTCGTCGTGCTCGCTCTCAGCATCCAGGATTCCTCGGAATCCTCGATCGGCCGCATGGTCGTGAGCGACCCCGACATGGTCGTGGCGCTGTTTGAGGAACACGAAATCCCCTTCAGCGAGTGTGAAGTGCTCATCGTCGAGCTCCCCGAGGGCGCGGCCGATCTGGCCAAGGTGCTTTCCGCACTCCTCAAGGCTGAGGTGAATATCTACTTCAGCTACCCGCTCATGGTGCGTCCGCGCGGACGCGCCGTCATCGCCATGCATGTCGATGACACCGAGTGCTCCAGCTCCGTCCTTGCCGGAGATGGATTCAAGACCCTGACCCAGGCCGACCTTTCCCGCTAAATCCCATGAAAATCCTCGCTCTCCTCACCGCCATCATCCTCCCGGTCTCGCTCGTCCAGGCCGACATCACCATCGTCCAGAATGTCAAACAGGAGGGAGGGCAAAAAGGCGTCGACATGAACATGACCATTGAGGTCAAAGGCCAGAAGGCCCGCATCGACGTGAATCCCGAGATCTCGACCATCGTCGATCTCGCCAGCGGCGATTCCCTCTCGCTCTTTCATACCCGCAAGGCGGCCATGCGCCTGCCCGGCGCTGCCATCAAGGCCATGCAGGCCAAGGTCCAGGAGCAGGCGGGCGAACCCAAGGTCGAGACGCCCAAGGCCACGGGGCGCACCGAGACCATCAATGGATTCGCTTGTGAGGAGTATGAGACCACGGTCGATGGCCGCAAGGTGCAACTCTGGCTCACCAAGGACGCTCCGGATGCTCAAAAAGCCCTCCGCCAGCTCTCGGCGCTCTCCGGCAAAACTGATCCCCTCAACTCGGTCATTGAAAAGAATCAGCTGCCCGGCTTCCCCGTCCGCACCATCGTCGACACTCCCATGGGCAAGGTGACCACCACCGTGGTGACCGTGAGCCCCAACGAAATTGCCGAGAGCAAGTTTGTCATTCCTTCCGATTACAAGGAGATGCAGGCGCCTGCGATGCCCGGCATGAGCAAGTAACCCGGCGCCCGGTTCCGCGGGCGGATTCCCAGCGTTATTTGCAAGGAGAGATCATTTCATGAAGTCACTCGCTCTGCGATACATCGGGGCTCTCGCCTTGGCTGTTTGGGGATTGTCTGGGGCGGCCCAGGCTGGAGAGCCGTCCCTGCTCGGTACCTGGACATGTGATTACATCGTCGGGACCCCGCAGGGAAATCACCCTGCGCGGCTCGTGCTCGTCATTGACCGGCAGGACGGGGCAAACTTCTCCGGGACCAAGACCTGGACCCGTCTCGATGGATCGAAGGGCGAGAGCAAGGGTGCGCCTGTTTCCGAGGCCTCCGAGAAGGTGCTCGGCGTGATTGACTACGACAAAACCGGCATTCATATCGTCGAGGCATCCGAGACCGGCCGCTATGTTGGCAAGCTGGTCAAGGCAAACACCCTCCAGCTTGTCTTTACCGACGTCGGCCCGGAGGCGCGAGCGGCCCGGCTGACTCTCTCCCGCGAGCCGAAAAACGCTTCGTCCGACCGGTAGCGCAACCCGCTCCTCCCCCGTTGCTCCGAGTTTTTACCGCTTCGCAGAGAAATCGAGAGGGTTGCCCGCACCGGACATTTGCGTACCGTAGCGCCATGTGGAGGCGCACAGCGGTTATCCTTTGCTCGCTGGGCACGGCGTTTGCCCTCGATCCCTCCGGTCAGCGGCTCGCTGACCGTTACTGGGCCATCCTGGTCGCGAACCCGTCCCAGACAGCGTCGCTGGAACGCCTCTGGTCTCTCTATGACAAACAGGGGGAGTCTGCGCAGTTGGTCGAGCAGGCTCGCCTGCATGCGAAGGAATCGCCGCTCCTCTGCGCCCAGATCCTTGCCCTCGGCGGCCAGCGCGACGAGGCGATCACTTTGATTGAGCCGCTGGCAGCCGCGTCGGCTCCCGCCGCCTTGCTTCTCGCGGGCTGGACTGCGGACAAGGGCTCTCCTGCCGAGGCGGCGGGGCTTTTGGAGAAATCCGCCGCTTCCTTGCGCGACTCATCGCTCTGGATCGGGGCTGGCGAAATCTGGGCGAAGCAGGGGGATTCCGCCCGAGCCTCGGCGGCCTGGAAACAAGCCCTTGATCTCGCCCCCGGCGATCTCGCCCTGCTGGAAAAGCTCGCCAAGTCCGCTGCTGCCGCCGGGGACTGGAACTCCTCAGCCGCGTACTGGCGGGAAATCGCGGCCGTTGCCGCCCCGTCGCAGCGCATCGACGCCTGGGAGGCCGCCTCTCGTGCGGCGGAGAAGGCGGGCGACCTGATCGCGGCCACCGGGGATCAGGAAAAAGCCCTGGGCCTTCTGGGAGAGGGACACTGGAAAACCCCGCAAATCCAGGGCCGTCTCTACGCTCTCGCCGAACGCTCCGGCCGGATGCCCCAGCTCGAGGCCTCTCTGTTAATGGCTGCCGCCGCCGACCCGTCCGCTGCCGACCCCGCCCTCCGGGCTGCCGCTTTCTACCAGTATCGGGGAGATGTCGCCAAGAGGCTGAAGTGGATGACCCAGGCGGCGGACGCGCGCCCGCAGGATCTGGCGCTTCAACGTGACACGGCAAAGCTCGCTCTCTCCGCCGGAGATCTCGACGCGGCCGAGGCCTTTTGCCGCCGTGCCGCCGCAGGGAAGACGCCGGATGTCGATACGCTCTTTCTTCAGGCTGAGGTCGACGCTCTTCGCGGGCGGCCCTCCGATGCGGCCAGGGCCGTGGAGCAGCTCGTCGCTGCGCAAAAAGGGGATGACGCGATCCGCGAACGGGCGTTGGATTTCTATCGGAGACTCCGGCTCAACGACGCCCTGGAGCGCGAGCTTCAGCGGGCCTGCCAGGCTTCTCCCCGAGCGGTTGACCCCGTGCTTGAGCTGGCGCGCTTCGAAGTGGAGCGAGGCGACTACAGTGCCGCGGACAAGGTGCTCCAGGCCTTCCCGCGAAACAAGCTTCCCCAGGAGGAGCGCGGGGCGGCGGCGGCCCGGTTTGCCGTCTTTTATCAGGATGCCGGTCTCGCCGATCAAGCCATGCCATGGGCCCGGGAGGCCTACGACGCTTCTCCCTCGGCGGGAAATGCCATTGTCCTGTCGAGGTTGCTCGTCAGGAACGGACGAAACGCCGAGGCGGGGGATCTTCTCATGCGGGCGGCGCTGCTGCCGGGCGCCGTGAGCGAGGAGACGGATCGGGCCTTGATCTCCGCTTTACAGGCCGCCTCCCTGGGGGCTGGCGCCATGGAACCCGGCGGACCGAGGCGTATCCGTTCCGTGATCGACACCCTTTCTCAGCGCGCCCGGGATGGCGGCAGTGAAATCGACTGGCTGCGACTGGCTCGCTGGCAGCGTTTTGTTCGTGCTTCGGATAGCAATCAGCAGACGCTCGCGACCGCGCTGGTGCTCTATCCGTCCTCCCGTCCGCTTCGCAGCGCCCTGGTGGATGTCCTGATCTCGGACGGCCGGTATGACATGGCGATCGCGCAACTGACCAGGCTGGTCAAGACGGCGGAACCCGCCGAATCCGCCTCCCTCCAGCGGCGCATCGGCTATCTGGAAATCGAGCGGGGCCAGCCCGAGCAGGCGCTGGCCATCTTTGAGGCCCTGCAGCGGGAAAATCCCAAGGACTGGCAGCCGGCCTCCGACGTCGCCTTCGCCCAGCAGGCCGCCGGAAACTGGTTCGCCGCGCTGGAAAGCTGGCTCACGGCGTATCGACTGGCCCCTGTGGACGCAAAGAGATCGCTGGTTCAGTCCATCCTGGGCGCGACCGCCCGCCTCCAGCAGTACGCCCGGGCGCTGGACTTTCTTTCCGCAGCCTGCGATGCCGAGCGCAATGCGGACTCCCGCGCGGAGTTGTCGAGGGTGGCGGCGGCCTATTCCAGCGACCACCAGTTGACCGATGCATGGCTGGAAATCCTCCAGGACAAGATCGCCCGGTCCGACGATGTTTTCTGGAAGCAGGCGCGCTCCGATGCGCTGCGAGCAGCCGGGCGGATCGAGGAGGCTCGGGATCTGGGTGGAGCCATGACAGTCTCCCAGGCCCGGGATGAAGACTCTCTGCGGGTCCTGATGAATGAGGCCGTGCAGTCCGGTAACTGGAGCGAGGCAGCGCGGCAGGCGGGCCTGCTGATTTCCCTCCAGAAGGAGCCCGACTACACGACCTGGCAGCAGCGGGCGGAGTATCTGGAAAAGGCCGGGTTCTGGTCGCAAGCCCGGGATGCCTGGACCGCCATCGCCCGGCGTTTCGCTCGCGAGCCTGCCGCGCTCACGGCGGTGGCGGAGTTTCAGGAACGCGACGGGCGGATCGACGATGCGGAGCGCAGTTATCGCGCAGCGGGCGAGCTGTCGGGGAATTCTCCCGCCATCCTGTTCAAGCTCGCAAGGCTGGCGCGCGAGCGCGGAGATCGTCTTCAGGCTGCGACCGATATCGAGAAGCTGCTCTCCGTCGCTCCGCCTGCCTCAGCGGCGGCCATGCTGCTGCCGATCCCCCCCGGTTACGACTCCGGCGAGGACATTTCCCTGTCGTCCTCCGCTCCTGTCGCTCTCGGCATTCCCCGCGAGACCTGGGCGAGACCGTCGGAGTCCGATGCCCGAGGCGTGCGCCTCCTCGCGATCCGCGATCTCGGCCGGATGCTGGCGGACAGCCCCCGGCGCGCGGAGTGGATAGCTCGATTGACTGATCCCTCCGAGCGCGTCTGGGCGATGTATTACTCCGGCGACAAGACGGGAGCCGTGCGCGAGGCGGCGGCCGCGGCTGCGCGCCACGATGCGGGGTCTCCCCGGGCGGATTACCTCATGGTGCTGGCCCTGGATGCCGGGGCTTGGAAAGAGCTTTCCGCATACCTGCAACAGCCGGGCGACAACATCAATGCCCGATGGAAAGCCCTTCAGTCCGCTCTCGCTTTCCTGATGGAGCGCGGCTGGCAGCCGCCGAATCGCGATCTGCCGGCCCTCTTGCGGCAGGCGCCCCCGGCGGCCCGATGGGAGATCTGCCGGATGCTCGCCACCCAGGGCCAGAATCGTCTTGCCTGCTGGCTCGCCGAGGAAATCCCCGCCCGCTTCCCGGCCGCCCAGGCCGCCCAGGCCTGGATCGATATCGGGACGTGGCGGCTCAATCTCCGGCAGCCCGATGCCGCGCGGGAGGCCTTTGACAAGGCGCTGGCCCTTTCCCCCATAGGTATCTCCTATTCCCGCCCGTTCTTTGCCGCCCTGCGCGCCCGCTGGATGCTGACGCCGCCGGACGAGCGGCCTGCGTTCGGAGAAAAGGTCATCCAGCTTTCCTCCGCCGCCCGCCAGCCGGGGGGGCGTGAAACGACGGAAGCCTTCGTGGCGGCCCTGTCGGGGGACAATGAAAAGGCGCGTCGTCTCCTCGGTGAAGCCTTTCGTATTACCCGGGGTGCGCAGGATTCCGCGTGGGCCGACATGGTGCAGCTCGGCGGCGGGCAGTTGGAGCGATGGGGCATGAATCGTTTTGCCCGCGATCTTTATCGGACCAGCCTTGAGGAGGACCGGGCTCTGGGCGTCCTGCGCGGCGAGGATTTCTCCCATGGTGCGATGTCCCTGCTGGTGCTGAACCGGCTCATCAATGACGACCATGTTTCCCCGGGGTATCTGGCGGGAGAGTGGGCCGCTGGCGGCGCGCGGACGGAGGATGTCCTGCAGGCCGTCCGGCAGCTTCTCGCCGCCTCGCAGGGAGGCCGGGCGGCGTTCCTCATCGATTTCCTCGCGTCCCAGCCTGCTCTCGACGACACGGCGGTTATTACGCTCTTCACCTTCACCGGGGAACGCCGCGCGCGGGAAGCGCTCCGCCGCCTTGTTCTCGCCATTCTCGACTCGGGGGCTTCCATCCCGGTGAGGATCGCGGCCACTCATGCCGCCCTGCGTCTCGCCATCGGCAGCCAGCAGGAGGGGCAGTCCGCGGAGGAACTCAGCCTGATGCAGCGGGTGACTGGTCCGGGGTCGATGTCGCCAGCCTTCAATCTTCAATATGCCCAGGCGCTCGCCCGTGTCGGCCGGCATCGCGAGGCATTGACTGTTCTCGAGTCCGCCATGACCACCGCGCCCGATCCCACCCCGTTCATCATGAACATTGCCGAGCTGCTGTCGCAGTTTGGCCGGGAGCGGGAGGCCGCCGTGATCCTGGAGAAACTGGCCTCCACCGCCGGCCCGAACCGCACGGTTGCGGCCCAGCGCCTCGCCGCGCTGGCCGAGATGATCGGTGATCAACGGCGGAAGGAACTGGCGGAACGCGTCCTCCGGGATGATGGGCTCGATGCCGCCGCCCAGCGCCTGCCCGAGTCTCCCGAGGAGTGGCGGGGGCGGCTCCGCGATTTGCGGACGCGGTACAAACAGCCTCGCGAGCAGTTCAATGCTGTCTCCAACTACATTCTCTCCCAGCCCCTCCTGCCCGTCGCGGTGAGGGGAGAGGAGATGGCGCGGCTTCAGAGCCTCGCCGCCCAATATCCCGCCCTGCTTCCGGGGTTCTACCTCTTTCGAAAGAATCTCGCCTCGCGGGACAAGAAACAGGCGGATTTCCGGGAGGAACTCTCCGCCGAGTGGAGGAAGGGAGCCGGACAGTATTTCGCCGGGGAGATGCTCATCCACCTCGCCTTCGAGGAGGGGCGCTATGATCAAATGGCCGCGCTTTTCGATGACTACCTGACGGATCGGAACTTTCAGCTCACGGCATGGAGGCTCCTCGCCCAGCGTCTGATGGATGAAAAACAATACGCCCTCGCGGAACGCGTGCTGACCGCCCTCATGCAGCGGGCGGATGGCGACGCAGCGACCGATCTCACTCTCGCCGAGGCACGGTGGAACCAGGGCAAGCCGGTGACCGATATCCTCGCCCGCATCGATGCTATTGGCGCCGTGGACCCCGCCCGCCGGCTGGACCTCGCGCGCTTTTATGCCCGGACCGATCAGCCCGATCTCGCTGCCGCCCAGTTGCGCAAGATGGATGGCTGCTTCCCAGCCGAGGCAGGCACGGGCGCAGTCTGGGCCCAGGTGGCCGCGAACTGGCTGGCCCGGGGCCGCATCTCGGATACGGGTGATGTTTTGACGGTGATGGCGGACCGCTGGCCGCAGCATGTGCCGGGGCGTTTGCTGGCAGACTACCGCATGGCGCTCGGTTCCGGGGACCGGGCGGATGAGATTCTCCCGGCGCTGCCCTTTCAGGCCCGGCTCGATTACCAGGCGGCGGTCTTTTCCGATCTCGTGAACCAGGGCGATGTGGAGGCGGCCCTGGCCTGGGTCTCCGCCCATCCCGAGTCGCTGCGCCAGCCGGATGTGCGCTCCGGTTTGCAACGCCTTGAGTCGTTGGATTGGCCCCGAATGGCAAAGGTCTGGAGTGTCGTGGCCCCGGGCGGCACCCTCTGGGAGGTGCAGACTGCTGGCGCGGATTTCTACGCCCGCTATGCTGCCGAGCTTGAAAGGCAGGGGAAATCTCCGATTCCTGCCTGGGCGGAAGCGCACCGTTTGCATCCCGGCGAGTTCAATTATTCCCGAGCCTACGCCGATGCGCTGGTCAAAAGCGGCAAGCCTGCCCAGGCCATCAAGGTCCTGGAGGCCACGGTGAACGCCTACTCCTCCCCGGAGGATCGCCGGGCCGCACGGGCGATGATCGATTCCCTGAAGGCTTCACCTCGCTTGCCTGATCGGGCTTGATTGTGTAGCCTCCCCGGATGCGCCTGCCCTCCCTCCTGCTCGCCTTCTCGCTTTGTGCGGGTGCATTGTTTGCGCAGGAGCAGGAACGCACCCTTGCCCAGCGCCTGGATTTTGTTCCGATCAAGCCTGGTGAGGGGTGGTCCAACCCACTGAGCGACAAGAAGTTCAATAACGCCAGCGTGATTTCCACCAAAACCTCACTCAAGACCGGAACCTACTCGGGTGAGAAGGACTTCGCGGCCGGAACCTATTCGAATACCCGGTCATTTTTTGGAATCAAAAACCCTTGGTTCGGGCGGAAGGTTTTCAAGTCGGATCAAGCGAATCTGACGACAAAGTACGCGCTCGATGCCACGGAAAAGCAGTTTGGCACGGATAAAGCCCGGGTAAAATCCTTCGCGGAAACCGACCGCGAACCTTTGGACGCGCTGCAGGCTCCGGCCGAGACAAGGCCCTTCCTCGTACAGGGAAAATCCCAGAAGGCGCTCGATCAGCAATCCAACCATAAAGAGCTTACCATTGACGACGTCCGCAAAATCCTGAACAAGAACCGCTGACGGTTTTTTAGGATTTTAGCGATGCAGACCACCTCCGACGCCTTCGATATACTTTGCCGCGGCTGTGAAAAAGTTCTCAGCCCCGATGACCTCCGTGCCAAGCTTGGCGAAAATCGCCCCCTGCGCGTAAAACTCGGCGTCGATCCGACCGCGCCCGACATTCACCTCGGCCATAGCATCTCGCTCTCCAAGCTGCGCGAATTTCAGGATCTCGGCCACGAGGCCATCCTCATCATCGGCGACTTCACCGCGATGATCGGCGACCCGAGTGGTCGCTCTGTCACCCGTCCCCAGCTCACGCACGAGCAGGTGCTCTCCAACGCAAAGAGCTATCAGGAGCAGGCGTTCAAGATTCTCAGCCGCGAGCGGTCGAAGATCGTCTTCAACGGCGAGTGGTTCGAGGCCATGAGCTTCGACGAGGTGATCAAGCTCAACAGCCGCGTCACGCTCCAGCAGATGCTTGTCCGCGAGGACTTCCGCGACCGCCTGGATCGGGGCCAGCCCATCCGCGCCCATGAGATTCAGTACCCGATCATGCAGGGGTGGGATTCCGTGAAGATACGCGCCGATGTGGAGCTCGGCGGCACCGACCAGCTTTTCAACATCATGGTCGGCCGCGACCTCCAGCGGGAAGAGGGAATGCCCCAGCAGGTGGCCATGGTCATGCCCATCCTCGAGGGTCTCGACGGTAGGCAGAAGATGAGCAAGAGCCTCGGCAATTACGTGGCGCTCAACGAAAGCGCCCACGACATGTTTGGCAAGATCATGAGCATCAGCGACGAACTCATGGTGCGCTATTACCAGATCCTGCTGAAGGAGACGCTCCCTGCCGACGCGCATCCCATGGAGGCCAAGAAGGCGCTCGCCCAGCGCATCGCCGCCCGCTTCCACACCGCCGAGGAGGCCCAGGCCGCCCGCACCGATTTCGAGACCCGCTTCAGCAAGAAGGACCTCGACCACGCCGATCTCCCGGCCTACACGCCGGGCGAGGCGCGTGATTTCCTCAGCCTCGTCGTCGAGGCCTATGCGAAGTGCTTCGGTATTGCCAAGTCCCGCAGCGACGCCCGCCGCCTCGTGGAAGGTGGCAGCGTGCAGTGGAAGGGCGAGAAGATCGGCGACGTCAAGGCCGTGCTGGCCGAGGGCGAGGCTGGAGTCCTGCGCCTCGACAAGACCCGCGCCGTCCGCATCGGCTAGTCGCTAAAGCAACGGCAGGTCGTCGGGGCTTTCCGCGAACTCGGCGAATTTCTTCGCCAGTTCGTGCAGCTTGCCCACGTAGTACTCGACGTTTTCATCGCGCTCGTCCGGGTTCCATTCCGAGACGAGGCGCGCGTTTTCGTAGGCGACGACCTTCTTTTTGGTTCCGGTGATGTAATAGCTCACCTGATCGCCTGCCTGGTAATCGCGCCCGCTCTTGATCGCGAGTTCGAACGCCGCCGCCCGGTTGCGGGATGAGGCGCTGATTTTCTTTTGATACGACGCGACGGAATCCTGGAGCGCCTCGGTCTTGGCCAGTGCCTCGATGGAGAATTCCCCCCGGCGCAGCCGCCGCTCGACCTCGTCGCGCAAGCCTCCGGCGTCGCGAGGCTTGCCTTCCAACAGGCGGCGAACGAATTGCTCCAGGTAGTCGCGGAGGAAGGGCTCCATCCCGCGAGACTTGAGCGCCGCGCCCTTGATCGACATCGAGCCGTCTTCGTGGAGCAGCGCGTAGTTCTTCGCCTTGTAGCTGAACATCGCGGCGTACCGCTCGTCGAATTCCACATCGATTCCCTCCGGCAGCTCTGCCGTGAGTCCTTTCTGGAGCACGTCGGCGTCCGCGCCCTCCGGCGGATGAAAGTAGATGCCGTCGGTGTCGATCTCGATCACCTCCGCGCCTTGTTTGCCCAGCCAGTCGACCATCAGGCGCAGCAGCTCGCGCCCCTTGGCCGTCACCGCCTCCGCCACGTCAAAGTCGGCGAAGTGTCCCTGCGCGAAACCGAGGTAGCCGTAGAAGGAATTGATCAGGATCTTGAACGTGCTCTGCAACGCGTCGAGCTGGCTGCGTTCGCGCGCGGATTCCGCCTTGCGCATCTCGGCTTTGGCGGCCACGCGGAAGGTGCGCAGTTCGCTCAGGAGGTTGCGGAAGAGATCCAGCTTGTCGCCTGCCGGGGTATAGCCAAAGGACAGGATCACCGACGGGTAGAGCGAGGTCACGTCGCAGTGCCACACGTTGGGAATCACCCCCGTCTTGAAAATATCCGTATAGCCGCCCTCGAAAGGCCGGGCATCCGGGTAGTCCGGTAGCGAATGTCCACGCCGCAGGTACTCGCGGAGGAAGAGCGCGTCGATCTTCGTCGCATTCCCGCGAATGATCACATCCTGGTAGTTGTAGGGAAAAATCTGCGCCTGGATGAAGTAGCTCCGGCTCAGCGCCGCCGCGAGCGCCCGGGTTTCGCGCACGATGGAAAGCGCGGTGCGTCCGTCCGCCGAGTCCTTGTCCGCCACGCCGAAGTGCTGCGCGACATGCTCCAGCGCGAAGCTCTCCAGTTCCCTCGACGACACATCGTAATACTGGGCGAGCACCCACGTATCGACGAGATGCCGACCGGGAACGACGAATTTCGGGTACTGTATCGTCTTCTCCGCGATCTGGAGGCGCGAGGGGCGGGATTTTAACGCCTCGCCGCTGCGGCCCCACGGAAGCTTGGTTTTCAGCTTCTTCGCCCGGGCGGCGAGAAAGGCGAGGTCGACCTTGAAGAGATTGTGCCCCTCGATCACGTCGGGATCGCGCTCGGCGATCTGGGCCGAAAGCCACTCCAGCGCAGCGCGCTCGCTTTCCACGAGTCCCGGCTGGACAGCAAAAACCTCCTCCCATCCGCTGGAGTCAGCCAGCGCGATGGCCGCCAGTCCGTTTTCATCGATCTGGATGCCGATCTGCATGCGCCGCAGATCCTCGAAGAGCATTCCCTTGAACAATGTGCGGCCCGATTGCGTGAGGTACTGCTGTACGGGATCGTTCAGCCAGAAGGTTGGCATCCCGCTCGCGGCATCGGCGCGGGTTGCCTGGCATTCCGCCCACGAGTCGCAGCGGATGAGGCGATTCAGGGGCAGGCCGCCCGCCAGCTCCAGGCCAGCGTCGCCATTGGTCCAGAAAAACGGTTGAAAAACCTCCCGGACGCGCGCGGTGAAGCCATCTGACTGCCGGATATAAAGGTCGACTGCGTTGGGCTCGGCGAATTCCGCCGCCACGATGCGGGGCAGGGGATCGAAACCGAAAAGCTGCTCGTTCTCGCCAAAATTCACATGCCTACGCTAGATTGCTCCCGGACTTTGTCCAACCACCGATGAAAATCCTCTCTCTCTCGGCCCTGGCCTGCTTTTTGTGCCTGTCGCTGGCTCCTGCCCAGACGATCCATCTCGATGACGCCCAGGCGTTGGAAATCGGCCGCCGCATCTGGAAAAACGAGTGCGCGGGCACGGTCGAGGGCCTGACCTCGTGGAACAAGGGCGAGGACTTCGCCTCCCTCGGCATCGGGCACTTCATCTGGTATCCGCGCGGGAAGTCCGGCCCATTCGAGGAGAGCTTCCCCAAGCTGGTCATTTATCTGGCGGGACACGGCATCATGGTACCGAGCTGGATGCGGCAGGCCTGCCCGTGGTCGACGCGCGCGGTCTTTCTCGCCGATGCGCAGGCGCCGCCGATGGTTCAGTTGCGCAATCTCCTCCGCACCACCGTGCCGCAGCAGGCGCGCTTTGCCGCGCTCCGTCTCGAGCAGGCGCTGCCGAAGATGCTCGCCGCCATGGCTCCCGGGGATCGTGAGCGGGTCCGGGCCAATTTCTACCGCGTCGCCGCGCAGCCCCTCGGCATGTACGCCCTGATTGATTACGTGAACTTCAAGGGTGAGGGCGTTTCGCCCACCGAGCGCTATAACGGCAAGGGCTGGGGCCTCCTTCAGGTGCTCCTGACCATGAGTCCTTCCGGCGATCCGCTGGCGGCCTTTGCCCGGGCGGCGGACCAGGTGCTGACCACCCGCGTAAAAAACTCTCCTCCCGAACGCAACGAGGCCAAATGGCTTCCCGGCTGGCGCAACCGTATTGCCACCTACACGCGATGACCAAGGACGAGATTTCTGACATTCTGGAAAACATTGCCCGGCTCCTGGAGCTCAAGGGCGAGAACCCCTTCAAAATCCGCGCCTATACCAATGGCGCTCGCGCTCTCGACACGCTCACCGAGGATTTTGACAAAATCGTCGCCCGCGACGGTCTCGGCGAGGTGGAGGGCATCGGCAAGGCGCTGGTGGAAAAAATCACGACCCTCGCTCGTACGGGGAAGCTTGAGTATTACGAGGAACTGCGCGAGCAGTTCCCGCCTGACATTTTCACCCTCTTCGACGTGCCCGGCCTCGGTGCCAAGAAGATCAAGGCGCTCTACGACCAGCTCGGCGTCCATTCGCTGACCAAGCTGGAGCGCGTCTGCCGCGACGGTCAGGTGGCGGCGCTTCCCGGCTTCGGCGAGAAGACGGCGGAGAACATCCTGAAAGGTCTCGATCAGCTCAAGAAGAGCGCCGGGCAGTTCCGCCTCGGCGACATCAGCGGACTGGCCGAGTCGCTCCTCGACGACCTCCGCAGCCATCCGCGCGTGAGCCTCGTGCAGGTGGCGGGCAGCTATCGCCGCAAAAAGCCGATCGTGCGCGACCTCGATTTCATCGTCTCGACCCGCCACCCGAAGATCGTGCTGGAGGATTTTGTCGGCCATCACCTGGTCGATTCCGTCCTCGCCCATGGCGACACCAAGGCCAGCGTGATCCTGAAAAACGGCATCCAGTGCGACATCCGCGTGGTGAAGTCCGAGGAGTATCCCTTCGCCCTCGTTTACTTCACTGGCAGCAAGGAGCACAATGTCCGCCTCCGCTCCCGCGCCCTCGATCGCGGTTGGTCGCTGAACGAATACCGCTTCAGCGTGGCCGAGGGGCGCGAACTCAAGGAACCGATCCCCGAGGTTTACACCGAGGCCGATGTCTACCGTGCGCTCGGGCTCTCCTTTGTGGAGCCGGAACTCCGCGAAGATCGCGGGGAAATCGCCGCCGCCGAGGCAGGGGAGCTTCCCCAGTTGATCGAATGGCAGAATCTCCGGGGAACCTTCCACTGCCACACCCATGCCAGCGATGGCCGCGCCTCGCTGGAGGAAATGGCCCACGCCGCCGAGGACCTGGGGCTTCAGTATCTCGGCATCGCCGACCACAGCAAAAGCTCCGTGCAGGCCAATGGTCTCGATGAGAAGCGCCTCCTCGAGCAGGTCGCCCGCATCCGGGAGCTCAACCAGACCTTCGACGGGTTCCGGATCTTTGCCGGGACCGAGTGCGACATCCGCAAGGACGGCTCGCTGGATTTCTCCGACGAAATCCTCGCCCAGCTCGATTACGTCGTCGTCTCGGTGCATGTCGCCTTTTCCCTCTCCGAGGTGGAAATGACCGACCGCATCATCAAGGCCATCTCCAATCCCTACGTGACCATGATGGGTCATCTCACCGGCCGCCTCCTCCTGACCCGTGAACCCTACAAGGTCAACGTCCCAGCCGTCATCGAGGCCGCTGCCGCGACCGGCACCATCATCGAGCTGAACGCCAATCCGCGCCGCCTCGACATGGACTGGCAGTGGTGGCCCCTCGCCAAGGAAAAAGGTGTTCGCTGCTCGATCAACCCCGACGCGCATACCACCGCGGGGTTGCAGGATCTCATCTTCGGCATCGGCAGCGCCCGCAAGGGGTGGCTCACCCGCCATGATGTGGTCAACACTCTCCCGCTCGGCCAGATCGAGAAAGAGCTGGCCCGCAAGCGAAAATAGGTCCGCTTTGGCAAGCCCGTCTCCCAAATGAGGCGGGCTGACGCGCTTTCAGGCTTGAAAGTTGCGCCCTTAGGGCGTGCTAATACCGCCCGTCAGGACGACATTTACCAGCAGGCATGATTCTTCCACTCCTCATCGCTGCCGCGACTCCCGAACCTTCCCCCTCCGCCTCGCCGGAGGCGCTGCTGACCGAAAGCGTCATTACGGAGGGAATCAAGTGGACCAACACCACCCTGATCTTCCTTGGCACATCGATCGTCATCTACCTGATCCTGTTTGCGATCGGGCGTTTCTTCAAGCGGCGGTTCCAGGTGCCGCTGGGGTGGTTCTACCACATCTTTTCCCTGACCTTTGCGATGTTCGTCGCGCAGCTGCTGCCGTGGGTTGATTTCGGCCTGGCCGAGAGAAACGTCAACGCGGCGGTGGTGCTGGCCGGGGCGTTCATCATCATCACACTGCTGCGGCATTATTTTGTCGCGATCTTCGGACGCGGGGACGGGATGAACGCGAAGGTTCCCAAACTGCTCAGTCAGTTGGTCTCGCTGGTCGTCTTCCTTTTGGCAGTCGTCATCGTCATCCAGAATATTTATGGCGAACCCCTCGGCGGCTTGCTCGCGGGTGCCGGCATCGTGGGTATCGTCCTCGGTCTCGCCTTGCAGGATACGCTCGGCAATCTGTTCGCGGGATTTGCCATTTACTTCGGCGGCCAGTTCAAGCCGGGCGACTGGCTCAAGGTCGGCGATGAGCATGCCGAGATCATGGAGGTGAACTGGCGCTCGACCCGCCTCCGGACCTGCGACGACATCTACCTCGATATCCCGAATAGCAACATCACCAAGGAGACGGTGACCAATTTCAGTCATCCGACTCCTCGCCACGCCCTCCGCATTGAGATCGGTCTGGATTACGATGTCGCTCCCACCAAGGTGCGCAAGGTGCTCGTCGAAGCCTGCCTGATGGGCCGGGGCGTCCTGGCCGAGCCGCCACCGGCTGTGTTTCTCAAGGAGTTTGCGGCTTCCAGCATCACCTACGATCTGAAGTTCTGGATCGAGGATCACGGCTGCTTTGAAGAGATCCTGAGCAGTGTGCGGACGAACCTCTGGTATGCCCTGCGCCGCCATAATATCTCCATCCCGTTCCCGATCCAGTACGAGACGGAGTACACGCCCAATGTTCCTCCTTTGGACTGCCCGTCGCTGATCAAGGACGGCCTCAAGAGAGTTTTCTTCGCCAGCGTCCTGAACGACGATCAAAAGGCCTATCTCGTCGATCATGCCCGCGTGGTTTCCTTCGGCGAGGGGGAAAAGCTGATCAAACAGGGCGATGCCGGTTCCTCGATGTACATCATTCTCGACGGCCTGGCCGACGTGCTGGTGGACATCGGTGGTGCGATTCGCTCTGTCGCCAAGATCAACCCCGGCGAGTGCATCGGCGAAATGTCGCTGCTCACCGGCGAGGCGCGCAGCGCGACCATCGTTGCTCTTGAGGATATGACCACGGTGGAGATCGACAAGGCCATCCTCGCGCCGATCATTGCCGATAGTCCGGAACTCGTGGAAACCCTGAGCGACCTGCTCGCCCGCCGACGCCTGCAAAACGAGGGCGTCCTTTCCGAGTCGATGAGTTCCGAGCTGATCGCCGAGAAGCAGCAGGATTATCAGTCGAATTTCCTGCGCAAGCTCCGCAAGTTTTTCGAGCTATGACGCCCAAGGTGCGCCGGATTTGCGAGGGCCTCGCCGTCTGGCAGCTTTACGTCGAACGCGTGAAGGTCGACTGCACCAGCACACTGCTTCGCACCACGGATGGTTGGGCCGTCTTCGATCCTTTCGATATCGCGGAGGAAATCCTTTCGCCTCTCCTCGGTGGAGAAGCCGTTTTCCGCATCATCCTAACCAGCGAAAATCATCAGCGTGATTCCGTGATGCTCGCGAAACGCTGGGGATGCCCGATTCTCGCTCCGGTCGAGGCGAGACCGGAACTCATCGCTGATCAATGGTACGGCGCAGGCGACAGCCTGCCGGGCGGCCTCCGCGTCATTCCTCTTCCCGGCGGAGCTCTCGGGGAAAGCGCGCTTCTTTGCGGCGATGTCCTGGTGGTGGGCGATGCGCTGATTCATCTGAAGGAATTCGACATCCTCCCGGAGAAGTATTGCCTTGATCCCGCGCGGCTTCGCCATTCGCTCGCGGCCTTGCTTGCCGAGGATTTCTCGACGCTCTGCTTCGCCCACGGTCCGCCGCTGGAGCAGCAGCCCCGCGAGCGGCTCCGGGCTTTGCTTACGAGTGCTTCGGCGCTTTGACCGTTCCTGCCTCGAGGTCGAGGCGGCGGCGGTCGAGGATGGAGTTTGCGATGTCCTGCACCATTTCCTCAATGAGGAAGCGCAGATGGCTGCCCTGGCGGAAATCCGACGGAGCGATGTTTTTCACCCGCTCGGCGTGGGCGCTGAGCTGGTAGCACTTCTTGAAGCTCGCGCGGGTCGGGTCGTTGGGATTGTAAACCGCGATGGCCTTGCCGCCGTTGCGCTGCATCACGGTGAAGCACGGCACGTCCGTCGGTCCGTCGCCGATGTAGACCATGTTGGGGAAAGGAATCGGGCGCAGGTCGGGGGCCATGTGGTCATTCACATCCTCGCTCAGGTCGAGCATGCCCTTGTTGATGCGGAAGAGGAACTGCGTCTTCTGCGTGTGGCTGATGGCGCGCTTGGGGAAGGTGATGCGACCCTGCGTGTCTTCGCCAAATTCGCAGCCGAAGATCGCTTTCACGTAGGGCGCGAGCCGACTGCCCTCCAGGAGGATCTTGAGCCCGCTGGAGACAATGTAATGCTCGACCGTGATGCCGTAGGCCTTGTGCTCGGGAGAGAGCAGGCCAGCTTCAAACTCCTCAAACATCTCCGGCAGGCCCGGGTAGAAATTCAGCTTGGCCCCGAGTTTGCGCAGTTCGTCGTTCGTCGGGCGGTCCATTTCCAGCGTGTCGAGCAGCACCTTCATGTAGGCCAGCTCGTTGTCGTAATTCTGCTCCCTCACGAGAGTCTGGCATTGTTTCCAGAATTTATCGGCATGGATGCCGAATTGCGGGAAAATCGCCTCCTCCTGCATGTAGGCCGGCGAGAGGGTTTGATCGTAATCGTAGATCAGGGCGATGGTATTCTGCGGCGCGGACATGGTGAATCCTCACCCTAGCAGGCCCGGCCGCCTACACAATCTCGGTGTCGGTCACTTCGCGGACGAGGAAGTCCGGCAGCTTGCCCGGATGCGCCATCACCACGAGGGAATCGCCCTTTTCCAGGGCCAGCGTGTCGAGGTTCTTCCGGAGGATTTCGCCGCCCGGTTTGCGAATGGCCAGCACCATGAGCTTTCCTTCCGCCGCCCGCTGGATTTCGCCAATCGTCCACCCTTCCAGATGCCCCTGCTGTTTGAGGGAAAGCTCGTGGATTTCCAGCCCGAGGTGGTGAAAATCCGCGCCGCCGATGCCTTCCTTGCCGCCGATAAAGTCCGTCAGCGACGGCTTCGTGATGCTGTGAGCGATGCGCAGAGCCCCGATGGTGGCGGGGAGAATGACCTCATTGGCTCCCGCTTGGCGAAGCTTCTTTTCCGTGGCGGGCTGTTCGCCGCGCGCGATGATGCGCACGAGGGGATTCAGGTTTCGGGCGGTGAGGGTGATGAAGACATTCAGCGTATCCTGCGGCAGGACGGTCGCGAGGACATCGGCGCGGTTGATGCCTGCGCGGATCAAGGTGTCTTCATCGGTGGCGCTGCCCTCGACCACGAGATACCCGCGCGTGTGCGCGTCGGCGATGCGCTCCTTGTCCACATCGACGATGATGAAGCGGTGCCCGGCCTGCGACAGTTCCGCGCTCAGGACCTGTCCGATGCGGCCCCACCCGCAGATGATGGTGTGGTGGCTGATTTCCTCAACTTTCTTGCTTTCCTGCATATCACCCAGGGCCTTGACGATTTCGCCTCCCGTCAGGGTCCGCACCACCTCGCCGACCACATAGATCGCGGCCGAGTTGCCGCAAATGATCAGCAGGATGGTAAAAATTCGTTCCGAGGTCTGGTCGACCGGCTCCACCTCGCCGTAGCCGACGCCGAAAATTGTAATGACCACCATGTAGACGGCATCGATGAGCTTCCAGCCCAGAATGACATAGCCGATCACGCCCAGCAGACAGACTGCGGAGAATATGGCCACGCTGATCAGCAAACGATAGCGCAGCCGGGAGATCTTCATGCCGGTGCTCACCGCCGGAAGCGGAAGCACGTTTCACGCCAACAACTTGCTTCTAGATTAGGCAGGCGATGCCGAACCAGACGACCATGATCAACCCGATCGCGACCTTGCCCACGATGCCCGCCGTTGTGCCCAGGAAAGTGCCCCAGCCGGATTGCCCCGCCGGGAGCAGGCCCTTGCCGCCAAGTAATTCCCCGAGAAACGCCCCCACCAGCGGCCCGATCAGCAGCCCGAGGATGCCGAAGAACAACCCGACGATCGCCCCGAGGATGCCGCCGATAGCTCCCCAGCGCGTCGCGCCGAACCACTTTGCCCCCACTGCGCCGCTCACGATATCGAGCGCCTGGGCCAGCAGCATGAGGAGCGTCAGCCCGATCAAAGTCGGCCAGCCGATGGAGTGCAGGGTGAAATGATTAAGTACCGCCCCGGCAAGAATGAGAATCGTTCCCGGCAGTAACGGCACCACCGTGCCGACCAGGCCGACAACCATCAGGGTGATCGTAAGGCTCCACCAGAGGATTTCCATGTGCGCACTGTTTCACATCTGCCAGTTTCGCGCCAGCGTGGCGCAGATGCGTTTCTTGCCAACATCCTGGCTAAAGAGATACTTCCCGGCGTTGTGAAACGTGCGCTCCTGCCTCTCCTGGTCGTCGGTTTTTCCGTCCTCTCACTCGATGCCGCTCCAAAGTCGCCGGAGGACCTGCTTGCGGCATTTCAGCAAGCCTGCTCGGCAAAAGACCACGCGGCGTTTGATCGCTTGATTTGCACGGAGGGGCTTAGTGAGAGCGACCAAACCAGGATGGGCCGGGTATTTGACATGGTGGAGGCTTCTCCGCTTCCGGTCGACTCCATTACCTTGGTGCCGCTTCCTGCGGGCTTTGAAACACTCCAGGTCGCGAACGGAAAGAAGTATGAGCCCAACATTGCTCCGCTGGGAGGATTGCAACTCAATCGCCAGTCCACGGATGGGAAGACAAAATCCTCCTCAATGTTGCCCTATGGCGCGCTGAATGGAGAATATTACCTTGTCGCCTCCAAAGCCACGGATCTGGGTTGGACCGGACCCAAGGACCAGCAGCTGAACTTCATGGTGACGGGACCCGGCGCAGATAAGGTCAAGATTGTGTACCGCTACAATGCCAGTGGCGTAACCATCGACCGTATGGAAAAGGATACATCGAGCATTATCCTCGGCCAGTACATCGAGTCCATGACGGTGACCAGCGACTCCGATGATGCCGATGTCACTCTGACCATCCGGGAGGGTGGGAAAGTGATCTACACCTCCCAGCCCTTGAAGGGGAGGGGAACGCTGGAGTACAAACGCCCGTAGGGCAGACTCGAGTCATTACGCAACGCGTGCAACGCCGCCGGGCGCAAGTTTTCTCTTGCCCTTGCCGCGTGCATCTCTAGGTTTTCCACTCCCCACGTCATCGCGTGGCTTCTGTGGTTTTACCCGTCTTGGGTAGCCCTTTTGATAGGCGATGGCCGGGGTATTTAACTAAAAACGCATGCTCGAACGGTTTACAGACAGGAGAGATACCTCGGTGACGATGTCCCCGGGTGCCCGGTCGTTCCGCTAAAGCACCATTTCCCTATGTCCGCCAATCCGAATTCGCCCAACCGCGCGTTTCCTCTCGAACGCACTCGCAACATCGGTATCGCTGCACACATCGATGCCGGCAAGACCACGCTGACCGAGCGTATCCTTTTCTACACCGGCATGATCCACAAGATCGGTGAGGTGCACGAGGGCACGACCGTGACGGACTGGATGGAGCAGGAGCGCGAGCGCGGCATCACGATCACCTCCGCCGCCACCACCTGTTCGTGGCTCCAGCGCAAGGAAGAGGAAATCTACAAGGCCTACGAAGGCATCAAGATGCGCGTGAACATCATCGACACTCCCGGCCACGTGGACTTTACGGCCGAGGTGGAGCGCTCGCTCCGCGTGCTCGACGGCGCAGTCGCCGTGTTCTGCGGTGTGGCTGGTGTGCAGCCCCAGTCCGAGACCGTCTGGCGTCAGGCTACCAAGTACGGTGTACCCCGTATCGCTTTCGTAAACAAAATGGACCGTACCGGCGCCGATTTCGACGCCGCCGTCGAGTCCATGCGCACCAAGCTCGGCGCCAACGCCTGGCCTGTTCTGATCCCGCTCGGCCGTGAGGATTACCTCAAGGGCCAGATCGACGTCCTCAACCAGAAGGCCGTCATTTACTCCGACAACGACCAGTTTGGTTCCACCTACGAAATCGTCGACATCCCGGAAGATCACAAGGCTCTCGCCGAGAAAGCCTATCAGGACATCGTCGCGCAGATGTGCGATCTCGACGAAGAGATCGGTATGCTCTTCCTCGAGGAGAAGCCCATTTCCAAGCAGGAGCTCAAAGCCGCCATCCGCCGCCAGACGATCGCCAACCGCTTCGTCCCGGTCGCCGGTGGTTCCGCGTTCAAGAACAAGGGTGTGCAGTTCCTCGTCGACGCCGTCGTCGACTATCTCCCGAGCCCGCTCGACATTCCCGCCGCCAAGGGTCAGAACCCCGACAACGGCGAGCCGATCGAAGTCACCTCGGACGACAATGGCAATTTCTGCTCGCTCGCGTTCAAGCTGTGGAGCGATCCGTTCGTCGGCAAGCTCGTGTTCTTCCGTGTGTACTCCGGCAAGCTGAGCAAGGGCGACACCGTCTACAACCCGCGCACCAACAAGCGCGAGCGCATCAGCCGCATCATCCAGATTCAGGCCGACAAGCGTGAGGATATCGATACCTGCTACTCCGGCGACATCGCCGCCATCGTGGGCATCAAGAATATCACCACGGGCGATACCCTTTGCGACGAAGATCATCCGATCCTCCTCGAGCCGCCGTCCTTCCCCGATCCCGTTATCGAAATGGCGGTCGAGCCGAAGACGAAGATCGACCAGGAAAAGATGGCCAACGCTCTCCAGCGTCTCGCTGAAGAAGATCCGACCTTCCGCGTCTTCACGAACGAAGACACCGGCCAGACCGTGATCGCGGGCATGGGCGAGCTTCACCTGGAAATCATTCGCGACCGTATGATGCGCGAGTTCAAGGTCGAGGCCAACGCTGGCAAGCCGCAGATCGCCTACAAGGAAACCATCCTTGCTCCCGCCGATGGCGAAGGCAAGCTGGTCAAGCAGTCCGGTGGTCGTGGTCAATACGGTCACGTGGTCGTCAAGATCGCTCCGAACGAGCGTGGCAAGGGTCTCACCGTCGAGAACAAGGTCGTCGGCGGCGCCATCCCGAAGGATTACATCCCGGCCTGTATCAAGGGCATCAACGAAGCCGTGCTCAACGGTGTCGTCGGCGGTTATCCCGTCATCGACGTGCACGTTGACATCGTCGACGGCAGCTACCACGACGTGGACTCGAACGAGCTCGCGTTCAAGCTGGCCGCCATCTTCGCGGTCAAGGACGGCCTCAAGAAAGCCAAGCCGATCCTGCTCGAGCCGATCATGAAGGTCGAAAACATCACCCCGGAGGAATTCCAGGGCGATATCATGGGCGATCTCAATCGCCGCCGTGCCCGCATCAGCGGCATGGAGACCAAGGGTAATCTTTGCACCATCGCTGCGGAAGTGCCGCTCGCCGAAATGTTCGGCTACGCCACGGCCATCCGCTCGCTTTCGAAGGGCCGCTCCTCGTACTCGATGGAGCCGTCGCACTTCGAGCAGGTCCCGACGAACGTGCTCAACGCCGTTCTCGACCAGCAGAAGGGCTAAGGATTTCCCCAGCCAGATAAGAAAAGGGGGCGCTTCGCGAGAAGCGCCCCTTTTCGTTTCCAGGCATCTTTCCCTGGCTGAGAGCTTCCGGGGGAATTCTTGGTTTTGGCTCGCTCCCCAGAGGAAAAGAGGCTAAGTGCCGGGCAATGAAGAAGCTCTTCCTCCTTCCCCTCCTGCTTTCGGCCGCATCGGTTTTTGCCCAGGCCCAGCTCCCGCCTCTTCCTTCCAGCGGCTTCGTTACGCTTGATCAGATCGTCAGCGAGTTTGCCACCCAGCCTGATGCCGCCTTGCAGAAGTACAATGGTCAGCGCATCGCGGTGTACGGTCGCGTCGGACAGGTGGAGAAATCCGACGATATCGACGGCAACCCGCTCGTCGCCTATCTCCAGCGTGCGAATAATCCGTCGCCGGATGTGAAATGCGTGTTCTCCTCGGACGACGTGCCGACCACGAATGTAATGATTAGCGATGATCAATCCCAGGCGATCATTTTCCGCCGCAACAGCGACGGGCAGCTCACCGAGCAGCGTCCCTTTATCGTGGTGGGTGAGAATGTCGTCATCCGCGGCACGTTCTCCAACTACGTCGCCGGAGACGTCGTGCTTAAGGATACGCACCTCCTGAAAAAGGAAGAGGCGAAGAAGTTGATCGGAGAGAACAAGTAGAAGACGAGGCGCTGCTCCGACCGGGTGGCGGCTGAGTTGCCGCCACCGGGATCAGAATATGGGAGCGTTAGGATTACGGCTGAGCGGGGCCTTTGTGCGGACGCTGACCGTCCGGCTCGCCGCTGTCGGCAGACTCGGCTGGCAGGGCGAACTCCCCGGCATCGAAGAGCGCCTTGAGTTCGCCTGTGGTGTCGACGAGATAGACTTTCATCCGGCCCTTTGCTCCGCCCCCCGCCAGGAAAATCCCCTTGAGGGTGGTGGTGTCATTCCTTCCCTCGAAGTCGGTGCCATACTTCCGTGCAAACGAGCTGGCGTCCGCGGCTTTCACGGCTACCAGAATGCCGCCGCCGGGCTTCTTGTCCGTTCGGTCGATCGTCATGGCATGAAAGAATTGGAAATCCGGATTTGGGCTGACCCAGTGGACCGGTTTGACGAAGGCGACATCCAGCGAGACGATCTGGTTAACGAATTCCTGCGGAGTGGTTAGGAAGTATTCTGCGGTATGCTTGGATTCCGCCCGGAGTGGTGAGGTGGCTGCGAGCAGGACGATGGTTAGGGTAATGAGGGGACTCTTCATACAGGATGAAACGCGCGGTTTGATCCCGAGTTTCAAAAAAAATCGCTGATACCTCGTCGCAAGAACCGGGTGGGCGAGGAAAGGACTTCATGCGAGACTGGACCCCATGAGCGATTACCAGCGCATAGCGGATGTCATCCGATACCTGGATGGCCACTTTGCCGACCAGCCGGATCTGGCAGCATTAGCCATGCAGACCGGGCTGAGCGAGTCGCATTTTCATCATGTTTTCACCGATTGGGTAGGGGCGACGCCGAAGGAGTTTTTGCAGTGCCTTACGGTGAACCATGCTCGCCGTCTATTGCTGGAAGGAGAGAGCGTGCTGTCTGCCGCCTATGAATCCGGCTTGTCCGGGCCGGGCCGATTGCACGACCTCTGCGTCTCTCTTGAGGCCGCTTCGCCCGGTGAGATCAAATCGGGGGGGCAGGGGTGGACGATCATGGCAGGGTACGCGTCCACGCCTTTCGGCATCGCCCTCATCGCGCAAAGCCCGCGAGGAGTATGCTGGCTTTCGTTCCCGGATGGGGCGGATGGGGCTTGGGCGGAAATGGAGGCCCAATGGCCAAAGGCCGAGTGGGTGCGTTCGGATGCAGAGGCTCAACAAATCGGAACTCGCATCTTTCAACCGACGGCCAGCCGCGTGCCGATTCGCGCCCATGTGCGGGGCAGCGACTTTCAGGTCAAGGTCTGGCGGGCTCTGCTGCGCATCCCGCCCGGCTCCCTGGTGAGCTATGGCACATTGGCCGGGGTCGCGGGATTCCCTGCCGCTTCGCGCGCCGTCGGTACGGCCATCGGGCAGAATGCGATTTCCTATCTGATCCCATGTCACCGGGTCATCCGGCAAACGGGCGTGATGGGCAACTATCGCTGGGACCCGATCCGCAAGCGGGCCATGATCGCGTGGGAGGGATGTCTCTCCGCCCACGCGTCGGTTTGAGGAATTAGGAAAGCAGCGTACGGGCGTGTGCGAGGGCGTCGGCCAGCTTGGCCCCGTCCTTGCCGCCACCGCGGGCCTGGTCCGGCCGTCCGCCACCCTTGCCGCCCACGATGGGCGCGATGGCCTGGATGATCTTTCCGGCGGCGAGCTTTGCCGTATACTCCGGGCTCACCGTCGCAACCAGCGAGACCGCGCCATTGCCGCTGCCGCCGAGGACGACTACGCCACTGTACTGGCCCTTGAGGGCGTCTGCTGCGGCCTGGAGCGTGTCGCCGTCCACCGCGCCGAGGTCGGCGATGATGGCAGGCGTGCTGCCGATGGTGGCCGATGAGGCAAGGAGCTCCTTGGCCTTGGCTGCGGCTTCGCGCTGGCTGGCGGATTTGAGCGCCTTCTCCAACTCCTTCTGGTGCACCAGCATGGCGTCGAGTTTCTTTTCCAGTTCGCCGATGGGGGAGTTGAGTTTCTCCGCCAGTGCGACGATGCGCTGGCCGTCGCCGACCGCATGGTCAAAGGCTTCCAGGCCCGCGATGGCCTCGATACGCCGCACCCCGGCTGCGATGGCGGCTTCACCGAGAATGCGGAAAAGGCCGATCTCGCCCGTCGCGCGGGTGTGCGTGCCGCCGCAGAGTTCCATCGAGTAACCATCGAGCCGATGGGCCGAGCCGCCGATCTGCACCACGCGCACGCGGTCGCCGTACTTGTCGCCAAAGATCTGCATCACGTCGGTGCGATTCTTTACATCGGCGTAGGCGACGTCGCTCCAGCTGACGACGGTGTTTTCCAGGATGCGCTCATTGACGAGACGCTCGATGTCCCGGACCTGCGACGGCGTAAGCGCCGCGCTGTTGAAGTCAAAGGTGAGTTTTTCGGGGCCGACGTAGGAACCCTTCTGCGTGGCTTCGCGCGAGACGACCTCATGCAGCGCCCAGTGAAGCAGGTGCGTCACCGTGTGATGGCGCTCGATGGCGGAGCGCCGTTCGCAGTCGACCACCAGCGAAACGTCCTGCCCCGGTTCCGGGATTTCCGGGCCGGAGATGAAGTGCAGCCACGTATCGCCCGCCTTGCGGGTATCCGAAATTGTCCAGCTTTCCGCGCCATGGGTGAGGAGACCGGTGTCGCCCACCTGTCCGCCCATCTCGGCGTAACAGACTGACGACTCAAGAATCACCGCCGTCTTGTCCTTGATGCCGACCACGTCGATGACGCGCGTCTCGATTTCCTCGGAGTCGTAGCCAACGAACGTCGTCGCCGGGGCCTCGATGCTGGAGACACTGATCACCTCCTTTTTCTGGGCCTGCCGGGCGCGTTCGCGCTGGCGCTCCATCAGCTTTTCAAACCCGTCGCGATCGACACCGAGCCCCCGCTCGCGGGCGATCAGCTCCGTCAGGTCGATCGGGAAGCCATAGGTGTCGTACAGCTCAAAGGCCCATTGGCCGAAGAGCACCGGCTGGCCCTTCTGGACGGAACCCGGGAATTTCTCGAGCGCCTTCTTGAGAAACTCCGGTACGGAAAGTTCACCGAATTCCTTTTGCAGCTCGGTGCGACGATACGCTGCCTCCGTGGCATCGACATTGGGAAACTCAATCGCCGCCGCCATGCTCGCCGAGGCAAATCCGACGAACTTCTTGATGCCGGTATCGAGCGTGCGGTTAAAGGCCTCCTCTTCCATGTGGAGCACCTCGCGGACATGAGCGTGCTTCTTGCGCAGCTCGGGGAAGACATCGCCCATCGTGCGCGTGAGCACGTCGACGAGCTTGAAGAAAAAGGGCTCGTGAAAGCCGAGTGTACGCCCGTAGCGCACGGCGCGGCGCAGGATGCGGCGCAGCACGTAGTTGCGATCCGTGTTGCCCGGCAGGATGCCGTCGGCAATGGCAAAGCTCAGCGTCCGGATGTGGTCGGCGATGACGCGGAAGGCGATGTCCGTCGACTCCTGCTCGGTGATGGCCGAGAGGTCGGCCGGGGGCAGGGTGCTCCCGTATTTCCTGCCACTCAGGACCTCGATCTCGTCAAAGATCGGGCGGAAGATATCCGTCTCGTAGTTCGAGATCTTGGCGTGGGCAAAGTCGGTGAATCCCTTCGTGCCCTGGATGATCGAGGTCACGCGTTCAAAGCCCATGCCGGTATCGACGTGCTGGGCCGGGAGCGGGGTGAAGGTGCCGTCCGGGTTGGCGTTGAACTGGATGAACACGAGGTTCCAGATTTCGATGCAGCGCGCATCGCCCATGTTCACGAGGGACCCCTTGGTGTCGCCCTCGGGAGTCAGGTCGACGTGCAGTTCGCTGCATGGACCGCACGGGCCCGTGTCGCCCATCATCCAGAAGTTGTCCTTCTTGTTGCCGTTGACGATGTGGACCTTCGGATCGAGGCCCGCCGCAGTGAACAGCTCGGCCCAGATATCATAGGCCTCCTGGTCAAACTCACTGGGATCGCCCTCGCTCGGGGCGTAAACCGTCGCGTAAACGCGATTGGCCGGGAATTTCCAGCGCCCGATCACCAGCTCCCACGCCCAGCGAATCGCCTCTTTCTTGAAGTAGTCGCCGAAGGACCAGTTCCCCAGCATCTCAAAGAACGTGTGGTGGTAGGTATCCAGCCCCACATCGTCGAGGTCGTTGTGCTTGCCGCCCGCGCGGATGCACTTCTGCGTATCCGCCGCCCGGCCCGGGGTGTACGGGCACTTTATATCCCCGAGGAAAATGGGGACAAACTGGTTCATCCCGGCATTCGTGAACAGCAGGTTCGGCGAATCGGGCATCAAACTGGACGACGGCACGATGGTGTGCTTCTTCTCGTGGAAGAAATCGAGGAAACTCTGGCGGATTTCAGCGCTGGTCATGGGCGAATCAACCAGACTGCCTAGCCTGTCGCCTGAGTCAAGCGGGTTCCAATCCCGGTCCATGCCCCGGGTCCGCATCCGCCGGGAAAGGTCTTTTAACGGGGAGCGGAAACGAATAGGAATGAACCTCCGAAAGACCTTTCCGTCACCCGTGAAATTCCTTCTCTCCCTCTTCGCGACCTTCGCTTCGCTCTCTCTCCTGTCGGCGCAAATGCCGGAACTCGTTCAGCTTCCGCTCGGCGATAGCCTGGTGGAGCGTCGGCTGGCTTTTGCAGAGTCGCAACTGGGGGTTTCCCGCACCGATTGGAAGCTCACTCTTCCCAAGGAGTACTCGGCGAAGCTGGTGTTCAGGCGGACGGGCTCCGATAAGCCGATCAAGGAAGTTTCCTTGGAGCCAGGGACAACCAACGCCATCTTCTTTGCCACCGTTCCACAGGATAGCCATCTGCAGGTTTCATTCGGGACGAATAACGAAGAGACAGGTACTTTGATTTCCAGGCCTAGGCAATTGACGGCCAAGTTTGGTTTTCCTGATGGCGCTAAAGATTTTCGGCTCTTTGAGCTGTCCGTTTCTGATCCTCAGGAAAATGAGACCATGTGGTGTGAGGTGAGCTTCCAGAAACACTGACCCAGCGCGGATAGGGACGACAGGGCAGTTTTTCAGCTCAGCGCCGCCAGAATCGCCGCCCGCAGGCTTTCCCCCGTGAAGGGCTTGCCCAGCACAAACGTCATGCCGGCCGAGATGCAATCGGCCCGCTCTGTTTCGCTCACGCCGGCAGTGATGGCGACGATAGGGATGTGGGGGCTCTCTTTTCTGGCTTCGCCCTCGCGAATCATGCGGGTGGCCTGGAGACCGTCCATGCCGGGCATGCTGACATCCATGAAGATCAAGTCAAAGGCCCGGACAGCCGAGATTTCGACACACTCCTGTCCCGTGGAGACGATTGTCGTGTCGCAGTTGAGCCGTTCGAGCATGCGCCGGATCAGCTTCTGGTTGAGGAGATTGTCTTCTGCCACCAGAACCCTCAAGCCCCGTGGCATGGCGTCAGATGTCTCGGATGCAGCGGGCGTCGGTTCGTGAGCCATGGCTGGAGGACGTACTTTGATGGTGGCGTGGAAGGTGGTGCCTTGCCCGGCGGCGCTTTCAAACCGGATGCCGCCGCCGAGGAGTTCACAGAGATTGCGCACGATGGCGAGGCCCAGCCCCGTGCCCCCAAACTTGCGCGTGAGCGAGGAATCGGCCTGGCTGAAGGGGTGAAAGATCTTTGCGTGATCCGTCCGGGCAATGCCGATCCCGGTATCCCGCACGGTGAAGTGAATCTCGGAGGACCCGTCCGGCGAGCTCCGGCTCCGGACGTCGAGAGTTACCGAGCCCTCGTTGGTGAATTTCAGTGCATTCCCGAGGAGGTTGCCGAGGATCTGGTGGATGCGCAGGGAATCGGACTCCACCCAGTCCGGGACGTCGTCGGCGATGGTGCAGGAGAAGGCCAGCCCGCGCCGCCGGGCATCGAGTTCTGTGCTGCGGCCGATATCAAGCACCAGCGCCCGCAGATCAATGTCGCGAAGGTCAAGGGTGAGACGGCCTGCCTCGATGCGGGACAGGTCCAGGACATCGGAGACGAGGGAAAGGAGCAGCTTGCTGCTCTGGTCGATGCTCTCGACGATCTCTTTTTGCTCCGCGCTGAGCTCGGTCTTTTGCAAAAGCGAGGTGAAGCCGATCACGCCATGGAGCGGAGTTCGGATCTCGTGGCTCATCGTGGTGAGGAACTGGCTCTTGGCCAGATTGGCGCGATCCGCCTCCTCCTTGGCTTCCCGGAGCTCTCTCTCGGTGCGTTTCAGCTCGCTCAGGTCTGTCGCCTGGATGACGAGGTACTTGGGCTGCCCCTGGAGGTCGCGGGCTACCGAGATGCAGGAGAGCGTCCAGATGAGCGACCCATCCTTGCGGACATAGCGAAACTCCCCCTCGAAGTACGCTCTCTGCCCGGTGACGATCTCCTCCAGCGTCTTTTTCAGCGTCGGCAGATCGGCCGGAGTGGTGATATCCGCGTAGCAGCGGGCGTGGAATTCCTCCACCGTGTACCCAAGCAGCCGCGCCATCGCGGCATTCGCTGTTTTCCACGAAAAATCCACCGGCGTGATGACAAATCCGACCGAGGGGCTGGAGAGCAGGGCCTGAAAGCGGGATTCGCTCTCGAGCAGAGCCTCCTGCTGGAGCTTGCGCTCGGTGATGTCGGTGATGAAGCCATTCCAGATCACCGTGCCATCGCTCTCGCGGCGCGACAGGTGCCCCTGGCTTTCCACCCATCGCATGCCGATTTTGGGAAAGATATAGCGGTATTCCCTGTGCCAGGGCTGCAGGGTGCGGACATGCTCCTGAGATGCGGAGATCAGGCTCTCGCGGTCGTCGGGATGGACAAAGCGGTGGAAATACGTCGAATCTCTCAGCAAATCCTCGGGATTGAGCCCGAAGATATCCCTTACCGCATCGCTCATGAAGGTGAGTTGCGACCGCCCGTCGGGATAGATTTCGCATTCGTACATGATGCCCGGGAGCACCGACGTCATACGATGCAGGCGGGCTACCGTGAGCTCAGGGTCGGAACCCTTGATCGGCAGGTCGCTCATAAGTGACGACGATAGCCGAGCCTACCGGAAAAAGGGATGGAAAAATCGGCGGTGTTTCCCTCTGTGATGGCAGGCGGGAAATGCGAAGGCGTCGGAGTCGGAATTGCGGCTTTGCCATGCCCGGCGCGTGTCATGGAGGACGAGCGTATACTCGACGCCCGGGCAGCGAACCACCCCGTGTCGGGATGGTGGGGCTTCTTTTTGGCGGCTACCTGGGAGCCTGCCAGTCGCGCGGATCGGAGGGCAGTGCGCTCAGGATCGTGGCCGGTACCTTCATCATCTCCAGCGAATCATTCAGTCGGGTGAGGATCTGTCCGTTCTGCTCGGCGCCGAAGGCGAGGGTGGCGATGTTTCGCTCTCCGGCGGTCGTTTCCGGAGTGTTCTCCGAGAGCACCGAGAGAAACTCGACCAGGACGCGCGGAGGGGCAAGCTGATTGGCGCCCAGCTTGTCCGCGCTGGTCAATACGTACTCGGAAACCTTGGCCGAGCTGACCGCGTCGACAAGCGCGCGGATGGCCTGCTCGCTGGCGGGCCGCATTTCCGCTCCCGCCTTGACCTGCCAGCCGTCTCCGCCGCGGCGAAGCTCGATCTTCCGGTCGGGGAAGGTGATGCGGATCATGTCGACGAGATCGATATTCAGCGGGAAAAGGCGGTGATCGCGCAAGGCATCCGTCGTGACGTTGAGCAGCTTGATTGTCTCGGGCGGCAGGCGAAACACAGAGTCTCGGGCGGTGAATTCCGCGATCACGGAATCCTGGGTGGCCTGGCCGATGCGGAGCGTCTGGTGGCGTTCCTTGCCCTCGGCGTAAAATGAGATCTCGTTCGTTCCCTCGACGATGCCGAAGCGGCTGAGATCGCCGGAGTCGTCGGTGAGCACTTCGCGGATGGATAGGCCGAGCAGAGTATTCAGGTAGGCATTGACGGAGGCCTGATCGGCCGGGGCGTTGAGCGGCTTGACCATGCGCCAGCCTCGGGCGTCCTGGGTGAGCTCGATCTGCCCGTCGCTGCGGCGAATGATGACGCGGTCGACCTGGTCGGCCTCAAGGTCGGTCAGGCGGGGGTCGCGGAAATTTTGCGCATCCTGAAAGGCCAGCTTGAGGATGTCGTCGTCGATCACATAGACGTCGCGGTCGCTGCCGTGCCGGACGTAGATTTTCCCATCCCCGGCGGCGTCCTTGCCGATGAGCAGGGTGACATCCTGGTCGCCCGAGATCTGGATCTTTCGCTTGGGCTTTTTCAGCCCGTAGTCGCCCAGGTCGTCGTCGCTGCGGAACTCCCGACCGTCGATGCGGTCGGTGTATCGGAGGCTGGCGGCGAGCTTGAGCACGTCGCGGATGAGCGCCGGGTTGGCCCGGTCCTTGTCGTCGCCCTCGATGCGCCAGCCATTGCCCCGGCGCTTGATCAGGAGTTCCGCGCTGGGGGAGGTAATGCGAAATTCCC
>Ga0209935_1000935_pt1 | contig 55861 bp, 71 predicted proteins | sample ThiBio_1000_plan_2_FD_183958 | JGI IMG/M metagenome (GOLD analysis project Ga0209935, IMG submission 183958) | Wastewater bioreactor microbial communities from Cape Town, South Africa - Thiocy_cont_1000_plan (SPAdes) | ecosystem: Engineered > Bioreactor > Thiocyanate-remediating >... | reverse complement strand
CCGACAGGAAGAGTCCCGTCCAGCCGAGCAGGTTGAATGCGTTGGCAACGTACGCGACCCACAGCGGCACGCGTACGGTCAGCTCTCCGACCAGCAGCATCGGCGCCATGGCGCCAATGTACGCCACACCTCCAATCAGGTTGAGTTGCGTCTCGCTGTAGTCACCGACTTGCTTCAAGTCCGCCGCAAAGAACCCAAACGTATAGAAGATGCCGCCCTGCGCAGCGAGTAGTAGCAACGCTGCCGTGCGCGAGATCTTCTGTCTCGTCGAGGCAGCCGGAACGAATTGATTCTCGTTCAATGCGACCTTGGCAGTGCCATCGTTGGATGATCCAACCATGATGATGTGAGGTGTCACTCACACGATCGAGTGAGCGAGCGATGGATGGGGGATCGAGTGAGGAGGCTACGAGATGCCACTCGCTGCCGTCGCTGCTGCTTTATAACGTCGCAGCTTCGTAGCTTCGATCCAATGGAACAGTACGCACGGTGCGATCACAACCACCGCACCGTGCGCTCGACGAAACTTCCAAATGGTACCACTGAATCAATCTCCAAGTGCACCAGATATTGGTGGTGTACCATCATAATCATAATCATAATCATAATCATAATCATAATCATACATACATATACAAGTGCTCGATTCAATAGAAAGATATATGGATTTTGTGTGTAAAGATGAATGCTTCAAAGGCAAGAGAGTGTATCAAGCAACAATCATTGATGAAGAGAGCACTTGAACTCGATGATTGTTGTAGTCCGTAACGAATACGAGATCACCTACAACTGCTAGACCAATAGGAAGATCGAATTGACCATCTCCTGTGCCTTGTGAACCAAACTTGCCAAGGAACGTGCCATCTCGAGCAAACACTTGAACGCGATGGTTATTGGCATCAACGACGACCAATTGACCAAGGTCATTGACAGCGATACCAACGGGGCTACTGAGTTGACCGTCTTCTGTGCCTTGTGAACCGAACTTGCCAAGGAACGTGCCATCTCGAGCAAACACTTGAACGCGATTGTTGCCAGTATCCGATACGACGATGGCGCCATCTCGATCCAACGCTACCGCCAGTGGTAGATTGAACTGGCCGTCTCCTGCGCCATGTGATCCAAACTGAAGGAGTAGCTTACCCTCTCGAGAGAACACTTGAACACGGTGGTTGTGTTGATCGACAACGACGATGGCACGTCGTTCACGGTCGATTGCGACTCCGTATGGCTGCACCATGCCATCGCTCGCTCCAAACTCAAAGAGATACTCGCCAGCTCGAGTAAACACTTGGACGCGACGATTGTCACGATCACTCACAACGATCGTGCCATCCGAATCGACTGCTACTCCACAAGGAAGATGGAACTGGCCGGCTCCCGAGCCAAACGACCCAAACCTGAACAGAAACGTGCCATCCTGAGCAAAGACCTGCACTCGATGGTTCCAGGTATCGACGACGATCCTGCGGCCCTCGGCGTGGTGATCGATCGCCACGCCGTACGGACGATCGAGTTCACCGTCGTTCACGCCACGAGAGCCAAACTTTGAGAGGAACCAGAGTCCAGCGTGCTGCCGCTTGGCGCATTGTGATTGAAGATGGTCCTTCAGATGTCGACGCTCGCCTGTCCAATCGCACGCGGCAGCCTGTCGATGCGAGCAGTAGACTCGAAGCGCATCTGCGAGGTCGCTCACGATCGGAGGTCGCACCATCTCGCGTCGAGTCTCATCGACGTACAATATCCGGCCGCATCGTCCGCATTGCTCGGCGGCGTCGAGTAGACACGAGCTACAGTAGAGAGTTTGGCAGAAGACACACATGATGGCGTCGTGTACCGCATCAGAACAACTGAAGCACTTGAGATTCGCCGGAACAGGCTCGCAGTACGAGCACCGAGCAGTGCGACGCACGTCGCCATCACGACGGTCAAGGGACTCTTGCTCGGTGGAAGCCATATGCTCTCATTGAGCGAGTGAGGGGAGTGACACGTGGCAGGCACTCGCTCACACACACACGCAACGAGGAAGGCAGCAAACAACAGATCGAGCTCGCCACCAATCGTGGGATAATATGGGCGAGACACTACGTAGTGGAGTGTCTCGAGATCAATTGATCCTATCGAGTTCGTGCCGAGTTAGATGGCATCATCAGACAAAATCTACAACATCTGTCGAGATTGACAAATAGTGAGACAGATAGTTATTACTCTCTTGGATTCGAGCGCCTCTGTATCTTGGATACGTCGAGGTTCCGAGTATCTTCTTACCGCCACCATCACGCACGCACACACCACGATCACCGTAACCTTCATCGACCGATTCTCTATTCCCACACCTTTCCATACCTGCCACGCACCATCACGCCATCATAAATACAACATATCCCCCAGCTCGAATAACCACCTCCCCGCTGCACATCGCGTCATCCATTGTCTTGCTGCCTCGCTTGCTGCTCCACCTCCTTCCCACTCAAAGATGAACAAGTACTCGTTGGTGCTGTGTGTGATCGTGGGCTTGGTGAGCCTCACGGTCGCGCAGATGCCACCGGTCGTCCCGACCCTCAACCAAGTGTGCGACTTTCAGGTATCTCGTGAGATATCGTGCTAGACCGAGATATCGTGCTAGATCGCGGTTAATATCTCACCCCGACTTCTCAATACCGAGCCGTCAACTAACACACACACGCGCGGTGTACAGTTTCAAGGTACATACAGCTGCCCTGCGCCAGGCTACCAAGGCTACAACGGCTCGGCCTTGTTCCTGAGCGAGCAGGTATACTACCTGCTTCCTCCCTCCGTTCCTCGTGCCCTGCCACACTCACCCAATGTGATCGGTGTGGCTCTCGCTCGACAGGCGTACCGCAGCAACTTGCCAGACCTCTTGTACAATGGCTATGGTTGCAGCGATCCCACCAACCCTCCTTCTGGCTCTTGGTTCCAGACCATCACGACAGTCGGCACTGGAAGCGTACGTACTCCAATCCAATGATACGACGATGATGAGCCATCGATGATGATGATGATGACGCCATCGATGATGATGATTCGATCGATCGTCATGATCACAGTTGATTGCTGATGTCACGCGACTCAACTGGAGCGTCACCAACTTTACGATCGACATGCTGTGGTACCCGACGGGTGGCCTCAACTTTACGATCCAAGCCAATGCCATCGTCGGCCACACCTACGTCGTCACGCACGCTGGTTCGTGCTGCATCACTCGCTCGCTCGCTCATCGAACGATCCTGACCGAGCTCGCTCGTTCTTGCGCACGTGTGCTTGTGTCACCCCCTTTGCAGACTTCTACAGCACCAACTCGATCTTTGTGTTCACGGTGCTGGCGATCGATCGCAGCGTCAAGATCATGTACTCGGTCAAGGAGTGGGCGAACATCGTGCCGACCAGCGTCGCTCCGGGCTTCGACGCCTACGCGCCGAGCAAGCCCACGTGCACCAACCCGATCTACCCCATGAGCCCGAGCGTCATGCCGACGCTCAACCAAGTGTGCCAATTCACGTTCAACTGGACCTACAGCTGCAGCCAAGGCCCCAAGGGAAACAACGCCTACAACGGCTCGGGCTTGTTCCTCAGCCAGCAGGCCCTGACGTACAACTCGCCCGACCTCTTCTACAACGGCTATGGCTGCAGCGACCCCACCAATCCTCCTCTCGCCGGTAACTACTTTCAAGTCTCGGGCAACCCTAATGGTGCTAGTGTACGTCTCTCTCTCTCTCTCTCTCTCTCTCGCTCGCTCGCTCTCGCTCTCGCGTGTAGTGTGAGGCATCGAAACACATTCTCATAGATTGTTGGTACAGGCGATTGCTGATGTGACGGCGAATGGATGGAGCGTTGCCAACTTTACGGTTGGAGAGTTGTGGTTCCCGACCCGCAGTGTGCAGTTTGCTCAAACGGCGCCCGTGGTGGCTGGACACACCTACATCATTCAACACGCTGGTATGGCTGCTGCGCAAGAGTACTGCACTCGTGTGCGAGTGGGTGGGGGTTTGTTGATTACTCACTCAACACGCGATGATGGCAGACTTTTCGGGCAGCCCTGGAGCAGATCTGACGAACTCGATCTTTATCATGACGGTGGTGTCGGTGAACAGCAAGGCTGCGTGCACCGTGCAGATTGCGGTCAAGAGCTGGAGCGCCGTCGCCAACAAGGCCGTCTCTCCGGGATACAGCGGTGGTGCACCGAGCGTTCCAACGTGCGGCTCGTCGGCTCGTCGTTAAGTGACTGGATATGATGCGCCTCAACGCGACGCGATGCTGGCCGCCAAGTTGGATTGCGGCGAGCAACGAGGGAGAGACCCTTGTTGGTCGTGACAACCAATCAAAACGCAAATTACGAATACAATCAATGCCTTGGGTTGTAGAGATTATGAGAGAGTCATTCATTGGAGGTAGTACTGAGTAAAACGAACACTTGGTTAGATTGCGAGAGATAGATCACGATGGATAGATAGAGTCAATCAACTAGTCACTCAGGCAGTGCGAAATGATTGCCGCCTAGGCAGCACTGGCGAGAGGCGTAGGAACACGTTGCAGCTCCTGGACCAACGTTGCTGCGTCCAATACGGAAGATTGCAGGGCAAACTGAAGGAAGCTCCGGCCCTCCACATTGGGAACCTTATCTCGAGCGGCAGCAAGTGAGGCAGTCAAGTCATCCGAGAGCACCAGCAACCAACAGTGCCTCCAGCACTCCATAAATCGGAGCGAACTGCCGAGGAGTATTTGGCGTGAGCCCTTGGGCCTTTTGACCCACTGATTTTGCTCAAAGACAAGCGCGACGATCTCCTCGAGAAACGATCCAGACACTTTGAAGTGCGACAGACACTGACAATAATACTTTAGGGCACAAATCAGTTGGCGGCCCTTGTCTGGAAGGGCGGCGATGCGCTCCTCTGCCACTCGGTTGAAGCGAGGGCTGACATTGGAGCCATCGGCAGCCGTCTTTCGAAGCAGCAGCAAATCAGTTCCTTGCTCCGTCACGAGGATGGGAAAGAGCGACACGGCAGAGTTACCGAGGTAAATCTTGCAGCTCATTGGCGCACTGGAATCGTGCCTGTCGTCGTACTCTACAGGCCGGCCATTCCGCTGCTTCGACGAGCGGAGATTGATCTGCTCTTGCTGTTTCGTCGAAAACTCTTCGACCGCCTCCAAAAAGGCCTTCCAAATGGCCCCCAGCATCCGGTCGTTGATTGTAATCTCGTGATACCTTGTCGGCGACGTTGTTGACACTGCGTGCATCCTGGCTCGCGAGTCGTCATTCACGCAGTGCACGGAGTACCCACTCAACAGAGGCCTGAGCACCACAAAAATGCCGAGGTCGGTCGGTCCGCTCCGACAAATGGCCGTGTCGTTGGCTAACGCAGATCCCAGTACGACCGTACATGCCCATGACAGCCGCCTCTTAACGCCGAATCGGCCCAGGTTGAGCTTTGGAACGAGAGTAGTTGCAAGCGACGAGCAACGAGTTCCGCTCCAAGCGTCTCTCAGATCATTTGTAGAACGCTGAGTTTTGCTTGCGACATCCCACAGTGTCGAGTCTTGTGTAGGGGAGTAGGGACGATTTGGACTATCGTTGCTCCGGTGCCGAATCAGCGTAGGCTGCTTGAGAGCCACAACAGGAGGAGATGGGGTTGGGGAAGGGAATGGTGAGGGGCAAGAGGATGGTGTTAGGGAAGGGGATGGTGTTGGGGAAGGAGATGGTGTTGGGAAAGGGGCTGGTTCCACTGGATCAGGTACGTCCAAGACGAACCTCAAGTGATCGATTGGGAATTCACAATCGAAGCCCTGTCCCTCGACACGAATACGCGAGAAGCCCAGATGCTGCAGGGAAGCAATCCACCGGGCAGGTTTCGATAGCGCAACCAATGCAGCTTCCTCTCCGGTCAACTCGAATGAAACCCAGAATGACTGAGCGGGATCGGCAGTTCCCGTCCCATCAACGCAAGTTATCCCTGCGTTAGTGCATGCATGGTGTAGCATGGGTATAAGCTGCCTTTGTCCATTCTCGTCGGGCATTGCATGCCGGCAATAGAATCCTATTCGGGTTCGGACGTTGAAGTAAGAGCAACGGTCTTCGAATTGTTCTTCTGCCTGAAGTTCCTGAAGGAGCTCGTTTCGACGGATGGGACCGACTCTCAGAGAATTGAGGAGCTCTCCCCCCTGCTGAGGGTCACAGGGAGTTACGTTTGGGATTCGGAGGCCTGGTAGCGGTAGGCAGCTGTACCAGCAGGCTGAAACGCGGTCGTTCTCGTTCATAATTTCCTGCTGAAGCTGTTCGTAAGAGTTGTTCGCAAATTGTACTCTGACAGCTCCAGAAGGAACAAACAGTGCTATGTGATACTTGCTTGCAATTAACGGATTCGAATGGAAGGTGCGAAACCGGTCGAGAGATCGACACAACGGAGACCACATGATGTGAAGAGGAACAAGCGATTGCCGAAACTTGAGCTCACTTGCATTGACTTCGACTTCGTCTCCAGCAGGGTTAAATTGCGAGACCAAGAACACAGCATTTCGTTGCACTTTACGTACAAGAGAGGACGCAAAGTTTGCTTTCACTACAGGAGAGGTTGCTTCGATTGGTCGCGAATAAAACAGCGAGGCCCAGTAGTCGAGCACGGTCTGATGAACATCACCAAAGGCGACGACCAACGTGTGCGGGGAGGATGGAACCCGCCCAATAACAAAGTTGATGGAATTGCGATACCACAACACGAGCACCCGTGGAGTAGGCCCTTCAAGGAGCAAGATCTGGTCAATCAAAAACTCATTCTCCAGCCTATTTTCGCGTGGAAGATGATCAAAATGGGCCACGATAAAAGGAGATGCGCTGGGCCTGCCGACAGCTAACGCCGCCGACTCCCAGCCAGTCTGGGTGTATGAAGGACCGTACATCTGTTGTACAACAAACTCTGTCTCCTCTCGCTCAACCAATACGTAGTACCAACAGTCTTCTGGCCGTGGTATGGGAGAAGTAAGAGAAGCAATACTTGGGGCGGATGGTTTCGCAGGCGCCTCCATTGTCGCGCTCGTTGGTACATTTGCTCCCGCTGGCTCTTGCAGGGCTGGAGTAGACATGTCTGTGGTCTGTCCTGTTGGTGCGGGAAACATCCTCCATAACTGCTCCTCGTTTGAGGCCAGCAGCTCTCTTGCAAGGACCTTCATTTTCATGTCGAGATCGTTGGAGCATAGCATCTTCAATGTTAGTGTCAACGCCTCAACGAACGTTATCTGCGCCGCTTCAATCTCGGAAATTGTGCGATGCCAGTTCTTTTCCTTGAACACAGTAACCACAACGCGCTCTAGTACACCTGGCGGTGGTTCAACGCCTGAGCGTGCTCGGTACAGGAACGACAGAGCACAAATCAATAGCTTTCCCTTCTCGGGAAGCCAAGCGACCTCACTGCGGGTGAGTGTCGGAAACTGCTGGATGGCATTGCGAGTATCCGAAGGATTTGGTTTCTGCAGGAGCAGGACGTCTTCTGCACTGCCGTCAACTGCAACTGAAAGCGACACCGGCGTTTGCTGAATAATCAGCTTGCAAGCCATAGGGCCAGAGTCGCCGCCGAAGTCGACGAGCTCACCGTTCGGTCCTTTTGTGATACTCAGTGTTGCTTCATATTGTTTTGCAAACTCATTAATGCCACGGCAGAATCTAACCCAGAGAGCTGTCATTCGAACGGAGCCCATTGGTATGGGCAACGTGGCGCCCGCTGAACCAGTGACTTCAAAAGTGAGGGATTCCCCGTCGAATGTTGCATGCACCTCCCCTTCGGTGTGCTTAAGTTGGAGAATGAGATATGCTTCTACCGCGGCGCCAGAACTGGCGGTGTCATTTGCGATGCCACCGTGGGGCACAATCTTCCACCCGCAAGAGAGCTTCAGCTCAGCCAAGAGAAAGTTCTTGAAGTGGTTCGCGAGCGTATCCGCAAGAGGGGATAAATCTACCTCTAAAACCCGTTGAAATGGCGCCGCCGGCACGCGAAGCTGCCGAACGGCAGACCACAACTTGTCGTTCTCCTCACTAAAGCGAGTTGTAGAAGATGAGCGAATCGTGGAGACTGCTGGCGAAGCAGCTGGGAGCAATGAGGACGAGGAGCTGCTCGTGGTTGCGGTCGCAGTAGGAACTTCCTGGGCAGTCACACTATCGCTCTCTGGTGCGCGCTGGTCCGCCATCGCGGCGCCTCACGCTACCACGGCCACCGCGATGCGACGGCCGCGTGGCGAGAACGATGGCGCAGCAGAGCAGCGCGAGCGAGCAGGCAAGCAAACAAAGCGAGCGCGCTGAGGCGAGGTACGCGCGTACTTTGTCGCACAACGAACGCGGAAAAAGTTGGACCATTAGTCCAAACGCAAGCTCATGCTAAGCCCATCCACTCTTTGTTGCCCATAGGGCGAGTCCGAGCTTACTACGTTTCCCATCAAGCAATGAAAGGCTTAACTAAGCCCACCATTCTGCTATCTCTTCGATCTTGTCGATCTCTTTGCGTGTTGTTGCATCGATCTCTCTTCTCTCGCACAAGCAATCGTAGCATCGTGGCAGTGATGGCGGACGAGGCGACATCATCATCGACCACTCAAGAGGTATCGGCTGCGGTGGCGCGAGTGAAGGAGCTCGAGCAGGAGATCCACAGGAGCACGGTGCACCTCAACAACCTCGTGCCGCTGCTCGCTGCGTGTGAGGTATCGGACGCGCTCGCGCAAAATATCTCCATCGCTCGATGCTCTCAGAACTGATGGATGGTGTCGGTACAACCACGGTGTCGCTAGTCTGACGATGATGAAGAGCGCTATGCGGCGATCAATGCGATGCGACGAGTGGTGACGCGGTTGAGCAGCAACAAGAGGTTCTCGGCCTTCCTGCTGCCGCCGACCACGCTGGTACCTGATACCCCCGCTCCCACGCGCGCTCTCTCTTTTGCAAGTGAAGAGGCTCTTAATGATCATTGCGTGATGGGGAATGATGATATGTGCGTGTGTGTATGTGGGTACACTCAAACAAGGATCAACTGCTCGAGTTACGACACAAACGTCGACGTCTCGCGCAACAAGACGACGCTGCAGCTCGTGGCAGCCACAACCACGACCAGGACAACGACGCCGAGGCCGACGCCGACGACAAGAAGCAAGAGCTCGACAGCGAGTTCATCGCATGGCTACGCCACAAGTACCTCGCGTTCGTGAACGCGATGCTGGCGCAGCTGTCGCGCTCGGACGAGCCGGCCGTGCACGTGACCGTGATCGAGAGCGCCTTCGAGCTGCTGCGCCTCGAGGCCGCCGAGTACCGCCGCGTCGTGGCGATCCTCACCAACACGACCTCGGATCAGGTCGATGAGGCGAGGATCAATGCGCCACCCATCCTGCGACGTGTGATCGAGCACGTGTTGGCGCTGCCGGCGCACTCGATCAACCACCATCTCGTCTCGTGCTTCGTGCAGCGTCTGCTGCAGACCTTCGACGACGTGCGCTTCTACGCCTTCAAGTTCATCTTGTACGCGCCTCACCGATCTACCTCGCTCCTCACTCACTCACAAGAGCCTCGAGTAGTAGCAGCAACAGTAGTAGTAATAGTAACAGCAGTAGTAGCAACAGTAGTAGAAGAAGACACTTGATTTGACTTGGAGTGGAACTTGCATGAGTAGCAAGTATCTCGAGAGTCACGAGGCAGAGATCAAGCGAACCAACGCGACGGATCTCGCATCGAACGTGATCGATATCTTGCTCGAGTTCAATGAGAAGCAACATCTCTCATCGGTCGATCGTTCACTCATTCATCGAATGTCTGGTACGTCTCTTCATCGTCTCTGCTGCATCATCATCTTCTTCATCTCATTTAATCAACAAATCAATCAATGTAACACATTGGGTTTGATAACATAGCCAAGATCAAAGAGATGGAAGAAGAGGATCGTAAGCCTGTGACTCTCGGTCAGAAGCGCCCTCGATCAAAGTCGAACGCAGTCATCAAGGTACACGCCTATACTCACTCGTTCTCTCTCGCTCATTCTCTTACTCATTCTCTCGACTTGCGAAACGAACAATACTTGTTGTGCCACCGATCAAACAGATCTTTTCGATTGAGGCTCACAAACGAGCATTCGATGACGTCTGGATCCAAGCTCTTCGATTGCCACTGTCGATGGCCAATTACAAGCGAGTGCTTGGAGCAATTCCGCAGCGCGTGTTGCCATATCTCCATCGACCAGTGTTGTTGATGGATTTCCTCACCGACTCTTACAATGTTGGTATGTTGTTTGCTCAAATCAAACCATATCAATCACTTGTACTCACTCACTCACTCACTCACTCACTCACTCACTCACAAACTATGACAACAAAGGTGGCATCATCAGTATGATGTCGTTGAATGGCTTGTTCTTGTTGATCACCAAGCACAACCTGGACTATCCCAAGTTCTACACCAAGTTGTATCAGCTCTTTGATGAGAAGCTCTTGCGACTCAAGCAAAAGGCGCAGTTCTTCCGCTTGGCGTTCTTGTTCTTGAGCTCGGCTTACTTGCCCGAGTACTTGGTATCGGCCTTTATCAAGCGCTTGGCTCGATTGTGCTTGACTGCTCCACCATCAGGAGTTCTCATATCGGTACTTGGCTCTCTCTTGCTCTTGCATTGAAATCTCACTCATACTCTTTGAGTAATATGTGCAGCTGCCATTCATTTACAACTTGATGATCAAGCATCCAGCATGTATTCGCTTGATTCACAGTGTCTCACCTCGAGGTAGGCATAAAGGCCTCCCGTCCTGCTGGTGCTGCTGCTTCCCTCGGCACCCAATATGATACTCACACCAAGAGAGATTCGTGAAACACAGTGTCGGTACTCGATGGACCGTTGCTCTTGTCAGACTCCACGCAAGCGCGTGGCGTCGATCCGTTCGTCATGGAGGAGCGCGATCCTGCCAAGTGCGGGGCGCTCGAGAGCTCGCTCTGGGAGCTCGAGGCCTTGCGCAATCACTACGATCCCACGGTCGCTCGATTGGCCAAGATCTTTGAGCAGCCCATCAAGCAGCAGCAGTTCGACCTCGAGCAGTTCCTGTCTCACTCGTATGCTTCGGTACGAGGTGTCATCCATCGAGACGATAGTTGCGTGTGGCGACGTGGGTTTGTGCTGATGTGCCGCGACTGCTGCAGGAGTTTGCCGAGCAAATCAAGCGCAAACCCAAGGATGGCACGCCATTGGCATACGACACACCGACATCGCTGTTCTCGACCTCGTGAGACCAACACAAACGCTCAAATCTTTCAATACACCTTCTCGCAACTCACGCAACTCACACAGAGGCCGATTAAATCGCTCGCAGGGTGGAACAGTGCTTTTCGGGCACCTCGCACTGTGCGATCGAAACAGCTCTCGCTCGCTCGTCCTTGCCGCTGCTTCATTGCGATATCTCCTCTTCCGCACGCGCTGCCTCTTGGAGCCCGTTGCTGGCCATTCGGTTCAGGCCCACTCGAGAGGCCTACTCGTCGAGCATATGGGGGCTTGCTGGTGGGTGAGCAGCTTGTTGGTCGTGTTGGTGGTGTTGGTCCATGGCGGCTCGAGCTCGAGGAGCATCTTTGTCGACTCTGCCAAGGGTACCGACGACCTTGAGTGTGGCTCGTCTTGGAGCGATGCGTGCCAATCTCTCTCGTGGGTTGCTCGAAACCTCTCGCTGGTTGATGGCGACGCGATTCTGATGGCGGCGGGAGAGTACTCGGCCGAATCTCTCTCGTTCCCCGTGGTTTCGATCATTGGTGCTGGCAGCGCGCACACCATCATCGAGTGCCCATCGTCATCGACAGTCGGCGCTCTTGCGTTCCGGGAGGGAGGTCTTCTTCGAGGTGTTCGAATCAACCACTGCCGCGACTCTGCCGTTACTGCCGGTAGCTGGCAGCGTGGCGGCGACTTCACCGTCGATGATTGCTTCTTCTTCAACTGCACAACATCAGGGGTTGCGTTCGACCAGCATGGTACCAGTAACATCGCAGGAGGAGCAGGCATCCGATATTGGGGAAGAGGGCAAGGTGTCATTCGGCTGAACAATACCGTGTTTGATGGATGTGGAGGCACGGCACAGGCGGAGAAGCAGAATTTGCGCTTCAAAGGAGGGGCGGTCTTCATGAACAGTGGAACCCAGCTGTTCACCCACAACATCCTCTTTAAGGACTGCTTCCTGATTGGCCTTCCAAACGAATCTGGCTGCCTCGTAATAGGCGCCACCGGCACTCTGCTTTATACTGAAACCGAATCGACTGAATTGGTCAACGTCACCTCCTACAACTCGCATATCTCCTCGGGCGTCCTCAGCGGATGGTCCCCACGTGCACATAAATATGCGCTGCGCCGTCATCAAGAAGTGTAACTTCTTCAACTCCACTGGAGGATCTACTATCGAGGGAAAAATCGCGCGAATCGAAGAAAGTCAGTTTGTTGGTGCTTCAGGAGGTGTGATTGTATCGAGTAGTGCTCCGTCTCTTTTACTCAGCAACTGCGTTTTTGGCGATATTGATCAGCTTTATTCGAAGAACAACGTAACTATACAAGATTCCACGCTCCACAACGTGGCCTACGTCAACGGCGCTCCTCAACACTTTGTTTCGTGCGTTCTGCGTGACATTGAGCACATCAATTCGCAAAATGGGCATATCACAATGACGAACTGCACTTTGGAAAACACGAACTGGGTTGATCATGCTACTGTGCTCGACATCTCCGACACGTCAATTACAATCACCAACTCGGAAGCGCTCAAAATGACTCTCCACGCGTTCTCGATTGAGAGGTCGACTATCATTTCCAACGGCTACGTTGATATTGGAGCTTCGTCGCTTGATATGAGGGATTGCCTGCTGGAATCTTCGACTCTTCATGTGGAATCAAATGGCCCTGTTGTTTTGCGAAACTCAAGGCTCCAAAACATCAACGTCCAATCCAAGGGCCCGATGATCAACGCACAGAGCATCGTAATGGATAGTTGTGCTTTTGTGAATGTGAGCCTCGGGACTGCGGGGTATGAGCCGCACCCACATCCTTGCACAGTTTTCGAAGCCACATCCATCTTCGCAACCAATGTCAATTTTGAAGGTTGCTTGGGTCGTCACGAGATACGCCTCCTAAAAGCTACAACCAATGTTACGTTAACCAACGTCTCAATGGTAAATTGTTCGACTGGTGCCTCCTTTGTGCAAGCTGACGACACTGCTGTGATCTCTCATTGCACGTTCCGCAAGTGTTCGGCCAAGTCGGATGTGGGCCTCCCGAACCATGGATATCCCACGGCCATCGTCTGGGGCGCCAACTCCGTTGCAGTCGACTCCAGCATCTTCGACTCTTGCGCCACAGGCCTTAACTTTGGTGGTACGCTTGCAAGCTCAGAGTACGTTCATGTGACCAACTCCACTTTCATCGGCTGTATTTCTCCTGGTGATGGAGGAGCCATCCACAGCGGCGACCGAGTAACCATCATCGACTCGACCTTTTCGCATTGTACTGCATCCAAGTCTGGAGGAGCAGTGTTTGCCGAGTCTCAAGCCGCGATCTCCACGTCTCTGTTCGAGAGTTGCTCTGCTCCCATTGCTGCTGCTGTGAGCTCAAAGATCCTTCAAGTCGAGTCGAGCACTTTCATTGCCAACAGCGCTTCTCGATCAGGAGTGATCGATGTGCATCAGAACGGCTCGATCTCGGACTGTGAATTCGACCGCAACATTGCTCTTGGTTTCCGAGGTTCCGTGATGGCAGCTCCTTCCAAATGGCGAGAGTGGACATTCGCCAACTGCTCGAGCATTTCATCTCAAGATGGCACCGATCTCATCGATGCTTCAATTGCGTTTGGAGGAGCAAGCTGCTCGATCGATCAATCTCGATTCCTCCGGAATATGCCAGTGATTGCTGGAGCACGAGGACCTTCCAACTACTCGACTGTCGCAGGATCAGCCAATGTGCAAGTGTGTGCCCTCGATTACTGTGGATCTCCACTCACATCAATCGCTCCCGAAAACTGCTCGCTTTCACTCTCGATCAAGGGTCTCGGAAGCAACCGATACTGCTTGTACCCGCTCTCGAGCTCGAGTGATGGAGGATGTGAGTTTGTCGGATCGGTCCCCGAGCTGACCAAGGCAGGATCGTATCATGCATCTCTCTTTCTCAACTCTGTTCCAGCTCCATCGACTCAAGACTTTGAGTTCAATCTCGTTCCAGCAGCCGCCAACGCCACGATGAGTCGATCGTTTGGAGATGGATTGAAAGGAGGAGTGCTGGTGAATGCTCCTCTCGTCGTGATCAGCTTCTCGATCCAAGCCATCGATGCGTTCGGCAACAATCTCACGCGAGGAGGTGATGACTTTACAGCGTCAGTCGTCGGTCCAGAAGGAATCATCGAGCTCCCAACCAACATCACCGATCTCGGAACAGGAGAGTATGTGTGCTCGTATGTTGCTCGAAAGGGACAAGGTGGATCGTATGTCGTGTCGGTGTTCTTGAGAGGCGAGCTCGTGACCGCATCCGATGCCTTCATCGAGGATCGCACAGGAAACTCGACCTTGATTGTGTTTGCTCAACCTCAAGGTGCCTCATCATCGCCATCGTCGTCGACAGCAACCTGCTCGTTCGACGATCCATGTTCATTGGCTCGAGCATTCGATGTCGCTTCGGCACAAGGATATGCTCGAGTTCTTCTCATCACATCATCAACGACAGCATCGGGAGGCGAGCTCCTTCAGACCCCGACTCCATTCCGACAACGAGACATTGCTGGAATACAAACCACTCTGTTCAACGTCACGATCGAGCCTTCCTCGCCCTCGGCACCGAGAGCGATCTTTGATTGCGGACACGATCAAGGAATCGCATTCCGATCAAACTCGTTCGTGACGTTGAGAGAGATCGACTTTTTGAACTGCGGAGAGCCAGATCAATCAGACTTTGGAGCCTTACGCATCGAGAGCCACTCGGCAGTCGTGATCGAAGATTGCTCATTCACTCACAACTCGGCTCGATCATGTGCCGCCATCTCGTCATTCACCACCGAGGTCAAGATCATCGACTCTCGATTCGAGGAGAATACAGCGAGCACGATTGGAGCAGCAATCTGCATTCAATCTCAATCTGCAAGCTCCAACTCGTGGCAAGAGACCATTCAATCAACGATCGAGATTGAGAGATGCAAGTTCATCAACAACTCGATTGTGACGAGCACCAACTCGGGAGAAAAAGAAGATGGAAGAGGAGCAGCATTGTTCATCTCAACCACACAACCGATTGGTCTTGCAATCTCGGACTCTCAGTTCGTTGACAATCGGATTCACAATCTCGCAGCCTCAGAATCGGCACAAGGAGCGGCACTGTATGTCGAACAACAAGCCGGCTCAACGAGTACATCGCAGATCTCAGTGATCAAGAGCGAGTTCCATCTCAATCGAATCGACTCCAACACTGCTGAAGCTCTTGGAGGAGCCATGTTCATCCGAGCTTCTCGAGCAGAAGTGTCGATCGATCGATGCTCAATCGCTCACAACTCGATCATGTCTCGACAGACTCGATCGATTGGCGGAGCTGTGTGCTGCATGGATGTTGGCTCGCTACTCATCACGAACTCGAATCTCACATCGAATGCCGTGATTGGATCGAACTTTCGAGTTGCTGGAGGAGGAGCTGTTGCGATGTTGTCCTCGCTCTCTCAATCGAACAATCGAAGAAACAGTGCGCCACCTTTCAACCCCGCTCAATCAAGCAACTTCCAAGTATCGGACTCTCGATTCTTCAACAACTCTGTGGAGTGCCTTGACACGGAGATCGCCGAGAGCATGTGCTCGGGAGGATCGATGTATCTCTCACAAACCGACTCTCAATTCGAGAGAGTGACGTTCGATTCGAGCTCAGTCACCAATCAAGGAATCGCCTCGGCTCTTGGTGGAGCAGCAATGATCGAATCGAGCACTCATTGGTGGTCGGAGATTGACATCACTCGATGCAAGGTCTTGTCATCAGGAGCAAGCAAGGCATCAGGAGGAGCAGTTCATGCATCGCTCATCTCGTCGTTCACTCTCGACCAAGACTCTCGATGCTCGAGCTGCTCGGCAGTGTCATCTTCAACATCGCCATCGACAAGCACGAGCAACACCAACCAAGAAGCTCATGGAGGATGTCTCGATCTCGAGTTCGATATCTCCCACTCTCTCGATGGCAATCGATTGTTGATTGATCGTTCGCAGTTCATTGGAAACCATGTCGAAGGAAGCGTGAGAGCAAGCGGAGGAGCATTGAGAATCTCGAGTACTGGTGCCTCGTCCTCATCGATCATCTCGAGCTCGGCGCCAAATCAGTTCGAGATCTCACACAGCGAGTTCGAATCGAACAGTGTGACTGGAGGAGCAGGAGCAGCAGGCTCGGCCATCAACGTGCCTCTCTCGGTTGCATCTCTTCATGGAGGAGCGGCATCGATCGACATTCCATCGAGCTCATCATGGATGATTCACAATGTCACATTCCACAACAACCAAGTTCGAGGAGCCAACAGCCTCACATCAGCCGGAGGAGCGCTGTTGATGGAATTGTCTCAGTCGAGCAGCTCTTCGAGCTCCAAGAGTCGAGTCTCGATCTCGAGCTCTCGAATGATCTCGAACTCGGTGATTGGAGGAGATGCGAGCTTGACTTCCAAACGGAAGGGATCCATCACTGCTCATGGAGGACATGGATATGGAGGAGCAATTGCCCTCACCGAGGAGGACGACACTTTGGATCAATGGTCAATCGGCAACGCCTTCTCAATCGCCGATTCGGAGATCATCTCGAATGTTGCACAAGGAGGTCGCGGAAGTGACTCCCACAACTTGAACCCGGAAGGCTTTGACCAAGAGATTGGAGGAAATGGAGGCAATGCTTTTGGAGGAGCAGTGTACTCTCCAACATGGTCAATCTCTCCTTCAATCACTCGATGCACGATCCAACACAACAAGGCGCTCGCTGGAGTTGCTGGATCACCTCATTCAGCTGAAAATCGGGCATTCGCCTCAGGAGGAGGAATCTACTCATTCCGAGTCTCGTTGCAAGACTCGGAGCTCGAGTCCAATCTTGCTTCAGCCTCCAATCATTCAGATGCAGCAACGATACCATCATCACCTTCTTCTGCAACATCTCAAACAATCGTGTCAGGAGGAGCAGTGTATTCTCTCATCGACTTTGAGTCAACGAACTGCACAATGATCTCGAACATTGTCGAAGGAGATCGAGCCACAGGAGGAGCAGTCTCGTCCTTCCGATCTTGCTCGATCTCAGCCACTCGACTCGAGCACAACCAAGCTCGAGGACTCAATGTCGCTGCTGGAGGAGCTGTTGCCATTGCTCGACAACAAGATCAAGTGGCTCGCTTGCATCAAGTGACCATGAGAAACAACTCTGCCTCACTGCCTCTCTCACGAGACTCATCGGCGAGTGTCGCAACACCATCGACAGGCGGTGCGATCTTCCTCAACTCGACGACTGGCATTCGAATCGAGAGCTCATCGTTCACCGAGAACTCGGCCGACTTTGGAGGAGCTCTCTTTCTCTCCGATCTATCTCCAGAGAGCGTCATCGACTCATCACCGATGGAGCACAACATCGCTCGAGTGACAGGAGGAGCAGTGTTCATCGACAGCGACTCGAGTGACGTGAATCACTTCATTCAAGATCCTTCGTTGGTGCAACACAACGAAGCTGCATACGGATCGAACATCGCTGCAGTGCTCAAGCAGATGGAGCTCGTCAAAGGAGACTCAGCTTCGTTGCTCGAGATTCAGGCCTTGTGGCCTGGTCGATTGTTCGACATTGCAGCTCGGCTCGTCGATTACGCCAACAACACGGTGGCTCGCAAGGATCTCGTTGCGACAGTGCTTGCAGTGGATCTCGCAGGAGCAGTGTACGACAGCGGTCAGAGCGAGAACTCGACATTGCCCTCGGACGACTCGAACCTCTTTGAGTTCCGGCGAGTCAAGCTCACGTTATCTCGCGATCACCTCTCGATCGCACTGCCAATCTCGATATCGCTCGAGGTGGGTCTCACTCCATCGATTCCGTCAGTCGGATCAGCGCCATTGAGTGCATCGTTGCTGCCATGTCCGCCGCCATACTACTTGGCGCAAACGGAATGTCAGATGTGCCAAGTGGCTGAGTATTCGTTGGTGTCAGTTCCATCGACTCCATTGGCAGATGCTCAACCATGCAAGCCATGTCCTGTTGGATCGGATCTTCCATGTGTCAAGATCAACGAGCAAGACACTGGATTCTCGGTGAGTCGAGGACTGTGGTTGTCTCCCGGTCTCGTTGATCCAACTGACTTGATTCCGTGCTACACGGCCAAGAGCTGTCTTCAAGCGGAATGCACTCGATCGTTCGAGGTGTCGAATCGAACTTGGTCCGTGAGATGCCGACCGATTCTCAACTCTCTTGATGGCAACTCTTCTTCGTTGACAGATGGAGCACAAGTGTGGGATCTCGAGTCGCAATGTTCTCTTGGATACACGGATCGATTGTGCTCTCGATGCTTCCACAACGAGACAATGTGTTTCTTCCGACTCGGCAAGGAGTGCATCAACATTGAGGAAGGACCATCGTGGTTTCGAGAGATCATGCTCGTGACAGCCACACTCTTGGCAATGGTGTGTTGGAACTCGAGTGTTGGATCGGGAGAGTTCAGTACCAAGAAGACACTGTCGTTCTTTGTGCAAATGACGGCCTTGTTGAACAATCAAGTGTTCTCGAGAGCAGTGAGCGACATGTTTGGCTTCTTTGGCGTGGTGAGCGGAGGCAGTGCTGCATCACCACCACTGCAACCTCCGACCACACTGCCGCAATCGTATTACCATTCGAACCCAAAGTTGTTTGGCATTCGATCGGCCGAGTGCTTGATGCCATTCCTCCAATCGCCAGTGGCCGACTTTTTGCTGTCAATGCTGTATCCAGTGGTGTTGTTGCTGCCGTTGGTGATCTTGGTGACGGCAGCGCGAGAGGCAGTGTCGATTTGGCGAGAGGCTCGACGACGCAACATTTCGTTGCGAGAGGCCTTCACTGATCCAGAGATCTCAACCAATGTCAGGAGGCAACATTCGTCTTCTTTTTCGTCCTCGTCGTCATCATTGATGAGTGACTACGATGGCGATCAAACGAAGTCAATGACAATGTTTGGAGGAGAGCTATCCATCAACAGCAATGATGACACGGAGCGATTGGTTGATGCTGCTGATGATGAGCAACGACCACACCACACAACATGGCTTCGACGACTGCCATTCGCAGCAAGCTGCATCGAGGCAGGATTGTTCATCTTGTACTCGATGTTGGCCTTCTTGACCGCCAAGATCCTCGAGGTCTTTACTTGCTCGCCTTCAATATTCGAGGATCCGGACAATTCGTTCATGAGCTCGATTCCATGGCTGCAATGCAGCATGACTCACTCTCCCGAGTGGCGTCAGCTCGTTGGAGCAGCAGTTGCCTTTGGAGCACTGTACATTATCGGCATTCCAGTGCTTTTCATCTTGTTATTGATTCGATCTCGTCGAGTCATGTCGTCATCTGACAAGGAAGCCAAGCAATCTCATTACCTTCGATTCTTCGTTGCCGGTCTCAGCTCGCACTACTTTTGGTTCGAGGTTCGTCGAGATTTACAACGTCTCTGATCTGGTGATGAATAACAACTGACTTGGTTGATGTGTAGATTGTGTGGATGTTCCGGCGAATGGCTCTGTCGTTGGTGCACACGTTGATTCCAAGTGGAACTCCGTTCTACTCTTCGTGCATCACATCGATCTTGACCGGCTCGGTGATCTTGCAAGTATTCATGCAGCCGTACACTCGAGTGTGGGAGACGACACTCGAGGTGACGGGCGTATCGGTGTTGCTGATCTCGTTCGCATCTGTGGCATCGAACGGAATCGTGGGCAACGAGGACTGGAACTCGTCGATTGCAGCATGGGCCTTGTCGGCAGTGAACGTGCTGTTCGTGGCCGTGGCGGGAGCTCGATTGCTGTACGAGTATCTGGCCGAGTACTTGCCTTCGGTGGCGTCAGTGTGGTTCACGTGGCGTCGAATGCAACGAATCCAGAAACTCAAGATCATTGTCGGCGTGCTTGTGGCAGTGGTGGTTCTTGTGCTCGCGATTGTGGCAGTGTACATTTGGAAGCTGTATGTCGAGGCTCTCCTTGTTATCGATGTGCTTTGGCTCGCGATGCTCATCTTTGTTTAGATCGTTTGAATCATACTCTTACTCTCGGTTCTTCACAAGCCAATGGAAATCTTCACTCTCTCTCTCTCTCTCTCTCTCTCTCTCTCTCTCTTGTGACTACACTCACCAATAAACATCCGAATCAAGGATCACACACATACCAAGGATGGTGGCATTGCTTGTTGCTGTTCTTTGCTTCTTAGCTCACATCTTCATCCATCATCGCCGTGCCTCTCTCTCGCTCGCTCTCTTCGACAATGGATAGACACTTATTTGTGGATGGCGATCCTCGTATCATCTGCACGATTGGTGGCATGCGAACTGCGCGGATGTACTGCTCGGCATTCCTCTCGTGGTACAGCTCGTTGGCGTTCGATCACCGGACCGGCTCGCTGTTTGCGTCAGTGAGCAATCGAGGCGACGTGATGGTGATCTCGTTTGGGGCCAAACGCGAGTACACCTCGTCTTGCTTTGGATCAGCCAAATCAAGTGCCGATCAAATCCAGCGCCCGCATAACATTGCGTTCGATTACGAGCACGATCGCGTGTTTATCAGCGATCGAGAGCGACTATGGGTGTATTCGTTGCTCGATCAGTCGTTCGTGTCGTTCATTGGTGACGACGCGTCGCGCGGTTTTGAGCTGAAGGATCCCCAAGGCATTGCAATCGACAAGCATCATCATCGCATCATCATTGTGGATACCAACAACGATCGATTGGTGTTCTTGTCTTCGATCGATCTCTCGTTCTTGTTCTCAGTCGGCGCGGCAGGATATCAACCTGGCGAGTTCTGTTATCCATCAAGCGTCGCGATCGATCATGATCGACGTCGAATCATCGTCTCTGATACCTGCAATCATCGAGTGCAAGTGCTGTCGTCGATCGATGGCTCGTTCTTGTTCGAGTTCGGCCAACGAGGCCAGCTTCCAGGAGAGTTCGACAATCCTCTTGGAGTGTGCATCGACAACCAAGGCCGAATCATCGTCGCCGACCAGGGCAACAATCGGTTGCAAGCATTCACTCACGAAGGCCATCACATCTCATCGTTCGATTGCCTCAAAGAGAGCCCGAACGATGTTGCATTCGACGAGCATCGAGGTCTCATCGCGTTTGCTGTGATGAATCGAGTTCATGTGATTGGAGCCAATCAATGGCTTGCCGACACCAAGATCGTTTGGCGTCCTGATCGTCATCGATATGCACCATCATGGATGAAGCAAGCCGTGATGACGATGACGATGATTCGATCGCTGGTCGATGAGTCGTCGGCGATGGCGATGATTCCGAACGAGCTGTTGTTCGAGATCTTCTCGTATCTCTGAGCCTCTTGCTGCTCCTGATGATCCTGCTCGATATCCAGATCCAAGAGCATGATCTCCCATCCTACCCATCCTTTCTTATGCCCATCTTATGCCAATCTCTATTCGAGTCAGTTGTTGCAGTAGTACCACACAACACACAACACCGAAAAAAAGCGCGAAACAGCGAACAAACGAAAACGAACACGTACTATAGAGTCGCGCGCACCACGATCGACCATCGCCTGATGCTCGACGACTCGCCAACTCTCTCGCTCCCTCTCTCGCGTGCATCAAGCTCCCATCCTTCTGATCGGTTCGTGTCCGTCTCTCTCTCGCTCTCTCCAGCTTACATCCCCTTCTCACAACCACCCTATCCAATCATTCCGAAGAGATAGGCGAGGGGAGGCGCTTTTGATTTGCTTTGGTACCGGTTCAAGAAGAGTCGACTTCTAATCCAACGGCACGCACATACATACACGCGCATCTGTGGCATCTGTGGCATCTGTGGCATCGCTCCTCGGTTCCTATAGGTCGCTCACTCTCGCTATCCATCGTATTCGAACCAACATACCTCGAACTTCGTCATGACGGCCGACGATGTACCGGTCGACGTTGTGTTCGCCGACCAGATCAATCCCAAACAATGGCGCTGGTACCACGTGATCGGCGGCATCTGCTGCCTCGCTCTCATGACCGCCATGTGGATCTTACAAGCCGAGCTCACACAGGTTCGACACCACGCGAGCTACATACGCTAACGCCGATATCGATACTGATACTCGATACTGATACTCGTGTGTTTGGCTGCGTAGAAATTGATGCTCGATGGTGGATTTCAGAAGGTATCGTGATCTATCTATCTATCTATCAATCTATCTATCTATCTATCTATCTATCTATCTATCTATCTATCTATCTATCGATCTATCTATCTATCGATCTATCTATCTATCTATCTACTATCTATCTATCTATCGTGATCTATCTATCGTGATCTATCTATCTATCTATCTATCTATCTATCATGATCTATCGTGATCTATCATAATCTATCATAATCTATCTATCTATCTATCATAATCTATCGTGATCTATCATGATCTATCGTGATCTATCGTGATCTAACGTGATCTATCATGATCTATCATAATCTATCTATCTATCTATCATAATCTATCATAATCTATCATGATCTATCATAATCTATCGTGATCTATCGTGATCTATCGTGATCTATCGTGATCTAACGTGATCTATCATGATCTATCATGATCTACCGTGATCTATCATAATCTATCATAATCTATCATGATCTATCATAATCTATCATGATCTATCATAATCTATCATGATCTCAAACTAATGATATAACTATGAATGGATAGCCATTATTTGTGACATATGTAGTGATAGCAGGCATGTCACCGACAATCTTCATTTGGGTGATGGCACGATTGGTACTGTTCCTTCTACGCCGATGGTCATTGTGTGGCTTGTCGACGACGCACGAGTCGGACGTTGTGTTTGCGGACTTTGACGAGTCGGAGTTGACCGACATGTCGCGCCACGGCTCGACGGTGCCTCGTCGCACCGGGTCGCTCAACTACTCGTCCGAGCAGCCGACCTTCCATTCGATGGAGGAGGAGCTTCCGGGCGAGCGATATCTCAACGCCACCGACGAGGAGCTCAGTGAGCCGTCGTGCTTCCGCCGTCTCTGGTGGCGCTTCGGCTTCACTGCCGACGAGAAGCGACTCTTGTGGGTGTCGCCGGCGCTCGCCATCGTGCTCTACGTCTGCCTCTATCTGTGGTTCGTCTCGTTGCCGCGCACCTCGGTCTCCAACAACCTCGCGGTCGAGAACAGCCAGAGCATCTTTGTGTTCTTGTTCTCGGTCGTGCTCTTGCGCGAGCGCATTCGCGTGCTGCACATTATGGCCGTGCTCGTGTGCGGCACCGGCGTCTTGGTCATTCTCTTTGCGAGCCCCAACGAGGAGGGCGAGGGCCCGATCCACGAGACGCTCGGCGGCTACGTCGCCGTGCTACTGAGCACCGTCTTCAACTCGCTCTACCAAGTGCTGTACGCCAAGTGGATGGCGCACCCGACGCCCGAGCAAGAGGAGGCGCAACGCGCCGCCAAGATCAGCTCGACGCCCGACACTCCGTTCGTCGAGCGCACGCTCCAGACCTTTGCCGAACTCGGCCTCTTCCTCGGACTCTTGGGCTTCTTTACGCTCACGTGTCTGTGGCCCGCCGTGCTCCTCGGTCACCTCGCCGGCCTCGAGCCCTTCGTCATGCCAACCACCGAGCAATGGGAGTGGATGATCATCTCGGGCACCAGTAACATCTTCTTCTACCTCTCGATGGCCGCCGGCACGCAGCTCACCAGCGCACTCTGGATCAGCGTCGGCTCCTTGGCCTCGGTACCGGCCTCAATGCTGACCGACTACTTTTTGCACAACTACATTATTCATGGTTGGAGTTGGCTCGGTGTCGCGTTGGTTGTCGCCGGTTTCATTCTCATGAACATTCAAGAGTACTTGAAGCAACGTTCTCTTTAGATCAAAGAGATTTGTACGTTGCTCTTTCTTTCTTTCTATCAATCTATCGATTGGTATCTCACTCTCCTATCTCGATATCGTATTCTATCTTATCATCATTATCATTACATTGTCTTCTTCATTTCATATTCATTGCTGCAATTGTTGTATTAGTCGTCTAGATCATTTAGTTCTCAATCTCTATCTTGCAATCTCTCTATCTCCATCTCTCCGCGTATATTTCATTATCTCGATGAATTATTCTATATGTATCACCACGTGCTTACGTGCACGCACTGGCATTCTGCTCTTTGATCACTAAACCTCATGGTTTCCAGCACTGTCATTGTGAAGCGTCAAGTAGTTGGTGCCGTCATTGTCGTCGTAGTCGTCGAGATCGAACTCACTTACGTGTAGCTTCATAATGGCAAGGATGTTGGCCTTCAGAACAGGTTCGTACACTTTGCGGTTCGCAAGAATCTGCAAGTGTCGAGCTACCTTGTGCGGTTCCTCGGTACTGCTCTCAAATACCTTGACCACTGTCATTCAATCCACCATAAGACACTCACAGTACACGCACAGAGAGAGCGAGAGAGCGAACCAGACTGACACGTACACAAGAGCTGCGATTGATGCCAGGCCGTCTCACATCCACGAGACACATCGAGATTCACCAAGAAGATGCTACGCATCACTTGCCAATCGATACAAGCGACTGCAGCCTCGCGATGAGAATCGAGTTGCTCGCATAAGGCCTTCAACGCCATTGTTCGAACTTGCGCATCTACATGGTTTGTGTCCGTGAGTCACACTCGATCGACATGAGCCCGCGCCACTAGCACGTACCCTTGTCAAGGCACTTGGACGCAATGGTTCCAAAGACTTGGCTCGTTGGAAGCTCCAGCGCAATGAGCATCTTCAAGGCCTCGAGACGAACGGATGAGGTCGGATCTCGATTGGCGGCAGTCACGAGCGCCGATAGCGGCGCCATTCGCTGTTCGACTTGCAAACGCTGTCCGGAATACTCGCATTGTACCAGTACGTTTGCGAGAGCTGAGTACTTCTTCGAGTCAGGCTCGTTTGCGGGGATGTCGGGAGGAGCGAGCGTGCGCCTTATCGACGAACCTGTGATAGCAGTGGTGCGCACTTTGGCGTGATGGTCGGCCTCAATAACGTTGGAGAGTATGGAACAGAGTTGCTGCCAGCTCGATGACGTCATTGCGAGACACTGGATGGCTCGCATTCGTTCTATCGCTCTCGCTCTCACGTCATTATCCCATGCCTCAGAAGCATTCTTGCGTGCTTGCTTCTCGTACCAGTTGGAACGTATTCGCTCTGGTTGTTGATGATCTTGGTAAAGATCTCTACCACAGCGCGGGCCATCTCGCGATCGGCCAACTCTCGTGGATCGAATGTCGCTAACAATGCTCCGAGTGATTGAGATACTCGATCGATTGGATGCTTCATAAAGCAGATGGTCGATATCACGTCGTTCGTGAGCTTCTTCCAGAGATGCTTCACACATTCATTGATGCCGGTACGTGAGTAAGTGAGTTAGTAAGTATCTCGGCCTCGTTCTCGTTGTTGAGAGAGATATTGATCAAATCATACTCGATCATGAAGAAAGAGCATCAACATGAACTGGCGTGAGTACTGGCAGCCGTCCTCCGATACCGAGAGAATCTGCAGCATCAACACGAGATCCTCGAACCACTGTCGTGCCGTGTGCGCATCGGTCGAGGCCGAGGCTCGCAGCAATCGATTCAACGGCGCAAAGGTGCTGCCTCCTCGAGTCATTCGCTCAGGATACAAGAGCGACAGCACCATGGTCCATCGAACGACCAACGCAACCGATGGCGATCGTTCGAGTTCGCCGCTCTCGCTCACACCGAGGAACGATACGATCACTCGCAGCATCATCCATTCGATGGTGCTACGATGCTGCACCGTCTGGAAGCGCATGATCGATCGCGTGGCATCGTGCTCTCGAGCGTCGTCGGCATGCACAAAGTGGAACACTCGCTCGAGTATCGACTCGAGTAGATGACGCTCTCCCAGGCCGCTGAGTTGCGTGAGCTCCAACACTGCCACCAATTGATTGCTCTCGATCGGTTGGATGAACTCGTCGACGCTCTCGAGTTGCAGATGTGGCTCGTGCATCATCCTGTCGGGTCCATTCAGAACTCAATCGACACTCGACCACAAGGCTGAGAGAGTGAGAGAGCGCACGTACCTGGCTATGAGACGCGCATGGGCCTCAAGTACATCAAGAAGATTACGCTGCCACTCGAGGAACAAGGGTGCAATCGCATCAGGCGGCCATTGCACGGCTGCTTGGTCTTGGATCGTACGCGAGAGCGCCAGGAGACTCTGCTTCTTCTCAGACTCCATCAGGATGTCTTCCACTCAGAGAGGTGTAACGTAAGGTGCGTGGTGTGATGGGGCAGAGAGGAGAATGAGGAGAAAGATAATACACGTAAGAGAGAGATTGGGATTCTCATGGTTGATACCTGGATAATATCTAGATATTTTGTTGGTACTCGATTTGTATTGGTTTGTATGTTAAATAGAACGATAGATACGTGCACGTTAGATATCCTGAGTAAGTGAACACAACAACGAGTTCGAGATATTTACAACACATCACAACAACAGCAATGACTACAACAACGAAACAGAAATCAATCAATCAAACTAACAAACAGTGGCACTACTACATATTGACAAGTGATCGTGGGAGATGTAATCAGCATCCGACAGGACTCTCGCGAGGTTGGCGCGCGAGAGCGATCTCGACGGCCAGCTTGGCACGCAAGTCGACGGTCGTCGTCGGGGAGCTCATGGAGACGGCGAACTCGGCCGGTGGCGGAGCGATGGTGCTCAAGGGCTCGAGCTCCATGCCAGCGAACAGCGGGTGCATCAGCGCTTGTTCAGCAGTGATGCGGCGCTCGGGATCGATCGAGAGCAGCTGCTTCAAGAGATCGAGCTCCAAGTCGGTGGCTCCGGGCAAGCGAGACTCGAGCGATTGCACAGGTTGTACTGGCGAGTCTTGGAGCATCTCGAATTGCTACGTCGGAGCAACCACGCGTTCCCGTTAGATCGTGCCCGAGTGAGTGAGTGAGTGTGTGTAGCATAGAGTAGTGAGTCACGCGTACCAGCTCGGTAGTCATGAGTCGGAGCTGTTCGTCACACGGACGACCGAGTGCTTGGAAGATCTGGCGCAACTGGTCGATCTCCGACATGCCACGGAAGAGCACCGAGCCGTGGATCATCTCGGCCATGATGATGCCGAGACTCCACATGTCGGAGGCCGTGGTGTATCGCGTGTGGTTCAACAGACCCTCGGGAGCGCAGTACGAGGTGGTGGTCGTGTTTTGGAGCAGCGACATTCGGAGGCTGATGGCGCGCGCCATGCCAAAGTCGCACAGCTTGAGGCGCTTGCCTTGAACCAGGATGTTCTTGGGTCGCAGGTCGCGATGCACCACCTGCACCGAGTGCAGCTCGCGCAGAGCCATCAGCAGTTGTGCGAGGTAGTTACGGCGAGCTTCCGACGACGAGCTCGTGCTGCCGTTATAGATTTGTTGATGCAGTGTGCCATCGAGAAGCTCGAACACCAGCAAACTACGCCAATCAATCAATCAACCAACCATGAGCGTGTGAGTCGCATTCTACCACCACAAAGACCGAGAGCTCTTCTTCCGGGGATTAACGTACAGGTTATTCAGATCCTTGGAATGGATGATATCGAGCAACTGGACAATCTGTGTACGCGTAGAGTCAGCAAACTCCCGAACAACAAGAGCAAGAGCAAGAGCGACCAACACGCTGAGGTTACGTACATGAGACGAGTCTCGAAAGTGGCGCAGTAGCTGCACCTCACGGATCGTGCGAGCAGCCTCACGCGAATCACAAAAGACACTCTCGATACGCTTGATGGCCACCATCTGACCCGAGAGCTTGTTGCGTGCGGCGCTGTATGCAAAAGTGAGTACGCGGCGAATGGCGAACGGCGAATGCGTGGCGGCTTCACACTGCTACTAGGTACGTACCAGACCTGCGCGTAGGCGCCACCGCCAATCAACGACACGGCCTCGTAGGTGGCGTGGCCAACGAGCTCGGGGAAGAGCGTGGCGAGCTCGTTGGCGGAGGTCGACAACGAGCGAGTGATCGACGAGTCGGAGAACGAGCTCGTGGGTCGCGTCGGAGACAGCGGCGAGGCGATCGACGGAACCGAGATGCCTCGCACAGGGCGGAAGAGTTGTTGGAGCTCGAGCAAGCACATACGCTTGCTACGAGCGGAGCTATCGTCGCACGCACCACCAGCACCGGGCATCGGTGACGCGGTGGTGGTATTCGAGAGACGAGCCAGCGTCATGGGACGAGGGAATGTGGCGGGTAATGGCGGGTCAGGTAATTCGGCGGGGATGTGCTCAGGCGGAGGCGGGATATCTATCGCTCGCTCGCTCGCAAGCCTCTCGAGAGACAAGACAAAGATTGCACGCGGTGCTGGGCGACGGCCAAGATACGCGCGTCGTGAACGAGTACGAGCGTGGTCGCGAACACGTGGCAGGGACGAGGTAAGGCAAAGACTAACGGACGGAGAGGAGAGCGAGGCGCACTTGAACGCGTGGCTGTGGCTGTGACTCGAATGAGATTCCCGGATCGAGTTTGTGGTATTCCTTTTCGGTGCTGTGGCTCGCGCTCTCGCCGTCCAGCAAACAAATGCCGCGAACTACGATCCTGTTCTCCTTCGATCGGTGCAGAACCAAGCCAAGCGAGCTACGCAACACAAGCCAAACACAAGCCAAACAAGCCAAACACAAGCCAAACACAAGCCAAAAAAGAGCTGGCAGATTGCGGCAGGTGACCCAGAGGAGCTCAGCCAGCGACACACACACGAGGTGTGTGCCACACGACCGAGCGGTTGGTGCTCCGAAGGAGCCGATGAACGAGGATATGTTGGGGGTTTGTTTTGTTTGTTGGCTTATTTGATGGGTTTTCGTGTTTTTTTGGGTGCCGTGTGTTGCTCTCGTGAGCGAGCGAGCAGGCGAGCAAGCGAGAGGTTCTTCCTCACTCACTCCCCACTCGAACGCTGCACGAGAGCAAGCAAGCAAGTCTCTTGTTGTTTCTTGTTTCGAATCGAACCGATGGTAATAACGAAGAACCACCAGACCTGAGCTGCCAAGCGATGTTCCTCTGGCTCGCGAGCGACCAAGAGCAGCGAGCGAGCAGCACCGCCAACGAGCGATGGGAGGCGCCGAGGAAGAACGCAGAAGAGCTCAAGAAGAAACGCTCGACCGGGGTACAGAAGACGGACCACGTGCCCCGGAGAGCTCGTTCCTCCCTCTCGTTATGGGAGAGGCCCGGATGGTTTCGGCGCATTGCGGCACAAAAAGCAGCCGCCGAACGCGCCGCAACAGCACCGCCGCCCACAAAACCACCACCGCCACGCGCGCACCCACCAGCAGCACCAGCATCACAGGCACCGCGAACGCCACGTGCACCAGCTCCCACGCTCTCTCTCGCGCGCGCACACACGCCTCTCTGCCCTCCTCGACACGCACGCACGCACCTCTTGCCTCCTCAACAACCCACACACCGCCTCACATCGCACGCTCTGCTGGTGGTCGTCAGTGTCGCCGTGAGGTACGCGCAGAGGCAGCAGCACGTGCTCGTTGGCTGCGTCGTCGCCGTTGTCGCCTTCACACCGCCAAGCTGTTGTTGTTGCTGTTGTTCTTCGATCGATCGATCGCCCGTTTGATCGCTGGCATCGCATCACTCACCGCACGAACCTTGCGTTTGGTGTGTGTCACAGTCATCAGCACCATCATCAGCATCGAATCGAACGGACAGCAACAGCACGACGACGATCGCACGAGCACTGCTGTCATCATCATCATCATCGTCTCTCGCGCTGGGCCTCGCGTGCCTCTCCAACCGCCACACCGACCTCTCCTCTCCACTCGTTGATTGATCGTCGTCATCGTCGCGGTCGCTCGATCTCTCGCGAGATGTCGCTCACATCAGTGAGAGCGCTCGCGCGCCATCTCTCTGGCACTGCCAATCGCTCCGAAAAGCCGCAAGTCGTCACCGAAGGCATCGCGCCAGCGCTGTTGTTCCACGACGTGTCATGCACGGTGTCATCGCGCAGCCTCTTCCAATGCCCTCCGTTGAAGAAGAACACGATCCAGATCATCGGCGACTGCAGTGGATACATCGAGGTACGACGCACATGCTCGCCATCATCATCGCGCATCGTGATCGCGCACTCTCTCTCTCTCTCTCTCTTGCATGTCCAACACATCGACTGACATTGTGCTCTCACGATTCCAGAAAGGTGAAGTCGCCTGCATCCTTGGAGGCAGTGGAGCAGGCAAGACGACGCTGCTCGACATCCTCTCGAAGCGCAAGAACAACGGCCACATCGGAGGCGAGGTGCTGTACAACGGCCGCCACCACAAAGGCAAGTCGCTGCCGACCGTGATGGCAGGATACGTGCGACAAGACGACTACCACATCGGCGCGCTGACGGTGTATCAGACCCTCAAGTATGCAGCAAAGCTTCGATGCCATCACATTCCCGAGTCAGAATGGCAAGAACGAGTACGTCGCCATCCGTCATCATCGTCGTCATCGTCCTCGTCATCGTTGTCATGATCATCGTCGCAACAAGAGAGCGTCTGGCTGACTGGATGGAATCACAGATCAAGAAGCTGCTGGTCGCATTGAACTTGAATCACAAGAAACATCAACTGGTCGGAGACAAGCTGATTCGAGGTCTGAGTGGAGGAGAGTCTCGTCGTCTCTCGATCGCAGTCGAGATGCTCAACGATCCCGAGATCTTGTTCCTCGATGAACCTACCACCGGTTTGGATTCCAGCTCTGCTTTGTGCGTGGCAGCATTGCTGCAGAGGCTCGTTCGCACTCGAAACACAGCAGCTCTTTGGTATGCATCTCTCTCTCTCTCTCTCTCTCTCTCTCTCGCTCGCTCTCGTTCTTCTTCTTCTCCTGCTCTCTCTCTCTCTCTCTCTCTGTCAGTCTCATCCACTACACGACAACCACCACCAAGAGAGAGAGAGAGAGAGAGAGATTAAGAGGAGAAGCACACACACACACACATGCCAGAGAAGGAACCAATATGTGACATGAACATCATCAGCACTATCTCTCACTATCTCTCTCTCTCTCACGCCCTTTCAAACATCTTCATCGTCAACAACAACAATCTCCTTCAACTCGTCATCACCGTCACCGTCATCGACATTTGTTTCGTTCTCAAGTTGTGTTGTGAATGGTTGATGAGGTTGGAGGATTGCTTCTTCTATTTTCAGAGATCTATGTCCATCAATCTGTCTGTCTGTCTGATTGATTGTGCACGAGAGCTGACACTGGCACTGGCATTGTGTGTGTGATACAAACAGCACGATCCATCAACCTTCACGAGAAGTATTCGCATACTTTGACAAATGCATCGTGTTGGCCAAGGTTCCAGGCAGCTATGGCCGCGTCGTTTACTTTGGTCCGGCAGCGACACTCGAGAACTACTTGAGCAGCATCGACTATCCTCTTCCTCGAGGAGCCAACATTGCCGACTTTGTGAGTACGTCTCTCTCTCTTTCTCACAATCGAATCAAACACCAATCAACCCAAATCAACTCACCAATCAACTCATGAATGAATGAATGCATGAATGGGAGAATAGTTCAACTTTGCAGTGTGAAGAAGGATCCAGCATTGTTGGACATTTTTGGAGCAGCACTCGGAGGCACACCAGGACGACCTCATCATCGCACACCGGCTCGAGTTTCGATGGAGGAGCATCGCTCGGACGTGGTAGTGATTGACGACGACGACGGAGACGGAACGGACAAGAGCAAGACGGCACCGTCGTCGCCGCTACGCTCGGAGCAAGACGAGGAGGCCGGCGGACAGCATGCACACTTTTCGTCCGACACCGACACGGTTGCCGACCTCGTCGAGGCATGGCAGAACTCGCCAGAGAAGGCCGAGCTGCTTAGAACGCTCGAAACGGCCAAGACCAAGTCGTCCGCCGACTTGCGTGCTGCCAACTGGAAGCCGCCGCCGCTCTGGGTGCAAGTCTACGTGCTCTTCATGCGCCGTATGATTGTCATCAAGAACGACCGCCAGCAGACGTTTGCACCGCTCATCGTCTTCTTCTGCCTCGGACTCATCATTTCGACGTGCGTACCAAGCTATCCAGCCCCCTCCTATTCTTGCGAGTATTTGTCGAATCAGCCTGTTGATGATGGTGCTGACCCGTCGTTCTAAATGCCTACAGAGCCTTCTTGGGACTGGACTACAGCCAAGCCGACGTGCAGAATCGCGTTTCGCTGTTGTTCTACCTGTTGATCATGGCGTACATTAGTGCCCAGCCGTACTTGATGCTGAGTACGTCGTAGCCTCGAGGGTGGTGGCTTTGTGCACGCGCACCAAGGGTTCTGACACCGTGTCAAATTTGGCCGTGTGTCTCTCTCCAGTCGAGAAAGAGCGTGTGTTAACCTACCACGAGCAGGATGCTCAACTATATGGCACCCTTGTACGTGACCTCTGTCTCGCATCGTGAGTGCGTGAACCTAGCTAGCTACTTACCTCACGGCCTTGTGTACAGCCATACTACATGGGCATCTTGACGTCGTTCATTCCACTGAGCTTGATCTACCAAGTGATCTTTGTTACATGCGTGTACTGGATCGCGGGTCTCAACTCAGGTGCAGGACAGTTCTTCACCTTTTTGCTTCTCTACATGATTTGCGTCTTTATCATGATGCATTTCTGTCTAGCACTTGGGTATGTTGTTGTTGTTCTCTCTCTCTCTCTCTCTCATATCACTCGTACCACTGACACTCTTGGCTCGCTTACATCCATACAGTGCCTTGGCTCCGTCGCTCCCGACAGCGATGGGCTTGTCGTCCATCTTCTTTACCGTCTTCTTGCTGTTCAATGGCTTCTTTTTGCTGACGAGCGCCATCCCCGGCTGGTGGATCTGGGCCCATTGGGCATCGCCGCTCACCTATGTGTTTTATGCTGGCATCAACAACGAGTTCACGGGAGTGGTATTCGATTGCGGCCGCAACTCGACCTCCACCAATAGCACCATGGTTGCCAGCAACTCGACCATGTCAGCCGGCAACTCGACCATGTCGGCTCGAAGCATCTTTACCGCGTTTGCCAACGCCACCATGTCCTCCTCGTCATCGAACAGCACTAGTTGCCGCTACAAGACTGGAGATGATCTGTTGAGCTTCTACCGTGCCGATAATCACACGCTCTTGGTATGGTTGCGGCGGGCTTCGCGTTGTTGATACTGCCAGTAAGCTTCTGACACTTGGGCGCGCGCGTTCTCTCTCTCTCTCTCTCTCTCTCTCTCGTTTGCCAATGTAGTATCCGTATATTGCCGTGGCCTTCGGTTATGGCTTGTTGTTCTTGTTGATTACGCTGACGGCACTCAAGTGCATCCGATACGACAAGCGCTAAGCTAGCACTCTCCCACCTGCACTATAAAGTCACTCTGCTTCCCTCAATCTCCTGTCCACTTGCTCTTGCGATGAACGCCCCGTCACTTCCATTACTCTCCTCTACGGCGCAGAGAGAGAGAGAGAGATTCAATGGTGGCTCATGTTGGACTGATAAACCAAACGCAGCGATTGCGCTCGCGCTAAAATGACACGAGAGCACACACGCCAGCTCATCATTCCACTCATTCATTCGTTCATTCGCTCACTCTCCCTCTACCGCGCACACCATTGGCTCTGCTCCTGCCACCACCGATCTCTCGGGCTCTCGATCCTTTTGCGCGTGTGCGTGATAGAGAGAGAGAGGGAGGTGTTTGATCGTCGATTCGCTCGATCTCTCTCTCGGTGTTGTACAGCCACCAAGCAGCAGCATCAATGGAGGACGAAGATGATCGTATCAAGTATCTGAAGGAGCGCGCGCGGCTCAATGCTACGAAGCCAACCAGCTCGTCTGATTCAACAACAACAATATCATCATCTTCATCAACAACAACACAACCAACACCAACGACCAATACGAGCACTGTACAACTACATTCGACAGAGAACGAGATCGAGGACCTGGAGCTCGAGTTGACCATGGAGGAGGAGACCATGGTCGATGTGCAGGTCGTCTCGTCAAGCGACGCCAAGACTCCTGCAACCACTGCTGCTACTGCTGCTGCTACCACTGCGCTACCGCCCGAAGCATCGACTACCAACACTGAGGTATCATCGATCACGAGCAAGACTCCTGTATCATCGAACATTCAAATAGCATCTGCATCCACTGTACAATCGACCTCTACAGCCGCGACACCATCGACTGCGGCATCATCTACCACAACAACAACAACAACACCAACAACACCTTCAATCCCATCGTCAACAACACCCCTGAATCCAAGCGATTCAGCAGCTGCAACAGCGACTGTCGGCGGTGCATCGAGTGCGGCGACAGTGAAACCAGCAGCCACCGTAACGAAGCCGCCGAAGCGCAAGTCGTCGGACGACGACGACGACGACGATGAAGACGATGACTACGATGAATCGGATGATGATGACGATGACGACACTCACACCAGCTCATCAGGCTCGACGTTCGATTGGGACAAGTACAAGCGCGAGCATGGCATCCTGGTAGACGACGCCGACTCCTCCGCCGCCGCCGCTGCCGCCGCCGCCGCAGCGTCGACGGTCACGGCCACGTCGTCGAATCCAGCATCGTCCACTACATCCAAGACGACGCCAGATACTCCGACGGCCTCGAAATCCGCATCTCCGGCCGCATTATCAGCCGCCGAGGAAGCTCTCAAGCGCAAGCGATTGGTTCGCGCGTCAGTGTCGTTCGCGCTGTCGGCCACCGACACGCTCGACATCCTCGACTCACACGACGAGGCACCCGACGTCGATGCCTTCGTGCTGGCCAAGAAGGCGCCCGACGGCACCGTGATCCAAGGCTTGATCGTCACGCCGCCGGCCGTGGTCGAGGAGCCGCCGCCTGCCGCAGCAATGCCATCTCCCGACACGGCCACCAAGTCGTTCGGTGCCAACCCCGTCGAATTCATCGCCTCGAAGCACATGGGCCAACGCGTACGCTATCGCCCGGCACTTACATCTCTGCTCGCGCACTCGGTCGCTTTGGCTCATCATCTGCATACGCGCCATCGATAGATTGTGATTCGTATCTTCCTCAACCCCGAGGGAAATCGCTTCAAGAGTGTCGATGCTCCATACGACGAGCCTACGCCCATCATCGAGATTCGAGCAAAGGTCACGAGGAAGCTCAAGCCCATCGAAGCCTCGCACTTTAACTTGTACGTCTACAAGGGCTCGAAAGGTATGATCGTCTCGTGTGCGTGAGCCATCTTGCTGCCATCATGCATATCGTAACATCGGATCAACTCGTATCGGTTCGCGTGATCGATCGATCGCTCGCTCGCGTACGCGAGTAGAAATTATCAAGCTCGCGGATGCCGATATCATACAGGAAGTGCTCCAGCGATACCCACCGGACGATGGTTTCAAGTTTGTGTACGTACAATGCATGCGCTCAGGATATTCGACCGATCAATCCATTGATTGTGTGTGTGGGCGTCTACGTGTAGGTTCTTTGATCCTCGAAACCCGCTCAAAGATTAACAACAACAACAACAACAACAAACGTAACGAATGGGATTCTAAAGCCTATTCGTTTGCATCACTCGTCGATCGATCGATATTCGTTGCAAGAGACGTTGAATAGACCTTGATATCTCGAGAGACATGATTCGTCTTTCTCTTGCGACCTTGTAGCTTGATTACTTTTATATCTTTACATCTATCTGACTCTTGCTATCTGTCTCTTCAACTATTCATTCATATAATTCATTCATTTCATTCATTCAGTCAGTCAGTCAGTCAGTCAGTCCATCATTCACTTTGCAATTGCTTTACATACCAATCTCCACCTCTCTCTCTCTCTCTCTCTCTCGATTAAAACCTTCGACCTATTCCAGTCCACGATGTTGTGTACACTTGACGACGATTGGTATTATCAGGTCAGGTCAGATTGGATTAGATTGGTGCGAGAAATAATGAAGCGTTGTTGTTTTTGTTGCATAAGTGGTACAAGGAGATTGCATTGTGAGGGAGGAGGTATGATGGCGGTGCAGCAATGTGACGAACACACATATGCTGCAGTGGGGTTGTGAGCTAGTGCTTGTCGAAGCGGAAGTAGCGCAACGAGAATACCGTGATCGATGCAAAGAGTACCAAGAAGCCAAACACTACCGAAATGTACGGCCACTACACGATGCACAAGGACGACTGCCATCAGTATTCCAATACTCGCAAGAACACCGCCCTGACCGCCACAATGCAGTGAGGCATCATCTCACGTACAATCAAGTCGCTGTTCGAAACGTCATAAAAGTCCAGCAGCTCTTGGCCAGTCTTGAAGCCGCAGTCGGTGCTGTTGCTGTAGTAGCAATCAAACTTGACGCCGCGGAACTCGTTGTTGATGCCGACGTAAAAGACGTATTTGAAGGGCGAGATCCAGTTGGCCCAGATCCACCAGTCGCGAATCGAGCTGTTGAGAATAAAGAAGCCGTTGAACAGAATGAAGATGCTAAAGAGAATCGACGACAAGCCCATGGCTGCCTCCTCGGTCGGGCACGCGGCACTGTTCATCGATGATACCACCGTGTTCTTGGTGAGAGGGCATGGGGAGAATCGGCCAATAATATGCCAGTACGACGTACCCGAGAGCCAACGTATAGTGCATCATCATAATCACGCACAGCAGATATACAAGCAAAAAGATGAAGAATCGACCTGGATCGTTGTTGAGGTTCGTGGCCCAATACAACGCCTGTGGTGTACCGTTCCAAAGAAACGATGCCAAGTGAGCACGAAGAACGATAGCGAGCGGTGATGGCGATGAAGATGATGATGACGACGAGGAGGAGCTTGGGCACGTACGATCGTGTAGATGGTCTGGATGATCATGATAACGGGCATCGAGGCGAATAGGATCGATAGGTAGTAGGGTAACGCGCTGTACAGCTTGGCAGTCTTTTCGTGTATAAACAGTACTCGCTCGTTGATGACTATAGAGCGCAAGCGCACCAGTCAAAAGTGAGTGCGATGGATCGGCGTGCATCGTCGAGGCTACGACGACGACGTACTCATATTCAGGTACGGCTGCGCGGTCAAGAACGACATGATCATCAAGAAGAAAATGAGCGATACTCGGTTCTGGACGTCATTCGCACCGTGGCCCATTCGCCAGAAACCACTGCGTTCAGCCATTCCATTCCATCCATTCCAGTCATTGGTTAGTTGGTTGATTCACGTGAAGAAGAAGAACGACTGGGCCACGTACGTAGCAATGATCGTGTACAAGACCAGAAAGATGATGATTGGCGCGAAGGTGGCCTCTCGGTTGTTGAGCACGGCTTGCATTCGACGCAGCCACAACACCCACAGTTGGAGATACAGCGGCGGCGGCTTCCACTTGGCATACGTCGATGTGGCCGGTGGCTTCTCCTTGGCCGCCTCGAGCTCTTGCATCAAAATCTTGCGCTCGGACGATTCGAGCCACGCCTCAGTGACGTTGCGCACCGACTCGGCGTCCTCGCCTGCCACAGTGCTCTTGTCGGCCGCATTTGCGGACGCAGACGAGTCACCCGCCTTGTCACCCGACTTGTCGCTGGAGCTGTCGTCGTCTTCAATCTGCACCACGTCCGAGCGATGCTCCTCCATCGAAACTCGAGCCGGTGTGCGATGATGAGGTCGTCCTGGTGTGCCTCCGAGTGCTGCTCCAAAAATGTCCAACAATGCTGGATCCTTCTTCACACTGCAAAGTTGAACTATTCTCCCATTCATGCATTCATTCATTCATGAGTTGATTGGTGAGTTGATTGGTGGTTGATTGGATTGTGCGAGAGAGAGAGAGAGAGACGTACTCACAAAGTCGGCAATGTTGGCTCCTCGAGGAAGAGGATAGTCGATGCTGCTCAAGTAGTTCTCGAGTGCTGACGTAGGACCAAAGTACACGATACGACCATAGCTGCCTGGAACCTTGGCCAACACGATGCATTTGTCAAAGTATGCGAATACTTCTCGTGAAGGTTGATGGATCGTGCTGTTTGTATCACACACACAGTACCAATGTCAGCTCTCATGCACAATCAATCAAACAGACAGACAGATCGATGGACATAGATCTCTGAAAATAGAAGAAGCAATCCTCCAACCTCATCAACCATTCACAACACAACTTGAGAACGAAACAAATGTCGATGACGGTGATGACGGTGATGACGAGTTGAAGGAGATTGTTGTTGTTGACGATGAAGATATTTGAAAGACGAGAGAGAGAGAGAGATAGTGCTGATGATGTTCATGTCACATATTGGTTCCTTCTCTGGCATGTGTGTGTGTGTGTGCGCTTCTCCTCTTAATCTCTCTCTCTCTCTCTCTTGGTGGTGGTTGTCATGTGGTGGATGAGACTGACAGAAAGAGAGAGAGAGAGAGAGAGAGAGAGAGCAGGAGAAGAAGAACGAGAGCGAGCGAGAGAGAGATGCATACCAAAGAGCTGCTGTGTTTCGAGTGCGAACGAGCCTCTGCAGCAATGCTGCCACACTCAAGGACGACGATGAATCCAAACCACTGGTAGGTTCGTCGAGGAACAAGATCTCGGGATCGTTGAGCATCTCGACTGCGATCGAGAGACGACGAGACTCTCCTCCACTCAGACCTCGAATCAGCTTGTCTCCGACCAGTTGATGTTTCTTGTGATTCAAGTTCAATGCGACCAGCAGCTTCTTGATCTGTGATTCCATCCAGTCAGCCAGACGCTCTCTTGTTGCGACGATGATCATGACAACGATGACGAGGACGATGACGACGATGATGACGGATGGCGACGTACTCGTTCTTGCCATTCTGACTCGGGAATGTGATGGCATCGAAGCTTTGCTGCATACTTGAGGGTCTGATACACCGTCAGCGCGCCGATGTGGTAGTCGTCTTGTCGCACGTATCCTGCCATCACGGTCGGCAGCGACTTGCCTTTGTGGTGGCGGCCGTTGTACAGCACCTCGCCTCCGATGTGGCCGTTGTTCTTGCGCTTCGAGAGGATGTCGAGCAGCGTCGTCTTGCCTGCTCCACTGCCTCCGAGGATGCAGGCGACTTCACCTTTCTGGAATCGTGTGAGAGCAATGTCAGTCGATGTGTTGGACATCCAAGAGAGAGAGAGAGAGTGCGCGATCACGATGCGCGATGATGATGGCGAGCATGTGCGTCGTACGTTGATGTATCCACTGCAGTCGCCGATGATCTGGATCGTGTTCTTCTTCAATGGAGGGCATTGAAAGAGGCTGCGCGATGTCACCGTGCATGACACGTCGCGAAAATACAACGCTGGCGCGGCATCGGCGAGGTTGTCGGTAGGGGGCTTTTCGGAGCGATTGGCAGTGCCAGAGAGATGGCGCGCGAGCGCTCTCACTGATGTGAGCGACATCTCGTGTCTTGCGCGAGAGAGATCGAGCGACCGCGACGATGATGACGATCAATCAACGAGTGGAGAGGAGAGGTCGGTGTGGCGGTTGGAGAGGCACGCGAGGCCCAGCGCGAGAGACGATGATGTCGATGATGACAGCAGTGCTCGTGCGATCGTCGTCGTGCTGTTGCTGTCCGTTCGATTCGATGCTGATGATGGTGCTGATGACTGTGACACACACCAAACGCAAGGTTCGTGCGGTGAGTGATGCGATGCCAGCGATCAAACGGGCGATCGATCGATCGAAGAACAACAGCAACAACAACAGCTTGGCGGTGTGAAGGCGACAACGGCGACGACGCAGCCAACGAGCACGTGCTGCTGCCTCTGCGCGTACCTCACGGCGACACTGACGACCACCAGCAGAGCGTGCGATGTGAGGCGGTGTGTGGGTTGTTGAGGAGGCAAGAGGTGCGTGCGTGCGTGTCGAGGAGGGCAGAGAGGCGTGTGTGCGCGCGCGAGAGAGAGCGTGGGAGCTGGTGCACGTGGCGTTCGCGGTGCCTGTGATGCTGGTGCTGCTGGTGGGTGCGCGCGTGGCGGTGGTGGTTTTGTGGGCGGCGGTGCTGTTGCGGCGCGTTCGGCGGCTGCTTTTTGTGCCGCAATGCGCCGAAACCATCCGGGCCTCTCCCATAACGAGAGGGAGGAACGAGCTCTCCGGGGCACGTGGTCCGTCTTCTGTACCCCGGTCGAGCGTTTCTTCTTGAGCTCTTCTGCGTTCTTCCTCGGCGCCTCCCATCGCTCGTTGGCGGTGCTGCTCGCTCGCTGCTCTTGGTCGCTCGCGAGCCAGAGGAACATCGCTTGGCAGCTCAGGTCTGGTGGTTCTTCGTTATTACCATCGGTTCGATTCGAAACAAGAAACAACAAGAGACTTGCTTGCTTGCTCTCGTGCAGCGTTCGAGTGGGGAGTGAGTGAGGAAGAACCTCTCGCTTGCTCGCCTGCTCGCTCGCTCACGAGAGCAACACACGGCACCCAAAAAAACACGAAAACCCATCAAATAAGCCAACAAACAAAACAAACCCCCAACATATCCTCGTTCATCGGCTCCTTCGGAGCACCAACCGCTCGGTCGTGTGGCACACACCTCGTGTGTGTGTCGCTGGCTGAGCTCCTCTGGGTCACCTGCCGCAATCTGCCAGCTCTTTTTTGGCTTGTGTTTGGCTTGTGTTGCTCGTCCTGCCTCAGCGGAAGGTCGCTCGCGCTGTTCTTGTTGTGTCTGTCCTCTCTTTGAATGGCGCGCTCAACACTCCAAGTGCTGGTGGTTGTTCTGCTCCTCTCGGCGTGTGGATCGTCGGCTCGCACTCCAACGCCATCACCGATCAAGCATGTGGTGGTGTTGATGCTCGAGAACCGCTCGTTCGATCACATGCTCGGCTGGCTGCATCTCGAGAACGCCGAGATCGATGGGCTCAACGGCACCGAGTACAACCAGATACAGGCGTTCAACGCGGCGTCGCCCAAGATCTTTGTCAACCAGGATGGCTTCAACGTGTCGCCCGACGACCCGAAGCACGACTTTTACTCGACCACCGAGCAGATCTTTGGCTACGAGAAGCGCCGCAACACGACCGCCGCGCCGCTGATGAACGGCTTCGTTCAGAACGCCTTCATCGCCGGCCACAATGTCACGAACCCGATGAGTATGTTCACGCGACGAGCGTTCAGTGCGCCGGTCATCAACACGCTGGCGAGCGAGTTTGCCGTGTTTGATCGCTGGTTCGCGTCGGTGCCTGGACCTGTACGTGGGAGCTCACTCTCTCGCTCGTCGTACCCGGTCAGTGTATTGACTGCGAGGGAATGGCCACGTGTGCGGTGTGTGCATATGGGTGTGTGCGCGGTGTGAGGATAGACGGACCCCAACCGAGGCTTCGTCATGTCGGGCACGTCGAACGGCATGGTGACCAACTTCAACGGCACGCTGTGGTCGCAGCAGAGCTACTTTGACTTCTTGCGCCAGCACGGCGTGTCGTGGCGCGCCTACTATCAGGACGATCCGTGGGCCATCATGTACTACGAGGACATGCAGAACCCGCCCAACTCGCTGCAGGTCTTTGAGCTCGAGCAGTTCTTTAGCGACGTCGCCAACGGCACGCTGTCGCAGTTCACGTTCCTGCAGCCACGCATGACGAGCACCAACGGCATGCCGACGTGGCAGCATCCCGACTCGCCGGTGAGCGAGGGCGAGCGCTTGATTGCGCAAGTGTACATGGCGCTGCGGCACTCGGCCTTCTGGGACTCGGTGGCGTTCGTCATCACGTACGACGAGCACGGCGGCTTCTACGACCACGTCCCACCGCCGCAGGATGGCGTACCACCTCCCGATGGCGTCGTGAGCGAGTACGGCTTTACCTTCGATCGACTCGGCATTCGTGTGCCGACCGTCGTCATCTCGCCGTGGGTCAAGAAGGGCCTCGTGGTGCACGAGCCGACCAACGGACCGCAGGCAACGTCGCAGTACGAATCGACCTCGATCATGGCGACGTGCAATCGGGTGTTCGGCGTCGAGGCGCACATGACGGCGCGCGATGCGTGGGCCGGCACGTTCGAGCACATCTTTGGTGCGGGTCTCGAGAACAAGCCACGCACCGACTGCCCGACGCGCTTGCCTCGAGTGCGAGCCACGAGCAAGCAAGACTTTCTCGATCAATGGGCGCGTCCACTCAATGACCACATGGAGATCCAAGTGCGCTTTTACTGCCGCGTCAACCATCGAGACGACCCTGCGTGTGGTCGAGATATCACGAATCAGAAGCAAGCATCGTTGTTCTTGGTGCGAGAGGCGCAGGTCTTCATGCAACGAGCCAAGCAACTGCCATCATCGCAACCGCAACAACCGCAACAACGAGTGCTTGTTCAGCAGTAGAATCCAATCGCGCGCCACGATCCAATCTCTGAGTGATTGGCTTTTGAGGTCCCCCAACCAACCCCACCCACCACCTCACTCAATACACAAGAATCACCCCTCCAACGAGAGATATCGATCGAACGAACGGGAGATTCCTTCAGCTGCTGCTGCTGTTCTGATGCTGTTCTGTTGATTAACGGGGCACAAGTCAGGCATCGGAATTTCGCGTGTTGCCGAGAGAAAATCCACGCGGCGCCACCTCGCGAGCCTCGTCGCTCGCCCGCATAAGAGCACCGCAGCCGGCGCTACCCCACACCCTCCTCCCACGCCCCGCGCCCACCACTGCACTAGTGTTGTACTCGCCTTCTAGGACCTCGCGTCTTTGTTGTTGTTGTTGTTGGAGGAGTTTTGATTGAGATTCCGCTCGGAGTGCTCGCTCGACCCCGTAACTCGCTCGCTCGCTCGCTCATTCGCCCAGCTCCCTCGCGCCGCACGCATCATCTGTCTGCTGCCACATCCTCTCTTCGTTAACCACCACCAAACCGCCTTCCCTCTCCCAACAACATGAAGTACATGGTTGCTCTCGACGGCTCGGATCACAGCGCCAAGGCTCTGGCGCTGTCGTATCGCTTTGTCAAGGAGGACGACACGCTGGTGCTGCTCACGGTCGGCAACTGGAACCCGAGCAAGTTGCGCGAGTTCTTTGACGAGAGCGGTCTCGCCAACGCCAAGACCAACCTCCAGAAGCAATGCGACGACCTCATTGCCGCCAAGCTCGCCGAGGCCAAGCAGCACGTACGTCTCGAGTGCGAGGGCCAGCTGCAGCAAATCCAAGCCTCGCTGCTCGAACAACGGCGCTAATCACGATGTGTGCTGCGGTGCTGGATGCTTGGCTGCTTGCTTGCTTCACATACGTTAGGTTCGCAACGTCATTGGCAAGGTCGAGTTCGGTCAGCCCCGCGTCGTCATCTGCGAGCAAGCCGAGCGTGAGAACGTTGATGTCCTGATCGTCGGCGAGCGCGGCCTCGGCACCGTGCAGCGTATGCTGCTCGGCTCGGTCAGCGACTACGTCATGAAGCACGCTGCTTGCGACGTGCTGATCGCCAAGGGCTCGCTCCCGAACGAGTCGGAGCCCATCGAGCCCAGCCCTCCTCACTCGACCGCTGCTGCCTCCACCACCACGAGCGAGGCCTCGACGACGACTGCCGCTCCCGCTGGCCCAGCGCCCGCTGTTGAGGTCCACAACGAGTGAGCTCCTCGCTATCACACGCACGACCCATCAGCTCCTCTCTCTCCTCATATCTATATCTCCTTCCGTATCATCCATCCATCCATCCATCCATTCGTTCGTTCGTTCGTCGCCAGTGTCCTTCGCTCCACTCCACTCCAATAATGAAATGAAATAAGCTATCAGTACCAACCGCGAATACTAGTGCCATTTGATATGATTGCTGTTGATTGTCGTTGGTGCACTACGAGTCGTTAACATTGCACCGCTGCATAACGGTTACACGCACGCCTTGAACAACAACAACACTTCACAAGATGAAAGAGAGATAGAGAGCGAAGGGCATTAGATGAGTGAGGACGATTGAAGGCTCTTGAGGGCACAAACGCAACAGGTCGGTAGAGCAGGTACGAGATAAGATCACAGGAGATACTGATAGATAGATAGCTAGCAAGCTCGCTCGCTCGCGGTTACAGCAGCATAGCATGTAGGAGTAACCGCGAGTTGCAAACGGACATAACGTCGGCGTACGATTGACAGCGACACTCGGTCGAGTGCTGCTTGGCTTAGCGGTTCATCATCATGTGCACAAAGTCGCGATAGTTGAGGTTGCCCTCCTCGCTCGAGAGCGCCTCGCCCATCATCTGCTGCACCTGCTCGTCGCTGAGCTTGTCTCCCATGTTGGTAAGAATGCTGCGCAACTCAGCAGCCGAGATCATGCCTATCGAGCAATGCAACGCGTTGATCAGCATCAAGATCAGGCAGCGGCCGTCGCACGCGAGTGATAGACATGTACCCTTGCCGTCCTTGTCGAAGACCTGGAACGCCTCGATGATACCGTCCTCGGTCTCGACGTCGCGCGTCTTGTCGGCCATCATCTTCATGAAGCCTGCTTGCGGCATCGCACCTCCTGTACAAGTAGATACCTCGGTGGTCAATCAATGGTATTCTATCCTCTATCAATGATATTGAATGGTATTGATATCTCTTCTATCCTCTATCAATGATATTGAATGATATTGATATCTCTTCTATCTTCTATCAATGCTATTGAATGGTATTGGTATCTCTTCTATCTTCTATCAATGGTACTGAATGCTATTGATATCTCTTCTATCTTCTATCAATGCTATTGAATGATATTGATATCTCTTCTATCCTCTATCAATGCTATTGAATGATATTGATATCTCTTCTATCTTCTATCAATGGTATTGAATGATATTGGTATCTCTTCTATCTTCTATCAATGGTTCTGAATGGTATTGGTATCTCTTCTATCTTCTATCAATGCTATTGAATGATATTGATATCTCTTCTATCCTCTATCAATGCTATTGAATGATATTGATATCTCTTCTATCCTCTATCAATGCTATTGAATGATATTGATATCTCTTCTATCTTCTATCAATGGTTCTGAATGGTATTGGTATCTCTTCTATCTTCTATCAATGGTACTGAATGCTATTGATATCTCTTCTATCTTCTATCAATGATATTGAATGATATTGATATCTCTTCTATCTTCTATCAATGCTATTGAATGGTATTGGTATCTCTTCTATCTTCTATCAATGCTATTGAACGATATTGATATCTCTTCTATCTTCTATCAATGGTATTGAATGATATTGATATCTCTTCTATCTTCTATCAATGATATTGAATGGTATTGATATCTCTTCTATCTTCTATCAATGGTATTGAATGATATTGATATCTCTTCTATCTTCTATCAATGGTATTGAATGGTATTGATATCTCTTCTATCCTCCATCAATGCTATTGAATGGTATTGATATCTCTTCTATCTTCTATCAATGATATTGAATGATATTGATATCTCTTCTATCCTCTATCAATGCTATTGAATGGTATTGATATCTCTTCTATCTTCTATCTCTCAATGGTATTGAATGATATTGATATCTCTTCTATCTTCTATCAATGGTACTGAATGCGTACCGGAGCCGTATTTGCCGATCATGTCGTTGAGCTCGGGATCGGTGGGGTTCTGGCCCAGGTAGCGCATCACGAACCCGAGCTGTCGCGCGTTGAGCGCACCGCCGCCGCTCTTGTCGTACAGGCCCCAGGCCTCGCGGTACTCGTCCTGCTGCTCTTCCGTGAGGCCGTCCGCCTGTTGGTGATGGTTGGGTACGAGAGAGATCGACAGATCGAGAGATCGATCGAATGGTGGTTAGATATGCGTATGTGGGGGTTTGGATTCTTTGACGAGTGGAGAGTCGAGGAGCTGTATGTGTATGAGTGTGAGTGTTGGGAGTGTAGGGAGCGTAGGGACGGACCATGGTTCGATGGGTTGAGGAGGGAGCTTGGGGGTTTGATGGGAGCGAGAGCGAGCGGTGTGTGCGTGGGCGGGCGAGCGAGCAACTGACTCTCTCCCGCTGCTGCTGTTGTTGAATCTCGATTGTATTGAGTATTGACGATTTACAACGAGATGGTGGCGGAATGGTTTCGGAGGTCACCAGGAGGTGACGAGAGGATTCAGATGGGGAGATGGAGGCTGGCTCCCAATTCGATCGGTTAGCTCCCAATTCGATCGGTTGGCTCGCAGATCGATCGGTTGGCTCGCGGAGATCGACATGGCGCTCAAGCAGCACACGACATGGGCGGTACGGCGAGGATGATGCCCGAGAAGACGATCCACACAAGGTGACCGACAATGTAGCGAGCCGGCTCCCAGCCATCGCCTGGTCGTGAGTCGTCGCGCGCCAGGGTCTTGAGGTAACCGTAGAAGCCCGAGTCCTCGCGCTCCCAGTACGTGACGTCAATGCGGCAGCACATGAGCGTGTACTCCTCGGCGAGCGTCGGCACCATACCGGACTTGTACACACGGTACCACCATACGGCCGTGCCGACCAACATCACGAGGCTCACCGGTACGGCCCACAGGTACGCCAGCAGGTACGAGTACCAAGCGCAGCCCCACGACGCCAGCGCGCCGCCGACGCCGTACGCGATGACATACAACACCAGGAGGCCGAACGGAGTGCAGGCTACATGCCACATGGGCGCCGTCTTCTGCACCCACTGGCCCTCCCCGAGCAGCGGCTGACTCGCGCCAGCGGCTGGCGGCGGCTCCTTGGGGGTCGAGCCATCGATCAGGCCCTTCATGGCGTTCGGCAGTATCGACTGCATATCGGAGATGGCCTTCGACGACGCGAGACACATCGGACACACGCCATCGGATCCGGTGAGTACCGTGCCGTGGATCGAACAGTTTCGGTGGGTCATGATGAAAGGGGTTGGCCCCAAGGCAGGAGAGCAAGGAGAGAGAGAGAGGTAAGGGGCGTTGGAGAGGGAGCGAGAGAGCTGCTGCTGCTGCGGTCTCTTCGGGAGTTTTGTAGCGGTGCCGGCGCTGTTCCGCTGGGCCGTCGCTCACACTGTTCCATTTCGGCAGCCTAGTAACAGCGCACGCGAAGCACTGCTGCTGCCTTCCTTCCTGCCTGTGTGTGTGGGTGTGCGTGGGCATCCTGCTCCATGGAACGGTGGCTCTCACAGTACCACGATCAAAGAACGCGCCTGGTAAGTGTGAGCGTCTCACGTGAGCGAGCGAATTTAGGCCTTACTCTATTTACAATGCTGGCATGAATAGTCCGAACGTGCATCTCTCTCGACATTGCGACCAGGGAGAAGCAAACAGCCGGATCGAAGAGGAGTGCGCTTCTGAGCAATCTACAGAGGAACCATCGGCGTGCCATGCCTGCGAGTGGCAATCCACAGGTTGCGATACTTGATCTTCTGCGCGAGGAGTATCGAAAACACCTGCACAGTGCCACTCACGAGCCAGTGTGAGTGTGAGTGTGAGTGTGAGTGTGAGTGGAGGCTGCTTGATGCGCGCAAACAAGCATACCGCTACAGGCGCGTAGAACACATCGATCAGAATCGACACGAGCGCCAAGCCGCTGAGCGCGTGGCCCGTATTCGAAGGCTCGTCCTTCGACGCCACCCACAGGAGGGTGGCACCAAAGAAGAGTACCATCACGAGCCTGGTGGCGATCAATCAGTCGTTGAATCATCGTAGCGAACGCGTGCAACGGCCGTGACATACATGAAGAGCAGTTGGAGAGCCTTGAGCACTTGGTAGAGCGTAAGCGTGTTGTGGTGCGACGCCCAGGCGCCGCGAGCGCCCACGACGAACGTCAGTGCCTTCCACACAAATACCACCATCGAGATCACCGTCACCGTGGCGCCAAGTCTGCTCGATAGCACCACGATCGAGACGCTGACGACATCGATCACGAAGAGGAACACGAGCAGCAACCAGAATACCAGCAAGGCGCTCGGTGAAGGTGCATTGGCGAGTGCACTATGTGAACGAGATAGATCGTGATCGAACTCGGCGACATCGTCATCGTTGTCGTTGAGGTCGTCAGTGTCGTGTAAGGAAAGCGAGTGATCAGAGGCTTGATGATTGTCATCTTGGTGGTCGAGTGAGGTTGCCATTGGCTTCGAGCTTGGTTGGTTGGTTGTGGTGCGAGCGGGAGAGGGATGCGAGAATGATGGTCGAGTGCTGCCGTAGTCGCTTGCTCGCATCGCTGCATCAACATCAACAACATCAACAACAACATCGACATCACGCCTTCGAGACCATCTATTCTCTGTGTGTCTATCTGTGCATACATCTACATTGCGTCAGTTACTTCCTTTCGATCATGTTGCGTTCTCTATCACGATTGGTCGCACATAGCAATTGGCCGCGCGCCACCACGACGTTACTGCCGCTGCCATCGAGGCTGCCGCCGCTGTTGTCGCCAGTGTCGCGCGTCCTCTCGACCGCCGCCACCACGACGCCACCGCCTCCGGTCGTCGATGATCCTTCGAAGCCACAGTGCGTCTTGAGTCCTCCTCATCACCAGCTCCCCACTCCCCTTCAAGCATAGGTCTCCTGACTCGCTCGCTTCGTTGTCGTCGTTGTAGCATCTCGATCAAGTTCCTTAACGCAGACGGCTCGCCATTGAAGACCGTCTCTGCCGTCGTCGGCGAGAATCTCCTGCGTATCGCACATGCGAATGCCATCGACCTCGAAGGGTACGCGTACTAGCAGCTTGCAACTCATGAGGCAGAAGCATGAATGCGTCAATACGTCCAAGCGAGAGAGAGTGACACTGCTGTACGATGCGCGCAGTGCGTGCGAGTGTAGTCTCGCGTGCAGCACTTGTCACGTGATCCTGCCCAAGGAGATCTACGACAAACTACCCGAGCCCAGCGAAGAGGAGGAGGACATGCTAGACCTCGCGTTCGGTCTCACAAACACGTACCTATCATGCTCGAGTCGCGAGAGCTGCTACTGTTCATGAGAGCGCTGCCATCCTGATGCCAATCGCTATCTATCTGTGCTCTCTCTCTCTCTCTCTCTCTCGCGGTGGTGCACGATGCAATGTGCTTCCTCTATCGTTCTGCGGCATCGATTGTGTAGATCACGACTGGGTTGTCAAGTACTTGCGGCGCCTGAGCTCGAAGGCATGGAGGTTAAGCTACCGGCAGCAACGCGCAACATGGCAGTCGATGGCTTCAAGCCCAAGCCTCATTGACACTGGCCTCGTGCACCTCGAATCTTGAGATCGAGCTCCACTGCTGCTGCTACGCGGTGCTTGCGTCAGAGTGCTAGCTGCCAACAAGTATCGTTACTGGAGCGAGATGGCCGTGACAGAGCATGTCGACATTGCCAGCGCACACAATACATGACTTGCGCTCGCTCTCCTGACTCGATATTGCCGCGTTATTGCTCGAGCTCGAACGAACGATTGAGAGTCAAAGCATTGGAGCCCACGGAAGGGCGTGTATGAGAGAGAGAGAGAGAGCGAGAGGCGCTGAACACTGACGTATCCATCACGAAGGCGACAATCGGGCTCAGACGAGCGAGTTGAGCGTCGCAGCGGCATCATCGATCTCGACCATGCACTGAACGATCGCATCGATCGCCGTGAACATCTTGTCGTGGCCCACGGTCGGGAACGCATACCGAGCGCCATCGCCAGCAATCATCGCTTGGAGATTGCCCTCGGCCGCCGCCGTCTCCTTCATCTCGTCCTTGTAAAACGAGTCGCCTCCCGGATAGTCGTAGTTGCGTCCCGACATCACTCGAACCGCGAGACGACTCCAAGTCGTCGACATGGCCGTCGGTGTCTTGGATCGAACCACTCGCTCGATCTCGTGCTTCTCCTCCTCCGAGAGCCACGAGTCGCCGAGCTCGACTCGAGATCGAGGAAGTGTGGTCCATTGTCCGTTCTCGAACAAGCCGTTCTGAGCCGGAGCGACACGAGCAAGGGCTCGAACCTCGTTGGCGGGCATGCGAGACACGGCGAGAGGTCCCCAGGCGTTCGAGGCGCTCTCGGCGAGATCGAGCATCAGCGGGAACTCGAGGCATGTGTTCTTGAAGAACGACGTTCGGTTCATCTGCAATCACCGACGAGCCAACAACATTCCAAGAGTGAGTGAGTCAGTCAGTCAGTGAGTGAGTGAGTGAGTGAGAGAGAGTGAGGTGAGTGGAGAGCATGTCTCGAACCTGAGCCTTGATGTGAGAGGCCGTGAAGCTCTGGCTCGCGAACGCATCGAGAGGAGCGATGCTCAGCATCATTCGAACGATGCCCGTCCACGAGATCATCGGAATCATGGCCCACATCTTGCGGCCCGACATGAAGTTCTCTCGCTCGCTCTCAAACGCTGCTGGGAATCCATCCATGTTCAAGAGACCCGCGATCTTGTCGGGCTGTTGGGCAATCATGCATTGAGCGACGATCGATCCCATCGACGGACCGAGGAGCAGCCACTTGTCTTGCTCGGGCATCGCGCACTTCATGCAGAAGAACGCATCTCTCACGCACTCATCGACGCTCGGAGAGGCGCCAGAGTCGTTGTCGTCGCTCCATCCGACTCCATATCGATCGAACGACACGACCTGGCTCGTCATCATCATCCAATATGCAAGGCGATACGCAATACGCGATACGCAATGCGCAATGCAAGAAGGATCGATCAATATCGATGACACACTCCACACACAGAGGAAGCGACGAGCAGCAGGAGGAGCAGGAGGAGGAGGAGGAGATTGAATCGACACGAACCTCGAATCCAGCAGCAACGAGACGCTCGTGCATCGACGAAGTGGCGAGAGCCGTGGCGGCGAGGCCGTTGGGGATGGCGATCGGGAAGTGGCGTCGTCGTGTCGATGCTGCGTTCAACAGCAACGGTGAGTCCTCCTGATAGCTCTGGTTGCGCAAGTCCCATCCGCTGTATCGAACAGCGAGGCGGTATCCTTGCGGAGTGCGGAACAGCTTGACGTCGCTCGGAGGCTCCAGCAGCGGCTCTGTCGTGAGTGAGTGAGTGAGTGAGTGGCATTCAAGGTTGGACGATCGATCGATGAGCAAACTCGCATCGCTCACGTCATGCCACGAACTGTCGAAGGACTCTCTCTCTCGCCATGATCTCTTCCACGATGACCTCATCATCGTCATCGCCAAGAAGGTCGATGTCGAGGCGGTGGAGTGGAAGGGCGATGTCGTGTGGACGTACCATCAAGGCACGAGCAGAGGAGGTTGAGGAGAGGACCGACGCAAGTGATGGTCATCAGGCCCCACACGGCGAGTGCGATCAAGGCGACCACCAAGATGAAGGGGGATGCCAAGATCAAGAGGCAGGTCTTCAGTGCTCCCATGTCGATGTGATGGGGGTGATGGGTGTGATTGTGTTTGGTTGGTTGGTTTGGTGATTGAGAATGAGGTTGTGTTGGTTGGTTGGTTGTGGTTTGAGGCAGGCCAAGGTATTTGTATCCCGCCGGAAATGGCGATGGAAGATTCGTGATTAAGCGTGGGTGTCGCTTCTGTTCCGTGCTTCCTTCATAAGCACTCTTTCCGCCAACGGGCACATTCGATCTATCATCATCTCTTTCTCGCATCTCGGCAGCAGCGTGCCATGGGGCTCGTAAAGAACGCTGTGCTGGTGATGGCACTGCCTGCCATCTTGCTGGTGGCGGCTGTTGTCTTGGCGCTTTGGGTGCTGTTCACCGTCACTGGCGTCGGCCCGATACTCAACTGGCTCGCCCGCCGCAGGGATAGTACGCGCGCGTCTTGCCTCTCGCCGGCCTCGGTAGATGGCTCATGCTTGATTGTGTGACAGAGCCGCTGCTGGAGCCTCCGAGCGACGTCAAGCTGTTCCGCACTCCGCAAGGATACCGCCTCGCTGTTCGATACAGCGGATGGGACTCGCGCACCATCGAAGGCTCGCCCGCACGACGACGCCACTTCCCGATCGCCATCCCCAACGGCCTCGCCGCCACGGCTCTCGCCACTTCGTCGATGCACGAGCGTCTCGTTGCTGCTGGATTCGAGGTTCGTGTCGATTCAATCTCCTCCTGTGTGGAGTGTGTCATCGATATTGATCGATTCTTCCTTGCGCCTTGCGTATCGCGTATCACCTTGCGTATTGGATGATGATGACGAGCCAGGTCGTGTCGTTCGATCGATATGGAGTCGGATGGAGCGACGACAACGACTCTGGCGCCTCTCCGAGCGTCGATGAGTGCGTGAGAGATGCGTTCTTCTGCATGAAGTGCGCGATGCCCGAGCAAGACAAGTGGCTGCTCCTCGGTCCGTCGATGGGATCGATCGTCGCTCAATGCATGATTGCCCAACAACCCGACAAGATCGCGGGTCTCTTGAACATGGATGGCTTTGCTGCGGCGTTTGAGAGCAAGCGTGGCAAGTTCCTCTCTGCGCGACGATTTTGGCGCCTGATGGGTATGGTCGAGTGGACCGGCATCTTGCGCTTAGGCATGAAGTTCATGTCGTCCGAGCAGTTCGCGAGCCAGAGCTTCACGGCCGCGCATGTCAAGGCTCAGGTTCGTGAATCTCATCCGCTGTGTGTTGCTTCACAATGGCTCTGGCTGGCTGGCTAACGGCTGATGTTGCGCAGATGAGCAACGCTCGTTTGTTCAACAACACTTATCTCGAGTTCCCGTTGATGCTCGATCTCGCCGAGAGCGCCTCGAACGCCTGGGGACCTCTCGCCGTGTCTCGCATGCCTGCCAACGAGGTTCGAGCCCTTGCTCGTGTCGCTCCGGCTCAGAACGGCTTGTTCGAGAACGGACAATGGACCACGCTTCCTCGATCTCGAGTCGAGCTCGGCGACTCGTGGCTCTCGGAGGAGGAGAAGCACGAGATCGAGCGAGTGGTCCGATCCAAGACACCGACGGCCATGTCGACGACTTGGAGTCGTCTCGCGGTTCGAGTGATGTCGGGACGCAACTACGATTACACAGGAGGCGACTCGTTCTACGACCTCGAGATGAAGGAGACGGCGGCGGCCGAGGGCAATCTCCAAGCGATGATTGCTGGCGATGGCGCTCGGTATGCGTTCCCGTCCTTGGGCCACGACAAGATGTTCCTCGCAATCGATGCGATCGTTCAGTGCATGGTCGAGATCGATGATGCCGCTACGCGCCTGGTCTCCACCACCGATCACCAATAATGGCGCGCTACTTGAGTTCGGGTTAGCTCTCAATCTATCCAATCGCGTGAATCGATCATATAAGAAGTGTAGCAAGCAACCCACGCGGAGCTCGTCGGTGGGTTTCGCAGGCGGACTAGCGGCCCAATGCGAGAGCGAAGGAGCCTTCTTTCTCTTTCGCTTTCTCCCTGCTCGCTGCTGCTGCTCGTCTCGATCTGCTTCGTTGCGCGTTATAAATACCTTGGCCTGCCTCAAATCACAATCGCAACAACCATCACCCCCATCACATCGACATGGGAGCACTGAAGACCTGCCTCTTGATCTTGGCATCCCCCTTCATCTTGGTGGTCGCCTTGATCGCACTCGCCGTGTGGGGCCTGATGACCATCACTTGCGTCGGTCCTCTCCTCAACCTCCTCTGCTCGTGCCTTGATGGTACGTCCACACGACATCGCCCTTCCACTCCACCGCCTCGACATCGACCTTCTTGGCGATGACGATGATGAGGTCATCGTGGAAGAGATCATGGCGAGAGAGAGAGTCCTTCGACAGTTCGTGGCATGACGTGAGCGATGCGAGTTTGCTCATCGATCGATCGTCCAACCTTGAATGCCACTCACTCACTCACTCACTCACGACAGAGCCGCTGCTGGAGCCTCCGAGCGACGTCAAGCTGTTCCGCACTCCGCAAGGATACCGCCTCGCTGTTCGATACAGCGGATGGGACTTGCGCAACCAGAGCTATCAGGAGGACTCACCGTTGCTGTTGAACGCAGCATCGACACGACGACGCCACTTCCCGATCGCCATCCCCAACGGCCTCGCCGCCACGGCTCTCGCCACTTCGTCGATGCACGAGCGTCTCGTTGCTGCTGGATTCGAGGTTCGTGTTGATTCAATCTCCTCCTCCTGCTGCTCGTCGCTTCCTCTGTGTCATCGATATTGATCGATTCTTCCTTGCATTGCGCATTGCGTATCGCGTATCGCCTTGCGTATTGGATCATGATGATGACGAGCCAGGTCGTGTCGTTCGATCGATACGGAGTCGGATGGAGCGACGAGAACGACTCTGGCGCCTCTCCGAGCGTCGATGAGTGCGTGAGAGATGCGTTCTTCTGCATGAAGTGCGCGATGCCCGAGCAAGACAAGTGGCTGCTCCTCGGTCCGTCGATGGGATCGATCGTCGCTCAATGCATGATTGCCCAACAGCCCGACAAGATCGCGGGTCTCTTGAACATGGATGGATTCCCAGCAGCGTTTGAGAGCGAGCGAGAGAACTTCATGTCGGGCCGCAAGATGTGGGCCATGATTCCGATGATCTCGTGGACGGGCATCGTTCGAATGATGCTGAGCATCGCTCCTCTCGATGCGTTCGCGAGCCAGAGCTTCACGGCCTCTCACATCAAGGCTCAGGTTCGAGACATGCTCTCCACTCACCTCACTCTCTCTCACTCACTCACTCACTCACTGACTGACTGACTCACTCACTCTTGGAATGTTGTTGGCTCGTCGGTGATTGCAGATGAACCGAACGTCGTTCTTCAAGAACACATGCCTCGAGTTCCCGCTGATGCTCGATCTCGCCGAGAGCGCCTCGAACGCCTGGGGACCTCTCGCCGTGTCTCGCATGCCCGCCAACGAGGTTCGAGCCCTTGCTCGTGTCGCTCCAGCTCACAACGGCTTGTTCGAGAACGGACAATGGACCACACTTCCTCGATCTCGAGTCGAGCTCGGCGACTCGTGGCTCTCGGAGGAGGAGAAGCACGAGATCGAGCGAGTGGTCCGATCCAAGACACCGACGGCCATGTCGACGACTTGGAGTCGTCTCGCGGTTCGAGTGATGTCGGGACGCAACTACGACTATCCGGGAGGCGACTCGTTTTACAAGGACGAGATGAAGGAGACGGCGGCGGCCGAGGGCAATCTCCAAGCGATGATTGCTGGCGATGGCGCTCGGTATGCGTTCCCGACCGTGGGCCACGACAAGATGTTCACGGCGATCGATGCGATCGTTCAGTGCATGGTCGAGATCGATGATGCCGCTGCGACGTTGCAAACGCCAGTGTAAGGCAGGTAGTGACGAATGCGTGTGCGTGTGTGATAAAGAGCGCCGAGTGTGTTTAGTCTTGTACTCGGATGGGGGAGTGTCGCCGATATTTCGCGGATATTTAGCGAGGGGCGGGTAATGTGGGCCACGCCACGTCTCTCTCGTTCGATGTCGCTCGTGCTCCATTCGCTCGCTGCCCCGCTCTCGATCACACTCCAACGTTCTCGCGCGCTCCTCCGTCCCGAGCTACGCTCATTCATTTACTCCTCAATCTGCGGCAAGCGCTGCTGTTTGTTGTTTCCCATTCGTCGTGAATCATGGCCGATGACGCCGAGTACCTGCTGCAAGTGCAGGTGAGTGAGATGCAGCAGATCGGTGAGAGGTTGCGCAGCAAGCTGCGTACCTTGTGGACCAATGGCACGCCGTCGTTCGCCGAGACGTTCGCTGAGGTGTGGCCCCAACTACCTGCTGGTTTGCGTGCGGAGATGGTCAAGAGTGGCACCACTTGGTACGTAGCTACAGGATCGCGAGGCACTGGAACAGAACCAAAGCGTCAGTGCTGACTCGCTGACACGCTGACGCCAATAGCGTCGAGGACACACTGCCACCACCTCGCGGCAAGCACGAGACGCTACTACACATTACTTGCCCCGAGATCTACCAAGCTCGCTTCCACG
>Ga0209935_1000923_pt1 | contig 56576 bp, 37 predicted proteins | sample ThiBio_1000_plan_2_FD_183958 | JGI IMG/M metagenome (GOLD analysis project Ga0209935, IMG submission 183958) | Wastewater bioreactor microbial communities from Cape Town, South Africa - Thiocy_cont_1000_plan (SPAdes) | ecosystem: Engineered > Bioreactor > Thiocyanate-remediating >... | reverse complement strand
TGTGTAAGAGATGGAAAAATGTATGAATATAATCATGCATATAAACAGGTAGCTTAGGCAGGTTATGGATAAAAGTAAACCAGTAATTTTTTTTAAAAGCTTGCTTTTGTCATAGAAATCTTCCTGCCCAGCGAACTCAATTCTTGGTTATGCAAGAACTCTAGTGAAGTGCCTAAATAAAAGGAATTACGCTTAACTCGCTCGGTTTAGCCGAGTGAGGATTATTTTTTATTTATACCCTACCGCCTCTAAGAATCCTGGTGGTAATTGCACAGTTAGTTGCTTATTCTTGTGATCTATGTGTTGAATGAAGGTAGGCACATGAGGTATTAATAACTCTTTGTTGAAGTAGTCAATTACCAAACATGCATGCATGGGAAACTGTTCGATTCGCTGGACAATACCTAGTTTGCCTTGGTGTAGATCTGTTACATAATATCCTACTGGAGCTTCATCCTGGTGTGTTTTGTGTACGACTATAATCGTATCTAAAACTTCTTGTGGTAGCCAGATAGTTTTATTAATTAATTCAAGAGCTGCAGATTTATCTGCTATACCTTGAAATTTTAGTAATGCTCGATGGTCTTGTAAAGTGGCTTCTTCTATTCCATAAGGCACTAGTGTAGTCCCTATTTTAATAAAGATATATTTGATGGTGTCAAGCGTTGCTAAATCAGGCTCTAGGTGTGCTATTACCTGTCCTTTCAGGCCACGGGCTTGTATAATTTTACCTATCTCAGTATGGTTTATATCTGGATGAGACATCTATTATTTACTCATGTTACGCAACAAAGGACTGAAACCTTAATTTTCTCTGTTGAAAAGAAATTGAATAAAACTTTTTTAATTTAACTTGAGTTGTTTAAAGCAAGTTTCGCCTGCGGCGCACCTTACTTTTTTTCTGCCACAAAAAAAGTAAGCAAAAAAGTCACCGCTGTGCAGAAAAAAGCTAAAATTTACAACTGGACCCCATTAGTCTAAACCCTTTCTCCTTCGCTGCTTTTCCAGTGCATGAAAGAGATTTAGCGGCCAGACATTCGGAAACAGCCCATCCCTACATACCCACTGTCCTCACGTCTGACCGGCTTGCCCTGCAAATTTTTTAACGCCTTTTTCTGCAAGGCGGTTTTTTTAACTTTTTCCTAAGTCCTTGGGAGTAGTATAGTGCATGGATCCTTTCCAATTACAAAGTTACAAAGCCAAGTTAATAATTTAATCTCTTAGTTGCCTAGGGTGAGTTATTTATTCTGCTGATATAAGCTTAGTTACAATTTCCTCATCACTCATCGGATACTTAGTTCCTGCTATTTCTTGATAATTTTCATGTCCTTTCCCAGCTATCAGGATGATATCTCCTGGCTGACTCATTTGATAAGCAACTCGAATAGCCTCTGGCCTGTCGATAATAGATAGCGTTTTTAGTTGTTGGGCTTGTGTCAGGCCTTGCTTCATTGCTTCTATGATCATCTTGGGGTCTTCATAGCGAGGATTATCAGAAGTTAAGATCAGTTGATCACTTAATTTGTAACCTATTTTTGCCATCATGGGCCTTTTTTGTACATCTCTATTACCTCCGCAACCTACGATGGTAATAATCTTACCCTTTTGGCTGGCCATTTTTCGAATTTGGTGAATGGCTAATAGTACTTTTTCAAGTGCTTCGGGTTTATGGGCGTAATCGATAATGATATCCAGCTTTTTAGGAGTACGCAGGTGTTGAAATCTACCTAAAATGGGTTTGATCGCAGATAGGGCTACCAGGATATCCTGACTAGGCTGTTGTAGTAGGCTGGCAACGGCATAAGCAGTTAGCAAGTTATAGGTATTGAAAGAACCTAGCAGTTGAAACCAAACATTTTGTCCACCTATACGTAGTTCTAATCCTTGCCAAGTATTAGCAAGGAGCTGTGCTGTAAAATCAGCTGGGTTTCGCATGGCCAGACTATAGGTCGTAGCAAGGGTATTTTGTATCATGATCTTGCCTCGTTTGTCATCGGTGTTGTAAAGTGCAAATGCAGTCGCAGGCAACTCATCGAAAAGTCTTTTTTTTGCTTTAATATATTCATCAAAGGTCAGGTGGTAATCTAAATGGTCGTGGCTTATGTTTAAAAATATGGCGCCTGTTAGATCCAAGCCAGCTAACCTGTTTTGTATAATTGCATGGGAACTAGCTTCCATGAAGCAGTATGTGCAGCCTGCCGCTACCATTTGAGCTAAGGATTTATTAATATCAATAGAATTAGGTGTAGTTAGCGTACTGGGGAAAATTTGATCATTAATTTTATTATGTATGGTAGAAAGTATGCCAGTACCATACCCAAGTTGTCTGAAAAGTCCATGTAATAAATGGACTGTACTCGTTTTTCCGCTCGTTCCTGTAACAGCTACTAGCTTGAGCTTCTTGGAAGGATTTTGATAAAAGTTGCTAGCTATAATGCCTAATGCCTGACTGGCATTTTTTACATATACGTAGGTGATACCTGGTAGGATAGTCTCGGGCTCTCTTTCACATACAATGGTTTTACTGCCTGCAGCAATAGCGGCTGGTATATACTGATGTCCATCTTGCGTACTACCTGGTATGGCCACAAATAAACTGCCTGCAGATACTTCTCTTGAATCCAGACAAATATCTTGGATGAACAAGTTGGTTTCTCCTGTGATTTGTTGTACAGGAACCGTATCTAATAATTCTTCTAATTTAGGCATTTAGGTCAGTTCTAAGGTAATAGTTTTGGGTAGTGTCACCTGGGTACCAGGTAGTATAGATTGTGCTTTGACAACGCCATTGACTGGACCTTGTAACTGTACTTGTAATCCTCGATTTTCCAATAAGAAAAGTGCATCTCTTAATACCATTCCGACTACTTTGGGTACCTGAGTAGGAGTAAAATCTCCCGATGATTTCCATTCAAACGATTCGTCTTGTTGGGTAATTTGTAACCATTCATCAGCATCTGCTAGGGAGGGGATATCTAATCCTAATTCCTGCATAACAATTTGCCAATCATCTTTATATGCTACCCTAAATCTAGGAGGAGTAGTGCTGAGCATCGCTGAGTCGGTAGGTACCAGATAGGAGGCAGAGACTAAGTCTTTAGCAGATAATTTATCTGCAATTTCTTTGACAACCGGTGCAGCTACTTGTCCACCAAAGTGATATTTTGCTCCTTGAGGGTCGTCAATCACTACGATGCAGCTATAACGTGGGTTATCCGCTGGGAAATAGCCAGCAAAAGATGCAAATGTATCATCCGAGTATTTACCATTTTTTATTTTGTTCGAGGTTCCTGATTTGCCGGCTACTTGATAAAACCCATGTCTAAATTTACGGGCAGTTCCACGTTCTACCACCCCTTCTAGCATGGCTCGAAGTTTTTTAAGTGTTTCGTCCGAACATATTTTTTTGTTAAGGACTGAAGTTGTAAAAGTTTGGATAGTCCTGTTGGCATACTTAATTTTTTTGACCAGAACAGGTCGTAGCATTTTACCTTGGTTAGCTATGGCATTGTAAACAGTAAGTATTTGCAAAGGAGTTAATTTTATTTCATATCCCATAGACATCCAGGGTAGTGTCACTTTGGTCCAACCACTACTTTTGGGGGTCTTTATTAAGGGCTTGCCTTCGCCATATAGTTGTATTCCTAGCGGTTTATCAAGGCCTAATTTTTGAATATGATCAATAAATTTTTGAGGATTTTCGTTAAACACACTATCGATTAGCTTAGCAAGTCCTATGTTGGTAGATGTTTCCATCACTTGTTGGAGTGTAAGTACACCATGTCCGCCTCTCTTAACATCATGCATAGTAAGGTTATAGAATTTATACTCCCCATTCCCTGTATCTACTGTATCAGTCAGTGTAAGGTCAGTTTCTTCTAAAAGGGCTAGCATGGGAATAACTTTGAAAACAGATCCTGGCTCAGTAGCTCCCTGACTTCCTGTCGCATAGTTGTAGATCTCTTGATACTCATTGGGTGCTACTTTTCCTAAATTGACCATAGCCTTTATTTCTCCAGTAGCTACTTCCATAACGATTACCGCACCATAATTAGCATTACTTTCTTGTAAAACTTTTAATAAGCTAGCATGTGCGACATCTTGTAAATTAATATCGATCGTAGTGATCAGGTCGTATCCGTTGATTGGCTTTTGGGTAGAATTACTTTGAATCATTTTCCAATTTCCACCTGTCACCTTTTGATACAATGCGCCTCCATCTACCCCTCGCAAAGTTCTATCAAAGCTGTATTCCAGTCCTACGCCACTTCCATTTTCATTGATAAAACCGAGGGTTCGCGCAGCTAGCTCTCGAAAGGGTTTGAACCTTTTTTCTGTTTGCTCAAAGATAATTCCACCCCTAAATCGTCCTTCTCTAAAGATAGGCCATTCACTTATTTGTTTTTTTTCTTGGTGATTGATTCGCTTATTATTTAAGGAGAGGTATCTTTTTTTAGATTTTCGAGCTTCGTCTAAGATAGATTTATAGGTTGCTGCTGTTTTATCCTTATAAAAATCAGCTAAAAGTGTACTCAGTGAATCCAAGCTTTCTTGAAAAAGTATTTCATCAGCAATACAAGGATCTAACGCGACTTTATAAAAAGGTAATGAAGTGGTCAGAAGACTCCCGTCTTGAGCGTAAATATTTCCCCTACTAGGTTTAATAGGCCTAAATTCTACGGTTGCTATCTGAGCTAGCTTCTCCCATTTCTTTCCTTGGAAAGATTGTATATATACCAGCTTGCCAACTATAGTTAGGCCAAATACAAATAAGCCTAAAAAAGCTAATCTGGTTCGAAGGAGAATAACTTGCTTAGCATCCATTTTATTTGCTAACCTTTACTTTAATGGGTGGTTGATTTGATTCATAGATGCCTAAGGGCGCAACCCGTTGTGCCACCACAGACTGCTTGCTATCTAGCATATAACTCGATTTAAGTGATGTGAACTCTACACGTAATGCCCCTACTTCCTGTTCTAAGGTGTCCACTTTACGTGCGGTACGCTCGTAATAGTGCGTGTTCCCAACATAGATGATGCCTAATAATAGGCTATATGCTATCAGTGGTACATATCTACTAGGCAGGCCATCCATAAATAGCTTACCAAAAGGTAAACTTTTTTCTAGATAGGTAAAAAGCCCGTACTTTTTCTGTTTTTTGGCGACTTTATATACATTCTTTGCCATCTGATTTGATCTAGCCTAGATATTTTCAAAAATATAAAATTTACTGGGGTGTTCAATAAAATTTGATTACATAAAATAATCTAAGTTACTAATCGGCAAAGTCGAGTGATTGTTTAGGTATCTCTTATTTTTAAATTCAGGACCATCATATGGTGTCCTAATCCCCAAAGAGATCGTTGGTAGTTATTTTAAAGTGATAAAGATTTAAAAATTAGATGAGTGGATGTGCCTTGATATATACTGCTCAACTAACTACCTTTGTAAATAAAAATATTGAATGTTTTTTATAAGGTGCTATGCATAATCTCTCCGTTCTAAAAAAGTTATTATTGACATTTGCAGTATTGTTAATTGCCTTGGGCAGCATTGGGTATTTTTATTATAACCGCTGGAAGAAAGATGTGCAACAAGTAGCAGCTATTCCTTATATTTTGGAAAGTAGTGCATTAGTATGCGATTTAGAGTCGGTGGGTAAGCAATGGGCGAATTTTCGCGAAGGTGCTATAGGTCAGGATTTGAGTATGCTGCCTTTTTTTACCAATGTACAGCCGAGTCTAACATTTTTAGTGCAAGCTGGAGTTGATAAAAATTTATTGGATGAACTTTCTTTAATTATTTCTATACATGGGCTTAGTGAAGAAGAAATCGGATATGTCTTTTATCTGGATATACGTAAGCCAACCACCAATTCTCTACTAGCGTTTCTAGAAAATCAAAGGAAAAATAATAAATATAAATTTGAAACGAGAAATTATGCTGGATATAGCATTACAAGCGTGAGGCAGCCCAGCGCCAAGGGAACTAAAACACTTTATATGCTTAAACAAGGTAATTATATAATGCTTAGTTTCTCTGAACTGCTGATAGAAGATATCATTCGTGGCTTATCTTATAAGGAACGTTCGGCTTTTCTTTCAATGAAAAAGACCTCCTATAAACAGGGTAGTTTATACATCAATTTCCCCAAAATCCCATCTTTGTTACGTGTTTTTTTGAAACAAGAATATGGTTGTAAGTTAGGGACGCAGTTGGTAGGTGCTTTACCTGCTGCTCAGCTAGAATTAAAGCTATCTAATCACTATCTTCTTCTAAATGGTGTAACTAAGAATTCGCTTACATCATCCAATAAATCTTATTGGATAGATGGATTAGCTAAAGATAATCCGAACTCTTTTCGATTGGCATCTTATATACCATCAAGTTGTGCAGTTGTCCAATATTATACTTTTAAAGATGCTGAAATGTTTGCCAATGCGATGTGTTCCTACAGAAATAAACAAAGGAATGATCAAGCAACGACGTTTAAGGAAAATCGTAGTATTAAAAATTCGTTGAATTCGCTCTTAAAAAGTGATTTTGGCCGCTGTACGCTAGGACCAGATTTAACAGATCAGCTTTTGTTTATTCATATCAATAATGTTGAAAGAGCTACAGATATTCTAGAAGAAGTAAAATTAATTGCAGTACCTGGAGAACAACAGATCAGTAAATGGTCTACTATTTATCCGGTTAATAATCAAGTTTTTAAAAATTGGTTACCTAGTATCATCTTCCCTGATTTTGAGCCTCAGTTACTTACTATTCTAGATAACTATATCATCTTAGCTAATAGTTTTTCTGCATTAAAACAGTTACAAAAAGCCCATGAACAAGGCAACACCTGGGGTACTGAAAATAGTCGTCAGCAAAGATTTTTAAGTAGTACGTTGGAATCTGCCAATTTCAGCATGTTTATTAACCTAGAATATGCTTGGCCATTAGTTACACAAAGGCTGAAGCCAGCTTGGAAAGCTGTATTTGATAAACATCTTGGCAATTTTCGAAAATTTGGGTATGCTAGTTTGCAGTTTGTAAATACTCCGCAGGTTGATCAACAGGTGCACTCCATGAATATATTGTTGGCACATGTGGCAAATAAAGAGGAAGTTTCACCTAGTCTACAAGCTGATAAAACACCTACGCTACCGTTTTTTCAAACAGAAGCTCCGATTAGTAGTCGGCTCTTTTTTGTTGAAACACATAAAAAAGATGACCCTCATGTGTTGGTACAAGATGCGCTTGATCAATTATATTTTCTAGATAATGTGGGTAAGTTAGTTTGGAAAAAGAAGCTAGAAGGACCTATTTTAACAGATATTTTATTGATCGACTTGTATAAGAATAATAAGTGGCAGTATGCGTGTGCTACCTCAGATTCTTTACATATTATTGACTATACGGGGCAAGAGGTTAGCCATTATCCGAAAAAATCGCCTCAATCTGGGAAAGACGTAAAAATTAACATCATTGATTATAGTGGTGATAAGAACTATAGATTTTTAATGACCGATTCGAGGGGAAATATTTATTTACGAGACGCACAGTATAGACCGCTGCCAGGCTGGAACCCTAAGTCATTGCATGCTCCGTTTGCGATTACGCCCTTTCATATAAGAGTTTACAAAGATTATTTTATATCATTACAAACCAATGGGATGCTTTCTGCGCTTAATAGAAGGGGGCAATTATATCCTGGATTTCCTATTAAAATACAGGAAAATGTTTACAATCCGCTGATCATACAGCGAGGTAATCATCCATCTACAACTCGCCTGATTATATTGACTGAAGAAGGCAAGCTCTATACCTACAATTTGTTGGGTGCTTTACAAAACAAGATACAGATTCCCAAGACAGATTATACGGCCAGATTTATCCTCTGTCCTGAAGTAGGTAGTGGAAATAGCTATGCAATCGTTCGGCAAGATTTGGATCAAGTAGCTGTACTTGATGAGCAAGGGAATCTATTATTTGAAAAAAAGCAAGAAGGAGAGCAAACCTTAAATTATCAGTATTATGTTTTCGGAAGCTATCAGTTTTATGCGATAACGGATCCAGTAAAAAAGAAAACATATCTATATGATGTAGCAGGGAAGGCCATCCATCACCTGCCTTTGGATAATAGTGGACAAGAGATAAAACTATTTTTTACAGAGACTACACGTCAGCTTTTGGTGTATACTAGTTTGAATAAGTCTATATTAAAATATGAGCTAACTGTAGAAGAAAGGTTAGAAACAACAAAAATAGAAGATCCAGACTTATCTGCTGCTTAAGATATATTCTTAATCAAGTATATAGGCTATTGAGGTTTAGCGCGAGCTTATAGAATACATGTTAAAATCTATGTTACATAAATTTCTAGTACAAGTACCTGCTTGGTGCTTAGTTATCTTACTTGCTATCTTCCAACAATGGAGTTGTTTGCCTAATTCTTCAAAGGAGATTGATAAAGCTAGGACTAGGGATAATAAGGGGGGAGAATTGCTGAAAAATCATGATAAAAAACTTGATAATTTGAAAAAAAAATTAGTAGAAACTAAAAATGAACTAGATGGCTTAACGGGGATACCTCCACTTATTAATTCTTCTAATCAAGTTGAATTAACTAGAATTTGTAGAAAGTTTATCCAAGAAGAGTATATTCCTTATTTAAAAGCTTTGGAAGATTATAGAGCTCAGCTTGAGAAATATGCAACAGATCCTTCTAAAAAAAGAGAACGTACTAGCGATTTACAAAATGTACGTGGTCATTTGTTATATGTAAAAAATCTGTTGGGTAAAAATAAAGCAAATAAGTTATATAATTTCTTTATAAAAAGATACGATCAATTTCACCCAGATAAAACATAGTTATCTTTGTATCTTTTTAAATTTATCTGTAGTGTAGGGGGTTTCCTCCCTACACTACAAAAAACTGATCGAGTTCTTGCATAACTTCTATTGTGCTGTCGGGAGTTTCCTCCCGACAGTATCAGCAGAGGATTGCTTAAAGAAGGAGATTCTGGATGCGAAAATAAAGCACCCTTATGGCTTTATAAGTGGAGTGCCAGGAGGAAACTCCTGGCACCACATGAGAAAAAATCTTGGATTGCTTCGCTTATGCTCGCAATGACGCTGCGAAGTCTTTACTTTCCGGTCATCGCGAGCCCACGAAGTGGACGTGGTGATCCAAAAAAGCTGAAGTGAATGCAAGATGAGGTTATATATATTATAAATACAGGTTATGCAAGAGGACTAATTAAGAATCAAACAGTATAATTTAAAAGGTTGATAATTTTAAAGTGCTATTGGAAGATTTCCCTGACGGCACAGCACAAAAACTTTAATCCATGAATATAGATATACTCCTTCGAGAAGGCATACAGCAAGCTTTTCAATCCTTGTTTAATATAGCCTTAGCATTAGAAGATATAGAATTACAATCTACCCGGAAGGAATTTGAAGGTACTCATACCTTTGTGTGTTTCCCTTTTGCTGCTGCCTGTAAGCTAAGCCCAGAAGGTGTTGCGAATGAAATAGGTAACTGGTTGCAACATCATACCGATTGGTTAGCTAGGTTTAACGTGGTTAAAGGTTTTTTGAATTTAATGTTAAAAGATACCATTTGGTTGGAGCAGTTTAACCAGATGTACCAAACTGAAAAATTTTGTTATTTTCCATCCAATGGTCAAAAAATAGTTGTCGAATTTTCATCTCCCAACACCAATAAACCCTTGCATCTGGGGCATTTAAGAAACAATTTTTTAGGATATGCTGTGAGCCAAATATTACAAGCAGTTGGCTATGAGGTATATCAGGTAAACTTGATTAACGACCGGGGCATTCATATTTGTAAGTCGATGGTGGCTTATCAGCATTGGGGTAGGGGAGAAACTCCTGAGTCCACTGGATTGAAAGGAGACCAATTAGTGGGAAAATATTATGTGAAGTTTGATCAAGTCTATAAGGAGCAAGTAGCAGCGCTAACACAAACTTTAGGTGATGCAGAACAAGCTGCTAAGCAAGCACCCTTGTTACAAGAAGTCCAGGCTATGCTAAAAAACTGGGAGGCAGGAGATATGGAAGTGTTAGCCCTGTGGGAAAAGATGAATAGTTGGGTGTATGAAGGCTTTCAGAGCACCTATCAAAAATTGAATATTACTTTTGACAAAGTATATTATGAATCGCAGACGTATCTGTTAGGTAAAGAAGTGATAGCTGAAGGACTTGCTAAAGGTGTTTTTTACAAAAAATCGGATGGATCCGTTTGGATTGATTTAACACAAGAGGGCTTAGATGAGAAGTTACTATTGAGGTCTGATGGAACGGCAGTATATATAACGCAAGATATGGGAACAGCTGATCTGCGATATCAAGATTTTAAGCCTCATAAGCTGGTGTATGTGGTGGGTAACGAGCAGGATTATCATTTCGAAGTGCTAACTAAAATTATGCAACGATTAGGTCGTCCTTATGCGACAGATATGTACCACCTCTCGTATGGGATGGTAGATTTACCTACAGGCAAAATGAAGTCTAGGGAAGGTACGGTAGTAGATGCGGATATGCTGATTGAAGAAATGGTTGAAACTGCTGAAAAACATACCAAGGAATTAGGAAAGATTGATGAATTTTCAGAAATAGAAGCAAAGGAGTTGTATCAGGTATTAGGTATGGGAGCGCTGAGATATTTTTTATTGCGTGTAGATGCAAAAAAGAGATTATTGTTCGATCCACGAGCTTCTATTGATTTTCAAGGTGATACAGGCCCTTTTATCCAATATACGCATGCTCGTATTGCTGCTGTCTTAAGAAAGGCAGAACAAGCTAATATAAATTTTAAGTCTACAGAAATAGCTAAGAATATTGACTTACATCCTTTAGAAAGAGAGCTCATTGTACAACTTGCTACATTTCCCGAAAAGTTAAAGGAGTCGGCTATGAGTTATGCGCCTGCTATCGTGGCTCAACATGCATTAGAAATCTCCAAAGCTTACAATAGGATGTATGCAGAACTATCTATGCTGCATGAACCAGATATTAAATTGAAATTGTTTAGGTTGCAACTCTCTACGCTTGTTGCAAGCGTCATTCGAACCATGATGCACTTGTTAGGTATTGTCGTTCCTGATCGGATGTAGGCTTAGCTATTAAAAAACATATTTCCCAGCAATCTCGATTTTAACGAGTGCCCAATATTCCCCACTCGGCGCAGCCGAGCGAGTGGAAAAGCGTGATTGTCATTGCGACTGTTTCACTTGCGTTCGCAGGGACGTCAGCGTGGCAATCCACACAGATACGTAAACGGCATACAAAAACTCAAGCAAAAAATTAAGTTTCTATCCGCCCTCAGAGTCACTTGAAAAGGACTCTGAGGCTAAGAAAAAACCGAGCGGCCAATTATGGAAACCTTAAATCATGTCTACTCCGTTATGATATCTACCAATTCTACCTCAAAAATAAGACTTGAATTAGGTGCAATATGGGTTCCAATTTGACGTGATCCGTAAGCTAATACAGAAGGTATAAATAAATGAGCTTTTGTATGTTTCTTTAAAAGTTTGATCCCTTCTTCAAAGCCTGGTATCATGCTACCTTGTCCTATCTTAAATTCAAGAGGCTCATATGATCTTCTTGAATTGTATATATTATTCTTTTGGGCTATTTCTGCAATATTGGTATCAAATACCTGCCCTGCTAGGATTTTACCTACATAATTTACTTTCACCGTATTACCTGATTTAGGAGTAGCGCCTTTACCAGGTTTATCAATAACATATCTAAGTCCTGAACTAGTTGATAAGGCATTGATATGGTTTTGAGTTAGATATTTATTAATAACTTCTATATCCTTAGGTAGTTGTTTTGTAGCTTCTTCTTTTTGTTTTTCAATCATGGCTTTCTGTTGTTGGATTAAATTCTTTTCAAATTCATCTTTACTTTGAATATCTTTTAAATGCATATGTGCATATAACAAGGTGTTTTCTTTCAGGTTATGAGTTGAAGCTAACTTAGAAAAATCCTTACCTAGTAAGGTCTTTGCAGGAAGTTTAAAGATAAACTTATCTCCCTTTTCTAACATGGTAATAGCCTCATAGAGTCCTCCGTCTGCATGAAGAATGGTGTCATCATAAGGTACTACGATCGGAGAATTGTTATCATCGGAGTTAAATAGTACTTTTTTATCTTGAGTTTCATATAACACATCTATCAGTAATAGTTGCCTATTTTTAGGTTTAAGGCCTTCTCCCTTCTTAACTACTTTATATTCTAGTCCAGTATTTGTTTTTTTAAAAAAACATTTATCACAGCCTACTAATAGGTTGATAAATACAATAGCGATAATTGTGTGTTGTATATATTTTTTAGAATGCTTTCTTAGACTGCTCATTATGTTAATATACTTTGTTTAGCTTTTACTAGTTCTTCAAATTTAGCTATAGTTTCTTCTAAAGACAAGTTAGATTTTCCTCCCGCAGCATTTTTATGTCCACCCCCTTCAAAATATTCTTTAGCGAGCGTATTGACATGAAAATCACCTACCGAGCGAAGTGATATATGTATACCATCCTGCTTTTCTTTGAAAAGCGCTGCTAATCGGATGCCTTTAATCGAGAGGGCATAGTTTACTAAACCTTCTGTATCTCCGATATTTAAGTTAAATTTCTTAGCATCAGGTGCCTTGATGGTAATATAGGCAGTTTTGCAATTAGGCAGGACGGTAAGTCTTTTACTAAGGGCAAAACTTAAAAATTTAAGTTTATTAATGGAATTATTTTCATAAACTAATTTATTAATCTTAGGGATATCTACGTTAAATTCTATTAGTTTGGCTACTACACGATGCACGTGGGCTGTTGTATTAGGGGTTTTGAAAGATACAGTATCCGTTATGATTCCTACATATAGAGACTCTGCAATTGCTTTATCTATATAATTAGCTTCCCCTAAGCTTTCAATAAGGTTGTATATTAACTCTGCTGAAGCTGCCGCTTGGGGGTCCCAGAGCATGATCTCTGCAAAATTTTCTTTATCTAAATGATGGTCAATTACTATTTTAATAGCTTTTGCATCTCTTACGGGCTGCTCTAGCTGATTGATACGATTTAGCATCGCAAAGTCCACACAAAATATAAGGTCTGCTTGTGCAATCAACTTAAGAGATAATTCTCGATTAGAGGGGGACTTTTGGTAGACGATCACCTCAGAAACTCCTGGTAGCCAATCTAAAAAGTCTGGATAGTCTGTAGGAGCAATTACGCTCACATGATGATGTTTCTTCTTTAAAAAAGCAGCTAATCCTAAAGATGAACCTAATGCATCTGCATCCGGATTCGTATGCATCGTAATCACGATTTTCTTTGGATGGCCAAGTAATATTTCTTTTATAGCTGGAATAACGTCCATAGGTTTCCTACTTAAAGCGTAGGCTTTTATGAAAATGAGTTTATTTGCTTAATCTAATAAAAATTTTGTGTTATAAAAATTTTTTTAGCTAGTGACTACCTGGTTGAAAATCTTCGTGTTGGCGGTACCTAGCTCCTAACAGTTACGTTAGGTTCAGATATATAGCTAGTTGGATTGCTGTTATCTTACAAGGCTTATTTAGCGACTGAATCTGGATTTGTAGGATTAACATTAAGTGAATCCTCTGTCATAGGCTCAGTTAACAAATCTTGTTGTACACGTTCTAAATTGGGACTTACAAAAAACTGAGTCGTTCTCTTTTTCAAGAAAAATGAACTGCCAAGACTAAGTATAAATAATCCTATAAGCAAACCCCAAGTAATTTGTTCCAGTAAGTCACTAGTCTTTTTGACACCTATTATTTGGTGGGCTCCCATACTTCCTAATGAGTTTCCTAGTCCCTCTTTTTTAGAGCTTTGTAAAGAAGCAACTAGTATCAGAAATGTAGATGTAATGATAATAAGTATAATTAATAAAGTAGACATTATATATCTTTTTTTAGTTCTTCTGAAAGTGTTGAAAAATAAGTTCCTTTTTCAGGAAATTTTAACTGTAATCTTCTATAAATATCAATAGCACGATCAAACTTGCCTTGTTTTAACATAACTTGTGCTAAACTTTCTGTTAGTAAATTGTCGTGCAAAATAGTACTTTCTTTTGTAAGATCAATATGTGATTCTTCCAAAGACATCTCTTTAATAGTTATGGGCCTAAATTTACCTCCTTGTTTTATAAAATTCTCAATGATATTAAGTTGTTCTAAGCTTTTCTTCTTGGTTACCTTTCTTTCTTGTTTAGTAGATATATTCGTAATATAACTGTTTATAAAGTCTATCTGAATAGGTTCCTGACCAGGTTGAACTTTATTGAAGACAGGGTGCCTTTCTTCAGTTACTTGACCAATTAATATTTCCTCTACAATTTTAGCATAACCTAGCTTATCTTCCAACAATAATTTTAGATGATTACGATCTGTAGCGTATACCGCTGCTAATTGTATAGCTTGCTGAGCTTTATCCGGATCCTGGTCATAGGTAGCTTTTGCTATGAGTGTGCAGGCTAATTGAAAGTAAGGATACTGAGATAATAGCTTTCTAAGCTCTTTTATTTCTGCTGTATCTATTTTTTGTGGTTGTTTGATAATACTTAAAAGTTGTTCAGCCTGCATATGAATAATTATAGTATCCCTTACATGTAAGATAATTTATTTTAAGTTACCAATTAGCTATAGAAGCATTAAATATATCTTTAATAAGCTTTTTGAGTACGTCTTCTACCATACCAGGTTCTTCTGCAATTCGGTCAGCTGAAGTATCTATATCGGTAGTTTGTGTAAATGATTTTTTGTTAAATTCAAAATCTTTGTCATACGCATTACTATAGTTTACCTGTACGGTAATACTAAGTTGATCCCGGCTACTAACATCTCCAGTGTCACTACTACGTGGAGCGATAGGTGTATACTTAAATTCAGTTATAGTTCCTTCAAATTGTATGTCTCCGTTACTAAATACTTCTTTGAGACCTGTTTTTTGAATTATTTCGGCACGTAACTTTTGCGTAAGTTGTTCAGCTAGATCGCTAGGACCCAAAGCAACGTTAGATTGAAATTCTTGTATAGAAAAAGTTTTAGCTTCTTTAGATAAAGAACTTCCCGAAAATGAATACATGAAGCAGCCTTCTAAGATTAAAGCTACTAAAATTATAGAAGTATAAAAATATTTATTCAAGGTTATATTCGTTTATTTTCCTGTATAGAGTCCGCTCAGATATTCCTAAGACTTCTGCTGCTTTTTTTCTCTTATGCTTAAATTTATCCAAAGCTTTTATTATGAGCTCCTTTTCTTTGGCTTCTATAGATAAGTCCTCTTCTTCTGTTTCTGCTATGGTTAATTCGTCAGGTTCTTGGATAGAAGGACTAATAGATGGTTTAATATAGGTATAACTAGGTTCTGGATCAGGTTGTTGAAAAAAATTTCTATTGGCGGCAGGTAAAGCCTCGTTTTCTAAAAGCGAGGGTAGCTTTTTAAAGATAGAAGCATGATTTTTGATGATCTCTTTTCCTTGGGTACTGCTGTTTAAAAGCTCAACTACTAAACCTTTTAAATCTTGCATATCATTCTTCATTTCGAAAAGGAGCTTATATAAGAATTCTCGCTCTGGTAAGTTTTCCTGTGTAGGAGTATGTCTATATAAGGTTGGTAAAACTTGTTGATCAGGGGGCAAATAATTTCTTAGTGTTTGTTGGTTGATGGTTCTGTCTACTTCTAAGACGGATATCTGTTCTACTAAGTTTTTAAGTTGTCTAATATTTCCTGGAAATCTATAATGCAATAGTAGCTCTTGAGCATCTTCTGTCAGTTGAATAGGCTTAATATAATATCGATCTGCAAATTCTGTAGCGAATTTGAGGAAAAGCAGTGTTATGTCTGTACCTCTTTCCCGAAGCGGAGGGATATGTATAGGTACTGTATTGAGCCTATAATACAAATCTTCTCTAAAATCTCCTTTATCAATCGCTTCCAACAAATCTATATTTGTAGCAGCTATGACTCTAACTTTTATCTTTTGAATTTTGGAAGATCCAACTTTAATAAATTCTCCATATTCTAATACACGTAAAAGCTTGGTTTGTGTACCAAGCGGCATTTCACCTATTTCATCTAAGAAAATAGTACCTCCGTTTGCTTCTTCAAAATAGCCCTTACGCGCCTCCGCAGCTCCTGTAAAAGCACCTTTTTCATGTCCAAAAAGTTCGGAATCGATGGTCCCTTCTGGAATAGCCCCACAATTGATAGCAATAAATTTACCATGTTTGTAGGGACTCAAACTATGGATGAGTTTAGAAAAGGATTCCTTGCCGGTACCGCTTTCTCCACTGATTAAAACAGATAACTCTGTAAGAGCTACTTGGGTAGCTATCTCAATGGCCCTGTTTAAAGAAAGCGCATTACCTACAATGTTAAATTGTTGTTTTAAATGATTAAGCTCTGCTGCTTGCATGAAATTTACCTTTGCATAGTCGTACTCAATACCTGAACTATAAGGCAATACGTACCTAAACTTATTTGGTTTAGTCTAATATTCCATTTGTAAATTTAGCCAAAACGTCGAAACTAAAAAATGAACTGCTCTAAATTTTAGTTTATAAAGTAACTACTTAGGTACCTTTCTGATAAAAGGTTCAATCATATGATAAAAAGGGAACCATCAGTAATCCAGGCAATAAATATATTCGGAAAAATAGATATTTTTCGTTCCTTTGGAGCATATTTTTAAGTACCTGAGTAGTTACATGTTAAATTTTAATTAGAAGTGGAAACTCCACTTAATATTTGGGAAATTCTGTTTAAGCCGAGCTTGGACTTCTTCATTTGTGTAATTAACTATCCAATATATTGTTGTTTTTCGCTCTTTCAAACCATCTAAAATCTTGTTAACTAGCTCGTTACTTGGGTTATCATATGATAAAAAAAGCTCTTTTAATCTAGAAAGATGGGGAAGAACGTCTGCTAAAGCCTCAGTGCCTTCCAAGCTTAAATAAAGGCCCTCCATATAAAGATTCTTTAAGTTGAGTGATGATTTTAAACTATTAAGGACTATAGCTATTCCCTCATCATTTAACGTATAGCCGCGAAGACCAAGAATCTTCAAATTTGAGAAATGTGGGAAAATCTTTGCTAAAGCACGAACTCCTTCCAAGCCTGAATCGTTGAGCGATATACGAAGCTCTTCTAAATTGAGTGATGTTAAATTATTAAGGATTATAGCTATTCCCTCATCATTTAGTGTATTGCCGCGAAGATCAAGAATCTTCAAATTTGGGAAATATGGTAGAATCTTTGCTAAGGCATGAACTCCTTCCAAGCCTAAATCGCTGAACGATATACGAAACACTTCTAATTTTAAGTTAGGACTCGTTGTAAAACTATCAGCATCGGTGGTATCTAAAAAACCATCAGCCAGTGAAGTCATTGATTCATCGTTTAGCTTTTCAGGTAAGTCGAGTTCTTTCAAATTAGGGAGCTTTCGTAAACTCTTACCCAGTACCCGGGAGACGTCTTTATTGGTTGCTATAAGTTTAGCACAATTAGACCTAATGAAATGCAAATAAAAGTGTCTCAATTTAGGTAGGTAAGATAGTGTCTCAATCAAAGCTCTAGCGCTTTGTAGATCAAAGTCAATACCATCTAGCTTAAGTAGCTTTAAATTTAAATCAGAGATCTTTTTCAAGCCCTCACACAATACAACTATTCCTTCATTATCTAACGGATTATCAGATAAATCAAGTAGCTTCAATTGGGATAGTTGGGGTAGAATAGTTGTCAAAGCTTGAGCTTCGTTCGCAGTTAAGTCAATATTATTTAAATAAAGCCTCTTTAAGTTCGGGCACACTTCCACAATTTCTATGACTCTACCTGATAGTTGTCGATTATCAGATAAATCAAGTAGCTTCAATTGGGATAGTTGGGGTAGAATAGTTGTCAAAGCTTGAGCTTCGTTCGCAGTTAAGTCAATATTACATAAATAAAGCCTCTTTAAGTTCGGGCACACTTTCACAATTTCTATGACGCTACCTGATAGTTGTCGATTATTAGATAAATCAAGTTCCTCCAACTGGGGTATTTGGGATAGAGTAGTTGTCAAAGCTTGAACTTCGTTCGCAGTTAAGTCAGTATTACTTAAATAAAGCCTCTTTAAGTTCGGGCACGCTTCCACAATTTCTATGACTCCACCTGATAATTGTTCATTATCAGATAAGTCAAGTTCCTCCAACCAGGGTAGTTGGGATAGAGTAATTGTCGAAAAAGTAGCTATCAAAGCTTGGGCTTTGTTCGCAGTTAATCCAGTATTACTTAAATTAAGCGTCTTTAAAATTGAATCTTTTAAAGCATTCATCAAAAAGGGCAAAAAGGATATTCCTTGATTTGTTAAAATATTATCAGATAAATTCAGAACTTCTAACATACGTAATTGGGGCAAGGCTGTTAACAGGCGGTTGATTCCTCGTAGAGTCAGCTGATTATTAGCCAAATTAAGACTTTTTATATGGGGGTGTTTTTCTAAGGCTTCAGCCAAAAAGCCTAGCTGGTCATCATACAATGCTTTGCAAGCGGTATAAGAAGGAAAAGAAATAGACCAGTCAAGTTCTTTTATCTGTGTATGTGTACCTGCTAAAGAATACAACAAGTCTAATGGTAAGTCTTTTACTTTTCTTGTAAAAAATTTAAAAACTAAGTTGCGTTCTATATCATGATCTTGGGGATTCCAAGGTAATCTATTATGAAAATTTAGAATCTTATCCTTAAAGTTAATGCTCTTCCCAATATAGTTAGCATTACATCGAATAATGTCATACCAATGTTTATTAACTAACATACACTTTACTATATCAGGAAATCCTACATGGCTAAATATTTCCGCAATTGTTTCATCAGGGAGGAATTTATCAAGAGATAGTTCATCAGCACACTCCTGTTCTTTCTTTTCTCTTTTATTTAAATAATTTTGCGTCTCCTTGTTTTTGCTTCCATAACTTTTCTTTCGCTTCTTTGATACCTCTTCTTTTTCTACTTTTTTGTTTGGCTGCTTTTTTTTCTCTACCTGTTCTCCTTGCTCATTTCTTTTCCTCTTACTATTATTAAACGCTGTGGATGAAAGAATATTCGGAGTAGACAGTGACTGCACATTTTGGTTAGCACTTCCATCGTAAGGTATGAGCCAATTAGAATGGCTGGTGCTAGGCTGGGAAGAACCAGCTAACGTAACTCCTTGTTCTTGATGATGAGTTTCCAACTCTACCTCCATATCTTCTCTTTGATCCTGTTGGTTATTAGTAGATTTTGGAACATTTGAATTATCGCCGTCACAACTCGCTACCAAAACTAAAGAGATAAACAAAAATAGTCGCCCTAGTATAGAACGTAAATAAATTATATTAACACCCATAAGAGGCTTTTTAAAGTTAAAAACTTGATGATCTTCCATAGAATAGATAGTTTTTCATGTCCAAAAAGTTCGGAATCGATGGTCCCTTCTGGAATAGCCCCACAATTGATAGCAATAAACTTACCATGTTTATAAGGACTTAAACTATGAATAAGTTTAGAAAACGACTCTTTCCCAGTACCACTTTCACCGCTGATCAAGACAGATAATTCCGTAGGAGCTACTTGAGTAGCTATTTCGATAGTTCTATTTAGAGAAGGCGCATTACCTACAATGTTAAACTGTTGTTTTAAATGATTAAGCTCCGCTGTTTGCATGAAATTTACTTTGCACGATCGTGATAAATATCGAATGTTCAGGATCGGTACCAAGCCACCTGGTTAAATCCAGTAATATACCAGTAAATTTAGCCAAACTAATAGAACTAAAAAACGGACTGGTCTAAAAAGTTTAATCAAGAAACCAGTTAATACGTGGGAAATTCTGCTTAAGCAAAATTAAGGCTTCGTTACTTAAGTCTCCTGCATACCAATTTATCCTTGTGTTTCTTCCTTTTAAACTATCTAAAATCATCTCAACTACCTCATTACTGGGATTATGATATTCGAAATCAAGAAGTCTCAAGCTGGGGAAGTGCGGTAAGACCCTTGCCAAAGCTTCAACTCCTTTCAAATCCATTTGATTATGATTCATAATAAGCTTCTCTAGACTAGAAGCCTCTTGCAAACTCTCAATCAGTGCAATCATCTGCGTGTCATTTAATTGACTATCACGTATATTAAGAACTTTTAATCTGATGAGGCGTGGTAGGATCTTTGCTAAAGCTTCAGCTCCTTTCAAACCAATTGGATTATTGTCTATAATAAGATTCTCTAGAGCAGAAGCTTCTTGCAAACCATCAGCCAGTGCAATCATCTGCGTGTCATTTAATTGATTACCACGTATATTAAGAGCTTTTAATCTGATGAGGCGTGGTAGGATCTTTGTTAAAGCTTGAACTCCTTTCAAACCAATTTGATTATTATACATCATAAGCTTCTCTAGACCAGAAACCTCTTGCAAACCACCAGCCAGTGCAATCATCTGCGTATCATTTAGTTGAGTACTATTTATGTCAAGAATTTTCAAGCTCGTGAGAGATGGTAGGATCTTTGCTAAAGCTATAGCTCCATCTAAAACAATTTGATTGTGCTTTATAGCAAGCTTCTCTAATTTGGAGGCTCCTTGCAAACCATGAGCTAGCAAATAAGCTATCTCTGCATTTTTTAGTTTGCCACCAGCCACCTCAAACCTTGACAAACTAGAGGCTTTATGCAGATTATCAGTGAATAGTTTAATTGCGAATAGTGAAGCTATTTCTATATTAAAAATATTATTAACCCCACCAGCATATCTCAATGTAGCTAAATTGGGTAGTATATTCATTAAATCTTTAGCACCTGATAAGTGAAATGTACTATTAGGCATCACAAGAAACTTTAAATTTAAAATAATTTCTTTTTGCAGACCATAAACCTGTATATCTACGCCTGCATCACCTTGTGGATGCATATCTAACCTAAAGGATTCTAAATTCGATAGTTCAGACAGAACATCTATCAAAGCTTGCATTCCATTCGCAGCTAAGCTAATATTACTTAAATCAAGCTTTTTCAATTTTTTAAGCTCCTTTAAAGCTAGAGCTAGCTTGGCCATCTCTCTATCTTCTAGCTGATTAGCAGATAACGTAAGGTCCTCTAAATCGAGCAATTGAGGCAAAACATTTGCCAAAGCTTGAATTCCGTTCGCAGTCAAGCCAATATTACTTAAATCAAGTTTTTTTAATTTTTTGAGCTCCTTTAAGGTTATAGCCAGCGTGGCCATCCCTCCATCTCCTAGCTGATTATTAGATAAACAAAGGTCCTCTAAATCGAGCAATTGAGGCAGAACATCTACCAAAACTTGGATTCCGTTCGCAGTTAAGCTAATATTCCTTAAATCAAGTTTTTTCAATTTTTTGAGCTCCTTTAAGGTTATAGCCAGCGCGGCCATCCCCCCATCTCCTAGCTGATTATGAGATAAATTAAGGCCCTCTAAATCGAACAATTGAGGTAAAACATCTGCCAAAGCTTGAATTCCGTTCGCAGTTAAGCCAACGTTAGCTAAATCAAGCTTTTTCAATTTTTTAAGCTGGTTTAAGCCTAGAGCTAGCGTGGCCGCCCCTTTATCCCCTATCCGATTAGAACATAAAGCAAGGTGCTCCAAACTGTCCAGATGAGGAAGAACACATGACAAAGTTTCGATCCCTTTCATAGGAATCTTAATAGCAATTAGTTCAAGACTTTTCAAATCGCGTTTATATGGTAAGATTGTAGACAAAAAGTTTATTGGAAAATCGTCTAAGGTTAAGTTGTTAAAATGAAACTCTTCTACTTTTGTATATATTAAATAAGGCCACAGGATCTGTGGTAATTCTTTTACCTTTTTTATCAAATAACGGAAAGCGAAGCCAGAAGCCGGGTTGTAAGGTCCCCCCAATTTCCATAGCACTCGATTATTAAAATCTATAGTTCTAAAACATTCCCAATCTACTCTACGACTACGTTGAGTACGACTTTTAATAACTTCATTGCAATGATGATTAAGTTGCATGCACTTTAGCACATCAGGAAATCCTACATAACTAAATATATATTCAGCTACTTCATCTGGAAGGTCCTCAAAAGATAATTCATTAGTAACCCCCTCTAAAAGTTCTCTCTTTTCTTCTGCTTCTGCTTCTTTTTCTTTCTTCAACTTTTTCTTCGGATTTTGGATCTGCTTGTATCCTATAGGCTTTCTCTTACCTAATACCTTATTCCCTTGATCCGATTCTTTTTCTTTGTCTATGAACTCAAGACCTAATGTAGATGTAGGCATAGGAGACGTAGATGTAAATGCAGACGGAATAAAAGGCATTATCTGTGTATTCAAGTAGCTAGATTCGCTATCAATCTGTGACATAACCAAGCCTTCATCATTGTTATCAGAACTTAAAAAATCTGCTAATAGAGCTGCTACCTCATTGGTATTATCCGTTGGCACCACTTCCATATTTTCCCTTTGATCCTGATAGTCGCTAATAGATTCAGAACAATTCTGTAGTAAAAGTAAGAAGGCGATGGTCAATAATCGTCCTAGTATAGAACGTAAATAAATTATATTGAAACGCATAAGAAATTTTTTAGGTGGAAAATCTTACAATCTCCCATAGAATAGATAGTTTTTGAGAATAATTTGACTACTTACATTGATCAACCCCTTATATAAATCCTCGATTATTAAGGATTATCATTTGTTTTTTTTAAATGACGAAAGCCTATAAAAAATCAAATATATGCCCACCACACCACTCAACATAACATAAGCGGATACAAAGTTAAATAAAATTTTTAGAAAAGTAAAATTTAAAAACGGAATGACCTATCGTCAATTATTCTTGATAGGTAACAATATTTTCTCCTGTGCTGTATGGGACCTCCCCTGACAGACTAATTTGAGTGTCGGGAGTGGGCTCCAGACACCACACTCCGGTTTCTCACAGATTTCTTCTTGCTCAGAGAAATAAATTCTTGATTCTGCAAGAAATCTATTCTCACTCTCTTTACATAAACAAAAAATGTTGCTTGATAACATTGTTTTAAGATGAATTAACTATATTATATCTACAGACCTTTTGAAAATCATAAAAATCATAAACAAGCAATAATCAACTTATGAGCAGACAACAACCTTTTGTTAAAGGATTGATGAGTACTTTGTTAATAATATTCATCATATCTACAACTAAAGCAGAAATTCCCTTTACAGAAGCCAAGGGAATTTATATAGCTACTAAAAAAGAATATATGGAGATCTAGAAGTAGTAAACTTGCTTATTCAATTCAACGCTAACGTTAATACCAAAGGTATAAATGGGGCAAGGCCTCTCATATCCATCGTAGCAAAGAAGGATATAACTGATGAGAGGACTAAGAAAAACGAACAGGCCAAGTACATTGAGGTAATGAAAATTCTTATCAATGCAGGTGCTAATATCAATGCGCAAGACGACTGGGAAAAACCTGCCTTGATGTTGCTGAAGAACATAATTATGAAGCGATAGTAGAATTTTTGAAATCAAAGGGAGCCAAGCACGGTGATGACTAGGGAGCTATAAACAGATGCATAATTTTGAGATGATGTCAGGACTTAGGTCCTGGCACATACAAATGGTTAGCATTTATAAAATAACTTTTTCAAACTTTAACAACAATCTATTATGGCATTACCAGATTACATTAAACCAGGGCTATACATCAATAATTTAGGTAAGGTTACAAGTGAGAACTCAATCTATGGAAAACAAATTCCTCATAGTGAATATCCTCAAGTCAATAATATTTTGGGTATAGAAGGCACAAAGACCTTTGTCAAGATGTCAAAGTATTTCTGCAATGTACAAGTATCAGGCACTGAGACAAGAATACCGGGTTTAACTATAACTACTTCTCCAGGAGATAATGCTTTCCTTTATATTCCCCAAGACCCAAGAAATATAGCTATTGGTTATACAGACGTACCGCTAAGCACCAATATGCATATATATAGTGATAACTTTGGTGGATGCGAATGGCATGTGCTTAGCCACAATCAAGATACTACAAAGACAGTTGCATTCTTACATGTATACAAAGGACAAGATAAAATTTGTCAATATGAGTCTGATGGATGGGAAAGAAAAGCTATTCTCTACTCCACATCAGAAGAAGTAAAAAGCAAATTACGCGAATTAGGAAAAAGCTTTTTGAACTGTTCAATCGTTGCCTATGCCTTTATAGATGTAGGCACTACTACGGTAGATACTTGCATGCTAATATTAGATAACAATGGGATGGTTATAGGTTATACACAGCATCAGGAAATAACTATTTAACATTAGTTCTGGAAAATTTACCTGTCCTCGGCGTTAATTCGATAGAGAACCTAATAAGGGTTTATGGTAAAAATTGTGGTGTGGCTAGGACATGGATTTCGACCCTACATTGATCAACTAAAAAAAACCAATTACCTATGAAAATAACTTCTTACTGGATTAAACATTTACAAGCTTTTAGAATAAGCAGTATCCTTTTAGGATTTACTAAAATGCACAAATTATTAACTCTATTATTATTCGTTGTTTTTACAGGATTTCAAGAATCAAATACCGTTTTAAAACAGGAAGAAGAGATAAAAAGTACAGTTGTAATAGATGACAAACAAGAAATAAAAAATCTTTTATCTTCGGCGGGAAGTAACCCAACCTTAGCACTAACTCGTCCAAATGTCCAAACTTTTGTACAAGTCCTAGCTTCTTTACAAAATAATGATCCTCATGTATATACAATAGATTTAACCCAAGAACAACTAAATCAAGAAAAAGTCCAGCAGCTTAAAGAAGCGATCGACAATAATGCTATCATCGGATATATCCAGTGGGGACAAATACCACCAGATTGTGAACAAATTAAAGAACAGATAGAAACGAAATTAATCAGCAATATATGTAATTATACCTACTATCCTAGTGACTATGTACATGGACTACTAGCTAATCATGTATATAGTAATCCTAAATTAGACCAACAAGTAGATCTTACTGTTCTAAGCAAAGAACTAGGCCACCAACTACCAGGTAGCGTAGATACAACCTGGAAAGTAGTACAAGTAAAAGATGATAGTCAGCACACAGGCTATTATAGTGTTTTATATATCAACGAAAATACTAATCAGGCCATATTATCTTTCCAAGGTACCAAAGTAGAAGGCCTTAAAGACCTAGCACGTAAAAATTCTGACCTCAAAGAAGATATAGATGGTGTATTAGGCAATGCCATCACCGAACAAAATGCATTAGGCTATGTGGCAACCAAAGAGGCTGTAGATTATGCCAAAGAAAAAGAATACAATTTATCCATTACGGGTCATTCATTGGGTGCCTATTTGGCAGAACTAGCTGTGGCCTATTGTTATCGCGATTTTAGCTATAGACAAGTAAAAGGAATCGTTTTTGATAGCCCTGGAACAGTTAATAAGCTTGATAAATTTAAATCTAACGTCATTAATAAAGCAACTAAGTTTTCGATAGCGAATTTGCCAATCGTCACCTATCTTTCTGCACCTAATTTAATCAATACATGCAATGGACATCCAGGTGAAGTATATCGCGTATATCCTCAGTTGATGTGGTCAGAACAAATAAAAACGTGGATAAAGAGAGCAAAGAAGGTGCCCCTACTAGGTTCAAAAGTGAAATCTATGGATAAAGGGTTACTAGCTGTTACAGGACATAGCTTAACTACTATATTACAGTTATTCGATCCTGTAACAGGTAAGCCAAGCACCTATATGCGTATAGCAGATTGGCCTAAAATCGACACGGACAAAGTAGCCTATATAGGCAAGAAAAAGCAAGAGTTCGAAAAAGGTGACTTCTTTAAAAAGGGGTTGTCTCTCCTTACTGGTGGACCAACTAATCTAATAGGAGGTGCTTTTGACATGCTTCCTACATTGGTAGGAGGAACTGCTGCCAGCGTGTGGGGTGTACTAAAAGATTTAATGAACATCAATCAAACTCAATATTGGACGACTTTGGCCTACCTAGATGGTGACTACAAAGAAATTAAATTAAATTCTCAAAAAGAATTTAATCTGCGTTATGAAGGCCACTATCGAGTCAGTGATAAGACAATGAGTGAGCATATTTTATATACAGAAAATTATGAGGGCATTGACTGGTACCTATATGAACTATATCAATACAAGGACAAGTTAGAACAATCTCCTACAAAAGATGTGACTTTTGCCGTTCTAAAAAATATTTTAAAAGACTATGATGTAGTAAGCTTAGATGAGCATCCTTACATACGTTTAGTAGAGAAACAAAATCATGTGGAAGCCTTACGGGACAAGATGCAGCGATCTATCAAAGTACTGTCTTCAGGCAATATTAAAAAAGCGTTTGAAGATAGTAATATATATGCACTAACGAAGCAGCTAGAAAAAAGATCTATCCAACAGTTTACTCAGCTCCATACCTATATTGCGCAGGCGAAATTAACCACTTACTTGCTTAGGGAAAATAAAGAAGAAGAATTAAGCCAAAAATTAAAAAAAGAAGGAGTATGCGTTGTGTCTGGCCATGGGGGTGTAGGAAAGAGTACCTTGGTAGCTCAATATGGATATAGCCAAAAAGAAGATCAATTGGTCTGGTGGATGCAAGCCGAAACCCAAGAAAAATTAGTAAAAAGTTATCAAGAGCTGGCCCAGGAACTAGGCATCGACTATCAGAAACTAGCCGAAGGATTTAAACAAGCGTACGAGCAGTATCTACTTGAATTAAGCAGAAGAGTCTATAATGCTTTAGCAGATCGTAAACGGACTGTTTTGTTAATTTTAGATAATGCAGCAGATTCCAAATTGATAGCTAACGTTTTAAAGCATAGGCCTAGTTCCGTACAGATTGTTATTACAACCAGAAAAGCGAGAAATTTTGAAGCTTATAGCCAAGTTAAACTAGCAGCCTTTAAGAAGGAAGAAGGGATAAAATATGTTAAAAAATGGTTTGAATCCAGTTTATATCAACCTACTGACACAGAAATAACGGCTTTAATTGAGGAAGTAGGTCTTATCCCACAAAACTTAGCTTTAGCTGTGGGTTATATTGGACAAAAGAAATTGATGACCATGCAGGGATATGTTGCTAAGCTACGAGAAATTAAAAAAACAGAAATAAAAGACGACAAGAAATTTATTTTGCCAGAGGTAAGTTTAGGATTAGAAGGTTTGGATTTACAATCTCAATTAACAATGCGCTATGGTGCTTATCTAGATCCAGACTTTATCTCACTATCCTTAATAAGTGCGTTGGTAGGGGCTAAGGATGAAGAAATCTTAGAATCATTGTTAGATAGATTAGAGGAACTGTCTTTGATAACGATTATAAAAGGGCAAGGCAATGAACTAGGTATCCAGATACACCGAGAAGTACAAGCAGCCTGTAAGCAGTATCAAGGTTGGATAAACAAAGATAGCATGTCTGACGAAGAATTAGTGTTGTCTATTATCAAAGTATTGGATGAGAACATGCCTTGGGTAACGGAAGTGCCTGATAGTACATGGGACCAAGCAAGAATCTATGCTCCGAACGTAGTTTATGTTATAGGGAATGTTGATAAGACATTAAAAACATCGTTGTTAGCTGATTTAATAAGTCGACTGGGTAATTATAAGCAACAGGTAGAGCGTAACTTTGAGCAAGCATTGAAATACAATCGGCAAGCCCTTGAAATGAGACAAGCATTGTATCCAGGCAATCATATTCAAGTAGCCGAATCATTTAATAATTTAGGACGCATTTATAAAGCTTTAGGTAATTATCAAGAAGCATTGAAATATTTTGAGCGAGCGCTTGAAATAAGACAAGAATTATATCCAGGTAACCATACTGAAGTGGCAGAGTCACTTCATAGTCTAGGAAGGGTTTATAGAGGTTTGGGGGAATATCAGAAAGCATTGGAATATTCAAAACAAGCTCTTGAAATGTGGCAAGCATTGTATCCAGGCAATCACCCTCAGGTAGCTGACGCATTTAATACTGTAGGAAGCGCTTATAAAGCTTTAGGTCAATATCAGGAAGCCTTGAAATGTTATCAACAAGCCCTTGAAATACGGCAAGCGTTATATACAGGCAATCATCCTGATCTAGCTCAATCAATGAATAGCCTAGGAGTAATTCATAGGGCTTTAGGTCATAATCAAGAAGCATTAAAATACCTGAAACAAGCGCTTGAAATACGCAAGGCTTTATACACGGACAACCATCCTAAGGTAGCTCAATCGTATAATAATGTAGGAAGTGTTTATAAAATTATAGGTCGGTATCAAGAAGCTTTGGAATATTATAAGCAAGCACTGGAAATGAAGAAGGGCTTGTATAAGGGCAATCATCCTAGTATAGCTAGTTCGCTTAATAGTCTAGGAGATATTTATATAATTTTAGGTCAACCTGAAGAAGCTTTGAAGTGTTATCAAGAAGCCCTTGCAATGAGGAAGACCTTATACGCAAGGAATCATCCGGAAATAGCTAATTCATTGTGTCACCTAGGAGATTTTTATCAATCCTTGGGCCAGTACCAAGAAGCTTTAAAGTATTATCAAGAAGCCCTTGCAATGAGGAAGATGTTATATACAGGTAATCATCCTGATATAGCTGTTTCGCTTAATAGTATGGGAAATGTATATCAAGCGTTAAATAAACATCAAGACGCATTAAAGTATTATAAGGAAGCGCTTGCAATGAGGGAGGCGGTGTACCAAGACGATCATCCTGACATAGCTATTACACTTAATAACCTAGGAACCGTTTATAAAGCCTTAGGCGAATACCAAGAGGCACTGAAGTATTATCAACAAGCCCTTGTAATGAGGCGAGCATTATATAGGTGCAATCACCCGGATATACTTATTTCGCTCAATAATATAGCCGATGTTTATAAAGCCTTAGGTCAGCCTCAAGAAGCATTGAAATATTCAGATCAAGCTCTTACAATGAAGCAAGCACTAGATATAGATCATACATCTTGCTAATTTTGAGTCTGTTCATTAAAATGTGTCAGGGTAAATCCAGTTTTAATCTATTTTCAAATATTTCCTCTCGCTCAGAGTCACTCGTCAGAGGACTCTGAGCTAACACATGGATGGCTCTTGACCTAGCTCCTTGTAACAAGTAATTTCAGCAGAACCAATCACACCAGTTGCATCATAATTCGCACTTGAATGAGCATAATTAACATAATCATCTACTAAAGATCATTTGCTCTTAACTGGATTATGATGTATATAATCGGGCTTTTGCTCTAATACTTTCTCATTAAAGCATCTACGTGCATCAAATCACAGACGAAATACTTGATGTTTCTTGGCCTTTAATCTTTCTTTTATTCCTACCCCGTTTCTTAGCTTCTGAAGTAGATACGATTTTCCATGTTGTTTTAAACCTTTCACAATTTCATAAGCCATAAATCTCTTTCCTTCACCAATGAGCTGGTTTAAAGGATTTAGCTAGATGAATTGGATATAATAAAATATGGAGATGATTAGGCATAATGTCATATCCTGTTATTTGACAACGATCTTTGATTAGGTGGTTAAACCATTGGTATACTATCTCATATGTCTGAGATTCTTTGAATAATGGAAGCCACTCATAGCAGGTAATTGTACAGAAGTATACTTCAAATTTTTGGTTGTGTTTAGTGTGTCGCGACAAAAGGTGTATGGTTTAATGGTTCTTTCCTCCTCAGAGTCCTCTACGAGTGACTCTGAGGGCGGCGAAATCCTGTTATTTGACAACGATCTTTGATTAGGTGGTCAAACCATTGGTATACTATCTCATATGTCTGAGATTCTTCGAATAATGGAAGCCACTCATAGCAGGTAATTGTACAGAAGTATACTTCAAATTTTTGGTTATGTTTAGTGTGTCGCGACAAAAGGTGTATGGTTTAATGATTCTTTCCTCCTCAGAGTCCTCTACGAGTGACTCTGAGGGCGGCGAAAGCAAACCCTAAGTATCTATCTCACGGCTCATCTAAGTAAAAGTAATTCCTTTACTCAGCTGGGCCAGTGTATTGCTACTAACTCCCACTTATAACTATACCTGAACGAGTATGGGAAAATCAAGTGGAGTAATAAATATATAAAATTAGAATGTGCAAAACTAGACTCTGTACAAAGTATCTATTTATCAGGCGGCGAAATATTTTAAATAACCGTTTCGTTGTATGAAACAGCCTACATACCGAACTTAATATTCGGATGTTGTTGTTGTAATAATCGTTTCATTTCAGCGCTTATATTATTCTCTCTTAAATTCACCGTATGAATCTGAGTATTAGACAAAGCATTTGCGAGCTGTTGAGCCCCTGCATTGCTTATTTGATTACCTCCTAAAGAAAGAGTATGAATCTCAGTACTAGATAATACCTTGGCCAGTTCTTGAGCTCCTACATCTCCTATTCGATTATTGTATAAATTAAGAGTATGAATCTGGGTATTAGGTAATGCCGCTGCTAGCTCACTGGCTCCTGCTGCGCCTATTTGTTGATTATAGTCTAAATTAAGAGTATGAAGCTGGGTACTAGGTAGTGTCGCTGCTAGCTTACTGGCTCCTACTGCACCTATTTGATTATCTCCTAAATAAAGAGTATGGATTTGAGTACTAGGTAGTATCTTGGCTAGTTCTTGAGCTCCTGTATCGCCTATTCGATTACCTCCTAAAGAAAGAGTATGAATCTGAGTATTAGGTAATGCCGCTGCTAACTTGATTGCTCCTGCTGGGCCTATTTGATTATATGCTAAATCAAGTGTATGAATCTGGCTATTTGATAATGCCGCTGCCAATTTGATTGTTCCCTCATCACCTATTTGACTACGGCCTAACTTAAATGTATGGATCTGATTAAAATGAGGGTGCTTGATTAAAATACTAATTTGTTCACTAGTTAACTGACATAGAGAAAAATCCAATATACCACTTGCACTCTTCAGTTGACTTACAATTTTTTCCCCATGAGGCCAAGCTTTAATAATATTGTCTAATTTTTTCTTTTCCTCTTCTAGCCTATTGCATGTTTCCTCAACTTTAGCTTGTGCGCCTCCAAAACCTTGATCAGCTGCTTTTTGATACCATTTTAGTGCTTCTTGATAATTCTGATCTGCCCCTAAGCCTCTTTCATACATCCACCCTAAGTTATATTCTGAAGCTCCTAATCCTTGGTCAGCTGCTTTTTTATTCCATTTTAATGCTTCTTGATAATTTTGAGTTACCCCCTTAGCATTTCCATACATCCATGCCAGATTATATTGTGCACTTACATCGCCTTGGCCGGCTGCTTTCTGATTCCATTTTAATGCTTCTTGATAATTCTTCTCTGCTAGATATATCCCTCCTAACTTACTTTGTGCAGTTACAAATCCTTGTTCAGCCGCCCTTTGATACCATTTTACAGCTTCTTGCCAATCTATTTTCACTCCTTGGCCTATTTCATAACATAACCCAAGCTTAAATTGTGCTTCCGCATCTCCTTGTTCAGCTGCTTTTTTGTAAACTTCTATTTCTTTGTCTTGATCTTGATCAAGAATCTCTCCGCTTTCTCTTCTTAAAAAACTAGAATGACCTTCTTCCAATAGATACCTTACTCGCTTCATCGTAGGACGATCTTGACCGCTCGTTTCTTTTTTTAAGGGTGGTTCAGGTAACCAACATTGTTCGATCACCTTTTTAAGCTCTTGAGGCGTATCAGCGCTCACTACTTCTTGATTTCCTGCTTTTATATGCTCACATAATGGAAGTAGTACTTTAATTTCTGCAAAAGGCAACTTACGAGCACCCAATTCCCATAATACCATTCCGTAGCTATATACGTCTCCAGCTTTACTATTCTTACTGGTATGGAATATTTCAGGAGCCATCCACCGATAGGTGCCACCCAACCATTCTCCATAACTAGATTTTCCACTAGTAACTTCCCTTTTTAATGCAGATATACCAAAATCTGTAACTTTCGCTCTTTTGTTACTGTCTAGTAATACGTTATCACTTTTTAAATCACAATGCACAATACCACAATCATGCAAATAACTCATCCCTTCTGCTACATCTAAAGCAATTTGATAGCGTTCTTGCCAGCTAACCTCTTTAGTACTTTTTAATAAACTCGCTAGAGAACCGCCTGGCATATACTCCATTATTAACGCATTTTCTTCAGGGCAATAGCCTAGAAAAGCAACAATATTGTTGTGGCGATGATTGGCCATAATGATCGCTTCTTTTTGAAAATCGGCAACTTGTTTTTCGGAAGTGTTTAATAATTTTTTAATAGCCACGTTATCTCCTTGACAGCTGGCTTGGTAAACAGCACCAAATCCTCCATGGCCTAATTCCCTACCATATTCTATTTCATCTTTAGAAATAGCAGGTAAAAATTGATTCAGGCGCAGCCTCTTATAAGCAGTAATTTCTGGTGAATACAAGCCTGCTATAGATTCTGCTTCTTTCCCCGTTTTCTCAGTTCCTACGTTGCCAGCACTAACACTATCAAACATAGTAGAAGAACTATTATTTGGGGTAACCTTTCCACTAGAATTATGCTCACTATTACTGGAAATAGAACTAGCCGTAGAGCTAAAACCAATACTGCGTTGTGAAGTTTCTCCTTGGCTTCTTATTTGGGCATTTGGAAGTCTTACTTGTAGGCTTGCAACTAGCTCAGTGCTTAAATTATTATTGCTTACATTTAATATACGTAGCTTTTCTGGAGCAGCTATTGACTCCAGAATATCTTCTATCATCCCATCACCTAGCCCGCAACCATTTAGATCAAGCTCGGTTAGTTCTTTATAAAATTGTAACGCTTTCCCTATTACTTCTGCTAGCTCCGCTTTATCCTCCCTTGCAGAATTTATCTTAAATTTTTTTATTACATTAAAACTAAGCAGTAAATCCATGAGGGCATCAAATTCACTAGAGGTTTCCCAGCCTTTAACAAAAAGTCCTCCTTCATAATTTGTAAATGAGGCTGCTTGGCTCTCAGAAAATTCTACCAACTGTTTATAATTTTTGGGAGTAATCTCTAGGTAGCCTTTAGTAAAGTGCCGCCGTAATTCCTTCATATCGGTCAGATCAGGAATTCTCTGACTTGTTCTTGTTTTTTGAGTTCCTCCCATCATGCCTCCAGCAACACCACCATTAAAAATTATCACCTGATCTATCGTCCCATTTTTATGACTTGGTTGAATACGATTTTGTTGTGTTTTATAGTCTAGTTTAGTTAAATAGGATAAGTCCACACCTTCCTCGACCAATACAGGAACCCCTTTATAATTAGGTTCTGCTTGTGTTTGATCAATTCTTAGGTTAGCTTTTAATTCTCCTTCGTCTTCGTAAAAAGAAGCTAAGTAGCCACCAGATGTTACAATTGCTTGGCCTGTATTGACTAAAGGATTGTCTGATAACTCTAGCGTTCTGCTTGATTGCTCTTTTTCTTGAGGAATAACCTGATTTGAAAAACCATCACAACTTTGTAGAAATAAGCCAGTTAGTAAAAAACAAGCTGCCAACCGATGATTTAAGTTATATTTTCTGGTCATATTTTTTATAGTAATTACAAAATGGTGACTTTATATTAGTTGATAGCCAGTGTATTTGCAAGCAATGGAGAGAAAAATTGTTTTAAACTATAAATTTCCCTGAGGTTCCGATCCTCTTAAGTAAGCGGGGAAAAGCAAAGATATTACTACTCAGGGAAAAAGAAACGCCACACGCTGAAAACACAGCTGGTAATAGATAAGCAAAGTAAAAAAGTGATATGCAGCTCTTTTTGCAATGGAAAACGTCATGATTTTAGGTTGTTTAAAGAATCAAAAGAAGGAAATATAAGAAGCTTAAAACACATAAAAGGAGGGCAACATATTGGCTAGGAAGGGTTACAGAGCAATTTCCCCTGCTATTTGTCCACTGGAAATGGGTAAAGCCTATAAACGGGTGAACAATAAGAGCCAAATGAGCTGAGAGGTTCACGTTTGGTTCCGTGAGAGCCTGAGGGTGAGATTTCCTTGGGCTATTCGACTAACCCTAGGCTGATGTGAGTTGCGAGGATAATGCCTATTGGGTCGTAACTTTTGTCTAAATTATCTTCAGACAATTTTTGTCTTGCTTCACAAAGTGATGAAGCAGATCTAGACTTTACTTGGGGTAAGGATAGAATTTGGAATATATAGCACGGTAAGGCATTGTGTATAGGTTGCAAGAGTCTACATGATTTTTATTGTCTATCTAAAATAATCACCTTTTCTTGTATTTAAGCCAAATAAGAATTATAATATTACTCCCTTGATAAATAAAAAATATGAAAAGATATTACTCTTCGCATCTGCTGATGGTGGCTTGCTTTTTGTTTATAAGCTTATTTTTACAAAATTGCGATGGTTCCAATAATCCAATCATACCTACCCAAGAAGCACAGACAGAGTGTCTGCAGACTGATTCCCAACCGATCGCTTCTCCAACTAACATGCAATTTTTAATAGGGCAAGAATTTACAGCCCAAGGGGGACATGTAGTTACTGTATATGAGGGGTTGGATGAAGAAATAAAAGCAAGTATACAAGTGGATCCATTAGATAAAGAAAAAGCAGGCTACATGTCAGCAAGATACCAAGAGTTACTAAGACTGGCCGATGTAGAAGACAATGTAAAAGCTCAATTTCTTTTAGGTCACCGGGCATATGCACAATGGAAAAAAGAAGGACAAAAGGAGCAAGATTATCAAAAAGCTACATATTGGTTAAAAAAAGCAGAAGGCCAAAACTGCCAGGCAGCTATTATTTTATTAAAAGAATTACAACTACTTAGAGACCAAGCATCGGATGGTAATACATCATTACATTTAGCAATCAAGCAAGTTAATGCAACACTAGAGGATCAGTTTGCAGAAGTCAGCATTAATCTGAATGACTTTAATCTGAATGACTTTAGGAATAGGGATTCTAAGAATAGATATTCTAGTACGTTACAGCACTTATGTTTTAGGGCGCTTAAGGATATTTTTATAAAAGAAGTAAAGGAGGCCATAGAATTATTACTACAGCTAGGAGCAGATATAGGGGGCAAAAATAAGGAAGGGAATACGGTTTTACACCAGGCTGCTGCTGAAGGCTATGTAGATATAGTTGAGTTATTGTTAGAATATGGGGCTGATATACATGCCAAAAATGGAAACGGTTATCACACACCATTACACCTGGCTGCTATGGAAGGGCATTTAAAAGTGGTCAAGTTGCTGTTAGAGAAAGGAGCAAAGCTGGATGTGGTGGATAACTATGGTTATACACCGTTATATGGAGCTGTAGATAAAATGCACTTAGAAGTGGCCAAGTTCTTATTGGATAGAGGAGCAGATAGGTGTGTTGAAGACAATAGTGGTGGGCAGACTTTATTATGGGCAGCTGCTTATAATGGTCATTTAGAATTAGTTAAGTTATTATTAGAAAAGGGAGCAAAGATAAATGTTCAGGATGATGATGGATATACACCATTGTTTGTAGCAGCACAAGAATGTCACTTAGAAGTGGTTAAGTTATTATTAGAAAAAGGAGCGGATGTAACTATTCAAGGTAAAGATGGATTTACTCCATTGTTTGTAGCTGCACGAAATAATCATTTAGAAATAGTTAAGTTATTATTAGAAAAAGGAGCGAAGATAAATGCTCAAGATGATAGTGGGTATACACCGTTACATATGGCCATAATTGGAGGCCACCAGATAGAAGTAGTTAAGGTATTACTAGAAAAAGGAGCAAATATACATGCTCAAAATAAGTATGGTTGGACCCCGTTATATACATCTGTCCATGACGGTTATCAAGAATTAACCAAGTTCCTATTAGATCGAGGAGCAAATATAAGTGTTGGAACTAATAATTGTATGACACCTTTACATATAGCTGCACAAGTAGGCCACCTAGAAATAGTTAAGATCTTATTACAAGAAGGGGCAGCGGTAGATCCTAAAGATATCGATGGTTTTACACCGTTATATCTGGCTGCAGAGAAAAACTATATAGAAATAGTCAAGTTGCTACTAAAACAAGGAGCAGACGTGAATGCTAAAAATAAAGCTAACAATACTCCGTTATTTGTAGTTGCTTCTGAAGGTTATTTAGAATTAGCTAGGTTATTGCTAGGACAAGGAGCAAATTTAAAGATCGTTAATAATACTAATGATACGCCATTGGTTGCAGCTGTACAAGAAGGTCATATAGAACTAGTCAAGTTATTACTAGAGAAAGGAGCAGATGTAAATGCCAAGGTTAATAATGGTTGTACTCCACTATATGTAGCATCACAAGAGGGACATATAGAAATAGTCAAGTTATTATTAGCGAAAGGAGCAGATGTAAATGACAACGATATAGATGATTGTAGTCCACTATATGTAGCATCACAAAATGGACATATAGAAATAGCCAAGTTATTACTAGAGAAAGGAGCAGGTGTAAATGCCAAAGCTAAGGATGATTGTACTCCACTATATATGGCATCATACGAAGGACATGTAGAAATAGTCAAGTTATTACTAGGGAAAGGAGCAGATGTAAATGCCAAGGTTAATAATGGTTGTACTCCACTATATCTAGCTTCAAAAAAAGGACATGTAGAAATAGTCAAGTTATTACTAGAGAAAGGAGCAGATATAAATGCCAAGGATGATAATGGTTATACTTTACTATTTGTAGCAACACAAGAAGGTCATATAGAACTAGTCAAGCTATTACTAGAGAAAGGAGCAGATGTAAATGCCAAGATTAATGATGGTTGTACTCCACTATCTGTAGTATCACAAAATGGACATATAGAACTAGTCAAGTTATTACTAGAGAAAGGAGCAGGTGTAAATGCCAACGATATAGACAATTGTAGTCCACTATATGTAGCATCACAAGAAGGACATATAGAAATAGCCAAGTTATTACTAGAGAAAGGAGCAGATGTAAATGCCAAGGGTAATGATGGTTGTACTCCACTATCTGTAGTATCACAAAATGGACATATAGAAATAGTCAAGTTATTACTAGAGAAAGGAGCAGATGTAAATGACAACGATATAGACAATTGTAGTCCACTATTTGTAGCAGCACAAGAGGGACATATAGGAATAGCCAAGTTATTACTAGAGAAAGGAGCAGATGTAAATGCCAAGGTTAATAATGGTTGTACTCCACTATATGTAGCATCACAAGAAGGACATATAGAAATAGCCAAGTTATTACTAGAGAAAGGAGCAGATGTAAATGCTAAAACTAAAAATGGTTGTACTCCACTATATGTAGCATCACAAGAAGGACATATAGAAATAGTCAAGTTATTACTAGCGAAAGGAGCAGATGTAAATGTTAAAAATAAGTATGGTTATACACCTTTACACCGAGCTATTGAAAGAGGTCATAAAAAAGTAGCGCAGTTGCTAATAGAAAACGGAGCAGATATATATGCTAAAAATAAGTATGGTAGTACACCTTTACACCAAGCTATTGAAAGAGGTCATAAAAAAGTAGCGCAGTTGCTAATAGAAAACGGAGCAGATATATATGCTATGAATAACGATAAGCTTACTCCTTTATCTATAGCTAAGAAAGCAGGAAACCAAAAGATGATTGAGATACTTAACAAAGGTAAAAAGGGTGAAAAAAAGTAAACAAAGAATTTAATCGGAAGGAATCAGGCTACTATTGCAACTACAGCAGGACGGTATAGATGAGAACAAAATGGTAAAACTTCAGTTAAAATTGGATTATAGAGTTTTTATTGCATATCATTTACTGTTTTGTATGCTAATCACATATTAATGTGCTAATTAGGGTTTGCACTTGGAAAGGAAAATATGTTGGGTCCCAAATAATTATGGTTATATTTGTTTCAATAAGATTAACGATAAAAATAAACGAAAACAATTAGGGGACAAGTTTTACATGCATGCGCTAATACAATGCAGAAAACCCGTAGAGAAATACAGCTATCTAAAGAGAATAGACCTTCTGCGAAAAGATTTTTAGTATATAAAAAAGGGCATGTAGATATTTTGAGAGGGGATAAATTGCCCTAATTTTTTCTTTCGCAGAAGGTCCAATATAGCAACTCTTGCTAGGTAGTTTGATGTTAATCCTAAAACGATTGCTAAATGGAGGAGAACGAAATATTATATAGCCTCTTTAATTCACTTTGTAACTGCCTGGTACCTAATTTTCTTTCATTTCTTAGTTGAAGCAACAATTGCTCGTTTATAGCATTCCTTTTGAGTCGAGGCGAGTTGTTGGGTTTACTGCTAAGTTTTGCTAATCCAATCTCTCCAAATTCGCTATATCCTTTGACCCGCTTTCGTAAGGTTGAACGTGAAATGCCATACTGTTCACATACTTTACCCGCATCACCTAAGCGTTGATAGAGCTCTAGCTACTTAAGTCGAAAGGTTACTTTACTATTCATTACCCTGATTTAGTTAACACAATTTGTACTGATAATAACTCAAAATCAACTTTATTATATCTTTAAAATTGTTATTAAATCTTACATTCCTGTTGTAATAACCTATGCGAATCATATATTTTAGAAATAAAAAGTGTGAGGCAGTATATCCTTTTCTCTTTGAATATTGAGAGTAAAAATAATAGAACTAGAAGGCTTATTGTTGATACATATGGCTATTACCGCTCTCAAATTAAGGGAACGTATGTATTTGTGCTTTTCTAAGCTAACGATTACTGCTATGCTTATTTGTTGTATATTTCTCCCAATAAGGTAGCTGTTGTACAACTTTTGACATACACCTCTACATAAGTACCTTTTTCACAACCTTTGTTGGGGAAAACGATGACCTTATTAGCACTATTACGACCTTGCCAATAAGCATCAGACTTTTTGGAAGGTCCTTCTACTAGTACACGATATATTTTACCGATGTCTTTGGTATTGCTTTCTAGTGAATGCTGTCTTTGCTTATCTATGATCTCTTGAAGCCTTCTTTTCTTCACAGCCAATGGAACATCATCTGGGTACTTTCTAGCTGCTAACGTGCCTGGTCTTTCCGAATAATAAAACATATACGAAAAATCGTAGCGTATTTGATCCATTAAGGAAAGTGTCTCCTGATGGTCTTCGTCTGTTTCGGTACAAAATCCAGCGATCATATCCGATGATATCCCGCAGCCTTCCCCTACGATGGTTCGGATGTCCTGTATTTTCTGTAGGTACCAAGCACGATCATAAGTCCTATTCATCAACTGAAGTATTCTACTGCTGCCACTTTGTACTGGCAGGTGGATATACTTACAAATGTTATCATATGCTTTGATTGTATGCAGTACCTCATGGGTAATGTCTTTGGGATGAGAAGTAGAAAATCTTACCCGTAAGTCTGGATGTATTTGGGCTACCAGTGCTAGCAATTGTGCGAAATTAACAACCTCTTGTTGTTGAGTTTCCCCTTGTTTTTGTTCAGTATTCGGAGACCATTTATAGGAATCTACATTTTGGCCTAGTAAGGTTACTTCTCGATAACCCTGTTTAAAAAGTTCAGTAGCTTCTCTAATAATAGAATGTGGGTCTCGGCTTCTTTCTCTGCCTCGTGTAAAGGGAACTACACAAAACGAGCACATATTGTCGCAGCCACGCATAATCGAAATAAAAGCCGTAACCCCATTCGAATTAAGCCTGATGGGACTAATATCTGCATAGGTTTCTTCTCTGGATAAAAAGGTATTGATGGCTTTGTGGCCACTATCTACGGTTGCCACCAACCGAGGTAAATCACGATAAGCATCTGGGCCAGCTACCAGATCTACTAATTTTTCTTCTTCTAGAAGCGTCTTCTTGAGGCGTTCTGCCATACAGCCTAGTACCCCAATGATCATGTCTGGCTTATTGCGTTTAATTTCATGAAACTGAGCTAAACGTTTTCTAACCGTTTGCTCAGCCTTATCTCGAATGGCACAGGTATTAATAAATATCACGTCTGCTTGCTCATACGTATCTGTAAGCGTGAATCCATGAGGCTTTAGGATGGAAACGACTACTTCGCTGTCTGCTATATTCATCTGGCAGCCATAGCTTTCCATATATAGATTTCTTGGATTGATAACCAAGTCAGTGCCGGCTTCGTTCATTAACTCATTGATTTCCGGTTGATTTACTGCTGCATGTGTCAATACCTTATCTTCCATGGTCTTGTTGCTATTTCTTGGCGTGTTTATATGATGGTTGACAATTTACAAAAAATGCCAAAATTATACCTGTTTACGATTTCCTAATTTATTTAATAGGATTACTACCAAGCAACCTAAACTCATACAAAGTAAAGCTTGTAAAATATGGGGGTCTTTGTGATAGATAGCTTGAAAATGGATGGGAGATATATTTTTTTCTAACAGCATACTAGTAGGTATTTTCGAAACAGCAGGCATAAAAGATTTCCAAGGCCATGTTTTAGGTATGGCGCCCATCATGAAACCTGCTAATAGACCTATGGTGTAATTGGTATACGTATGTAGTAGGAATGATAAGGATTTAGAAAAAATAAGTAAGCCTAGTAAACCACCTGACATAAAGATCGTTAATATATACCAGTCAAATTTTTCCAAAGCTTCTAGCATAAAAGTGTATTTGCCTAGTATAAGTAGTATGAAACTTCCCGAAATACCTGGTAAAATCATCGCACATGTAGCTAATGCACCTGATATAAAAATAAACCAAGTTGCGGAGGGGCTGGCTAGGGGAGTAGTCTGTATAAGGAGGTAAGCTAAAAAAGCTCCTAGGATACTCATAAGTAGTGTTAAAACATTAATTTTTTTGAGTTGTTGATAGATGACCATCGCAGAAATGATGCTAAGTCCAAAAAAAAATGAGCTGACTTCTATGGGGTATTGATCTAGCAAGTACCGAACCAGGCGTACTGTAGTAAGCAAACTAACTGTAATCCCTAATCCTAACGGCAATAAAAAGTTGCCATGTATCTGCTTCCAAAACCGTTGCCATTTGCCAGCTAGTAGTAGCTTGAATGCAATTTTGTTAAATGAGTGGATCGTATCGAGCAGCTCACTATATATACCTGTAATTAAAGCGATTGTTCCGCTAGATATGCTTGGAATTACATCGGCTGTGCCCATGCTGAGTCCCTTAAGAAATAATAGCATATATCGCCTCAAATTCTTCATAGAAAGAGTATTTGGAAAAAGGAAAACAAAAATAATTAGCAAAGTTAATCAAAAGCATTGTTGCTTAAAAGTCTAATAAGTTGTTCTATGTGGAAAATTATTGATATGATGTAACCGTAACTCCCTGACAATCAATCGGCAAAGCCGAGCGTATGTTTTGATTGCTAAATTATGCTGAATACTTTATTCCCTTATGGCTTTTTGCAGATAAATTACTATTTTGCTTTATATTCATTTAGTAACACTAACCACCAAATCTATGAATAATACTATGTTCATACAAATTGTAGATGCTAAAGCCGAGCAACTTTTGTATAACTTGGAAGATCTACATCTAATTAGGGTATTGGCAAAACCGATACAAACTAAACAAAAATTGTCTGAAAAATATGCTGGTAAGCTTCCATCCCAGATGACCGAGGCTTTAGAACAATATATAGCTCAAAGTCGTAGCCAATGGAACGAACGGAGTATTTAATAGATACAAACGCTGTTATAGATTATTTGGGGAAAAAGTTGCCTGTTAGTGGTATGGCTTTTATGAACCATGTTATGGATACCCTACCTATTGTTTCAGTGATTACGAAGATTGAAGTGTTAGGTTTCAAGGCTCCGGGCAGTTATGATCAACTTCTTACTAATTTTATGCAAGATGTCATTGTATTAAATTTAACAGATGAAATTGTAGCTGTAAGCATTAATATACGAAAAACTATAAAACCAAGCTTCCTGATACTATTATTGCTGCTACAGCGATGGTTCATGGTCTTACTTTGCTTACTCTCAACTCCACTGATTTTAAAGATATATTAGACTTAGCACTAATGGATCCTTATAACCTGTAAGAATATGATTCAATTAGTAGATAACCATTTAACGTGCTGTCAGGAGCTATCTTCTGACAATCTAAATCTAGTAAGGAGAATTATCATCTCAGTCGGTCACCACTATTAAACCATTTTATATCCAATTACTATTTGTTCTATAAAATCCAAAATTTCTGATTTACCCAGTTGATTTTTGGAAGAAGTAACAAAATAGTTAAGAGGATTTGTAGAAGTTACTGCTAAAATTTGTTTGAAATTATTAAGCTGGATAGTTATCTGCTGTTTAGATATTTTATCAGCTTTAGTAAGTAACAGGGTGAAGGGTATGTTATTATTAATTAGCCAGTTAATAAAAATTAAATCTATCTTTTGTGGAGGTAATCGGATATCTAGTAAAACAAACAAAGAAACTAAGTTCTCCCGGTGTAGTAAGTATTGATTGACCATCTCATTCCAGCCGATACGTTGGGTTTTGCTAGCTTGTGCCCAGCCATATCCTGGCAGATCCACTAAATAAAACGATTTGTTGACTAAAAAATGATTAATAAGCTGCGTTTTTCCCGGTCTAGCAGACGTCTTAGCAAGACTTTTTCTGCCTACGAGCATATTAATCAAAGATGATTTTCCTACATTCGAACGACCAATAAAGGCTATTTCTGGTTTATCAGGTGGTGGACATTTTTTATAATTTCCACTACTAGTTACAAAAATAGCCTCTTGGATGTGCATCGGAATTTTGACTCCAGATTTACCAACCGATACCATAATAAGCTTCGGTTCCATTTGGATAAATACCCTCTATCAGTATGCCTCCTTTTTTGCTATTAAGTAAGGTTGCGAGCTGATCTAGCGTTTCAATTTTTTCTTTATCAATTGTAAGGAGAATAAATCCTTTTTTAATACCTGCTTGCTGCCATTTTCCTGCTTTAAGTGCCTTAATTTGTACACCGCCTTTAATACCCAGCTTTTGTTTTGTAGCTTGATCTAAAGGTTCAAAGGTCGCTCCTTCTACTTCTATACTACCTTGTCCGTGTAAAATCTTAATCTCATTTAATGCGTTTTTGAGGCTCACTTGGATCGTAATTTCTTTTCCTTTTCTGTCTAAGGTAACATTTACTTTATCTCCTGGTTGATAATGAGTTAGATGCTCGTGTAGTTGAGCTAAGTTTTTGATTTTGGTGTTGTTGATCGCTATAATGATATCTCCTTCTTTCATACCTGCTTCAGCGGCTGCACTACGTTTAGTGAATCCATTTACATAAACACCATCAAATCTTTTTAATTTTTTTTCATCTGCTAAGTCAGCATTTACATCTTGAGGATAAATACCCAGGATTGCTCGCTGCACAGCACCATATTTTTTTAGATCGCTGATGATGCGCTGTACAATAGAGCTGGGTATAGCAAATGAGTAGCCAGCAAATGCGCCTGTAGGCGTAGAGATGGCAGTATTAATTCCTACTAGTTGACCTTGTAAGTTGACTAGGGCTCCACCACTATTGCCTCTATTAACAGCCGCATCGGTTTGAATAAATGCCTCTATTTTGATGCCACTACCTGATTTAGATATGTCTGCTCTTCTAGCTTTAGCACTTACAATTCCCTTGGTTACGGTAGATGTTAAATTAAATGGATTCCCTACTGCCAGCACCCATTCTCCTACTTGTAGCTTGTCTGAGTCTCCAAACTCAAGATAAGGTAAGCTTTTTTCTTCTATTTTAAGTAATGCCAAGTCTGTGTCTGGGTCAGTTCCCACTACTTTAGCAACATATCTCCGGTTGTCGTCTAAAGTTACTTCTATTTGATCCGCTTTATCTATGACATGGTTATTGGTTACTATATATCCATCTTCACTAATAATAACTCCAGAACCAAAAGCAGCACCTGGTTGGGTTTTATATTCTTTAGGTCCCATTTCAAAACCTTCTCCTAGAAATTCTTTAAATAGTTCTTCTAGGGGGCTAGTACCACGACGCATGATTTTTGCCTCATATTTCGCTGTAATATGTACTACCGCAGGGGTTGCTTTTTGGGCTGCATGCACAAAACTAGGAGTTTCTTCATGATGTTCTGTAGGTAAAGGGGGGGTTAGATCCGTTAGATCCGTTAGATCTGTAAGCTGTATCTTAGATCTATGGCTATTACTTGATTGTTTGGAGTAAGATGGATGAATTAGGTTACTGTCATCCTTAAGAATTTGATATAACCCTATTCCAATTAGGAAGAAGCATACTGCTAGTAAGGCAATAAAATTATTTTTTGTTTGTTTTTTCCAAATCATGGCTTGAGCTTATTTAAGTTTTATTTAATTTCAAAAGTAAGAAACTATTAAAAATGTATCAAGTACTTATAATTAGAAGGGATAAATATTTTACCCTAGATCTACGGTACATGAAATTGCAAGTTGTAGAATAAAAACTCTAAACCTTGGATTAATAAAATTTTGACCAAATATATTTTTAAGCAAGGTAGTTTAAAAAAAATAGTGTGAACAAATGTTTTATTACTAATTTCAATCAAATTTTTGTACGTATAAAGAATTCAATATACTAATAAATTTACAACATTCCTTTGTGTATTGCTATTTAATAGCAAACTATATTGTATATGCATAGCTCACTACAAGTTTATAATTCATTAACACGGCAGCAAGAAGTTTTTAAACCGGTTAATCCTCCTTATGTAGGTATGTATGTATGCGGACCTACTGTATACGGCCTTTCCCATATAGGGCATGCACGTTGTTATATAACTTTTGACGTGATACAGCGTTATTTAAAACACTTGGGTTACCAGGTTAGGTATGTACGTAATATTACAGATGTAGGTCATTTAGAAAGAGATGGTGATGAAGGAGAAGATAAGATAGCCAAGCAAGCTCAGTTGGAAAAATTAGAACCTATGGAAGTAGTGCAAAGGTATATGAATAGTTTTCACAACGATATGGCCTTACTTAATGTCCAGCCACCTAGCATTGAACCGCAGGCTAGTGGACATATACCCGAGCAAATTCAGATCATTCAACAAATTATCGATCAAGGGTTAGCCTACGAGTCAAATGGTTCTGTGTACTTTAATATAACGGCCTACGAAAAAAAACGAGAATATGGAAAATTATCTGGCAGAAATATCCATGATTTATTAGCTGGAACACGTGTTTTAGCCGGACAATCTGAAAAAAAATTCCCACTGGACTTTGCATTATGGAAAAAAGCGAATAAAACGCATATTATGCGTTGGCCTTCCCCTTGGGGAGAAGGATTTCCAGGTTGGCATATAGAATGCACAGCCCTGGCTACCAAATATCTAGGTCCCTATTTTGATATCCATGGGGGAGGAATAGATTTATTATTTCCACACCATGAATGTGAGATAGCACAATCGCAGGCAGTACAAAGTACTACGTTAGCTAAATATTGGTTGCATAACAATCTGGTGATGATTCATGACCATAAAATGAGTAAATCACTGGGAAACTTTATCACCTTAGAAGAGCTTTTCCAAGGTATACATCCGTTGTTAAGTCAAGCTTATAGTCCGATGGTATTGCGATTTTTTGTTTTGCAAGCTCACTATAGAAGTACGTTAAGTTTCTCTAATGAAGCTTTACAAGCTTCTGAAAAGGGCTATTTAAAACTTATCAATGGACTTAGGGTGGTCAAAAAAATGTCCTATACACCGTCGAACTTAGGTAACCCCAATCCAGACGCTATTTCACAAATAGAACAATATGTAGCCAGTTGCTACCAAGCCATTAACGATGACTTTAATACCGCTAAACTGATTGCAGAATTATTTCAACTTCTAAGGTTTATCTATGCATTAGAGTATAAACAAATTGACTTTTATAAGTTAGGGAAAACTACCTTTGAATTGCTCAAGAAAACCTATATACTTTTTGTAGAAGATATATTGGGGCTACAAGAGCATTGCAAAGCTGCTCCTCAAGAATTTTTATCCGTTATACTTAAAATGTATGCGCAAGCCAAACAGCAAAAAAATTATGAACAAATAGATTTACTTAGGGCTGAGCTCAAAAAATTAAATATTATGCTACATGATACAGCTAGAGGGGTAGACTGGAGTTATATATAGAAGTTAGCTACTTACACTTACTAAAGCGCTGCATATTATTTTGTTTTTAATTTTCAAAAATTTGGCTTAACTTTGCGGTCACTTATACTGATCGGTGTAAGTAGTCAACTGATTAAAAACATTATCTATTTTATTGGAAAATCGTCCGATTTTCTATCCCAAAAATTCACTTATGCATGCTAATATAATTCATTTGCCCGCTATACTGGGGCGACTATTTTTATTTATCTCTTTAGTTTTGGTAGCGAGCTGTGGTGGTGATAATTCAAACGTTCCAAGATTTACTAACAACCAGCAGGATCGAAGAGAAGATATGGAGGTGGAGTTGGGAAATCGTCCTCAAGCGCAAGCAATTGTATTAGATGGTGCTTCTCAGCCTAGTACCAGCCATTCTAATTGGCTCATACCTTACGATGGAAGTATTCAAAATGTGCAGTCACTGCTTTCTACTCCGAATATTCTTTCACCCACAGCGTTAGGTTCAGATAATAATAGTAAGAGAAAAAGAAATGAGCAAGGAGAACAGGTAGAGAAGAAAAAGAAGCCAAAGAAAAAAGTAAAAAAAGAAAAAGAGCAGGAAGAGGTATTAAAGAAGCGAAAGAAAAGTTCTGGAAGGAAAAACAAGGAGACACAAAATTATTTAAAGAAAAGAGCAAAGAAAGAAAAAGAGAAGGAAGGGGCTGTTGTAGAGGAGAAGGGGGCTACTGATGAATTATCTCTTGATAAATTCCTCCATGATGAAATAATTGCGGAAATATTTAGTCATGTAGGATTTCCTGATATAGTAAAGTGTATGTTAGTTAATAAACATTGGTATGACATTATTCGAGCTAAGGCTAACTATATTGGGCAGAGTATTAACTTTAAGGATAAGGCTCTAAATTTCCATTATAAATTACCTTGGAACGCCCAAGATCATGATATAGAACGTAACTTAGCTTTTAAATTTTTTACAAAAAAAGTAAAAAACTTACCATTATACTTGTTGTATTCTTTGGCACGTACACAGGTAAAAGAGTTTGATTGGTCAATGGTTATGGATAAAGGCATAGCTATACGACTAAATGATTTTCAAGTTGGAATGTTAGTCAATGGCTTAAAATGCTTCTGTCCTAATGTAACAAGTCTTAATCTAGCTGGAAATAGGTTGACATCAGCAGGCATCACAGAATTGTTAAAAGTTTTGCCTGGATTAAGCAAGTTAGAAGTTCTTGATTTATCTGGAACTCTGGTGGAGGGTGTAGGGATACATGTTTTGATGACTGTTTTGAAAAATTTAAATTTAAAGAAGTTTAGTTTAGCGACGAATGGCTTGAGCGAGCAACGATTGCTAGTTCTGCCACCCACATGGGCACTACCCACATTATCCTCGTTAGAGTATCTTGATTTATCTCATAATTCAAATTTACAAGGTGGAGTAGTGAAAATTTTGGCAGCATGTCCAAATTTAAAGAGGATTAATTTAGCGGATACAGGCTTATGTGGAAACGAAGTTAAAGATTTATTAAATGTTCTAGACCTATCTAAAGTAGAAGAGCTTGTTTTATTGGAGAATCCATTAGATACTAATGAAGGAATAATTGCATTGTGTGAAGGTTTGCAAGAGATTCCTGATTTAAACTTGAGGCAGCTTTTTCTACCAAGCATGGAGCTTGATTCACCAGAGATGAGGGCTTTGGTAAAGATGTTGCCTCATTTATCTAACTTGGAAAGAATCGATTATTGGAGTGAGTATAGTTCTATTGGTTCTATAAAAGATAAAGAAATTTCCCAACTACTGGGTAAGAATTTGCGCAAGCTTCCCAATTTGAAAGTGCTCTGTTTAACTACTAGTGACTTAAGCGATGAATTAATAGTTTCAATGGTTGAGAGTTTCTTAGATCATTCTGATAAAGATTTACCAGAAATCCTTAACTTAAAACTAGAGAAACTTAATATAAGTGGTCTTGGATTCGGCTTAGAAGGAGCTAAAGCTTTCGCAAAAATTCTACCATACTTTCCCTGCTTGAAAAATATTGATCTTAGTGGGAATGGGCTAAATGATGAAGGGATAACTATTCTTGTTGATGCCTTAAAATTATCCAACGTACAGAAGCTTCACCTGGACCACAACCAATTGGGCTTAGAAGGAGCTGAAGCTTTAGCAAAGATTCTTCCACATCTTTCCAAATTGAGAAAGCTTGATTTATCATTTACTGATCTAACTGAGGAAGCAGTTAGCAAGATTTTAAATAGCTTGGGTGGGCGAAAAATAAAAATATGTTGGATTGCTTTCAACCTAAGTGTAGAAGACAAGGATAGAATTAAGCAAAATTCCCCAAATGTTGAGTGGGATTTTGGCAGGTCAAGAGGGGTTTCTATTATAGATACAAGCGTATCCTACTAAACCCATGCCTTTGCTAGAAGATAGCCAAAGAATGTACAACAAAGCCAAGGGCATCTTAGACAAAGGGTGCCCGCTTGGTTTAAGTGGTTTATGCTAGGATTGAGTTCAAAGCTTATTTTGTATAGCAAATTGACGCTGATGAGTAGCAAAATAAAGACAATGTTTAGTGAGCTGACATATCTCACACTTGGGTTTGCGAGCTATGCAGGTATAACGGCCATGTATAACTAACCAATGGTTAAGCTTTCCTATATATATTTCAGGAAAAGCTTGTACAAGTTGTTTTTCTATTGCGAGCGGAGTTGTAGCACTTTCATCTACTAAACCTATTCTTCTGGAGACACGCATAACATGTGTATCTACAGCTAGGACAGGCATATTGTACATAATAGAAGCGATTGCATGAGCAGACTTCCTGCCCACGCCAGCTAACTTTTGCAGAGAATCCACATCTTCAGGAACTTGTCCATGAAATTCCTCTACAATTTGCTGAGCAGCTTTAATTAGATATTTGGTCTTGTTATTGGGATAAGAAATAGACTTAACATAAGGGAAAACCTCCTCAAATGTGCTATGTGCTAGATGATCAGGTGTAGGAAATGCTTCAAACAACTTAGGAGTTACAAGGTTGACCCGTTTATCAGTACACTGTGCACTTAACACGACAGCGATTAATAACTGAAAAACATTTTCATAATGGAGTTCTGTTTTTACTTCTGGTTCTCTCGTAAAGTAGGCTACAACTGCATCATGCCGTTCTTGCTGTGTCATATTCATCTGATTAAAAGTAAATTAAATGCAAAGTAATAATTAAAGATTCTCAATTATAGCATTTTTGCTGGACAAATTTTTAACTTGAGCAGTTTGATTTCATAATTTCATATGACAATATATTTAGTTCACCACCCTTAAGAATTAAGGAAATCATTTAAAATAATATTTTTAAGCTGGTGTTGTAGTATAAAATCTTATAAAAAAGAACAAGAATTTGCCAGGAAATAGGTACATGAAGAAAAAAGCTTACAAAAATTTAAAAAACCGCCTTGCAGAAAAGGGCGTTAAGAAATTTGTAGGGTTGCCGGACTGGCCCGAGGACAGTTGACTTAGAGGGTTGGGGTGTTTCCGAGGGACAGGCCGCTAAGTCCCTTTTAGGAGCAGGATAAGTAGCTGGGGTAAAGGGCTTAGAGAAATTGGGTCCAGTTGTAAATTTTAGTCCTTTTCTGCATAGCGGAGATTTTTTTGCCTACTTTTTTCATGGCTGGAAAAAAGTAGGTCTGTCCGAAGGACAAAGGTTGAATCGTAGATAACTCACAATTCTTACCAAGCTTACAGGAGAATACTAATCCTAATTGTTAAGGGTTAACTATTTAGTATAAATTTTATATTTTAAAAATTTTATACTACTAAAGTATAGTAGTGATAAACTATGGTTTTTTGCTTAGATGCTAGCTTACTTGTGGTAGCTTTATTTTTACTTTTCGTTTTATTTCTTCGAGAGAGACTTTAAACTGCTGTTCTGTATGAAGCATATCATTAACAGCTTGTATAGCATGTATAACTGTACTGTGATCCCTACCACCACAAAATTCACCAATCGATTTTAAAGAATGATTGGTATACTGTTTAGCTAAATACATGGCTACCTGCCTAGCAATAACAATCTCTTTTTTCCTGGTTTTACTTTTAATACTTTCTAAGGAAACATTAAAATGCTCGGTAACTATTTTGTGTAAGTAATCCATGCTCATCTCCGTATCGATATCATGTACAATATTTTTTAATACTTGCTTGGCAAGTCCTAAATCCATGTCTCGTTTGTTCAGTGAGGCATGGGCAATCAAAGAAATGAGTACACCTTCTAACTCTCGTATATTTGTATCTACACTTTGTGCAATATATTCGATTAAGTCTTCGCGTATATCGATACCATCCGCTTGCATTTTATTTTTTATAATGGCCACACGTGTTTCAAAATCAGGCTGTTGTAGGTCGGCTGTTAATCCCCATTTAAATCTAGAAAGCAGCCGTTCTTGTAAACCTTTTAAATCACGGGGTGGACAGTCGCTGGTCATCACAATTTGCTTGCCAGATTGATGTAAGTGATTGAAGATATGGAAGAATATTTCTTGAGTTTTCTCTTTGCCTACTAAAAATTGCACATCATCTAGAATCAGTACATCAGCTTGGAGATAAAAGTGCGTAAAATCTTGTACGCTGTTGTTACGAAGGCTTTCTATGAATTGCGTGGTGAACTGTTCTGAAGAAGCATATAATACAAATTTATCAGTAAATCTTGCCTTTACCTCATTGCCTAGCGCTTGTACAATGTGGGTTTTCCCAAGCCCTACCTTGCCATATAGCATGAGGGGATTAAAAGAATTTCCTCCAGGTTTTTTAGCTACAGCTTGGGCAGCAGATCTCGCTAGTTGATTGCAATCACCCTCTACAAAGTTCTCGAAAGTATAGTTGGGATTTAAAAAAGAGATTTGGTTTAAATCTTTAAAATTTTTGAGTATAAAAGGGTTGTGGGGAGTATGAGCCAAGGGGGCTGGGTTATTAGGCTGGACATAATTTCTTTGTGTGGGTAGATTAATCGTAACAGGTGCTGTCTTGTTATTACCTTGATCCACGATAATAGAATATTCTAATCTTCCTTCAGGACCTATTTCTTTAGTGATTACCTGTCTTAATAGTATGAGGTAATGTTCTTCTAGCCACTCGTAAAAAAATTGGCTAGGCACCTGAATAGTCAGGATGTTATTCTCAAATTTTTTAGGAACAATTGGCATGAACCAAGTTTTAAAGCTTTGTTCATTTACTTGATTTTTGATAAATGCTAAACAGTTGTTCCAAATTACTTCACATTGCGTAAGCATCGCTTTCGAATTAATTAAAGCTGATATGTAGTGTGCAGGTAAAAGTACCTAAAAAGCTAGTAGGCAGTAGGCCTATCATTAGATTGCTATTTAATAGAAAAATTGATAAATAACAACTCCAAAGTATACTTTAAATTTAACCTTTTGTTTTTCCCTTCTTTTCTAAAAATTAAGCACTGAATTCATTAGAGTTATTCTGAACCCGTCGCCTTGAATCCTGTGGGTTCGTCAGTAAGTGCGAGTCAGGGCTCCAGCCCTGACTCACCAATCCTTCATGTGCTGTCAGGAACCTTTCCCGACACCACAACTCCGGTTTCTTACAAATTCCTTCCTGCCCAGAAAATACAATTCTTGGTTTCGGAAGAACTCTATTACCTTTCTCAACGTTCTTCGTAGAAAACGCTGAGGAAGTCGCAATGTATTTTTGTACATATTCCTATTATTTATGTATTATAATTGATAAAAAATTATACAATACATCAACATTTATTTCTAATTTTAGGCAAATTTAATTTATCTTGGTGTTTGTTTTAATCCTGCACATAATTGGTAAGATAAAAACTGTATGATTCGTTTGTAGTGTATGTTCAACAATCTTTTTAAAGTAAAAAATGTGGGACATTCTTGGTAGCGTATTATCAACAAGTGCTATATCGACCAATCTTAAAGTCGCATGCCCAACTAAGCTTATGATGCTTAGTTTAATCATGGGTTTGTTACATACGTTAACATTTGCACAGGAGAAAAAAGAGAAATTAACCAGTTATGAAGGAATAAGTGCTCGAACAATTCAAAAGAAAAAATTGCAAGACCAGGCTGATAACACACAAAAAGCTACCGAAGAGCCTCATCTAAATAAGAAGCAATCAAATAGCTTCTACATTAAAGATATTATTTTAAAGGATGCAAAATTCCTGAATAGAAGAACTAGAAAAAGGTTGTTAGCTCCTTATCTTAATAAATATCTCAATGCTAAAAAAGTTGGCAATCTAGTTCAAGATATTCGAGCCTATTACCTCAAAAAAGGATATCCTACTACCCAAGTCAAGGTGGTGTTAGGACAAAATTTAAAAGACGGCGTTTTACAGATTGTTGTTAGCATAGGGTTTATCGAAGAAATTATATTGAATGATCATAAGCGGAGAGATAGCGGAAAAGTATTCATGGCATTTCCTTGGTTTCGAAATAGACCGTTGTATTTGCCGTATCTGGAGCAGGGGATTGATCAAATTAATTCAGTTCCTTCTAGCAACGCAACCTTAAAAATTTTACCAGGCCTTTTAGAAGGAGGGTCAGTCATTCAGATTGATCATATAGTCAATAAGCCTGTGCGATTAGATCTAGGTGGAGATAATTTGGGTGAAGAAGACTCAGGGAAATGGCGTTGGAAATACAATTTGAGCTTTGATAATTTATTTAGAATTAATGACAATTGGGTTATTCACTACAATATCAATCAAGCTAAGAAATTGAAAGAGACCAAGTTGAGAGATTATTCTTTCATGGTTAAATTTAGTTTCCCTGTAGGTTATTTTAATTTCTCTACTACGCATACGATGCGCTCTTCTATTAAACCTATCAGGTTGAGTAAGCAAGGAGGATTATTTACGCGCAAAAATAATAGTCACAATTATGATATTAAATTCCTTATCTACAAGCATCGGAATAATAAAGGTTCGATGATACTAGGTTTTACACATGCTACGACTACTAACTATGTACAAGATATTGCCCTACAAGTTCAAAATGACTTACAAACTCAACTTAAAGTAGGAACTAACCATCTAGGTTTAATTTTTGCTGGTCAATATATGTTGGATTTTAACTATGAGCAGAATTTAACAGGGTTAGGTAGCGAAACAGGTAAGGAATCTTTGTCTAAGCAGGATAAAAAGCGATTTAAAAAATTTGATTTCCATTTTAGTTGGGTGCGTCCCTTTGCTTTGTTTAAGCAGTTTTTAAGTTATAAAATGGATTGCTTAGGTCAGTATAGTAAAGATGAGGGTATGAATTTACATCAGCTTACTATAACAAATATAGACCATGTGCGAGGTTTTGAACAAAGCTATACGGGGCATAAGGGGATTTGTTCTAAGCAAGAGTTATCGTTGCACCATTTATTTTCTTTCTCCCGCTGGCTACGCCCTTTGGAATTTCAAGCTGGTATCGATATAGGTTATCTACCTAAAGTTTCTAATATAGAACCTAAACTTGAACAATTACCGCTTACGCTCATGGGGTGGGGATTGGGTTGTCGCTATCATATAAACTGGCTTAGCTTGGACTTTACCTATGCTAAACCGCTATATATTTCTAAGCATTTAACTATACCGAGTAATACCTATCAAATGATTTTTAACTTCACTATTAAACTGCATGCGCTTGTACCTTAAAGATCTAAGCGGGATACACTGCATTCAGATACACGATAAATGTTGAGCTATTTCTTTTGTTTTATTGAAGATTAAAAGTTAAATTAAAATATATAAACAGTGCTCAAAGCTCACTGTATCCTTTCAAATTATCCCAATGCAGATCACAAAATCTCTACCAGTATTTAACAACAAACAGCTATTCCGATTTGTATGGGAGACCATCACATTGTTATTTCTATCAAATATATCAGCCTGTACTTGTAAGCAATATGCAAAGCCTAGTGCTGCGAATACCAGTATGAATATGACAATAGCTGAAAGGTTTCTAGTAGGTGAGGAAAAGAAAATAAAAGTAACTTTTGAAATAGGAGGGGATGCTAATGACCTTGTAGCCGTAGGAGATTTTAAACTAAAAATTAGTGTAGTCGAGCAACAAGATTTTGCAGGAGCTACTACTGGTAGTCAGATAAAATATAAAAGTGCTGCAGGTACTGAGCAAGCTTTTTCTGAAACTTTTGAAAAGCCATTGTCTGAATTTTCAACGATTTTAAATCTAGATCGAGATAATAGATTAACTGAGTTTAAAGTAAATTTTGACTTGTTGTTAGCCAGTGAAGCTGTTAAATTAAAATTAAAATTTGAACTGTTGGATGTACTTGGTAACCGTATACAAGATATAGATGTGGAGTGGATCAAGGGTCCGATGGTACTTAGTCCAATAACACCGTTTAAAGCGAAGAAAGCCTCATTTAGATTAAAAAGTTTAAAAGAAAATATAAAGGATTTAAGTAAAATAATCTTACAAGTTCAAAGTGTTCACGCGAATGTTTCGTTATTAGTTGGGAAAGATAGAAAATATGAAGCTTCTTTAGCAGAATTATTGCCTGGTACTACCGAATTAATTAAAGACAAAGAATCAGATCCTATTAAAATAGTAATAGATGATCTGAATGATGAGGAAGCTGTATTTAGTATTCTTGTAGTTGACGCAGATGCGTTATCTAACAACCCTCCTGTCACTGAACAAAAAGTTAATCATCCTGAATTCGAACAAAAGCAAGATCCAGAAACAGGACAGAAAGAACAAGATCCAGAAATAAAGCAAGAATTAGAAGAAATTGATAAAACTGAAGAAGAAAGGCAGTTAGAAGCGCAACAGTTAAAGGAACTTAAGCAGGAAAAAAAGGTAGTGGGTAAGAAAATAAAGCAAGTAGAAGAAACATTAGAAAATGAAGAAAAGGAGCTTAAAACAGAGGTAAAAGAGGATCTAAAAAAGCTTAATGAAGAAGAGAAGACAGACTTAAAAGGAAAGAGCAAAGAAGAGAAAGAAGTGATCAAAAAGAAGTATAAGAAAAAGAAAAAGCAAATTGTAAAAGAAGCAGCTAAAAAGGTAGGTGAGAATTTAACTAGGAAGAAACAATATGTAGGTGGTTTTGCCAGAGCTTACGGACATAATGCGTTTGGAATTCCGTTAAAAGAGCCGAAAACTAAAAGACATGCTAAGGGTCATGAGCATGGGCATAAAGCATCTCTGATAATAGGAAGAATAGAGACGGCCGTAGGTCCTACTGTAATAGGTATTGGTTTAGCAGCCATGGTAGCTGGAACAGGACCTACATTTGGGGGAATATCAGTCATAGCCATTCCAATTGTAGCTGGAGGAACTGTTATTTTAGCACACGGTCTATATACTGCTAATGAAGCACAAAATAGTATAGACAGTAAAAAAGAGAAAGACAAGGAAAACAAGAGAAAAGAAAACGATAAGAATAATAAGAAGAGGGCTCAGGAGGAGGAAGATGACATTTCGAAAAATACTCGTGAAGAAGAACCTCATATTCCGCACCAAGTGTTTACTGAGGCAAGTATTGCAAGTTAACGATCGAAATAAAAGGATCTATTCCTGGCAAACTTGTTAAGCTAAATCTAGCTTTAATCTATTTTCGAAAGTAATAGAAATAGGGATAATCTTTTCCATGCCATGGTCTTTGTCTGACAGATCATTCCGGATAAGGTAGTAATGAGTATCAGGGCCGAAGTCTGATACCGCCTCAAAATAATAACTTGGGTTATTTGTAGTCACATACATTCTTGTTTAATTTACGCAAAAGTATATTCTTGTTAGCGTATGTTTAAATACCGATTTGATGTATGTGTTTTCGGTTTAGTAATGGGACTTTCGTCCAACCTATCTGCTTCGGTAATAACACATCTTGATCAGCAGCAAAATAAAAAATATTCTACTGCCCAGACTTATATATTAGATAAATTTCGATGTGCTGTAGAATTTGGTAGAGGTCTGCATATCATGTCGGTTGGAAAAGATCGCAAATTTGATTATCCATTTAATTGGGGAATCCGGTTGGGTTACTATCTATACAAGTATCACCATGTATCTGCCAAGCCTGGCGATTTTAAGCCTTATTATGCCTATAACTCTTTCACTAAACAAAGGGAACTGATCGAACCTCGCGGTGGTATTAGTAGAGAAGGAGAGGGTAGTATATTAGATGTTTAGTCCCTTGTTAAAGGTATCAATATTTAAGTGAAAAAGTTGAGGGTTTTTTTGCCATTGTTGCTCTATAAATTGCCAAGGGGTTTTGCCTCTTAAAGCCTTGAGCCTACGGGCAAAATTATAAGCTAATAAGAAGTCATTTAAGTGGCGCTCTAATTCCTGATGGCTGCTATAATAATAAGTTCCTACAGTAGCTTGTTTAATAGTTCTATTCATTCTTTCTACTTGTCCATTAGTCCATGGATGAGCTAGTTGTGTTCTCCTATGCTCAATACCAGCTTGGCTACAAA
>Ga0209935_1000913_pt1 | contig 57137 bp, 56 predicted proteins | sample ThiBio_1000_plan_2_FD_183958 | JGI IMG/M metagenome (GOLD analysis project Ga0209935, IMG submission 183958) | Wastewater bioreactor microbial communities from Cape Town, South Africa - Thiocy_cont_1000_plan (SPAdes) | ecosystem: Engineered > Bioreactor > Thiocyanate-remediating >... | reverse complement strand
CCATCTGGCGGCCCATCTCGTAGCCCGGCACGATGCCGCCGATGGCAGGCGAGACGATGGCGGTGATCTCGTCCTTCACCTCCTTCTTCACCTTGGCGGCCAGCGCCTTGCACAGTTTGGCGGTGCGCTTGGCATCCTGGAACACCAGCGCCTTCTGCAGGAACTTGTCGGAGTGAAGACCGCTGGAGAGGATGAAATGGCCTTCCAGGAGTGCTCCGGATTTCTTGAATTCGTTCAAAACCTGATCGACGTTCATATCTATTCCCTGTTTGTCCTCCCCCGCCCGCGGAGGAGGTGGATTGGCGCGCAGCGCCAAGACGGAGGGGGGCTTTTACACGGCTCCCCCCTCCACCGCTACGCGGTTCCCCTCCCCCGTAAACGGGGGAGGAATAGGCCATGCCTCACGCCGTCGCCTCTTCGGCTTCACGCACGCGGTCGACGGATTCCACTGCATCCGATACCCTGAGCGCGCCCAGGATGTTCTGCAGGTGCGGCACGTCGCGCACTTCCACATCGATGATGAACTCGAAGAACAGCGTATTGCGGCTGACCACCTTGACGTTGGAGATGTTGCCGCCATTGTGGGCGATGGCCCCCATCACCGCCGCCAGGGCGCCGGGATTGTTGTTCACGCGCACCAGGATGCGCGCCACCGACATGCCGCCGTCCGCACCGCCGCCCCAGCTGACATCCAGCCAGTCGTCCATGTCGCCGGCCTTGTCCAGCTCGGCGCAGTCGATGGTGTGGATCACCAGTCCCTCGCCCGGCCGGCTGAGGCCCACGATGCGATCGCCCGGAATGGGGTGGCAGCACTGGCCCAGCTTGTAGGAGATGCCTTCCGTCAGCCCCTTGATCGAGATGGCATGACTGTCGCCGGGATGAGGCACGGGCTTGATCTTCTGCTTGCGCTTGAGTTCCGGGAAGACGGCCTGCAGCACCTCGTGGCCGCGAAGCGCCCCGCGCCCGACATCGGCATAGACGTCCTCGGACCTTGCCAGGCGCAACTTTTTGGCCACTTCCTCCATCGCCTTTTCGGTCAGTTCGCGGCCTTCATCGGCGAAGGTCTTTTCCAGTATCTTGCGGCCGAACTTCACGTGCTCGTCCCGCTGGGCATGGCGCAGGAAGCGGCGAATCTCGGCCCGGGCGCGGCCGGTGACGACGAACTGCTCCCACATCGGCGACGGCGCGGAATCGCGCATGGAGATGATCTCCACCTGGTCGCCGTTCTTGAGCGGGGTATGCAGCGGCACATGGTTGCCGTTGACCTTGGCGCCGACTGCGCTGTTGCCCAGGTCTGTGTGCACGGCATAGGCGAAGTCGATCGGCGTGGCGCCGCGCGGCAGCGAAATCAGCGAGCCCTTGGGGGTGAAGCAAAAGACCTGGTCCTGGTACAGCGCCAGCTTGGAATGTTCCAGCGCCTCTTCGGCGGTGTCACCCTTCTCCAGCAGGTCCACCATATCGCGCAGCCAGCCATAGGTCGCGCTGTCGGGCAGGCCCTTGTCGGGCACCGCCTCGCGGTAGCGCCAGTGGGCAGCCACGCCCCGTTCGGCGATGTCGTGCATCTCCTGGGTACGAATCTGGATTTCCACGCGCTGCTTTTCCGGCCCGATCACCGTGGTGTGGATGGAGCGGTAGCCGTTGGGCTTGGGCGTGGAGATGAAGTCCTTGAAGCGCTCGGGCACCATCTGCCAGCTGGTGTGGATGATGCCGAGCGCGCGATAGCAGTCCTCCACCGAGCCCAGAATCACGCGGAACCCGAAAATGTCGGAGAGCTGTTCGAAGCTGAGCTTCTTGGTCTGCAGCTTGCGCCAGATCGAGAAGGGCCGCTTCGCGCGGCCATAGACCCAGGCTTCCATCCCGCTCTCGGCCAGGCGGCGCTTGATCTGGTCGGCGATGCGCCCCACCCGGTCGCCCGAAACCATGTCGAGGCGGGCGAAATGGGTTACGATGGAGTTGCGCGCCTCCGGGTCCAGCTCGGCGAAGGCCAAGTCTTCCAGCTCCTCGCGCATGTTCTGCATGCCGATGCGCCCCGCCAGCGGGGCATAGATGTCCACCGTCTCCTGGGCGATGCGGCGGCGCTTGTCGGGCTTTTCGATATAGCCCAGCGTGCGCATGTTGTGCAGCCGGTCGGCCAGCTTGACCAGAAGCACGCGGATGTCGCTGGTGATGGCCAGCATGAATTTGCGGAAATTCTCCGCCTGCTTGGTGCGCTCGGAAAAGACTTCCAGCTGGGACAGTTTGGTGACGCCATCGACCAGATTGGCGATCTCGTCTCCGAATTTTTCCTTGATGTCTTCGTAGGTTACCAGCGTGTCTTCAATCGTGTCATGAAGCAGCGCGGTGACGATGGTGGGCACATCCAGCTTCAGGTCCGTAAGGATGGCCGCCACTTCCAGCGGGTGGGCGAAATAAGGATCGCCCGACGCGCGGAACTGCTTGCCGTGCGCCGTCATGGCATAGACGTATGCCTTGTTGAGCAGGTCCTCGTCGGCGCCGGGATCATAGGCCAGCACCCGCTCGACCAGGTCGGTCTGGCGCATCAGGCGGCGGCGCCCGCGGACCGGCGGCACATGCGCCGGCGCCGGGCGGGAAACCGGCTGGGCGGCCGGCTTTTCAGCCGGCGGCGAGGAGGCCTGGGTGGGCGGTGTCATGCGCCAAATATAGGCGCAGAAACGCAAAAGCCGAAACCTGACGGTTTCGGCTTTGCTTGATAAATCCTGAAGCTGGCCCCTCGCTCTGGCTCGGGGTATTCGCCGGTCGATTTGATCGTCGCACTACGCTGCCGCTGGCGACGGATCAACTCGCCGTCCGCCGCAAGCGGCGGACGGTCCCAGCTTACTCCTCGTAGTCCGATTCCGGCTCCGGCTGGGGTTCGGCGCGACGCTGCGCCTCGGTGGTCAGGGCCCGCAGCAGCTCTTCCTCGGTGACCTGGCGGTGCGAGGGATCCTCGCGGTCGTCGGACTCGGGCCGGGCCTCCTCCGGCTCGTCCACCTCGGCATGCTTCTGCAGCGAGCGGATATAGTCTTCCTTGGCCTCGTCCGGCTTGATGAGCCGGGCGGCAATCTCGCGCAGCGCCACGACCGGGTTCTTGTCGCGGTCGCGGTCCAGCATGGGCTCGGCGCCGCCCGAAAGCTGGCGGGCGCGGAACCCGGCAGTCAGCACCAGGTCAAAGCGGTTGGGGATCTTGTCGACGCAGTCTTCGACAGTGACGCGGGCCATGGGGATCCTTCGTATTCAGAAAATTCAATAGGTTAGCGGCCCATAAGGCTGCCACCTACGGGAGATTGCGCCGGGCATAACAAAAATCCGGGTCCAGGCCAAGCCTTAAGGCAACCGGACGGGCGCATTCCGGTCCGGAAGCCGAGCCAGAAGGTCGCCCACCCCTTCGCGTGTCACGGGATGGCACCAGCCGGGCGCGATGTCGGCCAGCGGCACCAGCACGAAGCTGCGCTCGGCCAGCCGTGGATGCGGCAGGTTGATCTGACCGGAGCAGACAATGCCGTCATGGTCGATCAGGTCGAGATCCAGCGTCCTGGGAGCGTTGGGCGCGGAACGCATTCGGCCAAATTCAGTTTCCACCTCATGCAAAAGACCTAGGAGTTCAGCGGGTTGCAGCCGGGTCTGGATGATGGCGACGGCATTGACGAAGGGCGGACCGGCCGGATCGGGCCAGGCCGGGGTCTTATAGAAGGGCGAGACAGACACAATATGAAGCCCAAGGGCCTTGAGACGGCCCAGCGCGGCGGCAAGGGTTGCCGCGGGCGGGCCGCATTTTGAAGGCAGATTCGCTCCCAGGGCGATGACGATCATGGGGCGAACAGGGCCGCGGGCACGCAACGGCCAATTGCGCGGCGGCCCAGAGGATTTTTTCTGGCAGGCTTGTTGGAGGCCATGATGCTTTTCTATCCGTCCGAGAAACTCGCATTGTTCATCGATGGCGCCAACCTTTATGGCGCGGCCAAGGGGCTGCAGTTCGATATCGACTACAAGCGGCTCCTGGAACTGTTCGCGCGCAAGGGCACGCTGGTACGCGCCTTCTATTATACGGCGGTGGCGGAGGACCAGGAATTCTCGCCCCTGCGCCCCCTGGTGGACTGGCTGGATTACAACGGCTTTTCGGTCGTGACCAAGCCGCTGAAGGAATTCACCGACGTGCAGGGTCGCCGGCGGGTCAAGGGCAACATGGACATCGAGCTGGCCATCGATGTGCTCGAGATGGCGTCCAGCGTCGACCATGTCGTGATCTTTTCCGGCGATGGCGACTTCCGCCGGCTGGTCGAGGCGGTACAGCGCCGGGGCAAGCGGGTGAGCGTGGTGTCGACCATCCGTACCTCGCCGCCCATGGTGGCGGACGAACTGCGCCGCCAGGCCGACAATTTCATCGAGCTGGACGATCTGAAGGCCCAGATCGCGCGGGACGGTGCCAAGACGCCCCAGTTTGTGCAAAGCGCCTGAACCGGCTAACTCCGGCGCATGAAGGCGCCCGAGTCTCCTCCGCATGACTGTCCGCTCTGCCCCCGGCTGGCGGCATTCCGCCAGGCCAATCGGCAGAAATATCCGGACTGGTTCAACGGACCGGTACCCAGCTTCGGGCCATTGGATGCCCGGCTGCTGATCGCCGGGCTGGCGCCCGGGCTGCAGGGCGCCAACCGGACGGGACGGCCCTTCACCGGCGACTGGGCGGGCGACCTGCTTTACGCGACGCTTTTGAAGCATGGCCTGGCGCGCGGCGCCTATCGCGAGCGGGCCGATGACGGCTTCACGCTGGTGAATTGCCGGATCGCCAATGCGGTGCGCTGCGTGCCGCCACAGAACAAGCCGGAGCCTTTGGAAATAAGGACTTGCAGGCAGTTTCTGATGTCGGAGATGAAGGTGCTGCCCAGGATAAAAGCCATCCTGGCACTCGGCAAGATCGCCCACGACTCGGTGTGCGATGCGCTGAAAATTCGCAAGGCGACCCACCCTTTCCGGCACGGGGCGCTCTACGAGAATGTCGGCGAGGCGCGGATGTTTACGCTCGTCTCGAGCTATCACTGCTCGCGCTACAACACCAATACGGGCGTGTTGACCACCCAGATGTTCGAGGATGTGGTCGAGGTGGCGAAGAAGGCGGCGGGGATCGGCCAATAGACCCGGAAACAGCGTCAGCCGTACCGCTCTTCCTTCCAGGGGTCGCCTTCGTTGTGATAGCCGCGCACTTCCCAGAAGCCGGGGCGGTCGTCGGCGACAAACTCGATCCGGTTCACCCATTTGGCGCTCTTCCAGAAATACCAGTCGGGGATCACCACCCGGACCGGCCCGCCATGTTCGCGCGGCAAGGGTTGGCCTTCCCACTCATAGGCCAGGAGCACATTGGGGTCGGAAAAGACCTTCAGCGAGACATTGGTGGTGTAGCCGTCATAGGCGTGGAAGACGATGTGGCCGGCTTCCGGCTTGGGCCTGACCAGATCGAGCAAGGTTTTGCTGGAGACACCCTTCCAGTGATTGTCGTAGCGGCTCCAGGTGGTGACACAATGGATGTCGCTGACCTCCTCGAACGCCGGCAGGGCACGGAATTCGTCCAGCGTCCAATGCAGTGGGTTCTCCACCAGCCCGGTAACGCGCAGGCGCCAGTTCTGCGGCTTCACGTCGGGCTGCACGCCAAGATCCAGCACCGGCCAGTTCGCCGTCAGTTTCTGGCCGGGCGGCAGGCGGTTCACATGGCCGAGGTCCGGCCGGCCGGTGATGGCGCGCCCCTCCTCCGCCCATTTCTCCTTGGAGCGGATCAGCTTGTCCTTGATCTGGCCGATGAGGCCGGGTTTTTCATCGTCGGACATGGGATCACCCGCGGTTTCTCAGCAGCCTGGCCTTGTCCCTCGCCCAGTCGCGCTGTTTCTCGGTCTCCCGCTTGTCGTGCAGCTTCTTGCCCTTGGCGATGCCCAGCTCGACCTTGGCGACACCCCTGGCGTTGAAATACATCTTCAGCGGGATCAGCGTCATGCCCTCGCGCTGGGTGGCCGCCGCCAGCTTCGCCGCCTCACGCTTGTGGACCAGAAGCTTGCGGGTCCGCTTCGGCTCATGGTTGAAGCGGCTTGCCTCGTTGTATTCGGGGATATAGGCGTTGACCAGGAACAGCTCGCCGTCCTTGGCCTGGGCGTAGCTTTCCGAAATGGTCGACTTGCCGCCGCGCAGGGATTTCACCTCCGAGCCCGTGAGCATGATGCCCGCTTCCAGCGTGTCGTCGATCGCATAGGCGAAGCGGGCCTTGCGATTGTCGGCGATCACCTTGGTGCCGTCGTCTTTCTTCTTTGCCATGTGCTGAAAGTAAGGCCGCGGCCCTAAATCTTCAAACCCGCGCCGGCCATGGCATTACGGATGCGCTCGCGGGCCGGGCTGGTGGCCTCGACCAGAGGCAGGCGCACATCGGCCTGGCAAAGGCCCAGCAGCGAGGCGGCATATTTCACCGGCGCCGGACTTGGCTCGCAGAACATCGCGTCGTGCAGCGGCATGAGCTGGTCCTGGATCTTCAGGGCGGCGGCGAAGTCGCCCGCCATGCAGGCGTCCTGGAACCGCGCGCACAGGCCCGGTGCCACATTGGCGGTCACCGAGATGCAACCATGGCCGCCATGGGCCATGTAGCCCAGGGCAGTGCCGTCCTCGCCCGACAGCAGCAGCCAGTCATTGCGCATGGTGCCGATCTCCACCCGCTCGCGGCTGGGGCGCATCAGGTTGGCGGTGGCGTCCTTGACCCCGATGATATTGGGATGGCTGGACAGGCGGGCCATGGTCTCCACCCCGATCTCGACGATGGCGCGGCCGGGGATGTTGTAGAGGATGATGGGAATGTCCACCGCATCGGCAATGGCCATGAAGTGGCGGTACATGCCTTCCTGTGACGGCTTGTTGTAATAGCCGGTGACCGACAGGACCGCGTCGGCTCCGGCCTCCTTCGCGAACCTGGTCAGTGAAATTGCTTCCTCGGTGGAGTTGGAGCCCGCACCCGCGATAACCGGCACGCGGCCGGCGGCCTGCTCGATGCAGATCTCGATCACCCGCCGGTGCTCGGTGTGGCTGAGGGTGGGCGACTCGCCGGTGGTGCCGCAGGGGACCAGGCCGTGAGTGCCTTCGCCGATCTGCCAGGACACCAGCTTGCGGAAGGCGGTCTCGTCGACCTTGTCGTCCTTCATGGGCGTGATCAGGGCTGTGATGGAACCTTTAATGCGATCGCTGGCGGCAGTCATGGTCGTTCTCGGTTGTCTTGGCAGGACGGCCTTTTCCGTCGCCTTCAGGAACCGCGGTCACATTTGTGCCCGCGGCAGGCCCCATTATGGCTTGGGGACCACCGCTTCGTCTAAGCTGATCCCCGCGATTCAACAAGCCGCCCGATAGAGCCATCCACCATGCTGCGCCTGCGTATCTTCCTGCTGTCCAGCGCTCTGGCGATGGGTGGGGGCTGGGCGCTGGCGCAGGCTGTCCCGGCGGTCGGCCCCACGCCCCGCCCGGCGCCGCAATCCCTTCCAAAGGGCCTGACCCGCCAGGGCGATGTGGTGATGATGCAACCCGTCGCCGAAACCGGTGCGGAGGCCGGCGACAATGACCTGAACGTCCGGCCCAGCCGGCTGCATGTGCTGAGCCCTGCCGACCACGACCTGTTCGCCCGCGCCTTCGATGCCGCGGCCCATGGCGACTGGGTAGCGGCGCGGGGCCTGGCGGCCCAGAGCCGGGGCAGCTCCGGGTCTGCGGCCACGGCGAGGCGGCTGCTGGAATGGCGCTATGCGATGGACCGGAACAGCGGTGCCAGCTTTGCCGAGATCGATGCGGTGATCCAAGACACCGCCGCAAAGGGCGCGGCGCAATGGCCGCTGACCGGCACGCTTCAGGCGCGGGCGGAACAGGCCCTGCCCGGCCCCGCCGATCCGAATGCCATGACGCCGGCCCGGATCGTCGCCTGGTTCCAGAACAGAAGCCCGAACACGAGCATCGGCAAGATCCGGCTGGGCGAGGCACTGGTCGCCACCGGAGAGGTATCGCGCGGCGCCCGGCTTATCCGCGCGGGCTGGGAGGGCGGCAGTTTCGATACCAACACCGAACTGGACATCATCCAGCGCGATGGTGCCCACATCACGCCCGCCGCCGACAAGGTGCGCCTGGAGAACCTTTTGTGGAGCGGCCAGGTCACCGCCGCCCGGCGGATGCTGTCGCGCGTCGGCGGCAGGGCGAACGAGATCGCGCAAGCGCGCATCGCCCTGCGCCTTGGCGTCAAGCGCGCGAGGAAGGAACTGGCCGCCGTCCACGGCTCGTCCGATCCCAGCCTGCTGTTCGACTGGTCCCACGCCCTTCGCATGGACGACCGCGACCGCGAGGCCCATGCCATGCTGCTGCGCGTGGAAGCCGCGCCGATGGTGCGTGACCACGCGGCGCGCTGGTGGGGCGAATGCAACGTCCAGGCACGCGACGCGCTGGCGGCCGGCGATCCGAAGACGGCCCTGGCCCTGGTGCGCCATTGCGGCTTCACCAACGGCGTGCATTTCGCCGAGCAGGAATTCCTGGCCGGCTTCATCGCCCTTCGCTTCCTGAAGGAGCCCAGGGCAGCGCTGGTGCATTTCCGCAAACTGGATGGCGGGGTGGCCCGGCCGATCAGCAAGGCCCGCGCACAATACTGGATGGGCCGCGCCTATGAGGCGATGGACCAGAATGGCAGGGCGCTGGTCCATTACCGGCAGGCCGCCACCTGGCCGGAAACCTTCTATGGCCAGATCGCGCTGGCCCATATCGCGCCCGATCCGGTTCTGCACCTGAGCGCCAGCGCAGTCGAGGCCGCGCCGCAGGCCATGGTCGAGGCCGGGCCGCTGATGAACGAGATCAAGGTGCTGGCGGACCTGGGCCAGGCGGCGACGCTGCGCGGCTTTGTCGAACGCAGCGCCGAAGCCGATCCCAGCCCGGCGCATCTGAAACGGCTGATGATGATGATGGTGGACTGGGGCTATCCGGAGATCGCGGTGCGCCTTGCCAAGAGCGCCAGCTATGACGGAACCACACTGCCGGTCTTCACCCACCCGGTGATCCGGCTTCCAACCTATGCCGGACCGGGAACGGCGCCCGATCCGGCGCTGGTGCTGGGCCTGATCCGCCAGGAGACGGAGTTCAATCCCTTTGCGGTCAGCAGCGCGGGGGCCAGGGGTCTGATGCAGATGATGCCGGCCAGCGCGAAGCTGGCGGCCAAACAGGCCGGACTTGCATACCGACCGGAGGCGCTGCTGGATGACACCGCTTACAACATGCAGCTCGGCATGACCGAGTATCGCGGCCACCTGGACCGCTATGGCGGTTCGCTGGTGCTGGCGGCGGCGTCCTACAACGCGGGGCCGGGCAATACGCGCAAATGGCTGGCGGCGGTGGGCGATCCGCGCGACGGCAGCGTCGATCCCATCGACTGGATCGAGCAGATCCCCTTTGGCGAGACCCGCAATTATGTGCAGAGGGTGCTGGAGAACACCGAGGTCTATCGCGCCCGGCTGGCGGGCAAGGATGTGCCTCTGAAAATCCTGGACGACCTTTACGCGCCGTCACAGCCCAGGATGGCGGTGCTGACGGCGGGAGCCGGCGCACAGCCGGTGACGCGGGCCAACTAGGCCCGGCAGACGTTCAACCACTCGCGGGCGAGCTTCTGGGCTTCGGCGATCTGAGCAGGCGCCATCTCGGCGGCCAACTGGTTTCGCCAGCCCTTGGCGGCTTCCACGCCGCGCACCGCGGCGAGGTTGAACCATTTGTGGGCGGCCACCAGGTCAACGCTCACGCCTTGGCCGGTCGAATAGGCCAGGCCAAGATTGTAGAGCGCGTCCGCCCGCCCCTCTGCTGCATCGCGCTCATATTGCGCCAGGCTATCCACATCGATGCACGCCACAACACGTTCCCTCCATCAGGCGATCAAGCGAAGTCCCCTCCGCGTGCAGGGGGATGTTGCGCGGCAATAAGCTAAGACACGGTAAACCCGTCTTAGGCTTAATCCCCAGAAACCGTCGGGTATGGTGAATGATGTGCTAACGCGGGCAGTCCCACCGTCGCGGCCGGGCCAGCCGAACCAGGCCGGACGGGGAAAAATAGAGTTACCGTGCTCTCTGCCCGAAGAGATGCTTGCGTTCCTCGTCCGTGATCGGACGGCGCATTTCCGCCGCCAGGGCCTTGCCGCGTCGGACCGCAGGGCGTGCGCCGACCCGGTCGCGCCAGGCTAGCACGTTGGGGAACTCAACCAGCGGCACATGCTTGCCGGCGGACAGCACCCAACTCCAGCAAGCCATGTCGGCGATGGAATAGCTGCCGGCCAGGTATTTGCGGGTTGAAAGGCGCGTGTTCATCACTCCCAGCAGGCGATGGACCTCGTCGTTGTAGCGCTTCTTGGCGTAGGGAATTTTTTCGGGCGCGTAATTGTTGAAGTGATTGGCCTGGCCGGTCATGGGCCCAAGGCCCCCCACCTGCCAGAACAGCCATTCTTCAACCTGGACGCGGGCGCGCTCGGCCTGTGGATAGAATTTGCCGAACTTGCGGCCAAGATACTGGAGGATGGCGCCGGATTCGAAGACCGAGATGGGCCGCCCGCCGGGGCCATCGGGATCGACGATGGCGGGCATCCGGTTGTTGGGCGAGGTCTTGAGGAAGGCGGGGGCGAACTGCTCGCCCTTGCCGATGTCCACCGGGTGGACCTCATAGGGTATCCCCAGTTCTTCCAGCATGATCGAGATCTTGTGGCCGTTGGGGGTGGGCCAATAATAAAGCTGGATGGGCTTTGCGGGTTTTTTCGCCTTGGTGGCGGCTTTGCGGGGGGGCTTGCGGGCCTTCTTGCTGGCCATGGGAGATGCCTTTGGTGCTTGCGGGCAAAGACATGGGACGCCGGGCGGCCAACGGCAAGGTCTAAAAGCAGCTTGGCCGCGGTACCCTCACGGGACCGCGGCCTTCGCTTTAATCATCGGATACTCCCCGAGTGAATGGTCAGGGGACCCGAGAAAAAGTGACTGACTTACGTCAATTACTTCTTCTTCTTGGCGGCCTTTTTCTTGGTCGCCTTCTTCTTGGTGGCCTTCTTCTTCGCGGCCTTCTTCTTCGCAGCCATGTTGAACTCCTCTATCGTTTGTTCGGGTCTGAACGACTCGCGTCGCCCCCCCAAAACGCAAACAATATGAATTACTTGCATTTTGAAATGCAACTCTGCCTTGACTTTTGAAAAGCCCCGTTTCCGGTGAAATGCATGAAACCCCCATTTTACAAGGTCTAAATGCATCGTTCTGTACACGGATGAAAAACCGGCCGGGCGGGTGCCCCGGACCCGCGATTGCACATTTTGTGCGAATCACCCCTCGTCGGGGAGGTTGAGTCGGACCTTGAGGGCGGCATTCACGGCAGCCGGATTCGCCTTGCCGCCGGTCTGGCGCATCACCTGACCGACGAACCAGGCGGCGAGCTTCGGCTTGGCCTTCACCTCTTCCACCTTGTCGGGGTTGGCGGCGATCACCGCCTCGATCGCCGCGTCGATGGCGCCGGTGTCGGTCACCTGCTTCATGCCGCGCGCCTCGACGATGGCCGCGCGGGGGTTGCCGGTGCGTTCGTTCCACTCGATGTCCAGGACATCCTTGGCAATCTTGCCGCTGATCAACCCTTCGGCGACCATCGCGATGATGTCGGCATTGGCTTTCGGCGAGACCGGACCATCGGTGATGGAAAGGCCGGTCCTGTTCAGGCGGCCGAAATATTCGTTGTTCAGCCAGTTGGCCGCGGCTTTTGCCTCGGCTCCTGCGGCCAGCATCGCCTCGAAATAATCCGCGGTCTCGCGCTCGCCCACCAGGACCGAGGCGTCATAGGCCGACAGGCCCAGCTTCATCAGCCGCGCCTTCTTCTCGTCGGGCAGTTCGGGCAGGGATTTCCGGATCTCCTCCACCCAGGCCGGGTCGAGTTCCAGCGGCAACAAATCGGGATCGGGGAAATAGCGGTAGTCGTGCGCTTCTTCCTTGGAACGCATGGAGCGGGTTTCGCCCGCTTTGGCGTCGAACAGGCGCGTTTCCTGGACGACCGTGCCACCGCCCTCGATCAGTTCGACCTGGCGGCGCGCCTCGTATTCCACCGCCTGGGCGATGAAGCGCATGGAATTGACGTTCTTGATCTCGCAGCGGGTCCCCAGCGTCCGGAACGAGCCGGTGCGGCGGAACTCTTCGTACCCGCCCACCTTGCAGACCGAGACATTGACGTCGGCACGCATGGAGCCTTCGTCCATATTGCCGTCGCAGGTGCCCAGATAACGCACGATGGCCCGCAATTTTTTCAGGAAAGCCGCGGCTTCCTCGGACGAGCGCATGTGCGGCCTGGTGACGATCTCCATCAGGGCGATGCCCGAACGGTTCAGGTCGACATAGGAATTGTCGGGATGCTGGTCGTGCAGGCTCTTGCCGGCATCCTGCTCCAGATGCAGGCGCTCGATCCCCACCCTTATCGTTTCCCCGTCCTTCAGGTCGATCAGCACCTCGCCCTCACCCACGATGGGGTTCTTGTACTGGCTGATCTGATAGCCCTGGGGCAGGTCGGGATAGAAATAATTCTTCCGGTCGAAGATCGAATTGAGGTTGATCTGCGCCTTCAGGCCCAGGCCGGTGCGGACTGCCTGCTCGACGCATTTCTCGTTGATCACCGGCAGCATGCCGGGGAATCCGGCGTCAATGAAGCTGACCTGGCTGTTGGGATCGGCTCCGAAACGGGTCGAAGCGCCGGAAAACAGCTTGGATTCGGAGAGGACCTGGGCATGAACCTCCATGCCGATCACGATCTCCCAATCGCCGGTCTCGCCCTTGATCGTCTTGTCTTTCACGGAAGCGCTCATGCGGACCACCATCTGGCCGGGCTGTGCTGAAAATCGGCGGCCTCTTCGACCGCGCGCGCGGCGCGCAGGAGCGTGCCTTCATCGAACGCCTTGCCGATCAGCTGAAGCCCCAGCGGCAGGCCGTTTGCGGTCAGGCCGGCCGGCACAGAGATGCCGGGAAGGCCCGCCAGGTTCACGGTCACGGTGAAGACGTCGTTCAGGTACATCTGGACCGGATCGGCGGTCTTGGAACCCACGGCGAAGGCCGGACCGGGCGTGGCCGGAGTCAGGAGCACGTCGCATTTCTCGAAGGCTTCCGTAAAGTCGCGCGCGATCAGGGTGCGCAGCTTCTGGGCCCGGGCGTAATAGGCGTCGTAATAGCCGGCCGACAGCACATAAGTGCCGATCAGCACGCGACGCTGGACCTCGGCGCCGAAGCCCTCGCCGCGGCTGCGCTCATAAAGGTCGACCACGTCATGCGGACCTTCGGCGCGGTGGCCAAACCGGACGCCGTCATAGCGGGCCAGGTTCGACGACGCCTCCGCGGGGGCGACGATATAGTAAGTTGGTAGCGCATATTTGGTGTGGGGCAGCGAAACATCGACAATTTCGGCGCCCTGGGCCTTCAGCCATTCGGCGCCCTTGGACCAGAGTGCGTCGATCTCGGCCGGGGCGCCGTCGATGCGGTACTCCCTGGGGATGCCCACGCGCAGGCCCTTGACGGAGCCTTCCATGAGCTTTTCGTAGTCGGGAACCGGCAGATCGACGCTGGTGGAATCCTTCCGGTCCACGCCGGCCATGGTCTTCAGCATGATGGCGGCGTCCTTGACCGTCTTGGTCATGGGACCGGCCTGATCCAACGAAGATGCGAACGCCACAATCCCGAAGCGCGAGCAGCGGCCATAGGTGGGCTTCATGCCGACCCGGCCGGTGACGGCAGCGGGCTGGCGGATGGAACCGCCCGTATCGGTGCCGGTAGCGGCCAGGCACAGATCGGCAGCCACCGCCGCGGCGCTGCCGCCGGACGAGCCGCCCGGCACCAGGTTGGCGTTGGAATTGGAGGCGCGCCAGGGATTGAAGACCGGTCCGAAAAAACTGGTCTCGTTGGACGAGCCCATCGCGAATTCGTCCAGGTTGGTCTTGCCCAGCATCACCGCGCCCGCGTCCCAGAGGTTCTGGGTGACGGTGGATTCGTAAGGCGGCACGAAATTGCCAAGGATGCGCGACGCGGCAGTGGTGCGCACGCCCTTCGTGCAGAACAGGTCCTTGATCGCCAGCGGCAGGCCTTCCAGTGCCCCGGCCTCGCCCCGGGCTATGCGGCGGTCGGAAGCGTCGGCCATCGCCAACGCCTGTTCGCCCGCCTCGGTGATGAAGGCGTTGAGGGGACGCGCCGCCTGGATCGCGGAAACAAAAGCGCCGGTCAGCTCTTTCGAGGAGATTTTCTTTGCCCGCAGCGCGTCGCGCGCTTCGGCCAAAGTCATCGATGCAAGACTCGTCGGCTTGGTCGGATCGGACATTACTCTACCACCTTGGGCACGATGAAGAAGTGATCCTCGCCTTCGGGGGCGTTGATCATCAGGTCATCCGCCTTGCCGCCGTCGGTTACTTCGTCCATGCGCCATTTCAGCTTCTGGGCGACCACGCTGGTCATGGCGGGCACCCCCTCCACATCCACTTCGCCCAGCATCTCGACCCACTGGAAGATGCCGTTCAGCTCGGCAGCCAAGGGCTCAAGCCGCGTTTCCGGCACGGCGATCCGGGCAAGGCGGGCAATGCGGCGCACGGTGTCCTTGTCGACGGACATGAAGGTTCCTGCTGTGTTAGATAGGTGCCCGTTGCTAGCAACCCGGGGGCCAGCCTGGCAAGGGAAAGACTGGCAGGCGAAAGGCGGGAGGGTTCTGGGGTTTGGGGGTCGTGGCGCTGGAAGAGCTGAGCCTGCCGCCCGGGCTGAGGCTTTTGGGCCTGGACTTGGGGGAAAAGACCATCGGGCTGGCGCTGTCGGACCGGCTGTTGTCTGTTGCCACTCCCTACAAGACCCTGAAACGGGGCAAGTTCGGCGTCGATGCCCCGATTTTGGACCATATAATAAGTGTGGAGGGCGTGGGCGGCCTGGTAGTGGGCCTGCCCCTCAACATGGACGGGTCGGACGGGCCATCCGCCCAGTCGGCCCGGGCCTTCGGCCGCAACTGGGCGGCGCGCAGCCCCCTGCCCGTCTGCTTCCAGGATGAGCGGCTTTCCACCAGCGCGGTGACCCGCACCCTGATCGAGGCCAATGCGTCGCGCCGCCGCCGGGGCGAAGTGGTGGACAAGGTGGCTGCCGCCTACATTCTGCAGGGCGCGCTGGACCGGCTGCGGCACCTGAGGGGCAGGCCGTGAGAGATGATGGTTCTTTCTGCTCACGCCGGTCGCGCTGCGCGCGCCCGCTCCGCGGGGGCGGCCGACTCCGGCCGGGGCGCGGTCGCGCCCGTTTGGCATCCAGCCTTGCACATGCATCGGCGAGAAATTTCAAATGAAAGATGATGCATCGCCTGCCCGGTTTCTCTGGCTGCCGCCAGGTCTGCGCCCGCCGGTGGCGATGGAATGGCGCCAGGAGCGCATCCTGCTGCTGGTCGGCGCGGCGGCCTTCTTTGCCGGCTATGACCAGAATGTCTTCGGCTTCGCCATTCCCCAGATCCAGGCCAGCCTGCACATCCCCGAGAACCAGGTCGGGCTAACCGTCAGCTATTTCCGCATCGCCGCGATTTTCGCGCTGGCGATCGCCGCCAGCGCCGATCTGGTCGGACGGCGGCGGCTTCTGCTGGTGACGCTGTTCGGTCAGGGCTTCTTCACCCTGCTGACGGCGTTCGCACCCGACTACACCAGCTTTGTATGGGCGCAATTTCTCACCCGCGTGTTCGGCTATGCCGAGGAGATGCTCTGTTATGTGGTGATCGCCGAGGAAATGGCCGCCGGCGCGCGCGGCTGGGCCAACGGCACCATCGCCTCGCTGTTCTATGTCGGGGCGGGGATCGCTTCGCTGCTCTTCGCTGCCGTCACCATCCTGCCCTATGGCTGGCGCTCGCTCTATGCCATCGGCGCCACTGCCATTTTCCTGGTGGCATGGCTGCGGCGGCGGCTGCCCGAGACGCAGCGTTTCGCCGCGCAGGAACGCAGCCAGAGGACCATGTCGCGGACAGCGGAGACGCTGTCGCTGTTAAGGGATCTGGTGCGCGAATATCCCTGGCGCATCCTGACTGTGCTGGTGGCGGCGGGCAGCTTCGGCTTCGCGATTGCGGCGGCGACGGTCTTGCAGTCCAAATATCTGCAGAGCTTCTATGGCTACGCCCCCTGGCAGGCGACCGCTGTCACCATACCCGGCGGGCTGATCGGCCTGGCCCTTGCCATTACGGCGGGCCGTTTGTCGGACCGCTGGGGCAGGAAGCCGATGGCGCTGGGAATCATATCGCTGGCCGCGGTCTGCTTTTTCCTGTTCTACGGCGGGGCGCCGGGCTGGGCCGTGCCGCTTTTGTGGATACTGGCCTTTTTCGGCTTTTTCTCCGGCGATGCGCTGATTGCGGGGTTTGCATTGGAGATCGTGCCGACGCACTATCGCTCCACGGTTTCGGGGCTGAGATATGTGACCGAGATCGGCATGGGAGCCGGTGCGCTCGCGATGGAAGGCGTGCTGTTCGACCGCTTCGGTGCCCATGGCCCGGCGATCCAGCTTCTGCTGGCGCCCGTTGTCGTCACGCTGATCGCCATCCTTTTCCTGCCTGAACCGGCGGGTAAAACGCTGGAGGAAATGGCATGAAACTGCTGGCCGCGCTGCCGCTATTGCTGCTGGTCCTGGGCTTCGCCACCCATGCGATGGCGCAGACCTGCAAGCGCAGTGACGCCGTCACGGACAAGTGCAGCACGGTGACGGGCAGCCTGGGGCTGACGCGCGGCGTGGGTGTGACGCTGGACACCGACGACGGCAAGCGCGTTCTGATCAAGGCGCCGCCCGACAGCAATGCCGATATCCCGCCCGCGGTAATGCAGAACTGGCTTTACTGGCAGTCCAAAACGGGGCGGATGGATACCCGCATCAAGGGCCGCTATGAGATCTGTCCCCTGCCCGGCGGCCAGGAAGGTGAATTTGCCTGCATCAACAGCGGCTCGCACATCACGGCGGACAAGTCGCCGCCGGATGCCTCCGAATAGCGCCCACACAGGATTAACCACGGGTGCTTGCAGGAGAACCTTCTTGCGCCTATAAGCCCGGCTTTAATGACATCGCAGCCCGCCGCCCCCCTGCTTTCATCCAGCCATCTGCTGGGAATCGAGGGGCTTTCCCCCGCCGAGATCATCGCCCTGCTCGACCTGGCGCAGACCTATGTGGTCCAGGGCCGCTCGGGCGACAAGAAGACCGGCCTGCTGAACGGCCGCACCCTGATCAACCTGTTCTTCGAAGCGTCCACCCGCACCCAGTCCAGCTTCGAGCTGGCCGGCAAGCGCCTGGGCGCCGATGTGCTGAACATGAGCGTGAAGACCAGCTCGGTCTCCAAGGGCGAGACGCTGATCGACACCGCCACTACCCTGAACGCCATGCGCCCCGACCTGCTTGTGGTCCGCCACCAGGATGCGGGTGCCGCCGAGCTCCTGTCGCGCAAGGTCGACTGCTGCGTCATCAATGCGGGCGACGGTGCCCATGAGCATCCCACCCAGGCGCTGCTGGACGCACTGACCATCCGGCGCAGGCTGGGCCGCTTCGAGGGGCTGGTGGTGGCGATCTGCGGCGACGTGCTGCACAGCCGGGTGGCGCGGTCGAATCTTCGCCTGCTTTCCATGATGGGCGCGCGGGTGCGCCTGGTGGCGCCCCGGACCCTGCTGCCGGCCCAGGCCGACCGCTTCGGCGTCGAGATATTCACCGACATGAAGACGGGCCTTGCGGGCGCCGACATCGTGATGATGCTGCGGCTGCAACTGGAGCGCATGTCCGGCGCCTTTGTGCCGTCGGTGCGCGAATATTTCCGCTTCTATGGCCTGGACCGGCAGAAGCTGGCCTGGGCAAAGCCCGGCGCGCTGGTGATGCATCCGGGCCCGATGAACCGGGGCGTGGAGATCGCCTCCGACATCGCCGACGATGTCGAGGTCAGCCTGATCTCCGAACAGGTGGAAATGGGTGTCGCCATCCGCATGGCGGTGCTGGACGCCCTCTCGAGGACCTTTCCGCGCGAGGGCCGCAACACATGATGCGACCTGTTGCCTTCCGTGGCTGCCGCCTGATCGATCCCGCCAGCGGGCTGGACGTCAAGGGCGGCCTTCTGGTGGAGAATGGCCGCATCGCCGATGTGGGCCCGCGCCTGTTCAACGATGCCGAACCCACCGACCCCGAAGTGATCGATGCACGGGGGCTGGTGCTGACGCCCGGGCTGATCGACGCGCGGGTATTCACCGGCGAGCCGGGCAGCGAGCATCGCGAGACGCTGGAATCGGCCAGCGCCGCGGCCGCCGCGGGTGGCATCACATCGATGGTGGTGATGCCCAATACCGATCCGGTGATCGACGAGCCTTCGCTGGTGGATTTCATCCTGCGCCGCGCCGCCGGTACCGCGAAGGTGCGCGTGCTGCCCTGCGGTGCCCTGACCAAGGGCCTGAAGGGCGAGGTGATGACGGAAGTCGGCCTGATGCGCGAAGCCGGAGCGGTGGCATTCAGCGATGCCGACCGCACGGTTTCCAATGCCCGGGTGCTGAGCCGGGCGCTGGCTTACGCCGCCAATTTCAATGCGCTGGTGCTGGGCCATGCCGAAGACCCCGAACTGACGGCAGGCGCCTCTGCCACCGAGGGCGAATTCGCCACCCGCCTGGGGCTTCCGGCGGCGCCCGCGCTTGCCGAAGCGATGATCGTGGCGCGCGACATCGCCCTGGTCGAGTTGACCGGCGCGCGCTATCACTTCGGCCAGATTTCGACCCGCGCGAGCCTTCAGATCATCGCAGCCGCCAAGGCCCGCGGCTTGCCGGTGACCTGCGGGGTCAGCGCGCATCACCTGTCGCTGAACGAACTCGATGTCGGCGCCTATCTCACCTTCCGCAAGGTGCGCCCGCCGCTGCGCAGCGAAGACGACCGTGCCGCGATGGTGGAAGGCGTGGCCAGCGGCACCATCGACATCATCGTCTCCAGCCATGAGCCACAGGGCGCCGACACCAAGCGCCAGCCCTTCGCAGCCGCGGCTGCAGGCTCGGTGGGGCTCGAGACACTTTTGCCGGCCACGCTGGCCCCGGCCCATGACGGGCAGGTTTCGCTGATGCGCGCGCTGGACGCGCTGACCGCCGCGCCGGCACGCATCTTCAGGCTGCAGGGCGGTACACTGGCGAAAGGAGCGCCTGCCGACCTGACGCTGATGGACCTGGACGAACCCTTCCAGGTCGATGCCGAGAAGCTGCATAGCCGCGCCCGCAACACCGCGTTCGAGGGGCGGAAATTCCAGGGCCGGGCAAAGATGACCTTCGTCGGCGGCGCCTGCGTCTACGACGGACGATGATGGACGGGCTGACGCTCTTCGGCCTTGCCGCCGTCAGTCTGATGCTTCTCACTTACGCGCTTGAACCACGCAGCCCGTGGTTCATCCTGGCCTTCGCCTTTTCCTGCTGGCTTGGTTCGGCCTATGGCTTCCTGCAGGGAGCCTGGCCCTTCGGCGTGGTGGAAGCGATATGGGGCCTGGTGGCCCTGCGCCGCTGGTGGAAAACCCGCTGAAACCCTGCCATCGTGCCGGCCCATGACCGGACTGAGTCTCCTTCAGGCCCTGCTGCTCGGCTATCTGCTGGGATCGGTGCCCTTTGGCCTGTTCTTCACCCGCCTGTCGGGCGCGGGCGATATTCGTGACATCGGCAGCGGCAATATCGGCGCCACCAATGTGCTGCGCACCGGCAAGAAATGGGCGGCAGCGGCAACATTGCTGTGCGACGGGGCCAAGGGCGCGGCGGCGGTGCTGATCGCGCGCGCCGCGATGCCGCCGGGGGCGGAGATTTTCGCCGCGCTGGGCGCGGTACTCGGGCATCTGTTTCCCGTATGGCTGCGCTTCAGGGGCGGCAAGGGCGTGGCGACCTTCCTGGGCGTGTGCCTGGCGCTTTATTGGCCGGTGGGATTGCTGGTGCCGGCGATCTGGCTGGGCGCGGCCTTGCTCTGGCGCATCTCATCCCTGTCGGCGCTGATTGCCATCGCGCTGTCGCCGATGCTTTTTCTTCTGTTTCACCGCGACGGCTATGCCGCGCTGGCGCTGCTGTTGTCGGCGCTGATCTATTACATGCACCGCGATAACATCCGCCGGCTTATCAGGGGCGAGGAGCCGCGTATTGGCGCCAGATCGAAAAGCGCCAATGCCAATGGTACTCACTGAACGCGAAAGGCTGGACTGGCTGCGGCTGGCGCGCACCGACCATGTCGGGCCCGTCACCTTCGCCGGACTGATCGCCCGCTTCGGCTCGGCCGGCGCGGCGCTGGAAAGGATACCGGGCATGGCCCGGCGCGGGGGCAGCAGGCAATTCGTGCTGCCCGACGAAGGCGCCATCGCCGCCGAACTGGAGCGCTGAATGCACTGGGCGCCCGGCTGATCGCATCCTGCGAGCCGGAATTTCCGCAAGGGCTTGCCGCGCTCGATCCTCCTCCGCCCGTCATAAGCGTGCTGGGTCATCCCCATCTGCTGAAAAAGGAGATGGTTGCCATCGTGGGTGCGCGCAATGCCAGCGCACTGGCGCGAAAATTCACCGATACGCTGGCGCGCGAGCTGGGCTTTGCCGGGCTTGTCGTGGTGTCGGGCTTGGCACGCGGCATCGACGCGGCAGCGCATGAGGCCGCGCTGGCCGTGGGCACGGTGGCGGTCGTGGCCGGCGGCCTGGACGTGATCTATCCGCCGGAGAATGAGCGGCTTTACGGCGCCATCCGCGAACAGGGCGTGATCGTCTCGGAAATGCCGCCCGGCGAAGCGCCCCAGGCACGCCACTTCCCGCGCCGCAACCGGCTGATCAGCGGCATGGCGCGCGGCGTGGTGGTGGTGGAGGCGGCCGAACGCTCCGGCTCTCTCATCACCGCCAACTATGCGCTGGAACAGGGCCGGGAGATTTTCGCCGTGCCGGGCTCGCCGCTCGATCCGCGCGCCAGGGGCCCCAACCGGCTGATCCGCGATGGCGCCACCCTGACGGAAAGCGCAGAGGATGTGCTGGCAGTGCTGAGGCCCATGCTTGGCAGCGATTTTCACGAGCCCGCCCATGAGATGTCTCAGCCGCCCGCAAGCATTTCGGATGCGGAGGCTGACCGCGTCCGCGCCGCGGTCGAGGAAGCGCTGGGCCCGGCGCCGGTCGAGATCGACGAACTGATCCGCCAGCTGGGGGCGCCGGCGGGCGCGGTGCTGACGGTCATTCTGGAAATGGAGTTGGCCGGGCGCTGCGTGCGGCTTCCCGGAAACCGAGTGTCATGGTCTTGACCGCGCCGCCGGGTTAGCCTTCCCCAACAACAAACTGGGAGGCATTTCATGGCAGACACGATGATTGCGAATCCGGCGCCGCTTGGCCTGGCGGGTTTCGGGCTTACCACCGTATTGCTCAGTTGCGTGAATGCGGGGCTTCTGCCGGCGGGCGGCGAGCCGGTGGTGATTCCGCTGGCGATGGCCTTTGGCGGCACCGCCCAGATGATTGCCGGAATCATGGAGTTCAAGGCCGGCAACGTATTCGGCGCCACCGCCTTCACCAGCTATGGCGCGTTCTGGTGGTGGTTCGCGCTGCTGCTGATCCTGGGCGACAATCATCTGCTGGACCTGTCGGGCGCGGGCAGCGCGGTGGGCGTATGCCTTCTGTTGTGGGGTGTCTTCACCCTGGGCCTGTGGGTCAGCACCTTCCGGCTGACGCGGCTGGTCTTCGCCATCTTCCTGACGCTGTGGATCGCCTTCTTCCTGCTGGGCGGCGGCGCGGTACTGGCCAATCCGGCCCTGCATGCTGCCGGTGGATGGGTGGGTCTGGTCTGCGGAGCGCTGGCGCTTTACGGCAGCTTCGCCCTTGTGGCCAATGCCACTTTCGGCCGGGAAGTGGTGCCGGTGGGAACCCGGAGCTAACCGTGGGTCGCCTGGGGCCCCGACAGGTCCCGGGCGACCATCCGCGTTTCCACCCTGGCCAGTTCCAGGAGATGAGCCAGTACTCCCAGACCGTGGGCTTGCGCAATTTTGCGCATATTTTCCAGCAGGTCGCCCATATAGAGCACGGACTCGGCCGGGGAAACCGCCGTCTGCGCCAGGGATGGCGCGGAAAGTTCGGGGTTTTGCTGGGGAGGGCTCATTACGGATTTTGAAAGCGTTTGCGGATTAACCATACGCAAGACCCGGCCGGAATACAACCGTAAGTTATATGTGGCGCCGATATTTTGCGAATTATCAACTACAGGTTATGTCCATCCGCCAGGGCTGGCGTTGACAGCGCCCCGAGCCTGCTATCAAGGTCCGGCCCCATTCGGCGGCAAAGGCCGAATCCGGGAAGTTCCACCCTTGCAGACCGGTCCGGCGTCCCCAGATAAGTCCCCGTCTTTTTTCCAAGAGTTAGGTCCAAATTCCTAAATGAATGTTCTGATCGTCGAGTCCCCCGGCAAGGTCAAAGCCATCAACAAATATCTGGGTAGCGACTACAAGGTCCTGGCCAGCTTCGGACATATCCGCGACCTGCCCTCCAAGGACGGCTCGGTGAAGCCGGACGAGGACTTTTCCATGGTGTGGGATGTCGATGCCCGCGCCCAATCCAAGATCAAGGACATCGCAGCCGCCGTGAAGGGCGCCGACAAGCTGATCCTGGCCACCGACCCCGACCGCGAGGGCGAGGCGATTTCCTGGCACATCCTGGAAGTGCTGAACGAGAAGAAGCTGCTGAAGGGCCTGCCGGTGGAGCGGGTGGCGTTCAACGCCATCACCAAATCCGCCGTCACCGAGGCCATCCGGCACCCGCGCAAGATCGACCAGGACCTGGTGGAAGCCTATCTGGCGCGCCGTGCGCTCGACTATCTGGTGGGCTTCACCCTGTCTCCCGTCCTGTGGCGCAAGCTGCCGGGCGCCCGTTCCGCCGGCCGCGTGCAGAGCGTGGCGCTGCGCCTGATCGTGGAGCGCGAGCAGGAGATCGAGGCCTTCAGGGCCCAGGAATACTGGTCGATCGATACCGACCTGGCGGCCCAGGCCGGCAATTTCCAGGCCCGGCTGATCCAGCTGGACGGCAGGAAGATCGACAAACTCTCGATTGCGAACAAGGACGATGCCGACCGCGCCGTGGCCGCAATCAACGCGCAAAACTTCAAGGTGGGCAGCGTCGAGGCCAAGCCGGTCAAGCGCAACCCCTCCCCGCCCTTCAAGACCTCGACCCTGCAGCAGGAAGCGGCGCGCAAGCTGGGCTTCAACGCCAAGCGCACAATGCAGGTTGCCCAGGGGCTGTATGAAGGCGTGGAGATCGGCGGCGATACCACGGGCCTGATCACCTATATGCGTACCGACGGCATCACCATGGTTTCGGAGGCCATCAACGAGGCCCGCGAGGTGATCGCATCGCGTTATGGCAAGCGTTACGTGCCCGGCTCTGCGCGCGTCTATGCCAACAACAACTCCACTGCCCAGGAAGCCCACGAAGCGGTGCGACCCACCAGCTTCGCGCGCACGCCCGAAGAGGTGGCCCGGTATCTCGATTCCGATGCGGCCAGGCTCTATGAGCTGATCTGGAAGCGCGCCGTCGCCAGCCAGATGGAAAGTGCCGAACTGGAGCGGACCACCGTCGATGTGCTGTCGGCCGACGGCAAGATCACCTTGCGCGCGACCGGCACCGTCACCCTGTTCGACGGCTTCCTGACGCTCTACCTGGAAGGCAAGGACGACGAACTGGACGATGACGGCTCGCGCCTGCCCAAGCTGGAGGCCGGCGACGCCACCACGGTTGAAAAAATCAATCCGGCCCAGCATTTCACCGAGCCGCCGCCGCGCTATTCTGAAGCCAGCCTGGTCAAGAAGCTGGAAGAGCTTGGCATCGGCCGGCCTTCGACTTACGCATCCATCATTTCCACCCTGCGCGACCGCGCCTATGTGAAGATGGACCGCCAGCGCTTCATCCCGGAAGACAAGGGCCGCCTGGTCACCACCTTCCTGAACAGCTTCTTCAAGCGCTATGTCGCCTACGATTTTACCGCCGACCTGGAAGAGAAGCTCGACGAGGTTTCGGCGGGCGCCCTGAACTACAAGCAGCTGCTGCGCGACTTCTGGGCCGAATTCTCGGCCTCGGTGGGCGAGACCAAGGAGCTGAAGCTCAGCCAGGTCATCGACGAACTGGACCATGTGCTGTCGCCACACATCTTTCCCGATCCGGGCGACGGCAGCGATCCGCGCAAATGCCCGGCCTGTGAAAATGGCCGGCTGAACCTGAAGCTGGGCCGTTTCGGCGCCTTTGTCGGCTGCACCAACTACCCCGACTGCAAATTCACCCGCCCCATCGGCGCGACCAGCGGCGAAGGCGATGCCGGGCCGGTGGATATCGGCGCAGACCCGGAGACGGGCGAGAAGATCACCCTGCGTACCGGACGCTTCGGCCCCTACGTGCAGCTTGGCGAAGGCGACAAGCCCAAGCGCAGCGGCATTCCCAAGGGCACCGACAAGAGCGATGTCGACCTGGAACTGGCGCTGAAGTTGCTGGCGCTGCCGCGCGAGGTGGGCCAGCATCCCGAGGACGGCAAGAAGATCACCGCCAATTTCGGCCGCTTTGGGCCTTATGTGGCGCATAACGGCATCTATGCCTCGCTGGATTCGCCCGAGGACGTGTTCGAGATCGGCCTGAACCGCGCCGTCACCCTGCTTGCCGAAAAGAAGGCCCGGGGACCTGGACGCCGCGGCGCGCAGACCCTGAAGGATCTGGGCGAGTCCGATGGCAAGCCCATCAAGGTGCTGAAGGGAAAGTTCGGCCCCTATGTCAGCGACGGCGATACCAACGCCACCCTGCCCGAAGGCACCGAGCCCGATGCGGTGACGATGGAACAGGCGCTGGCGCTGATCGCCGAACGCGCGGCGAAGGGCGGCAAAAAGCCGAAGAAGAAGGCTGCCGTGCCCAAAGCCGAAAAGAAGAAGACCGAAAAGGCGGAAAAGAAAGCCGCCCCCAGGAAGAAGGCAGCGCCGAAAAAAAAGGCGGCCGCCCAATCCCAATCCAAAAAGACCCAACCCAAAAAGAAGGCCGCCGGACCCAAGGCCAAAGAGCCAGAGCTGGCCGGCGAATAGGACTTGAAGAAAACCAAACACGAAAAACACACGCCCGCCCCGCTGAAGGCGCGCGTGCTTGAACTGCTGGCCGAAAATTCCGGCGCGGACAAGCGCGATCTGGCGCGGCTGCTGGGCCTGAAAGGCTCCGATCGCATCCAGCTCAAGCGCGTGCTGAAGGAACTGGCGGCAGAGGGGGTCATCGAAGGACGCAAGCGCACAGGCTTTACCCGCAAAGGCGAATTGCCGGAGGTCGCCGTGATCCGGGTCACGGGGCTCGACGCCGACGGCGAGATGCTGGCCGCACCCCTGGCATGGGACAGCAATGAGGAGCCGCCGACCATTTATGTGACGCCGCCCAAGACCGGCGGCGCGCCGGGACCGGGCGACCGCCTGCTGGCGCGGCTGGAACCTGTTGGCGGTCGTTCCAGCCCGCGCCCACGCGACAGCGGCGACGCCTATGAAGCGGTCATCATCCGCAAGCTGGAGGCGGCGAGCCCGTCGCGGCTGGTGGGCGTGGTGCGCGAAAGCCCGCAAGGGGCGCGGCTGGTGCCGATCGACAAGAAGGCACGCGGCGAATACGCCATCGATAAGGCCGACCTTGGCGGCGCGAAGAACAACGAGTTGGTCGCCGCCGAGCCGGTTCATGGCCGTATCGCCGGCTTTGCCAAGGTGCGCGTGGTCGAGCGCATCGGCAGCATGGATTCGCCCAGAACCATCAGCCTGATCGCCATTCACGACCACGGCATTCCTGTGGAATTTCCCGAAGCCGCGCTGGACCAGGCGAAAGCCGCGCAGCCCATCGACGCCAAAGGCCGGACAGACCTGCGTTCCGTGCCGCTTCTGACCATCGACCCGCCCGACGCGCGCGACCATGACGACGCCATCTGGGCCGGGCCCGATCCCGACCACGACGGCGGCCATATCGTTCTGGTCGCCATTGCCGACGTCGCCCATTACGTCACGTCCGGATCGGCGCTGGACAAGGAAGCCATCAAGCGCGGCAACAGCACCTATTTCCCTGACCGGGTGGTGCCGATGCTGCCGGAGGAACTGTCAGCGGACCTGTGCTCGCTGAAGGAAGGCGTGGACCGGCCCTGTCTGGCCGTGCGCATGGTATTCGATGCCCATGGCCACAAGAAAAGCCACCAGTTCCTGCGCGGCGTCATGCGATCGGCCGCGCGGCTGACCTATGCACAGGCGCAGAGCGCGTTTGGCGGCAATCCGCCCGCCGGCATGAGCGCGCTGGTGAAGACCACGCTGGCAGGCATCTGGGAGGCCTACCGGTCGCTGACCATCGCGCGCGGCAAGCGCGATCCGCTGGACCTGGACCTTCCCGAGCGGCGGGTGGTGCTGGGCGCCGACGGCCATGTCGCCTCGATCGCCTTCCGCGAGCGGCTGGAATCCATGAAGCTGATCGAGGAATTCATGGTGCTGGCCAATGTCGCCGCCGCCGAGGCGCTGGAAAAGGCCAGGACGCCCCTGATCTATCGCGTCCACGACACGCCGTCGAAGGAGAAGCTGTTCGCCTTCGCCGATTTCCTCCGTACCCTGAATATCGCATTCGCCAAGGGCCAGGTGGTCCAGCCGGGGGTGTTCAATCGCATCCTGAAAGCCTCGAAAGGCATGCCGCATGAGGCGGTGATGAGCGATGTGGTGCTGAGAAGCCAGGCCCAGGCCATTTATGACCCGGCCAATATCGGCCATTTCGGACTGAACCTGGCCAAGTATGCCCATTTCACCTCGCCCATCCGCCGCTATGCCGACCTGATCGTGCACCGTGCGCTGATCCGCGCCTTTGGCCTGGGCGATGGCGGGCTGACGGACAAGGAGATCGCCGCCCTGCCCGCCACCGCCGAGCACATCACCATGACCGAACGGCGGGCCATGGCGGCGGAACGCGATTCCACCGACCGTTATGTCGCCGCCTTCATGCAGGACAGGGTGGGCGACAGTTTCGATGCGCGCGTCACGGGCGTGACCCGCTTCGGCCTGTTCGTGCGCCTGGCCGAGAGCGGGGCTGAAGGACTGATCCCCATCCGCAGCCTGGGAGCGGACTTCTTCCGGCACGACGAAAAGCGCCAGGCCCTGGTGGGCGAGCGCAGCCACACGGTCTTCCGCCTGGGCGACGTGCTGGCGGTCAAGCTGGTGGAGGCCGCGCCGATTACCGGGGGCCTCAGATTCGCGATCATGGATGGAAGAGGGGGCGAAGGCGCCGCCATGCCCGCCCACCGTCCGGGCCGGCCCCACCGCACGCCCAAGAGGAGCAAGGCGGCAAAACCGGCCCGGAACAAGGCCGATAAACGCAAATTCAAGCCAAAAAAGAGCTGAAACCCGGGTTTCGGCCCCGCCCATGGCCCAAAAACTTGACAGGACAGGGTGCGCTGAGCCATTTACCGCCCCCTTGATCCGCCCCTTCGGGGCCGCGCACTTTTCCTGGAGTTTGTCATGGCGAAGCCGACCACCGCGAAGATCCGCCTCAACAGCGACGGCGGCACCGGCTTTTTCTATGTCACCAAGAAGAACACCCGGACCATGACCGAGAAATTCTCGATCAAGAAGTACGATCCGGTGCTGCGCAAGCACGTGACCTTCAAGGAAGGCAAGATCAAGTAGAAATCCGCACCGTCCGCCGATAGTTTGGCGCGCCCATGCAGCGCGCCCTCACCCGACTTTCCTCTGAAACATTCGATTGCCTGATCGTCGGCGGCGGGGCCACCGGTTGCTTCACCGCACGCGATGCGGCGCGGCGAGGCCTTTCCGTGGCGCTGGTCGAGGCGAAGGATTTCGCCTCTGCAACCTCCGCTCACAATTCGCGGCTGGCCCATGGCGGGCTGCGGTACCTGCGCAATTTCGAGATCGGGCTGGTGCGCGAGTCGCTGCGCGAGCGCGGGACGCTGCTGAAGATCGCGCCGCATCTGGTGCGGCCCCTGCCCTTCCTTTTGCCGATCAGCGGACTGGGCGAGCGGCTGAAGCTGGCGGCCGGACTGACGTTGTATGACGGCCTGGCCATGCGGCAGCTGCCGGGCCATCGCTGGATCGGGCGCAAGGCGGCGCTGGAACGCGAGCCGGTGCTGGCCATGGACAGGCTTGGCGGTGCCTTCGAATATCACGATGCCCAGATGTATTCTCCCGAACGCATCGCGCTGGAGAACCTGATCGACGCCGATGCACATGGCGCGGCGATCGCCAATCATCTTTCCTGCGAAACCCTGCTGTTGCGGGACGGCAGGGCGGAAGGCGCCAGCGTGCGCGACAGGCTGACAGGCGATGTGTTCGACATCCGCGCCCGCTCGGTGGTGGTGGCGGCAGGCCCATGGGCCGACCTGTTCCTGGAAAAGGCCACCGGCAAGGCCCCGGCGCACCGGCTGATCCGCTCTAAGGGCATCCATCTTCTGGTGCCGCAGATATCCCGGTCGGCGCTGGCGATCGAAGCGGGCGATGGTCATCTGTTTGCACTGCCCTGGCGTGGCCACACATTGCTGGCGACCACGGACACGCCTTTCGCCGGCGATCCGGCCACGGTCGCGGTGGAAGAAAGCGACATCGACGCCCTGCTGGGCCAGTTCCGCAAATTCCTGCCCGCGGCGGGACTGACGCGCGAGCATGTCCAGGCATTCTATGCGGGGCTTCGTCCGCTGGTGGCTGACGGCAGGAGGGGCGGCACCTATGACGCCAGCCGGCGCGCCGAACTGGTGGACCATGCCGGCGAAGGACTGGGCGGCGTCTTCTCGGCGCTGGGTGGAAAATGGACCACCTCGCGAGCGCTGGCCGAGACCGCAACCGATGCGGTGGCGGCGAAGCTGGGGCGCAAGACAGGCCGCTGCACCACCGCCACCGAACCCCTGCCCGGTGGACGCTTCGACGATTTCGATCTGATGCTGCGCGGTTTCAACATCACCTGGCCCGGCATCGCCGCGCTCAGGCCGATGGCCCATATGCTGGGCGCGCGCCTGCCCCAGGCGCTGAAGGGCGCGCGGCTGACCGACCTGATGCCGTTCAACGAAAGCGGCGACACGCCGGCGCAGATTTCCTTTGCCCTTGATCAGGAAATGGCGCTGACGCTCGAAGACATGGTGATGCGCCGCACGTCCATCGGCCAGTTCGGCCCGCCGTCCGCGAAGATACTGGATCGGATCGCGGACCAGATGGCGACGCATCTGGGTTGGGATGCGGCGCGCAAGGCGCGCGAGATCGAAAGCCTGGCGCCGATCTACGAGATCGCGGCATGACCGCCTTTGCCGTCTTCAACCCGGCATCCGACCGGGGCCGGACCGGGCGGAACTGGGCACGCATCGAGGACGCGCTGGGCAGCATCTTCCCGCTGCTGGACGTGGCGGCCACGCATGGCCCCGGCCAAGCGGCGCATCTGGTGCGCGATGCGCTGCGCGAGGGCCACCTGGACATCATAGCAGTGGGCGGCGACGGCACCATCAACGAGGCGCTCAACGGATTCTTCGACCACGGTGCGCTGGTGTCCCGCGAGGCGGTGTTCAGTTTCGTCAATACCGGCGGCGACATCGCCCGCGGCTTTGGCATCGAGCCGGGCGCGGTTGGCGGGGTCGCCCATCTGCGCCAGTCGCGCATCCGCAAGGTGGATCTGGGGCGGGTATCGTGCGTATCGCCGGACGGAGCACCGGTGATGCGATATTTCCTGGGCGAGGCATCGTTCGGGTTGAGCGGCGCCATCGCCGGATCGCTGGGGCGGGACCGCATTGCGCGCCTGTTGGGACGCGGCTTCGCCCGCCGCCTTCACACCATGGCGCAGCTACTGGCCTGGCGTGACTGCCGGGTGCGGCTGATGGCGCCGGACATCCATGGCCACGGTGGCGGGTATGACGAGATCGCCGGCATCGCCACGGTTGTTCTGGCCAATGGCCGCAGCTTCGGCGGCGGACTGCGCGTGGCACCCGACGCCTCTGCTCAGGACGGGCTGTTCGACATGACGGTGATGGCGGGGGGAAGCAGGTGGCGGATCCTGCGCGAACTGGGAGCGATCCGCCGCGGCGCGCACCTGACCGATCCCGGATTCCGGATGCTGCGCACCGCCCGCCTGACGGCCGCCCCCACCGTGGACACCCTGGGCCCGGTGCCGGTCGAAACGGACGGGCAAAGCGCGGGCGTGCTGCCGGCGACCTTCGAAAACCTGCCCGGCGCCATGAATATCCGCCTTTGAGGCCGGTTTGCGGTAATGTGTCCACATGAACGCGACGCAGATTCGCAAGGCTTTGCCCGATCTGGCCTGGCAGCGGCTGGAGGCCGGCCTGGGCATGCCGGCGCTGCTGGTAACGCCCGCCCGCGCGCTGGACGATATAGTCCCCGTTCCCAGCCGGTTGCCGCCCACCGTACTGGAAAAGATGACGGGCCTTCTGGGTGCCGACCAGGTGCGCACCGGGCTTGCCGCGCGCGTGGGCTTCACGCGGGACCTGGTGGCACAATTGCGGCTGCGCCAGGGCGATCTTGGTGGGGTGCCCGATGCCGTGCTGCGGCCGCGCAAGGAAACCGAACTGTGGACGCTGCTGCGGCTGTGCGCGGAAACCGGCACAACGGTGGGTGCGCCGCCGTCCGACGGGGCGCATGTGGCGCTGGACCTTTCAGCCCTGGATGGAATGGAGGGACCGGACACGCTGTCGGGCCATGTGAGCGCCGGCGGCGGGTTGCCCATCAACGAATTGCAGGCGCAGCTGGCCGAACGCGGGCTGATGCTGGAAGGCGGCGATCCCGATCTGACCGTGGCGGATTGGGCGCGAAACGCCGCCGGCCTGCATGGCGTCCGGCTGGCGACGCCGCAGGGCCTGGTGATCGAGGATGACCCGGCGCTGGCATCGGTGCTCGCCCGGTTCGGCGTGATCGCGTCGGCGACCCTGGCGGTGCGGCGCAGGCCCGCCGGGCTGGAGCCCCGGGCCTGGCGCTTTGCCGATTTCGCCGCGGGGTTGGCGGCACTGCGCGAGGCGGCGCGCGAATCCATCATCCTGGCGTATCCATCCCTGACGGACGAGCAACAGACCCGATTCTTCCAGATTTTTCAGCCTGAGCCGGGATGGTTCGCCATGCTGCTGGCGCCGCTGCGCAAGGAGGCGGCTGGTGGCGCCACGCTGGCAGCGCATCTGGGGCGGGCCGACCTGGCGCGCTTCAAGCCGATCGCGGCGCGGCTGGGTGCCCGGCCCGCGCCGGTGCAGAGCAACATGGGCGCGGGCCCCTTGCGCGCGGCGCTGCTGGAGCGCGGCGCGGCCCTGGACCAGATCAGCGTCCGCGCGCCTTGGGCGAAGCTGCCGGCGCTGTATGCCGCGGCCCGCGCAGCGCTGGACGTGGCGATGATCGAGCAGGCGCCCCGCGAAGGCGCGCGCGGCATGGCGCTGGCGGGGCTGACCGAGCCGGACGCGGATGGCGCGCGCCTCACCATGACATGGATATTCGCCCGCAAGCTGGGCGACGAGGCAGCGCAGGCGACAGCGATCCGATCCTGCGCCGCCGCCGCACTGGCGCAGGAAAGAGATGGACTTGCCGAGGCGGTGCACAGTGTGATCCGCAGCACGCTGGATCCGGCGAAAATCCTGGCGCCGGGCTAGCGTCCCGCTAGGCCGCGTCCAGGGCCGCGCGCACGGCGCAGGCCGCGGCGGTCATGGCCGCGTGCGCCTCGGGCAGCACGGTCTGAAGATAGATGAAGCAGTGAACCAGGCCGGGATAGTCGGCGACCGTGACCGCGACGCCCGCGGCGCGCAGTTTTTCGGCATAGGCCAATCCTTCGTCGTGCAGCGGGTCATAGCCGGCCAGCATCACATAGGCGGGGGGCAGGCCCGAGAAATCCTCCGCGCGCAGTGGCGACACCGCAGGATCGTCACGGCTGGCGTCCGGCGGCAAATAGAGTGCATGGAAATGCTCCATCAGCCGGCGCTCCATGAAATAGCCGCTGGCAAATTCCTTGAGCGAGCGCGTCTCGCCGCCAATCTGGGTGTTGGGAAACAGCAGCAGCTGATAGGCGAGCTTGAGGCCACCCTTCTCGCGCACCTTCTGGGTGACGACCGCGGCCAGCAGCGCGCCAGCGCTGTCGCCGCCCACCGCCAGCTTGCCCGCATCCAGGCCCAGGGCAGCAGCTTCCTGTTCGATCCAGAGCGTGGCGGCCAAGGCATCGTCCACCGCCGCGGGATAGACATGCTCGGGCGCCAGGCGGTAATCGACCGCTATCACGCTGAAGCCGCCTTCTGCCGCGAGCTGGCGGCACAGGCCGTCATGGCTGTCCAGTCCGCCCACCACGAAGCCGCCGCCGTGAAAGAATACCAGCCCGGGCATGGGACCGCTGGCGGCCACGGGACTGTAAACGCGCGCGCGTATGTCCCCGCCGGGACCGGGAATTGTGACATTCTCGATGCGGCCAACCGGGACGTCCTTCGGCCCGGTCATCTGCAGCATCCCGGTATAGGATTGGCGTGCCAGAAGCGGCGGCAGCTCCCAGGGCCGGGGGCGCGCGATTTCCGCGGCGCGATCCAGAAAGGCCTTTACCTGCGGGTCGAGCGGCATGGGGTTCCCGGCGAGACGGCCTATGCTAACGCCTCAAACCCGCATTTGGCCATGACCCGCGGCAAGCACCGGCCCGCCTCCTCTCTGCGTGCGCGAATACGAGCAAGGGGGCGACCTCTTTGGGAGCCAAGCGGGTAAGAGCAGCGGCCAGGCCGCCCGAACGAAACCGGAAAGGGTTGAATTAGTGGATGCTGATGCGCCCGAGCGGATCAACCCGGCCGGAACTTATGTCGCCCAGCATGACCAGCATCAGGAACCAGAACTGCGCCCGTTCGTGGGAGCCTTCTGCTTCCAGTGTCATCACCGCGCGGCTGGCATACTCGGTAGCCTCGGGCCCATGTTCGGCCGCAAGGTCGGATGCCAGGCGGTACAGGTCTCCGGTCGACATTGCCATTCAATCAGCATGGCAGACCTGCATGAATGGCGGCTTAACCGGGCTCAAAGACGCTTCGAAATATATATGCTAATTTTTTCAGGTGTTTGGATATGAACTACACGTCCCCGGCGTGATTTGCTATATACCCCGTCCCAACTAGCGTGGTTTTTCCCGTGCGCGGCAAGAGCATCCTTCTGATCATCGGCGGCGGCATTGCAGCCTACAAGTCGCTGGAACTGGTCAGACGCCTGGCCGAGCGGGGTGTGAAATCGCGTGCCATCCTGACACGGGCGGGGGCCGAATTCGTCACGCCGCTGTCGCTGGCCTCGCTGACCGGCGACCAGGTCTACCAGGACCTGTTCAGCCTGACGGATGAGGCGCGGATGGGCCATATCGAATTGTCGCGCAGCGCCGACCTCGTGGTGGTGGCGCCCGCCACCGCCGACCTGATGGCCAAGATGGCGAACGGGCTGGCGGGTGACCTGGCATCCACCGCTCTGCTTGCCACGGACAAGCCGGTCCTGATGGCACCGGCGATGAATGTGCGGATGTGGGAAAGTCCTTCGGTACGCCGCAATTTCGAAACACTGACGCGCGACGGGGTCAGGTTTGTCGGTCCCAACGACGGCGAGATGGCATGCGGCGAGTTCGGGCCCGGCCGCATGGCCGAGCCGCTGGAGATTGTCGCAGCCATCGAGCGCGCATTGTCCGACGACGGGCCGCTGAAGGGGGTGCGCGCGCTGGTAACGGCGGGACCGACGCGGGAGCCGCTGGATCCGGTGCGTTACATCGCCAACCGCTCCAGCGGCAAGCAGGGCTATGCCATTGCCGATGCTTTGGCGCGAGCCGGTGCCGAGACGATTCTGGTGTCGGGTCCGGTGGCGCTTGCGGCACCGGCCGGCGTCAGGATCATGCGCGTGGCCACGGCGCGTGAAATGCTGGCTGCGTGCGAGGCGGCCCTGCCCGCCGATGTTGCGGTGATGACGGCGGCGGTGGCCGACTGGCGTCCCGAGATTGCGCTGAACAGCAAGATCAAGAAGAACGGCGATGCGCCCGACATCCGGCTTGTGGAAAACCCCGACATTCTCGCGCAGCTGGCGCGACATGCGATGCGCCCGCGCCTGCTGATCGGCTTTGCCGCCGAAACCGACGACGTGGTGGCCCATGCGCTGGCCAAGCGCACGCGCAAGGGCGCGGACTGGATCATCGCCAACGATGTGTCTGGCGACGTCATGGGCGGGGACCGCAACCGCGTGCATCTGGTCAGCGCGGCGGGCGTCGAGGACTGGCCGGACATGACGAAAACCGACGTGGCCGCAAGGATGACGGCCCGCATCGCACGGCAATTGAGGGGGACGGCATGAAACTTCTTGTCAAGCGTCTGGAGCACGCCCACGACCTGGCCTTTCCCCATTATGCCACGCAAGGCTCCGCCGGACTGGACCTGATGGCCGCCATCGAAGGCGAACTGGTGCTGGCGCCCGGCAAGCGCGCCGCCGTGCCCACCGGCATCGCCATCGAGCTGCCCCAGTGCTTCGAGGCCCAGGTGCGGCCGCGCTCGGGCTTGGCGCTGAATCACGGCGTCACCTGCCTGAACACGCCCGGCACCATCGACAGCGACTATCGCGGCGAGGTGAAAGTGATCCTGATCAACCACGGCGAGGAGCCCTTCCGCATCGCGCGCGGGATGAAGATCGCCCAGATGGTGATCGCGGCTCACGAACATGCCGTGCTGTTCGAGGTGGACGCCCTGACCGAAAGCGAGCGCGGCGCGGGCGGCTTCGGGTCCACCGGCATGACCGCCGACGTTGCGGCGGGCAAGAGCTGATGCTGAAACTCTCCCGCAAGACCCTTTTGGCACTGGAGGCGGTAATCGACATCGCCTTCAATGCGCGCCCAGAGCCTGTCCAGGCCAAGGAGATCACCGCCCGCCAGGGGGTTCCCCAGCGCTATCTGGAACAGGTGATGCAGCAACTGGTGCGCGCCGGCATACTGAAAGGAGTGCGGGGCCCGCGCGGCGGCTATCGTCTGGCGCGGGAGCGGCGCCGGATTTCGGTTGGGGATGTGGTGCGGGTTGCCGAAAGCATCGAGGACGAGGAGGAGCGCAGCAGCCCCCGATCCGACCTGGGCCAGCGCATCGTCGCCCCCTTCGTGCAGACGTTGCAGGATGAGCTTATGGTGCGTCTGGACGCGGTCTCGATCGAGGATCTATGCCAGAAGGCTCGCCATGTCGGCGTGGACCCCGGAACCGAGGCTAGCGCGGATTTCACGATCTGACATTCAAGGAGGACGGCCATGCAGACAGGAAAGCCCGGACGCGGACGCGTCTATGACTCCATCACCGAGACCATCGGCGACACGCCGCTGGTGCGGATGCACACCATGCCCAAGGAAGCAGGGGTGAAGGCCGACATCCTCTTGAAGCTGGAATTCTTCAATCCCATCGCGTCGGTCAAGGACCGCATCGGCGTCTCCATGATCGAGGCGCTGGAAAAACAGGGCATCATCACCCCGGGCAAATCCACCCTGATCGAGCCGACGTCCGGCAACACCGGCATTGCCCTGGCCTTCGTGGCCGCGGCCAAGGGCTACAAGCTGATCCTGGTGATGCCCGACAGCATGTCGCTGGAGCGGCGCAAGATGCTGATGCTTCTGGGCGCAAGGCTGGAACTGACCGAGGCGGCCAAGGGCATGAAGGGCGCCATCGCCCGCGCCCACGAACTGGTGGCGGAAAATCCCGGTGCCGTGATCCCCCAGCAGTTCGAGAATCCGGCCAATCCGGAAATCCACCGCAAGACCACGGCAGAGGAAATCTGGAACGACACCGACGGCAAGGTGGACATCGTGATCTCGGGCGTGGGCACCGGCGGCACCATCACTGGCGTCGGCCAGGTGTTGAAGGCCAGGAAGCCTTCGGTGAAGATGATCGCGCTGGAGCCGGAAGATTCCCCGGTCCTGTCGGGCGGCCAGCCCGGCCCGCACAAGATTCAGGGCATCGGCGCCGGTTTCGTGCCCGCCATCCTGGACCGCAAGGTGATCGATGAGGTGATCACCATCTCCAACGAGACGGCGCTTGAGACGGCGCGCAAGGCGGCGCGGGAGGAAGGCATTCCGGTCGGCATCTCGTCGGGCGCGGCCATCGCGGCAGCGCTGGAAGTGGGCGCCCGGCCGGAAAATGCCGGCAAGACCATCGTGGCGATTATTCCGAGCTTTGCGGAACGCTATCTGTCGACGGCGCTGTTCGAAGGGTTGTGAGCGGTCTGCCATTTCGTTTTGCGAATTGGCAGACGAAATGGTCCTGCGGACCATTTCGAGCGAATAACGCCGCTGGGCGAGCGGCCGGGTCCCGCAGTCTCAAGGAGACTGTAAATCCATCAGCATATCCGGCCGGTCCGTGCAGATCGCATCCAGGCCGGAAAGGCGCCGCATCACTTCGGCATCGTTGACCGTCCAGGCGCCGACTTTCAGGCCTCTGGCGCGCGCATGGGCGACATTTTCGGGCGAGGCGTCGAGGTAGCAGGGAAACCAGCCTTCGGCGCCAGCCCCCGCGATGATGTCGATGGCGGCGCGGGCATCGCCTGACAGCTTGTCGGTGGTGAACCAGCAGACGGCGTTCGCGTCGCGCGCCTTCACCGCAAACAAGGCATGCCAGTCAAAGCCGACGAAAATCGCACGGTCGAGAAATCCGGCGGCCTGCACCACGTCATAGGTGGCGTCACCCAGCATGACTGGGTCGGCGCTGTCTTCGCTGTCGTCGCATTTCAGTTCCACCATCAGGGTGAACGGTCGCGGCGCGGCCGCCGCCAGCGCCACCACCGCCTCCAGCGTGGGCACGGCCTGGCCGTCCACAGCGCGCAGCACGGGGTGGCGGCGGGCATAGTCGCTGCCGGGACGCGGATGGCCGACATCGAACGTTCTTAATTCCGCACAGGTCATATCCTTGATACGCGGACCAAGCTCACGCAGCCAGACGCCGTTCCTGCGAGCCACATCACGCATCAGCCGGAAGTCATGATGCACCACCGGCACGCCGTCGGCGGACAATTGCACGTCGAGTTCCGCGCCATATTCCATCGCCGGACGTCCGTGCGGCGGGGCACACCCCCGCGCGATGGCGTCAGCAAAAGCGGCCAGCGTATTTTCGGGCATCAGGCCCGCGCCGCCGCGATGGGCGATGTTAAGTGGACGATGCATGGTTAAGTCCAAAGCAAGGGCCATGCCAGAAGTGCCAGCCCCATTGACAGGCGGAAGTCACAGGCGTAACCCGGCGCCCCGAATTAACCAACCGCCAAAGGAGGCCTCGCATGACCCATTTTGCGTCCCGCCCGCGCGGCACCCGCGGCACCATTCCGGGACTTCGGTAGCGCACGCCTCAGGCGCGCAGCTTTTCGACCCTCCCCCGCGGAGGGTTTTTCGTTTTCACACATTTCCTCTGTCCAACCATGACCGAACCCGAGCTGACCGAAGCCACCGATCCCGGCCCCGTGATCGCCGGCAGCCGCCATGGCGCGTGGCGCGCAGAACTGTGTGAGCTTTTGCGCCTGGCGGTACCGCTGGCCGCCACGCAACTGGCGCAGATGGCGATCCTGGCCACCGACACGCTGATGCTGGGGCATCTGAGCAAGGAGGCGCTGGCCGCGGCCGCGCTGGGCAACACGGTCTATTTCTTTGCCTGGCTGCTGGGCTGCGGACCGGCCAATGCCGTCTCGCCCGTTATCGCCCATGTGCTGGGCGAGGCGCGCCCGGAGGATGTGCGCCCCACCGTCCGCATGGGCCTGTGGGCGGCGCTGATGGTGACACCGCCGTTGCTGGTGGTGCTGCTGTTGACCCATCCCATCATGCTGCTCCTGGGCCAGGCGCCGCCGCTGGCGGAAGGCGCGGGACGCTTCATGTCGACCCTGTGCTGGGGCCTGCCCTTCGCGATCGGCTTTCAGGTCCTGCGCAACTATGCCACCGCACTGTCCCGGCCGGTGGCGCCAATGATCGTGGTGCTGCTGGCCATCATCTTTAACGCGCTGGGCGACTGGTGCCTGATCTTCGGCCATCTGGGCCTGCCGGCGCTTGGGCTCGCGGGATCGGGCCTGGCGTCGGCGCTTTCCAATTTCTTCAGCTTCAGCGTGATGCTGGCGATCATCCATCTGACGCCGGCGTTGCGCGCGCATCGTATCCTGAGGGATTTTCGCGTGCCTCACTGGGGCCATCTGCGCGAAACATTCATACTGGGCATCCCCATCGGGCTCACCACCATCTTCGAAGCCATGCTGTTCAACGCCGCGACCATCCTGATGGGCCTGTTCGGCACCACGGCCCTGGCGGCACATCAGATCGCCATTACCATTCCTTCCCTCACCTTCATGGTGCCCCTTGGTGTGGGACTGGCGGCGACGGTGCGTGTTGGCCTGGCGGCGGGCGCCGGTGACATGGTTGCGGCGCGCCGCGCGGGCTTCATCGCCATGGGGGTGGCGATGACATTCATGACCGTCAGCTCGGCAATCCTGCTGATCTTCCCCAAACAAATTGCGGGTGCCTGGTTTTCGTCCGATCCTGCCAATGCCGACGCAATCGCGCTGACCGTGGTCTTCCTGCATGTCGCCGCCGCCTTCCAGGTCGTGGATGGGCTTCAGGTAAGTGCCGCGATGGCGCTGAGGGGCCTGAAGGATGCGCGCGCGCCGATGTGGATCGCGGGCGCCAGCTACTGGCTGGCAGGCTTTCCCATGTGCGTCGCGCTCGGGTTCGGATTGAACATGCGGGGCCTGGGCGTCTGGATCGGCCTGGCCTTCGGCCTGGCTGTCGCGGCCGTCCTGCTGGTATGGCGGTTTGCCTGGCGGTCGGGAAAAATGAGCCCTATCCGAAAAGATGCATAAGGGCGATCACAAGGCTGGCGGCGATCAGCGCCAACAGGATCAATAGCGTCACGCGGACGGGGCGGGAGCGGCGTTCCTGTTCAGCGGCGATGGCGCGGGCCGTATCGGGATGCAGGCGCACCCCGCCCTCGGCCACCATCTGCGACAGGCCCTCCGCATTCTTCACCAGTTGGGGCAGGTCCTGGGCCAGCTTGCCCAGTGCGCCCAGGCTTTCGGCGGCTTTGGTAAGCGCGGCCTCCGGCCCCATCTGCTGATGCACCCATTTCTCGGCCACGGGGCGGGCGGCTTCCCAGATGTCGAAATCGGGATCGAGGCCCCGGCACACGCCTTCCACCACCACCATGGTCTTTTGCAGCAGCACCAGCTGCGGCTGGGCCTGCATGTCGAAGCGTCGCGTGGTCTCGAACAGCTGTGCCAGCAGCCGTGCAATGGAGACGTCGCGCGCGCTTCTGCCGAAAATGGGCTCACCGATGGCGCGCAAGGCCTGGGCGAAGGTCTCCACCGGGTGGCTGGGCGGCACGAAGGCGAACTCGTAATGCAGCTCGGCCACGCGGCGGTAATCGCGCTGCAGGAAGCCGGCGAGCGTGCCCGCCATGAACCGGCGCATACCCGCATCCAGCCGGCCCATGATGCCGAAATCCACTGCAACCAGCCGTCCATCCGCGTCGATGAACAGATTGCCCGGATGCATGTCGGCATGAAAGAAGCCATCGCGCAGGGCCTGGGTGAGGAAGCTGCGCATGACGAGCACCGCCACCTGCTTCGGATCGCGGCCCGCCGCGGCCAGCGCGGCGGGATCGCGCACCGAGATGCCGTCGATCCATTCGCTGGTCAGAACGGTTTCGGCGGTACGGGACCAGTCGATATGGGGCACGCGGAATTCCGCCTCGCCCCTGGTGCGTTCATAGAGTTCGCTGGCGGCGGCCGCTTCCATGCGCAGGTCCAGTTCCAGCGCCACGCTGGCGGCCAGTGTCTCAACGATGGCAATGGGGCGCAGCCGCCGTGCCTCGGCTGATACGGTTTCGGCCATGCGGGCAAACCAGGCCAGGGCGTCAAGGTCGCGGGCGAACAGCTCTCGGATGCGAGGGCGCAGTATCTTCACCGCTGCGCGAACCGGCGGAGTATCCGCGGTCTGCGCGCAATGAACCTGAGCAATCGAGGCCGCGGCGATGGGCTCGCCGAACCCGGCGAACAACTGCTCCACGGGCTTGCCGAAGGCACGGGCGATCTCCGCCCGCGCAGCAGCCTCCGAAAAGGGCGGCAGCCGGTCCTGCAGATGCTCCAGCGCCTGGGCGACATTTTCCCCTACAACATCGGGCCGCGTCGCCAGCATCTGGCCCAACTTGATGTAGGCCGGGCCCAACTGTTCGAACGCGCGCGCCAGGCGCTCGCCCGCATCCGGTTTTCCGGCGCGAAAGGCCAGCAGCGGGCCGCTCAGTACGGCAGCGGCCTGGGTAAGACGGAGCAGGCTGGATACGGGCTTCATCGGGTCACGGTTTACAGGCGCCAGGCAGAATGCATGGCGGCAATACCACCGGAGAGATTGCGCACCTTCACCTGCGACAGGCCCGCTTCAGCGATCATGGCGGCGAACCTGGCCTGGGGCGGGAAGCGGCGAATGCTTTCGGCCAGATAGCGATAGGAGTCTTCATCCCTGGCCACCAGGCCGCCGATCTTCGGCAGCAGCCTGAAGGAATAGCTGTCGTAAAGCGCATCCAGGCCCGGAACCTCGACCTTGGAAAATTCCAGACAAAGGAAGCGCCCGCCAGGTTTTAGCACCCGGCGCGCCTCGCGCAACGCGGCGTCGATATGCGTGACGTTGCGGATGCCGAAGGCGATGGTATAGGCGTCGAAATGCGCGTCCGGGAACGGCAGGCTCTCGGCATTGCCGCAGACCCATTCGATGGCGGTCTCGCCCTTTTCCTTCGCCCGGCGCACGCCTTCTCCCAGCATGTCGGCATTGATATCGCAGACGGTAATGGCGGCGTCCCCGCCACGGCTTCTGACCATCTCGGCGATGCGGAAGGCGATGTCACCCGTACCGCCGGCCACATCCAGGCAGAGCCAGCCCGGCCGGGGTCCCAGCCATTCGACCATGGCATCCTTCCAGATGCGGTGAATGCCCGCGCTCATCAGGTCGTTCATAAGGTCGTAGCGTGCCGCGACCGAGGAAAAGACCTCCTTCACAAGGCCTTCCTTGTCCCCTTCGGGCACTTCGCGGAAACCGAAACTGGCGGTTTTTTCTGACATGCCCGGAACATAGCGCGTGCCGGGGGCAATGGGCTACGGTCGTTTCCCGCGACTCTTCACCCGCCGCTGCCCGAACAGCTCCCATGCCCGAACTGCCCGAAGTCGAGACCGTACGCCTGGGCCTTCAGCCCGCCATGGAGGGCCATGTGATTACCCGCGTCCAGACGCGGCGGGGCGATCTGCGCATCCCCTTTCCCAAGGACTTCGTCAAGCGACTGGAAGGCCGCAAGGTCCGTCATGTGCGGCGCCGGGCCAAATATATCCTGGCCGATCTGGACAGCGGCGAGACGCTGGTGATCCATCTGGGCATGAGCGGACGCATGAGCGTCTACAGTGAGGGCAAGCCCCGCAAGCTGGGTCACTATCTCTATGATGTGGCGCCAGCTACGGCAGGGACTGACAAGCACGATCATGTCGTGTTCGAGACCGATGCACCGGCCAAGATCATCTTCAATGACCATCGCCGCTTCGGGCTGATGACGCTGGTGGACACTGCCCACCTGGAAGACGACAAGCTGTTCAGGGACGTGGGCATCGAGCCGCTGTCGGACAGCTTCAACACCGCCTATCTCGCCGGGGTGCTGGAGGGAAAACGAGCGCCGATAAAGGCGGCGCTGCTGGATCAGCGGCTGATCGCGGGCCTTGGCAACATCTATGTCTGCGAGGCGCTGTTCCGGGCGAAGATTTCGCCCAAACGGCTGGCCGGCTCGATCAGCCGCGAAAGGCTGGCGCCGCTGGCCGCCGCGATCCGCAAAGTGCTGAAGGACGCCATCGCGGCGGGCGGATCGACCCTGCGCGACCATGCCCAGGCCACAGGCGATCCGGGCAATTTCCAGCACCATTTCCTGGTCTATGGGCGCGAGGGAAAGCCGTGCAAATTGGGCTGTCCCGGTACCGTCAAAAGGATCGTGCAGTCGGGACGATCCACATTCTATTGTCCAAAGTGCCAAACGTGAGATCGCGATGAGCACAGTCCTGACAAAAATCGATGGCCCGGTGGGCATCGCCACCCTCAACCGGCCCGAGGCGCTGAACGCGCTGAACAACGAACTGCTGGATGCACTGGCAGATGCGCTGGAGGGGTGGGACAGCGACCCCGATGTGCGGGTGATGATCGTCACCGGCTCGCAAAAGGCCTTCGCCGCGGGCGCCGACATCAAGGAGATGGCACCCAAGAGCTTTTCCCAGATGCACGCCGAAAATCCCTTCGGACGACAGATGGACCGCGTTCTTCGCATCAAAAAGCCCATCATCGCCGCGGTGGCGGGCTTTGCCCTGGGTGGCGGGTGCGAGCTGGCGATGGCGCTGGATATCCTGATTGCCGCCGACACCGCCAAGTTCGGCCAGCCCGAGATCACCCTTGGCGTCATGCCGGGCCTGGGCGGCAGCCAGCGTACGCCGCTGGCGATGGGCAAGGCCAAGGCGATGGATCTGTGCCTGACCGGGCGGATGATGGACGCTGCCGAAGCTGAGGCCGCCGGGGTGGCCGCCCGGGTCGTGCCGGCCGAAATGCTGATGGACGAGGCCCTGAAGGCGGCCCGCAAGATCGCCGCCCAGTCCCTGCCCGCGGTGATGATGATCAAGGAGGCGATAAACCGGGCTTACGAAATGCCGCTGTCCCAGGGCCTGGCGTTCGAGCGGCGGGCCTTCCATGCCCTGTTTTCGACCCATGACCAGAAAGAGGGCATGGCCGCCTTTGCCGAAAAGCGCAAAGCGGCCTTCCGGAACGAATAGCCCCAAGATCTGCCGGTTCCGTTTGACCGCGGGGCGTTTGGGGGGTATATGCCCGCCTCTTTCGCGAAAAGCCCTGCAAGGACGACCCATGCCCAATATCGCCTCCGCCAAGAAGCGGACCCGCACCACGGCCAAGCGCACCGCCATCAATACGGCGCGCAAATCCCGCGTTCGCGGTTTCATCCGCAAGGTCGAGGATGCCTTGGCTTCCGGCGACGCCGCCGCCGCCAAGGACGCGCTGAAGGTCGCTGAGCCCGAGATCATGCGGGGCGTCTCCAAGGGCGTGATGCACAAAAACACCGGCGCCCGGAAGGTTTCGCGCCTGTCCAAGCGCGTCGCGAAACTGTCAAAATAAGACAGATTCAAGGAAGCTGCTGGAATCTTTGGTAATTACAATCGAGATCGGGCCCGGCAAATAATCCGGGCCCTTTTTATTTGTTCCGTGTGCGGATTTTAACCAAACCATTGCGATTACGGCATCGCACAACCACTAGGTTCCGGCTAAGTGGCTGAAGTGGAAAGACGAGTCCAATAATGGAATTTTCCGCATACGGTACAACCGCTTAGCGGTCTTCACAAAAGCGAAAAAATTTTCGAATCAGACCACCGTTCGCAATTTGTCCCCTTGATGCCGGCGGCGGCTTGGACGTATCTTCACCCTCCGATGGGGCGGACCTAAGGCAAATGGCGAAGTATTCACCAAGTAAAAGAACAGTATTCGCCAGTGCCTTGCAGTGTTTTTACGACACCCACGGGCAGAGTAGGCACTAACTTCTCGAAATTGTGACATTCCAGTGCTGGGCGACGACCCCGGCAACGGCAGAATTTTCTCTCGGCGGTTCCCATGGTCAGTCCTTCTTCTTCCGAATATGCCGGTGATGTGACGCCACAAGAGGCCTGGGAAACCCTGAACGCCGATCCGCGCGCCCAGTTGATCGATGTGCGCACCTTCGCAGAATGGAACTTCGTCGGCCTGCCCGACCTGTCGGCCCTGGGCCGGCGCGTACACTGCGTGGAATGGCAGACCTTTCCCAGCGGCGCCCCCAATGCCGACTTCGTCGAGCTGGCGCGGGCGGCGCTGGCCGGGGCCGGCGTGGGTGCGGACAGTCCGGTGCTGCTTCTGTGCCGTTCGGGCGCGCGCAGCCGGGCGGCGGCGATCGCCCTGACCGGCGCAGGCTTTGAGCGCTGTTTCAACGTGGCCCAGGGCTTTGAGGGCGACCGGGACGAACAAGGACATCGCGGCAGCGCCGGCGGATGGAAGGCTGCCGGACTGCCCTGGCGGCAGAACTAGGTGGGGACAGGCGCGGGAGAGTTCAGGAGATATCTCAAAGGTACGGCATGCGCAGGCCGCGAGCGCGGCGACGCCGGACACAAAGATGTGCCGGAGCAGCAACAACGGCTCCCGCGAGGGGCCATGAGGAATGGGTAGCAAAATGGTGCAAAGAACAGGGAAAATGGTGCCGGCGGACTGGCAGGCAGCGTGGACGGCAGTGCGCGAACGGATGCGGCGTGAACTGGGCGATCCGGTATTCGAGGCCTGGATCAGTCCGCTGAGCCTGGAGTCCTTCGACGCCGACGAATTGAAGATCGGCGCCACCAAACCCTTCGTGCGCAATTGGGTGGCCAATCATTATGTCGGCCGCATCGAGAAGGCCTTCCTGGCGGAAGGCTTCCATCCCGCTTCATTGTCGATCGTCGTCGCCACCACCCCGGTAAACAATATCGGGCCGTCCATCGGCGGTGCCATTCCACGCGAGGCCCAGCACCAGGAGCCCCCGGCGGCCAGCGTTTCGTACCTGCCGCCGCGCAGCGAAAGCCGCGGCATGACCGCGGGCGACGACGACAAGGGCCTGTGGAACCGCATGCTGCATCCCCAGCAGACATTCGACAGCTTCATTCCGGGCCCGGCGAACATTTTCGGCCATGGCGCGGCGCGCGCCTTTGCCAGCGGCGAGCAGGCCGACATTCCCCTGCTCTACATCCATGGCGGCTTCGGCTATGGCAAGACCCACCTGCTGAATGCTGCGGCACTGGAATTCCGCAGACGCGGCAAGCGCACGCTGTTCCTGCGCGCCGAGGATTTCATGCGCCACTTCCTGGGCGCGCTCTATCGCAAGGATACGCTGGCCTTCAAGGAAGAGCTGCGTACAGCCGAAGTGCTGATCATCGACGACCTGCAGCATATCTGCCGTTCGGCCTCGACGGCGGCGGAGTTCCTGTACACCGTCAATGCATTCGCGGACCTGCGCCGCCGGGTGGTGATCGCCGCCGACCGGCCGCCGCACGCGCTGGAAGGCGGGCTGGGCGCCGACGTGAAGTCGCGCATGGCCGGAGGCCTGGTGGTCGGCCTGGACAAGCCCGACCGCGACACGCGTCTCTCGATCCTGAAGTCGCGCGCGGCCGAGTTCAGCCGCCACAAGCCGGATGTGGTGCTGCCCGATGTGGTGCTGGAGCGCATCGCCGACCTGGATGACGCAAGCCCACGCGAGATGATCGCCATCTTCACCAAGCTGGCGACCTATGCCGACCTGACCAAGAAGCCGGTGACACTGGAAGTGGCCGAGGAAGCGGTAGGCCTGCGCGGCAGTCCGGGCGTCAAGACCTCGATCGAGGACATCCAGCGCAAGACCGCAGAATTCTACAAGCTGGACGTGAAGGACTTCCATTCGCCGCAGCGCGCGCGCCGCGTCGCCCGCCCGCGCCAGGTCGCCATGTACCTGTCGCGCAAGCTGACCACCCGCTCGCTGCCCGAGATCGGCCGGCGCTTCGGCGGCCGCGACCACACCACGGTGCTGCATGCCTGCCGCCGTATCGAGGCGTTGATCGTGGAAGATGCGATGTTCCGACAGGAAGTGGATTTCCTCTCGCAGATGCTCCAGCGCAAGGGCGATCTCTGAGCGCCCAGATCGAAGCACGAGAATTGACGAAGCGGTTCGGTGCCGTCACGGCGCTGGACCGCTTGTCCTTTAGCGTGCCCGAAGGCGGCGTCTATGGGATTCTGGGCGCCAATGGCGCGGGCAAAAGTACATTCTTCCGCCTGTGCCTGGATCTGGTGCGACCCAGCGGCGGGGGCCTGTCGGTGCTGGGCGGGGCGCCTGGCCAGGTTGCGGTGCGTCGCCAGATCGGCGCGATGATCGAGACGCCGCGCTATTACCCAACCCTCACTGCGGCGGAAACTCTGATGATGCTGGCGCGCACCAGCGGGGTTCGCGCGCCCGAGATCGGCCGCTGGCTGGCGCGCGTTGGGCTGATGGACGCTGTCCATCGCAAGGTGCGCCATTTTTCGGTCGGCATGAAGCAGCGGCTGGGCATCGCCGCCGCACTGATCGCAAATCCGCGCCTGCTGATCCTGGACGAGCCCACCAGCGGCATGGACCCCGCCGGCATCCTTGAGATGCGCACCCTTATCCGCGAACTGGCGGCAAAGGATGGCGTTACCATCCTTCTGTCCAGCCATCTTCTGGACGAAGTGCAGCGGACCTGCGACCGCGTCGCCATTTTCGCGCGTGGGACACTGGTGGCGGAGGGGCGCATCGACGTGCTGCTTGCCGGACAGGAGAAGCTGCGCCTGCTGGCGACATCGCAGCAGGCATTGCTGGCGGCGCTGGGCGGGCGTGGCGTGTGCGATGGCGATGGCGTTCTGATGACGGTCTCGCGCGCGGAAACGCCATCCTTGCTGCGCGCGCTGGTCGACGGCGGTATCGACCTGATTGAAGCGCGCTGGATGGGCGGCGGGCTCGAGAAATTCTATCTGGAGCAGACGGGTGGCGACCATGCTGGCTGACGCCATCGCCGCAGAAGCCTTCCGCGCGCGGCGCAGCGGCGGGGTGCTGTTCTGGGGTTTCATCGCCGTGCCCTTCGCCGTCCTCACCTTTAACCTGATGCTAAGCAGCTGGATCGCACTGCATATGCGCATGCCGGTACCACTGGACCTTGGCCGCCAGGTGGTGGGCGGCGTGGCGTTGACGGGATCGGCCTTTTTCCAGGTTTTCTATGCCGCGGCGGCCGCCACCATGTTCGCCGCCGACTATCGCTGGGAGACCTGGCGGCTGATCACGCCGCGCAACAGTCGCGCCAGCCTGATCCTAGCCCGCTTTGCCGTGTATGGTGCAGGCTGCGCGGGCAGCCTGGTGTTGCTGGGGCTGGCGGCACTTGTCCAGTGCGCCTATGGCGCCTTGATCGGCAGCGCCGCGCTGGTGCCGCCACAGGGGCCGTTCCTGTTGCCCCTGATCGGCACCTTCCTGACCGGCTGGTGCGAGCTGATGGTGCTGGGGGGCATCGTGGCGGTGATCGCCATCGCCTTCCGCGCCGCGCTGGGGGCGCTGATGACGGCCATGGTCTTCGCGGTCGGCCAGTGGGTGGCGATGGCCATGGTTCATCCCTGGGAAGCGCCCTTCAGCTGGTATGCCGCTCTGCCCCGCCTGTCGGCCTATGTGCTGCGCGCCTTCGTGACCGGCCAGGAGCTGGCCCCCGGCATTGCTGCCGGGGCGGGCCAGGGCCAGGCGGGGGTTGCGGCGCTCTGCCTGGTGGGCTGGATGCTGCTTCTGGGGGGATGTGCGGTGGGCCTTTTCCAGGCTCAGGAACTGGCCCGCGAATAGGCACGAAAAGCCCGTAATTCCGGGGAAAATTCGGTGCCCCGCAGGGTCCTTTTCCTTCCCCTTGGCCCCCCCTTTTGCTATGTTTCCCTACTTGAGTCTTGGGGCCGCTTTTGGCTCTCCCAAACACAAGAAGACGGGTATCCCACAGGCCCTGACAAAGAGCCTGGCAGAGGACAACAAGGCGGCTGAGAACCCATGAAGATCAACGTCGAACGCGGCGCATTCCTGAAGGCGCTGAACCATGTGCAGAGCGTGGTGGAACGCCGCAACACCATTCCGATCCTGTCCAACGTGCTGATCGAGGCGGGCAAGGGCGAACTCAGGCTCACTGCCACGGACCTCGACATCGAGGTTGTGGAGTCACTGCCCGCCGATGTGCTGCGGGGCGGCTCGGCCACCGCGCCGGCGCACATGCTCTACGACATCGTGCGCAAGTTGCCGGAAGGCGCCCAGGTGCAGGCCGAGCTTCTGGCCAGCGAAGGTGGGCGCCTGGCAGTGTCGGCGGGTTCCTCGCGCTTCGAGCTGGCCTGCCTGCCGCGCGAGGATTTCCCGCAAATGTCGGCGGGCGCCCTGCCCTACAAATTCCGCCTGGCCGCCGACGACCTCAAGCGCATCATCGACAAGACGCGCTTCGCCATCTCGACCGAAGAGACCCGCTATTACCTCAACGGGATTTATCTGCATGCCGCCAAGGACGCCAAGCCGCCGGTGATGCGCGCGGTTGCGACCGACGGCCATCGCCTGGCCCGCTATGAGATGGAGCTGCCCGATGGCGCCGCCGAAATGCCCGGCGTGATCGTGCCGCGCAAGACGGTGGGCGAATTGCGCAAGCTGCTGGACGATGCCGACGGCGCGATCGACGTGGCCCTGTCCGACACCAAGATCCAATTCGGCTTCAACGGCGTGGAACTGACCAGCAAGCTGATCGACGGCAACTTCCCGCCCTATGAGCGGGTGATCCCGTCGGGCAACGACAAATCCCTGGCGCTGGAAGCGAAAGAGTTCGCCCAGTCGGTCGACCGCGTCTCCACCATCAGCGCCGACAAGACCCGCGCAGTGAAATTGAACCTGTCGAAAGACAAGGTGACGCTGTCGGTGGTCAATCCGGAAAGCGGCACCGCGACGGAGGATATCGGCGCGACCTACAGCGCGGGGGCGCTAGAAATCGGCTTCAACGCCCGCTATATGCTGGACATCACCAGCCAGATCGAAGGCAAGGAAGTGCGCTTCCTGTTGTCGGATGCGGGATCGCCCGCCATCATCGAGGACGCTGAGGACGCGCGAACGCTCTACGTCCTCATGCCGCTCAGGGTCTAGGGTTGGCCGGCCTGTCCGATACCGGCCTTGATGCCAGGTCCATGACAGCGCCTGCGTCGCTGGCGGTGACGCGCCTGCAGCTGACCAATTTCCGCTCCTATGCCGGTACGGTGCTGGCGGTGGAGGCCGCACCCGTGGTGCTGGCCGGTCCGAACGGCGCGGGCAAGACCAATGTGCTGGACGCCATATCGCTGCTTTCGCCAGGTCGGGGCCTGCGCGGGGCAAAGCTGGCCGAGCATATGCGCAGGGGCCCTTCGGCATCGGAAGGCACGCTGTGGGCGGTGGCGGCGACTGTAAAGCGGGGCAGCGAATGCCACGAGATCGGTACCGGCATGATCGATGGCAACGCCGGCCGGCCCGACGGCGAGAGCCGTCAGGGCAAACGTGAGGTGCGGCTGAACGGGGCGGCAGCATCCTCTTCGGCCGATCTGGGCGAGATCGTGCAGCTGATCTGGCTGACACCGGCGATGGACCGACTGTTCATCGAATCCGCCTCGGGCCGGCGCCGCTTTCTCGACAGGCTCGTGCTGGGCTTCGCGCCGTCCCACGCCCGCGCCAGCACCCGCTATGAAACCGCGATGCGCGAGCGCGGGCGACTGTTGAAATACGGGCCCCGCGATCCCGGCTGGCTGGACGGGCTGGAGAATGAGCTGGCGGAGGCGGGAGTGGAGATCGCCCGCGCCCGCGCCTGCGTGGTCGAGAAACTGTCCGGAGCGCTGGCTGAGCGCGGGCGTGCCGGGGCCTTTCCCGCCGCGGCGCTGGCGTTGAACGACGAGATGCACCAGACGGATGCGGACGCCCTGCGCGCAGCCTTCGCCGCCAGCCGGATGCGCGATGCCGAGGCCGGGCGCACGCTGGTGGGCCCGCACACCACCGACCTTCAGGTGCGCCACACTGCAAAGCGGATGGAGGCACGCGACTGTTCCACCGGCGAGCAGAAGGCGCTTTTGGTGTCGATTATCCTGGCGGATGCGCGCGAGCTGGCGAGGGCACGTGCCGGCATGGCGCCGATCCTCCTCCTGGACGAGATCGCAGCGCATCTGGACAGCACGCGCCGCGCCGCTCTGTTCGAAGAAATCACCGCGCTCTCGGCCCAGGCCTGGATGACCGGTACCGACCTGTCGCTGTTCGACCGCGCGCGGGCGCAGATTTTCGAGGTGCGTGAGGGCCGCTTTGCCCGGCAGGAGGACGCATGATCCCCTGGCACAACTTCCTGCTCTATATCGGCCTCTATGCCGTGGCGGTGGCCACGCCCGGCCCTGGCATGATCGCCATTATCGCCCGCGCCCTGGGATCGGGTTTCCGTTCCACCATTCCTGCCGCGGTTGGGATCGCGGCGGGCGATCTATGCCTGATGACGCTCAGTGCGTTTGGCCTGGCGCTGGTGGCGCAGGCGATGGGGCACCTGTTCCTGGCCGTGAAGATCGCCGGGGCCTTGTATCTGATGTTCTTGGCCTACAAATATTGGACGGGGCCGGTGGAAGAGATCGGCGAAGTGGTGCCGGCGCCGGGCATGGGTGACATTCGGCGCAGCTTTTTGGCCTATTGGGGCTTGACGCTGGGCAATCCCAAGGCCATCGCCTTTTTCGTGGCGCTGCTGCCGGTGGCGATCAATCCGCGGACCCTGTCCTGGATCGGTTACCTCGAACTTGTCGGGGCCACACTGGTGGTGATCCCCCTCATCACCCTGAGCTATGCCGCGATGGCCGCACGGCTGAAAAAATTCGTCGCCAGTGCCAGGGCACGGCGGCGCATCAACAAGGGCGCGGGCGCGGTGATGGCCGGCGCGTCCGTTCTGATCATTGCCAGTTAGGCAAAACAAGTTAGGTGACTGCCATGTCCGAACCCAACATGAACGCCTATAACGCCGACAGCATCAAGGTGCTGAAGGGCCTGGATGCGGTGCGCAAGCGGCCCGGCATGTATATCGGCGACACCGATGACGGTTCGGGCCTGCACCACATGGTCTATGAGGTGGTCGACAATGCCGTAGACGAGGCGCTGGCCGGCCATGCCGACCGCATCGATGTGGTGCTGAACCCGGACGGGTCGTGCACCGTGCGCGACAATGGCCGCGGTATTCCCACCGGCATTCATTCAGAGGAAGGCATTTCCGCTGCAGAGGTCATCATGACCCAGCTGCATGCTGGTGGAAAATTCGACGAAAACGCCTACAAGGTTTCCGGCGGCCTGCACGGTGTCGGCGTGTCGGTGGTGAATGCCCTGTCGGAATTCCTTGACCTGCGTATCTGGCGCGATGGCAAGGAACATTACATGCGGTTTCGTCACGGCGATCCCGTGGCGCCGCTGAAGGAAGTCGGCGATGCCGACGGCAGGAAAGGCACCGAAGTGACATTCCTGCCGTCGCCCGCGACCTTCACAAAGACTGAATTCGACTATGGCACGCTGGAACACCGGCTGCGTGAGCTGGCATTCCTCAATTCCGGGGTCACCATCGTGTTGGCCGACCGGCGCGGCGTGGAACCGCGCGAAACCGTGCTGCACTACGACGGCGGGCTGAAGGCGTTCGTCGCCTATCTGGACCGCGCCAAGCAGGCGCTGATCCCCGCCCCGGTGATGATCGAGGCGCAGCGTGACGGCGTCACGGTGGAAATCGCCATGACCTGGAACGACAGCTATCACGAGAGCACGCTGGCCTTCACCAACAACATTCCCCAGCGCGATGGCGGGACCCATGTCGCAGGTTTTCGCGCCGGCCTGACACGCGTGGTGACGAAATATGCGGAAGAGATGCCATCGGGGAGGAAGGACAAGGTGGCGCTGACGGGCGACGATTGCCGCGAAGGGCTGACCTGCGTGCTCTCTGTCAAAGTTCCAGACCCAAAATTCTCCTCCCAGACCAAGGACAAGCTTGTGTCGAGTGAAGTGCGCCCGATTGTGGAAGGCGCAATCATCGACCAACTGGCCGCCTGGTTCGAACAGCATCCGAACGAAGCCAGGGCGATCGTCGGCAAGGTGGTGGAAGCCGCCACCGCGCGTGAAGCCGCCCGCAAGGCGCGCGAGCTGACGAGGCGCAAGGGTGCGCTGGACGGCGCCTCGCTGCCCGGCAAGCTGGCCGACTGCCAGGAACGCGATCCGGCCAAGTGCGAACTCTTCATCGTCGAGGGCGACAGCGCCGGCGGCAGCGCAAAGATGGGCCGCAACCGTGCCAACCAGGCGGTGCTGCCTCTGCGCGGCAAGATCCTGAACATAGAGCGCGCGCGCTTCGACAAGATGCTGTCATCCGACAGTATTGTCTCCCTGATTACCGCGCTTGGCACCGGGATCGGGCGTGAGGAGTTCAACGCCGACAAGCTGCGCTATCACAAGATCATCATCATGACCGACGCCGACGTGGACGGCGCCCATATCCGCACGCTGCTGCTGACCTTCTTCTACCGGCAGATGCCCGAGCTGATCGAGCGCGGCCACATCTTCATCGCCCAGCCGCCACTCTACAAGGCGACGCGCGGAAAGTCGGAACGTTACCTGAAGGACGAGGCGGAGCTGCAGGACTACCTGATCGACGAAGGCGCTTCGGGCACGGTCCTGACCCTGCATAATGGCGAAGACGTCAGCGGCGCGCATCTCACGGAATTGATCGCCCATGCCCGCCAGGCGGTTGCGGCGCTGAATGGTTTTCCCCGCCACTATCCGCGCTTCGTTCTGGAACAGGCGGCGATCGCTGGAGCGCTCAATCCGGATATCCTCAATGATGCCCTCAAGGCGGCAGAGGCAGCGCGCTATATCGCCCAGCGGCTGGATACCCTGAGTGAGGAATACGAGCGCGGCTGGCATGGCGAGCCGTCCGGCGATGGTGGCCTGAAATTCTGGCGCGAGTTGCGCGGCGTGCGCGAGGCGGTAGCTATCGACGGGGCGCTGATCGCATCGGCCGACGCGCGGCGGCTGGACCGCATGGCGAGCGAGCTGCAGGGCAACTATCTGCATGCCGGCACGCTGCGCCGCAAGGACGAAACGCGGGAAATCCGCAGCCCATCCGAATTGCTGGGTGCCATCTTCGAATGGGGCAGAAAGGGCCTGGCTTTGCAGCGCTACAAGGGCCTGGGCGAGATGAACCCCGAACAGCTGTGGGAGACCACGCTGGATGAAAATGCCCGTTCGCTGCTGGCGGTCAAGGTGCTGCACGCCGACGAGGCCGATGAGCTTTTCGCCAAGCTGATGGGCGATGTGGTCGAGCCCCGGCGCGAGTTCATCCAGGACAACGCGCTTTACGCCGCCGTAGACGTTTAACGGGGCAGGGATGGGTTTTCGTTTCCAGAAGCGCATATCCGTCCTGCCGGGCGTCAGGATCAACCTCAGCAAGTCCGGCGCCTCGGCCAGCGTCGGGCCGAAAGGTGCGGACCTGAACATCGGCCCTCATGGGGTCACCGCCAATGCGGGCATTCCCGGCACCGGGCTGTCGTACCGCTCCCGGCTGGGCACGCATGGCAGTTGGCTGGGCGTGGCGCTGCTGGTGGGGGCGCTGGCCTTCTGGGCCGGGCGGCATGTTGACCGGTGGACCGGAGAAGCGCCGAAGCCTGCCGCAGCCGTCACGCGGACGGCAACAGCGACGCCCGCACATGCCGAACATCCGCACGTCACGCTTCAGCAGCGCATCGCCGCCCTGCAGCCGGGCACGGTCTATGTTCGGCGCGGCGGCTCGGTGGTGCGCGATGAAGCCAAATCCGCAGGCAAGGTCCTGAAGCGCGAAACCAAGGGCGCCACCGTCACGTTGCTGGAAAAGACCGATGACGGCTGGGCGAAGGTGAAGGACAGCGCCGTCACCGGCTACATGCGGGCTTCGGTCCTTGGGACGGAAGCGCCCCCGCCTTAGGCTTTCGCTGCCACCAGCCAGCAGGCGATCGCCGGACGGATCGCCTCGCCGTCTTTTTGCCGACCCGCGAACATCTCCCTGACCGCGGCTTCCACCTTTGCGCGGGTGTCGTCGTCGGCATCATGGAGCAGCCGGGCGGTGGGGCCAAGGTTGACCACCTGGAATGCAGCGTCCGCCGGCGAGGTGCCCAGATTCATATGGCCGTCGAAGGGCGTGATGGCGATATCCTTGAAACCGGCCTTCGCCAAAATGCCGCGCAAGCGCTCCGGATCGGCAAAGGCAAATGGACCCGGCGCGTGCGGATCGGCAGGCGGCTGGGGCGGCACGAAGCGCATGGCCACTTCCAGCGGCAGGCTCACCCATTCATTCTGCGCCGCCGGACGCCAGCAGACAAAGGCCAGGCGACCGCCCGGCTTCAGCGCGCCCCTGAGATGCGCAAAGGCGGCTGCGGGCACATCGAAGAACATCACCCCGAAGCGCGAAAACAGCAGATCGTGATCGGCGCCGAATGCCTGGACAGAGGCGTCGGCCTCCAGAAATTCGAGATTGGCGGGAACGGCCGCGGACCGCGCCTGGGTCAGCAGCGGGCGCGAGACGTCGACCGCCGTCACACGACCCGATGGACCGACCATCGCCGCCAGCGCGCGGCTGGTCGTTCCCGCCCCGCAGCCGATGTCCAGAACTCTTTCGCCCGCCTTGGGTGCGGCCAACGCCAGCGCCGCATCGGAGGCTTCCGACAGATTGGCGTCCATCACCGTTTGGAACCGCGCCCACTTTTCCCCGATGGGCCCGTTCCAATACGCGATCTGGTCGTCGTTGCCGCTCATTGTCACTTTCCCTTCCGCTTGCGCATCGCCAGCGTGCGAAGGCGCAAGGCATTCAGCTTGATGAAGCCCTGGGCGTCCTTCTGGTCATAGGCGCCCTGATCGTCCTCGAAGGTCACCAGCTTCTCGCTGTAGAGGCTAAAGGGCGAGGAACGGCCGACCACCGTTACATTGCCCTTGTAGAGCTTCACGCGCACCGTTCCGGCGACGAATTCCTGGCTCTTGTCGATGGCGGCCTGCAGCATCTCGCGCTCGGGCGCGAACCAGAAACCGTTATAGATCAGCTCGGCATAGCGGGGCATCAACTCGTCCTTCAGATGCGCGGCGCCGCGGTCCAGGGTGATGCTTTCGATGCCGCGATGGGCGGCCAGAAGGATGGTGCCGCCGGGCGTCTCATAGATGCCGCGCGATTTCATGCCGACGAAGCGGTTTTCCACCAGGTCCAGCCGGCCGATGCCGTTCTCCTTGCCCAGGGCATTCAGCTTGGTCAGCAGGGCGGCAGGCGACAGCGTCTCGCCGTCGATCGATACGGCATCGCCCTTCTCGAATCCGATCTCGACATAGCTCGCCTTGTCGGGCGCCTCCTCCGGGCTGATCGTCCGCATGAAGACGATGCTCTCGGCTTCCCTGGCCGGGTCTTCCAGCACCTTTCCCTCCGACGATGAGTGCAGAAGGTTGGCGTCCACGCTGAACGGCGCCTCGCCGCGCTTGTCCTTGGCGATGGGGATCTGGTGGGCCTCGGCGAATTCCAGCAGGCGGGTGCGGCTGGTCAAATCCCATTCGCGCCAGGGGGCGATCACCTTGATGTCGGGCTTCAAGGCATAATAGCCCAGCTCGAAGCGCACCTGGTCGTTGCCCTTGCCGGTGGCGCCGTGACAGACCGCATCGGCGCCGACCCTTTCGGCGATCTCGATCTGCTTCTGGGCAATCAGCGGCCGGGCGATGGAGGTTCCCAAAAGGTACAGGCCCTCATAGACCGCATTGGCGCGGAACATGGGAAAGACGAAGTCGCGGACGAATTCCTCGCGCACATCCTCGATGAAGATGTTCTCAGGCTTGATGCCCAGCATCAGCGCCTTTTCGCGGGCGGGCCCCAGCTCCTCGCCCTGGCCCAGGTCGGCGGTGAAGGTCACCACCTCGGCGCCATATTCGGTCTGCAGCCATTTGAGGATCACCGAGGTGTCCAGGCCGCCCGAATAGGCCAGCACCACTTTCTTCACACCCTTCGCCACTATCCAGCTCCGTCTGCGGCCGAAACCCCCGATTCCCGCCGGTGTTTCGGTACCTTTTTCCGTCCCCCTCCCCCCTTATCCAGCGGGCAGGTTCGCCGCCCCGGAAGCCCCGGAGCGGTGGGGGGTCTTGATAGCGGGCGGGCGGGAAAGGTCAAGCGGTCCCACCCTGGACGGCGGGATAGCGGCGGCGGGAAAGGGCGAAGCCGAAGGGGCGCGGGCCAAGCCCCGCAAACATAAGGTGCCCGATCACCGCGCACGTCAATTAAGTATAGTGTCCCCGGAATCCCATCGACGATCAGGCTGGCGAACTCTTTCACCCGGCCAAGGACAGGCCGGACCGACACAAGACCATCATCCTTATTCTCAAGATGGGCACGGACGCTGGACCATTTCCTACTGCGCTATGCTTTATCTGGCGTGGGGACAGATGCTCCTGTCACCGTATTACCTATTTTCCTGTCACCGTATTTTCCGCGCGGAGACGCCGATGTCGTTTATTCAGAATCCTCGGTACTCCGCTGAGGTCGAAAACAGGCCGGAGATCTTCGCCTGATCCGGAATTCACCGCTTCGGCTGTCATCCTAACCAGGGACAGACCAGTCTCCGGAATTGCATAACGACAGTCACCACCTGATCTGTTCTTCTATTATCTTAGCTGCATAAGCAGCAAGAAAGGCCTTGTATTCAGGCGTCTCGATAAATTGCCTAAATGAAAAGCCCTTCCTTTTCGCCTCAAGCCTAGTTTCATAAACCCATTTGAGTAAGTTGACAGACGTCAAAGAGGCAAATGAAAAGAGGAATGCAATGGGGACACCGATAATCATCATCCCCTGATCAAACACTGAACGACCTACTAATATCATATAAATCGCGGCTGCTCCAATTAGAACGACGCGCTTTAGCTGAGCCCAAACCGCGCTGATGTATTCAGCAATAAACCTCATTTACAGGTTGCCCTGTCGGTACTGGTAATCTGGGGACACTATACTTAATTCCTCATAGCAGTTTCGGCTGGAATTCGGGGGACGCTTTACTCAATCGAGCCAACTCCAGCAAAAAATGCGACGATGCTCAGGAATGTTCGTCCAGCCAGGCGGCGGCGCGGCGCTGCAAGCCGGGTGACAGGTCCGTCGACAGTGTTTTCAACAGATCGGACAGGCGAACCGACCTGAGCGAGTCACGCCAGGCGCGGTCGGCCTGCCACATCACCCGCGCCACGGCACAGGGCCGCGCCTCGGTGCACTGGCTTTTCTCGGTGGCGGTGAGGCAGGGAAAGTTGCGCCGGATATTGGTGCAGACGAAGGTGGGGGCCCTGCCCTCCACCGCCTCCACCACATCCAGGAACGTGATCCGGTCGGGCGCGCGGGTCAGCCGGTAGCCGCCCGCCGGGCCCAGCGTGCCTTCCACGATGCCGGCCTGGGACAAGGCCTGCAGCGCCTTGGAGAGATACTCCTTGGGCACGCCGTGGAAGTCCGCCAGGTCGCGGGTGGGCAGATAGCGGTCCGGCGCCAGGCCGGCCAGGACGGCGCAGCAATGCAGCGCCCATTCGACCGGA
>Ga0209935_1000898_pt1 | contig 58044 bp, 80 predicted proteins | sample ThiBio_1000_plan_2_FD_183958 | JGI IMG/M metagenome (GOLD analysis project Ga0209935, IMG submission 183958) | Wastewater bioreactor microbial communities from Cape Town, South Africa - Thiocy_cont_1000_plan (SPAdes) | ecosystem: Engineered > Bioreactor > Thiocyanate-remediating >... | reverse complement strand
TGGGCCAGATCCCCCCGAGTTTCGCCAATTTTTATGAAATCTCAAAACCCGGTTTGATTTTGACAGGTGGCCGCCATGTACAACGTTTTCAAATGCTCGCATGTCACCGTCGATAGCCGCCGCGAGCGACCCGTCGAATATGTCTTTGTCGCTGAGCACGAGAGCGCAAACAGTGGCTTCACGCTCAATTTGCCGATGGCGGACCTCGACAGCTTTGAACCTGGTAGGAGCTATCGAATTCAACTCGTCCCCCTAAGCTAGGAAGGGCGAGCTGATGTCAGGGGACGACGAGAAAGACGCCAGCCTCATTTCGATCGATGCGGCGGCGGCGCTGTTAGATGGCCTCAGTGCTGAGCGGGTCCGCCAGCTGATCAAAGAGGGCTGGATACCTCGTGAGAAGCGAGGTTGGGTCCGCCTCGACGCTGCCGTAAGCGGATATATCCGGTATCTCAAGGACACCGCAAAGCGCACAACAAAGACGGCTTCTGATAGCCGCGTTCGCGATGCGCGCGCGGCGGAGATCGAGCAGCGAATGCAGATCAAGAGCCGCGACCTTGTCCCGGCGAAAGAGGCGACGGCTGCAGTTGATCACGTCATCGCGGCCTGCGCCGAAGCGTTCGCGATGTTGCCAGCGATGATCACGCGCGACGTCGCGGAGCGAAATCGGATTGAGAGACATGTCAAGAGAGCGCAAGGCGAAGTCGCGAAGCGCCTATCTGAAGCTGCCCGAGTTCTTCGAGAGGGCGGCAGCCTTCCTGACGCCGATTGACGACGTCCCGCCGGACGAGTGGGCCGCCGACAATCGGTCGTATTCGTCGAAGACCGGCGAGCCTGGTCCGCGTAACGCGCGCCTGACGCCGTACATGGTGCCGTTTGCGCGCCGCATATGGGCGCGGTCGCATGCGAGCGTGATCGCGATCACCTCAGCACAGTCGGGCAAAACGGATACGCTGCTTGACGTGATCGGCCAGCGCCTCGACGTGCGGCCGGCGCCGATCCTTTATGTCGGCCCGGGCGAGACGTTCGTCGAAACGCAGTTCGAGCCCCGGCTTGAGCACATGCTTCAGCAGGCCAAGCGCCTTTCGAAGTTCGTGGCGCCGGGGAAGCAGAGCAAGACGCTCGTGAAAAAGGTGCGCGGCGTGCGCGTGCGCCTCGGCTATGCCGGGTCGCCCGCGTCGATGAAATCCGACCCTTTCGCGATAGGCATCGTGGACGAGTACGACGAAATGGCTGCGAACATCAAAGGGCAGGGCGACCCGTGGGGACTGGTGGTCGCTCGCGGCGACACCTTCGCCGATGCCGTGTCGGTGGCGATCTCGACATGCTCCCAAGGTATCGTCGAAACCGAAAAAGACCCGGTCAATGGCTTGGTATTCTGGGCGATTGGCGAGAAAGACCAGATTGCGTCGCCGATATGGCGGCTCTTCCAGCAAGGCACGCGCCACCATTGGGCCTGGCCTTGCTTCCACTGCGAAGAATATTTCATTCCGATGCGTTCGCATCTGCGGTGGGAGAAGGATGCGGACCCGACGACTGCGGCGCGGACGGCTTTTCTCTGCTGCCCGAATTGCGGCGGGGTTCTCGAAAACAACGTCGAGCCCGGCGGCACCGACCACAAACCTTGGATGAATGAACGCGGCGTCATGATCGCGCCGCGCCAGACGCTTGAGGATGCGCTCGCGGACCGAAACCATCCGGCGAACGACAGTTGGTCGCAGTGGTCGAGCGGGTTGACGTCGCCGTTCGTGACGTGGGGCGCACGCGCGCGGCGCCTGGTTACGGCCCTGCAAAGCGGTGAAGAGGACAAGATCCAGACCGTTGTTAACGCGGGTTTCGCCGAGCTCTACACGCCCGGCGCCCATGGCGATATGCCGGAATGGCGCGAGGTTGCAAAGCACCGCCTTCCTTACGGGCGCCTTGAGGTTCCTCTCGGCGTTTTGCGCATCGTCGCCGGCGTGGACGTTCAGAAGCGATCGCTGATCTATGTCATTCGAGGCTTCGGATCGCGGGGCACATCATGGCTCCTCGATTATGGAGAATTGCTAGGTGATACGAGCGAGCCGCTCGTATGGAGCGACCTAGCGCTCAAGCTGATGACGCCGATAGGCGGCCTCATAGTCGAGAAAGTCTTCATCGATAGCGGCTTCCGTCCGAACAAATCGGACGCTGGCGATGAGCACAAGGTCTACGAGTGGACGCATCGTCACACGTTCCTCGCCATGCCGACGAAAGGGCGGGACACCCTGGGAGGTAAACCGTTCGTTGTCAGCAAAATCGAGGTCAAGCCGAATGGAAAGCTGTCCCCGTATTCGATCGACCTCGTCCACATCAACACGGACTTTTTCAAGAGCCTTGTTCATTCGCGGCTGCGGACGCCGATGAACGAGCCCGGGGCGTTCTTCCTGTTTTCTCAGGATGAGCGCGAATACGAGGATTACGCTCGACAGCTTGTTAGCGAAGTCCGCGTTCTTGGGCCAAAGCTCAAGCCAACTTGGGTTCCGCGACAGAAGGCCAACCACTTCCTTGACGCCGAGGCGTTGGCGGCGGCTGCCGCTTACATGCTCAACGTTCAGGCGATCCCCGAAGGAGTGGAGCGTCCCGGTCCAGAGGCAGAGCCGCCCGTCGCCGACGACGCCACAGACGATACGGGTGCGGTTTATCAACGGGAGCTCGAAGCGCTCGAAGCTCCTCCGTCTCCTCGGGAAACAGAAATCGAGAAAGCTGCTGCCGTAAAGGTGGCTTCAATCCGCGACCGCTTCCGAAATATGGGGCGGCGCTTCTAAGGAGCATCGCCCATGGGAGTTCTGGCCCGCATCGGGAGCGCTGTCGGCATCGGTCCTGCACCGGTGACGGTTACCCCTTCCGGCCCGCTGGCCCCTCGCGCCGGATACATGCGCGACGGTCGCGGCACCGTATTTAGCCGTTGGCTGCCGGCATTGCGGTCAAGCCGTGACGACGTCGCCGTCGCATGGACGGCGGCGGCGGCCCGCACGGTCGAGATGTGGCAGAACAACGGCTGGATCTCGGGCATGATCGACCAGGCGACAGCGAACACGGTCGGCGGTGGCCTGCGGTTGCGCGCTATGCCGGAAAACGACCTCTTCGGCATGGACGAGAAGGCGGCGCAGGATTGGCGGAAGCTCGTTGAGGCGAAGTGGGAGCTTTGGTCTAACACGCCGCTTGAATGCGACATCGAGGGACGCCTGACCATCCCGCAGATGACCGAGGCGGCCTTCAAAATGTGGGTCGTCTTCGGAGAAATTCTCGCCGAGCTTCCCTATCGTATCCGGCGCGGCAGCAAGACGGGCACGAAGGTTCGGCTTCTTTCGCCGACCCGCATCGTCAACCGCTCTGACGCCTTCAGTCGCCTTCACTCGGGTGTCCGCGTTGATGCCGACGGCATGCCGATGAGCTATGTTGTGAGCCGGGATAACCCGCTGACGGGCACAGAAGAATTCGAGGTTATCGCGCGCGATAGCTATGGGCGCCCCAAGGTGATCCATGTGTTCTCGGGTCTGCCCGGTCAGACGCGCGGGATTGGGATCCTGGTCGCGATCTTGCGGGTTGCGAAGCAATTCGACCAGCTTGCCGACGCCACGCTCCTCGCGTCTATTATTCAGACGGTGTTCGCCGCCTCGATTGAAAGCGAGGCTCCAACGGAAGATACGTTGCGGGCTCTTCTAAACCCTAAGGAGCAAGCGCTTCTATTGGCGCAGGGTGGAACGCCATTTGACATCTTCATGGCCGCGAAGGACGGCTGGGGCGAGGGGCACCCGATCGACGTCGGCTTTGCCGGCCGCATCGCGCATATGTTCCCGGGAGAAAAGCTGCAATTCCATTCCCCGGAGCAGCCGGCGACCGCCTACAAGGAATTTTCGCTCCATCTACTTCGAGAGATGGCCCGGTGCCTGGGGCTCACCTACGAGAGCGCCACCGGGGATTACGAAGGGGCGACCTATTCGAGCGTCAGGATGGCGGTGAACGAAATTTTCGCCATCACGAAGGCACGGCGCAAGTTCATTCTCTCACCCTTCCTTCAACCGATCTATGAAGCGTGGCTCGAAGAGAAGATCGATGCTGGCGAAATCCCGTTCCCCGGCGGCGTCGCCAATTTCATCGCCAACCGCGCGGCAGCGTGCCGATCGAAGTGGACTGGCGATCCGAAGCCGGTCGCCGACGATCTGAAAGCGGCAAAGACCCACGAGCTTTATAGGAACATGGGGATCATGTCCGACCAAACGATCGCCGACGATCTCGGCCTCGATATCGAGGATGAGTATGCCCAGCGAGCGCGCGAAAGCGGACTGCGGGAGGAATACGGGCTTCCTGACAATTTCTATCCGCAGTCTTTGACGGCGACTGAGCAAATCGAAAATCAACCGGACGAAGGGGCCAACGATGGCGGTAATCCCGACACTTGAGGCTGATCCCTGCGGTCGCCTCGCTGCCCTGCGCGAGGTCCGAGACAGGTGGATGACAGGAGGCCAGGTCGTAGAGGCTGAATTCGAGCAAGGCAACGGCACCCGACGTCGCGTCAAATATAGCCCGGCCAACATGGACATGCTGAACCGGGCGATCATCGAAGCCGGAGACGCATGTGCAGGGAAAACCGGCACTGGCCGGCCGAGCCGGTTTGCGATTGGGGGGCGAATGTCATGACGGGGAATTTTCTTCCCATGCTTGCCGATCGCGTCCTCAACCGGCCGCTCTTGATCCATCCCGCCAAGGCGGAAACGATCTATAGCGTCCTTGAAGGCCGCATCAGCCTCGGGGCTTTCGCCGATGACGATAAGCCCAAGCCGGATGCGAGCCGGTTCATCGGCTCGCACGATCGAGAGGACGGCCGATCTCGGCGCCGGTTCACCCGCGCCGCCGGCAAGACGGCGTTGATCACTGTGGATGGCTCACTCGTCAATCGTGGCGCATGGGTCGGAGCAAGCTCCGGCCTTACCTCGTATGAGGGGATTGCCGCCCAGCTCGACGAGATTGCGGCCGAGGCCAACGCCGGCGCACTGCAAAACCTCGTCATCGACATGAACAGTTATGGCGGCGAGGCGACCGGAATGGCGGCTCTCGCCACCAAGATCCGCAGCCTTCGGAAGAGGATGCATATCGTCGCCGTTGTCAACGATGTCGCCGCGAGTGCGGGTTACGGCATTGCCAGCTCGGCCGATGAAGTCGTCGTTTCGCCAACGTCTCTCGTCGGTTCGATCGGTGTCGTCATGATGCACCTCGACCGCTCCGGAGAGATGAACGCAAAGGGCATTCGCCCGACGCTCATCCACGCCGGGGCAAAGAAGGTTGACGGCAATCCATTCGGGCCTTTGCCCGAAAACGTCCGCGCAGACATGCAGAAGGACGTTATGGCGTTCTACGAGCAGTTCCTCGGAACCGTAGAGGCCGGGCGCGGCAAGGCGCGATTGAGCGCCAAGAAGGCGCGCGAAACCGAGGCCGACGTTTTCATCGGGCAAGAGGCAATCGACGCCGGTTTGGCGGATCGAATGGCCTCTCTCGACGAGGTGTTGGCCGAATTATCCCGCCCCGCTCGGGCAGCGGGCAGGTCCACAAACCCCAGGAGTGTGAAAATGGATCGTCACGATCTGCCCGCAGCTGACGCGGGCGTAAGCGAAACCGGCCTCAAGGCAGCGCGTATCGAGGGCGAGAATGCCGGGAAAGTTGTCGGAAAGGCAGAGGGCGAAGCAGAAGGCCGCAAGGCTGGCGCGAAAGACGAGCGCGAGCGCATCGGAGCGATCATGGCATTGCCTGAAGCTGAGAAGCGGCAGGCGACAGCGCTCAAGCTTGCACTTGATCCCAATGGCTTCTCTTCCGAGACGGTCAAGGGCGTTCTCGCCGGCTTGCCGGAGGACGCACCGCAGGCCGGAACGGCCGCGAGCATCTCGGCCGCCTCGCAAATCCCGCCACTCGCGCAACGGGCGAACGAAGGGCGCGAGATCGGCCAGAGCGGCAAGCCGGAAGGTGCCGCCCCGGAGGCCGTCAAAGGCGGCTGGGCAAAGGCGTTCGGCCGGCTCTCGTAACCGGCATTCGGCAGCCAGGATCAACAGGCGCAGCGCGGTCCAGCCCTGCGCGTAGCAAGGATTTCCGAACATGACCATTTTCACCGAAGGTCGCCACTCGACCGAAGGGCTTCTCAGCGAGGCGAACTTTCATCGCTCTCGCGACAACATCGTCATTGCGGCCGGCGCCGGCCTCATCGTCGCCGGCATGGTTCTCGGGAAGGTCACGGCCTCTGGCAAGTATGTGCCGAGCGCGAACGCCGAGATCACCGGCGAGGAGGGGGCAGAAGTCGGCGCTGCGATCGCGCTGTACAATTGCGACGCGACCAGCGCTGACCAGAAGGTCGCCGCTATCACGCGCGACGCCGAGTGGAACGGCAACACATTGTCGTTCGACAGCACCGTGAACGATGCCGGTAAGAAGGCGACGAAGGTCGCCCAGCTCGCGGCCAAGGGCATCATCGCCCGATACTGATGGGCCGCCGCGCCAGGCGCGGCCCCGACCTCCCACAATTGAGAGCAATCCAACCTGCGGCCAGTTGAGGCGCGGGCCGCCGCCGTGCGCGGTACAGAAGGAGCAATCGTCCATGTTGGACATTTTTAATCAGGATGCGTTCAGCGTCACGTCTCTGACCGATGCGCTGCGCGATGTGAAACCGCGCCCGTCGCGCCTGAACGACCTCGGGCTGTTTCAGGGAAGCGGCGTAACGACGACATCGATCGGCATCGAGCGCATCGGCGATATTCTGCAGCTTGTCACGCCGACCCCGCGTGGTGGGCCCGGCGAAACTCGCGATATGCCGAAGCGCTCGATCCAGAGCATTCAGGTTCCGCACTTCCAGCGGGACTGGTCGGTAAACGCCGACGAAGTTCAAGGCGTCCGCGCGTTCGGTAGCGAAACTGCCCTTGAGACCGTTCAGGGCGTTGTCGCGAGCAAGATCCAAGTCAACATGGACGACCTCGACCTCACCGACGAATATTCCCGCATCGGTGCGATCCAAGGTATCGTTTCCTACAAGGGCGGCCAGACCCTCGACCTTTTCCAGACGTTCGGCGTTTCTCAGGCCGCCGAGATCGATTTCGACCTCGACAACACGGCCGCAACCGATGGCGCGCTCCTGAAGAAATGCGTTGCGCTGATCCGTGCGGTCCGCGCCGCCGTCGGTGGTCTGTCCTTCCGCCGTGTCCATGCCTTCGTGGGCGACAACTTCTTCGATGACCTGCTCACGAACAAGGAAGTCCGCGACACCTACAAGGGCACAAGCGAGGCTGCCTTCCTCCGCGACAGTTTCGTCGGCGCTGACCGAGGCGAGAACCCGATCTTCCAGTTCGGTGGCATTGTCTGGGAAAACTACGGCGCGATCGAGAGCAGCGGCGACGGCGCTCTGATGGGCATTCCGACCGACAAGGCGAAATTCATCCCGCTCGGCTTGGGCGGGCTGTTCCGCACGTACTGGGCGCCAGCCGATTACGTGGAAACCGTCAACACGCTCGGCCAACGCACCTACGCGAAGCAGTGGCCGATGCAGAACGGCAAGGGCGTGAACGGCGAAACGCAGCGTAACGCCCTGCATATCTGCACCCGCCCGGGCGCGCTGATGCGCGGCAAGCGGACGTAATCGGAAGGAATAAATCATGCCCTCGCCATTTGACGACATCGATGCGGCCATGCAGGCCGATATTGATAGGCTCTTCGGCGAGGGCATCAGCATTATTCCCCAGCTTGGGGACGAATACACGAGGATCCCCGACCCGGATCGTCCGGTAAAAAGCGGCATCCGCGCGACGATCGCTCGCGCCGCCACCGGTGGGGCGACGGATTACCGGGGATCGGCGCGCGACGGCGCAAGCCTTTCCGCCTCGACTGCTGAGATGTGGATCGATCGAGCGGCTTATGCGGCTCTCGGTTACCGGCTCGTGCGCGGCGACATCGTAGAGCTTTCCGACGAGACGCCACCGCCGCGCTTCGTTGTTGCTGCCGTCAATGACGGCGACGGCGGTGACGTTCAAGTAATTTTGGGGTGAACCCGTATGAGCATGGTAGGCCTCGCGCTGCGGCTGTCGGCCGTGATGGCGCTTAAGAATGCGACACTGGCGGGCAAACGCGTTTTTGACAGCGCTATTCTTCCGGTGGACAAGCTCACGACGAAGGCCGGCCCCGAACCCTTCATTGCGATCTCGACGGAAGACGAGACCAGCAAGCCGAGCGGCCGTGACCTGCACAATGGTGATCGCACGATCGATCTTGTTATCGAGGTGGCGATTGGGAAGACTGTCGCCCTGCCAGGTGACGGCGGGACGGGCGTTCAGGTCGCGGACACGGACGCCAACCTCGAAATGTCGCTCGCGATCGTTATGCGGCAGGTTGAGGCTTGCCTTTTCGGCGCCGGCGGCGGGCAATGGGGGAAGGTCTTCCGAGCGATAGCGAAAGCGATCGAGGAGACGGTTACCCGGCGAGGGTTGCCCGAAAAGGAAGGCGAGCGGTTCGCAGCTCGGCAAACTGGATACAGGATAAAGGCATTTGCGGAGCCAGCTTTCGGCCAGCAGCCCGCGCCGGGCAGCCCGTTTGCGCTATTCCTCGCGGCGCTTGATGCGGAGCCGGGTTATGAGGCGTTCGGCGCGATCGTGCGGCAGGCTATCGAGGGCGTCCCGATCGGATGGCCCGAGGTCTACACCGTCGGCGCGATCATGGCTGGTTATACCGAAGAGGAAGCTCAATCGATCGGCATTGCGCCGCTCGGCGGGGCGGATAGCGCCCCCTTGGCAGAGCTTACGATCCTGCCGGATGGCATGGTGCTCGATGCTGACAGCATCGAGGCGAGCCTGCCGCCAGATGAGGGCGAGACCTGATGCCTAACCCATTTCTTGACATGCATGCGCGCCTCTCCGCGCTTGAGAAGCGTGTCGCGGGCATGATCCGGCATGCACCAGTTGAGGAGGTAAACCCGGCCGAAGGCTGGGTGCGCTTCGATCTCGGCGAAGGTGACAATGGCCCGCTGCTTTCCCCGAAAGTGCTCTATGCCCAGATAGCCGGCGGGCTAAAGGCGCACACGCCCCCGACGAAGGGGCAGCAAATGACGATTTTTGCTCCGGGCGGCGATATGCGCCAGGCTGTCGCGCTGCCTATGACATGGAGCGATCAGAACAAGTCGCCATCGGACAAGGGCGACGAGAATGTTCTGACTTTCGGATCGGTCACGGTTGTCCTGAAGGGCGAAAGCGTCAAGGTCACCGTCGGCGGGACGTCCTTTGAGATTTACAGCGACGGCATCCGCGCCACCGCTGCGGATTACCAATTCGATTGATGGAGGCTGCAATGCCTGGCGTTGCTTGCGTCGGTATCGATGTCGCCGGCGGCGTTCAGCTCGGCGCCCAAGCGGCGAAGTTCAAGGTCCGAGGAAACGCGGTCGTCGTCGTCGGCGATGCTGTCGCCTCGCACCCGCCTTTCCCCCCGCATACCGGCGCGCCGACCATGGCGGAGGGCACCACGAAATTCCGAGTTGGGGGCATCCCGGTTTGCCGGGAGGGGCACACAGCAACATGCGGCCATCCGACCACCGGGCGGCCGTTCTTCCGCATCCCGTAGACGCGGGAGCGAAACCCTTAGGAGAAAGTCTATGAAGACCCTGCAAGAAATGCTTCGCGAGCGCGTCGGCGGCGACGGCCGCGCCGCGACAGCCGTTATCGATGTGCGCCGCGATGAGGTTCGCCTCCTGCTCGGCGCCGTCGGGCAGCATGGCCGGATCATCCTCAGTATCGAAGGCGACGACGTTCGCGTGATTTATCCCGATCGCTCTGCGCCGAACGAAGAGAACGTCGAGGCCGCCTCCGACGTGGACGTCGAGACCGGCGTTCGGCGGCCAGTTGATATCGACGCCGGCGAGTTCGTCGATAGCAACAATCCCCTTCGTCCCGGCGAAAACCCTGCCGACGCCCCGGCGCGCATCGAAGCGGAAGGCTTGAGCGCCAGGCAACCCGAGGCCGTGAGCACGACGACCGCGCTCGACGGAACAACGGGCACGGCAGTGGACGCGGCGCCCGATAGCACTCCGGCTGCTGCATCCGAGGTGAAGAACCCTCAGCCGTCGGGCAGCGCTACGGCGACCCTGCCGCCTATCGATCCGGCAAGCCATTCGAAAGAAGAGCTTCTTGAGATCGCCAAGAATGCGGGCATCGCCATCAACCCGAGCGAGAACAAGGCTGCAATCGCTGCGGCGATTAACGACAAGCGCAGCGCGGCTGTTTGATTGACAGGGGAATGACGAAATGGCCCTCGATCCAAGCATCGACATCGACGCTGTGACGGGGGCCAACGTCGAAGGATGGCCCCATGTCCTGCAGTCCCTACAAGAAATTTTCACGACATCCTTCGGTGAACGCAGCATGCGCGAGTGGTTTGGCTCGATCGTGCCGCACTTCCTCGGGGAGAACATGAATTCGTCAACGATCTTGGCGTTTTTTTCCGCTGTAGCCTCCGCGATCGATCAATGGGAGCCCCGCTTTAAAGTGGTCCAGATCATCCCGGTCAGCGTGGGTCGCAACGGAAAATTCCGAGCGGAGATCCAAGGCTATTACCGACCCCGAGCATTGCTCGGCGACCTTTCCATCGAAGGCGCGCGACGGGTCACCGTTAACGGCACAGACGAAGGCTTGAGGCTGGCAGCATGAGCGTTATCGATTTTTCTGGCTTGCCCTTCCCGAGCGTCATCGAGCCACTCGACTTTGAAGCGAATAGGACCGCGATCGAGAGCGATCTCGTCGCGCGGTTTCCGGCGGTGGCCCCGGTGCTGCAAATCGAAAGCTCGATCACAAAGAAGCTGGTCGAAGCCGTTGCGACCCGAGAAAACCGTCTTCGCGGCCGCGTCAACGACGCGCTCAAGGGCGTGTTGACGCCTTTCGCAAAAGGTTCTGACCTCGATAACGTGGTTGCTCGGCAGGGGATCGAACGTCTGGAAATCCCGTCTCCCGTCGAGGGGCAGCCAGCGCAGATGGAAAGCGACGCCTCTCTTTTGCGTCGGTATCTCCTTTCCTTCGATATCGCGTCTGCCGGGTCCGCTGACCGCTATCTTTATGAGGCGTGGACGACATGGCCTCAAAATGCAGATCGCTCGCTTGGGCTGTGGGATGCGCGCGTCAACGGCTTCGACGTCCACGGTCGGCGCGGCGACACCGATGTTGTCATCATTGGCCCTTTTGGCCGCTTAGCGACATCTAGCGAAAAGGCAGCGATATCGGCTGCTGTACGCGCCCCTCATGTGAAGCCTGAAGCGGTCTCGGTCGCCGTGCTCGATGCGGTTCGCGTCGAATATACTGCGAACCTCGCAATTGAGACCCGGCCAGGCCCGAGCCCAGATTTCGTGAAGGCGGACGTTGTCGCCCGAATTCGCCGGGAGGCCGACAAGAGAATGACGATCGGGGGCGAAATCCCTGCCGGCTTCCTGGCTGGGGTCGCCTACGGCGACAATGTCATCACCGTCACCGATCTGGATCCAGTAGCGATCGAACCCGACCCCTATTCGGTGCCTGTCCTAACCGAAATCAACGTCATCGCCGCCGTTCGGCCCTAGAAACCGAGAGCTTGCTCCATGGCCCTTTCCGATATCCTGCCGCCGCGCAATGCGACGGCATTCCAGAGGGCTTTTCTTGATGCTTCCGGGCAGCCCCTCCCTATACCTTTCCGGGAAACCCTCGACCCTCGAACAACCCCGCCCGAATGGCTCAAATGGCTCGCCCAGCACGAAAGCGTTGATCTGTGGGATGATAGCTGGTCAGTCGAGCGCAAGAGACAAGTGATCGTCGAATGGCCCGAGATCAGCCGGATCAAGGGCACGCACGAGGCGGCCGTCCGCTGCCTCGGGTTCGTCGATGCTGAGGTTATTGACAGCGTGGCTTACCCGGCCCGCTTTATCGCCGGGCGCTCGGCGCTCGGTATCACCCCTCTCAATCACCCCGCTTTCAAGGCGCGATGGCTCGTGCAGGTCGCGCTCAAGAAGCCGGTGAACGCCTTCGTGTTGGGTCGCTCGGCTGCCGGCCTCGGTGCCTTGCGCACGATTGACCTAACCCCGATCCATCGCGCCAAGGAAGCGCTGCGCGTCGCCAAGGCTCCGGAGACCGAATACCTCGTCTCCTTCGCCTGGCGTCGCCGGGTGACCTTCGGCGACCGCCCCTCCTTCGGTGACGATCTGCCTTTCAGCGGATTTATCGACCGCGAAACCTTGTGAGACCAATCCCATGGACGTGATCAATTTTTCTCAGGCGGAGATCATCGCGCCGGACGATCTGACCGCGATCAGCGTCAGCGCCCGCGATGCCTTCGATGCGCGCGATAGCGGCGCTCTCGGCTGGCCGGCACATTGGGCGCACGTCACCGTGTCGCAGGCCTCGGCCGACATCGTCAACCTTACCTCCGGCGAATATTATGCCGGCACTGAGGTCTACGGCGCCAAGGAAACGCAGCAGGCCAACCTGCAGAGTTTCAAGCCTGTTGTCGCTTCCGACGAGCGGTGGGTCGCGCTCATCTTGCGCGGTTCGGAAGACCTCGTCAGCTCGATGCGGCCTTTCGAAACCTCCGAGGAGCCGTTGACCGAGAGCATTCCGGTCAACCAGAGCACCCCGAAGGCGACGCGGCGGAATATGTCTGTCATCGTGCAGACCGGTTCGATCATGGTGGCACCGGCGGCGCGGCCGGCGATCAACGAGAACGACTGCTGTGTCGCCTTCGTGCGGCTGCGCAATACCGGCATTGCTGAGATCGTCCCCAACGAGGCCGCCCGCGTCAAAACCGTCTATGAGATCGAGCAGCGTCTGACCACGGTCGAGCTGTCGATCGGCGTCGTCGTCGAGTTGACCCAGAGCCTGCAGACCGACGTCGCCAACCTGGCGGCCAAGTTTGACGAAATCCCCGACGCGCAGCTCTTCCGCCAGATCACGCGCGACGTCTCGATCGCGCGCCAGCTCCTCAACTTTCCTGACGAGGCGCGGAACTATTATTACGATAACGGCCTGCTGCGGAATGCCTTCTGGGATTTCACCTATGCGGGGGCGGATTTCCGCATCAACGAGGGCATTCGTTTTCCCTACCAAATCCAGCAGGAAAACGTGCTGCGCGTCCTCAACCCGGCCGCAACCGATATCAGCTTCTGGGAAAACACGCTGCTGCTGCCGGCCTACACCGAACGGCTGCGCATCGAGAACCCGCAAGGCAAGCTGAAGAAGGACATCTCCAACACCGTCCACACGGTCAAGACGGCCGTCCAACACACGGTTTCCAACACGCGCCTGCGCTATGGCGAGACGGTTACGGTGTGCGAAAACGCCGCCGGCTGGGGACAGGTCGGATCGCAGAAGGCCAACGAGATTTTCAACACCAACGGCGCGACGTGGGTGTCGAAGGGCCAGACCGACAATCCTTGGAACAACGACCCGCGATCGGAGGGCGGCCACAAGGAGTATGCCGTCCAGCGCGTCATCAAGGACAGCTACACCTCGACCTATACCTCGTATCGCGTCGAGGAATTCGGCCTCTCCGGTGCGGTCTATGCCCAGACCTTCGTCTGCAGCCAGGTCATGGTTGCGACGTCGATCGAGCTTTACTTCACGCGCGTGGGCTCCGAAGGTGACGTCCTGCTCTGCATTGCCGAGGTCGGCCCGACCGGGGCGCCGACTTTTGAAAAGGTCATCGTCCAGGTCAACAAGCCGCAAGGCCAGTTGGCCGTCAATCAGTGGAACAAGTTCACCTTCCGCCCAACTTTGCTGGAACAGGGCAAGCGCTATGCCTTCTTCACGGTGACCACGGGCAACCATCAGGTGGCCGCATCCGACGACAACGCCTTCCAGGGCGGCACGATGTTCCTTTGCACGGATGGCATCTGGGCACAGGGCGACGTCAAGCAGGATATTTCCTTCCGCCTGTACGCGGCGCGGTTCGCCGCCTCGCGCACCGTCGTTCCGATGGAAAACCTGCAGCTCACCGGCGGCATGTCGGAACTGGAAATGATCTACCAAGGCTGGGCGCCGGATTTCACGTCGCTGGTCTGGGAGGTGAAGCCCGAGGGCGCCTCGGATTGGGTGCCGATGGATGCGCGTGTTCCGAACCCCTTGTCTACCTTGCCAGCGAACGTGCAGCTGCGCGCCGTCTTCCTCGGTACCGAGGACGTCGCGCCGTCAATCATCATGAACACGGAAGCGATCACGCGCACCGGACGCATGAAGAACAACCAGAAGGCCATTTCGAAAGCAATGGCGCTGGGCTTCTCCACCGACGAGTTCCAGATCGTCATGAACGTCGATGCCTATGACAAGCTTACCCATAGCTTCGGGGTCAAGCTGATCGTCGCCGGCGTCGAAGTCGCACCGCTCTCTGTCAACGAGACCGTCGATCCGATCAAGCCGACGCGCAGCACGATTATCGCCAACTTCCATCTCGGGGCGCCGACGACCAGCGTGCGCGCCCTGGTCAACGGCAACACGCCGAGCGTGATCAACGTGCCGTTCATTCAGGATTTCCAGCTCAACGCCTTCTAAGGGGGAACCATGTCGATCACGCCAGCAACACCGTCTTACGAGGCTGAAACCACCTACGCGTTCCGGGTCCGCCGTGTCGCATGGCTCGGCTCGTTCAAATATCTGCCGCGCGACGAACATCGCGCGGCCGGAACCACGCTCAACCGCCTGATCGAGGAGAACGGTCCCGATGTCATCGCTCTTGCCGAACCCGTCTGACGGCTACGCGGTTACGGTCAATTTCGAGATCAGCGTCGAGGTCTGGAATGCGGCGCTGCCGCATCTCGCCGGCCGCGTCGGGGTGCTCGAAACCATCGTCGCCGCCGGCTACACGGCGGCGCAGGAAGCCGGCACGGCGATGGCGCAGGACATCATCACCAATTCGGTGGCGCCACAGATCGCCGATATTCAGGCGCTGATCGCCGGCTTCGAAACCCAGCTCGGCATTGCCGAGGATAAGCTCGCTGCCTTGCAGAACGGCGGCGTGCCGGCGAGTGACGTCCCGGTCGCGGCCCATGGCATGTTCGGGCCGGGGACCGATGCGCAGGAGGCATTCGAGGCGGTCAGTGACGCGCTCGACTTTCTCGGCCCGAAGGCCACGGGGGCGCAACAACAGAGCGAGAAGAACCAGCCAAACGGCTATCTGGGCCTTGGAGCAAACGGGAAGGCATCTGCCAGCTACATCGAGCAGACTGTCGGGACTGTCATTTACGTGGCTGCTGGCTCGGCGCCAGACGCAACCTATTTGCCGCTCGATGGTGCCGCCTATCTTCAATCGGCTTACCCGGCATTGTTTGCCAAGCTTGGGACATCGGTTGCTCCGCAGTTCGTTGACAACGGCACGATGGCACTCGGGGGCGGGGCTGGGACGGCAACAAACAGAGGCGCGGACTACAATCGGGCAACCAATATTCTCGGCGTGCTTGATAGCTCTACCGGCACGAAAGTCATGCGCTCTGCCGATGCTGGTTTGAGCTGGACCAACCCCCACTCGTTCGGAAGTGGATACGGTTCGCTGCGCTATATCCCTGGGGCAAACCGTTGGTATTGCGCTTTGAGCTCCACCAACACCAGTGCTGCGTGGGCGACCGACACCTTGGTCATGAATACCATCTCTGTTAACCCCAACTTTCATGGGGCGCTTGGCAGCGGGTTCTTGTTCTGGGATACGGTGTGGGGCGAACTCGCCGCTTATCAAAGCAATACGGTTTACTTTTGCACCAACGTCGGCGGCTTGAGCGGCAGGGCGAATATCAACCTCAGCGAAAGCTTCTCAAAGTTCATCAACGTAGGCGCTTTCGACTTCATGGCATTTTCGAACGGAACCTATGGGGTTCTCGGTATCCGCGCTCATGGCTCGGCAACCGTCACCTACATGGCGAACGATCAGTCTCTGAGGAATGCCACGATCACGCTGTTTGCCATGGGCGGATATGCGTATGCCGTCTTTGCGATGACCGACAAGACGAAAATCTACCGCTCGAACGGTGGAGCATGGAGCGACGTGACGCCGTTTTTTGCAGGCGTCAACCTTATCCAGTCTGCCCTTCCTGTGCTTGGCGATGTCATCGAAATTCCGCTGACGAATGGCTTGTCGCTCTGCTTCGATGGTTCGTCCTGGTCTTTCGCCCCGACGCTGATGACGGCAAACAGCTACGACAAGATTAAATTGTCGGACGGGAGGCTTATCGCGGCGCGATCGGCACCTTCGCCTTATGCCGTCATGTCGCCGCGCTATCCGAAGGCAACGCAGTTTGCCGTTCCCTACAACATGGCCCCGAACCTGAAGGCCTACATAAAGGCGCTCCCGTCATGATCGCGATCTACGAAGTCGGCCGCCTTGGATATTGGACGGGGCAGGCATCGGAAATTGAAGAGACCGACCCCATTCCGCTTCGGTGGACGATGGTGGAGCCACCGGTTCCTGCCGAGGGCAAGTTCGCCGTTTTCGATGGCGCGCAGTGGCGGATCGAGGTCACGCCGGCGCCCGCACCTGATCCGATGCCGGTTGCCCTGCCACCCCTGTCCCGCCGCCAGCTCCGCCTGGCGCTGCTGTCGATCGGCGTCACGGCCGGGGATGTCGAGGCACATATCGCGGCGATCGCCGATCCGGTCGACCAGGCGGCCGCGCTGATCGAATGGCAGGACGCGGGCTCGTATGATCGCGACCATCCGCTCCTGCTCGACGTCGCCGCCGCCATGGAGCTGCCGCCCGAACAGGTTGATGCCCTCTGGATGTGGGCGGCCGGCCTTTAACGCCGGCCGCCGCTAACAACCCAACTCATCCCGGCCCGCCCTTCGAGGCGGGCCTTTTTCGTTTCACGCAACCCGCCCTTCGAGGCGGGTTTTTTTTATGGAGAGAAGGCAAATGTCCGATCCTATTTTCGGTATTGGCATTGAGCGCATCGACAACGAACCGCGCCCGGCTACTGACGCCGAGATGGCGATCATCGGTCTCGTCGTCGTCGCGCCTGATGCTGATCCCGCCAAGGTTCCCCTGAACGATCCCATATACGGGCTTTCGAATGACCCGGCGTTTATTACCGCGCTCGGCGCGTCCGGAACCGTCGCCAAGGGCCTCGACATCATCAATGCGCAGCTCGGCGAGTATCAGGTTGCGGCTCGTGTCGTCCTCGTTCGCGTTGAGGAAGGCGCGGACGAGGCAGAAACGATCGCGAATTTGGTCGGCAGTTCGGCGCTCAAGACTGGCATGCACGCTCTGCGGAAAGCAGGGACGAAGCTCGGCATGATCCCGCGTCTAGTCGCTGTCCCCGGGCATACCCATCAGCGTGAAACCGGCGTCAGCACGGTCACCGTCTCCAACGGCGGTTCCGGCTACTCCTCGGCGCCGACGGTCGCTTTCACGGGCGGCAGCGGCACCGGTGCGGCCGGCACGGCTGTTCTCGGGACGGGTGCGAATGCTGGGAAGGTCGTCGGAGTGACGATCACCGATCCGGGCAGCGGCTACACGAGCGCTCCCACCGTGGCCTTTACCGGCGGCGCCGGCACCGGGGCGGCCGCCACGGCTGCAATCGCCGATCTGGCGAACTTGGTCTGCGCCGAACTGCCGTCTGTTCTCAATCCTCTCGTTGCCCATGCCGTCGTGAGTGGCCCGCATTCGAGCCTTGAGGCATATAACGATTGGCGCGAGACCCTTAACAGTACGCGGCTAATCCCGGTCGAGACTTGGGCGCAGGCGGGCTCGCCGGCTTCCGACATCGACGGTGTTTATTGCGCACTCGGCATCGGCGTTCGACGTGATCACGAGAAGGGCGGCAAGCCTTTCCATTCGTGGGCAAACCAGCCGGTCTATGGGATCGCAGGGCCGAACCGCGACATCGATTTCTCCCTGACCGACGGTGCGACCGAAGGTCAGATGATCCTCGAAAACAACGGCGGCATCATTGTGCGTGGCGAGGCCGGGGTCGAAAGCGCGATCTCGTCAGGCGGCTTCGTGTTCATCGGCACCGACAACGCGGGCGACGATGAGCTGTGGCGCTTCTACAACGTTACGCGCGGTCGCGACTTCATCCATTTGACCTTCCTCAAGACGCTGCGGACTTATCTCGGCCGGTTCAACCTGACTGGCCAGACGATCCAAGCTGTCTTGAACACGGCTGATGGCATTCTTCGCGATCTTAAGGCCGATGGTCACATCCTCGATTACAAGGTCACCTTCGAGCGCGATCAGAATAGCCCCGAGAACCTTCGTCTCGGCCGGTTCAAGCTCACCTTCATGGCCGAAGAGGCGCCGGTTCTCCGGTACCTCGGGCTGCGCTCGGCCCGTTATCGGCCGGCGCTCGACACGCTCCTCGACGATCTCCTCACCAACATGGATGTAGCGGCCTAAGCGGCAGGCTATCAGGGCAAAGGAAACCTATTGATGTCCACCGTTTACCTGATGACGGCCGCGAACTTGTTCGTCGGCGACCACGATCCGAGCAAGAGCAAGCACCTTACGCTCACCGAATTGAAGCTCCCCGACCTGCAGGAGACCTTCGCCGACCACAACCCGGGCGGCGGCCTCGTCGGAACCGAGTTTGCCGTCGGCGTCGAGAAGCTCGAAGCGACGTTCAACCTGGCTGGCTTCGACCCCGACCTCCTTTCTGAATTCGGGCTCTCGACCCGCTACCGCAACAAGTTCACAGCTTATGGCGTGATTACTGACCAGCGCAGTGGCCGGGAAATCGAAGCGAAGGCGATTGTCGAGGCTCGCCTCGGCCGGATTGCCCCCGATGCCTTCCAGCGCGGCGAGATGCAGGGTCACGAATACGCGATGAATAGCATCGTGCATTACGAGCTTTGGTTCGACAATCGCGAGAAGATCGCGTGGGACTTCTTCACGAACCTCTGGCGTGTTGACGGCGTGGATCAAAACGCCACCACTAACAGGATCCTCCGCATCCCGGGCGCGGCCTAACTCGACTTCGGGCAGACGCGACCAACGGCCCCCTCCTTCCCCTGCGAGGCGGGGGCCGCTTTGTTTTTCACCGCCGAAAAATCACAGGAACCGCCGACATGGAAAACCAGTCTCAGCCGGCCGCCGCCGGCACGCCGAAGTGGGAAGAATTTACCCATCCGCTCCTCTATCCCGTCCCCACGGAAGGGCAGACGCTCGCTTCCGTGACGTTTCGGGAGCCCGATGGAGAGGCGCTCGAAGCGATTGACAATCTGAACCTCGATCCGGGCAAACCGATGCGGGTGAGCCAGGTGCTCGGCATCATCGCGGCGCTTTCGGGCATCCCGATCGACACCGTTCGCAAGTTCCACGCGCGAGACATCCGCGCTCTCGGGGAGGCTGCCTCCCCTTTGTTGGAGGGCGCGGGAACGGAGGGCGCCTAACGCTCGTAACGATCATTCGTTGGCTTCGCTCGAAGGGCGGCCTCGACCGCGTGACGGCCGAGGTCTCCGCCGTCCTGCACACGCCTTTCCCCATTGTAAGATCAACCCGCATTTCGCTGCTCATGCGGATGCATAAGGAGGCAGAGCGCATCAAGCGCTCTTCGATGCTATGGGCGCAACCACGCTAACTTCTTCCCTTGTTGTCCGTCTGATCGACCAGGTGACGGGGCCGGCGAAGGGCGTCGGCCGTGCGCTGCTCGGCCTCGACAAAGCCGCGAAGGGGAATTTCGGGGAGCGGCTGAGCACCGCTATTGCCCGCAATAATGCCGCGCTCGACAGCGCCCGTGCCGGCCTCGTTGACGCGGTCGCCGGCTTCTATGCCCTGAAGAGTGCAATCGGCGCCCCTATCAACGCGGCAATGAAGTTCGAAAGCGCGATGGCCGATATCGGCAAGGTCTCCGGCTTTGATGCCGCTGGCCTTCATGAATACGGCAAGCGTCTTCGCAAGCTGGCGGTAACGGAAATCCCGATGGCGGTCGATGACCTGGCAGCGCTCTCAGCTGCGGCCGCGCAAGCCGGCGTCCCGGACCAAGACCTTTTCGACTTCACGCGCATGGTTGCCAAGGCTGCCGTCGCGTGGGAGATGAGCGGTGCCGAAGCCGGCGAGGCGCTGGCGAAGATCCGGACGGCCCTCGGGCTGACAAATGAGCAGACCGCCGCCTATGCCGACGCCGTCAACTATGTGTCGGACGCCACGGCGGCGAGTTCGCGAGACCTCATCGACTTTACGAAGAGAGTGGCTGCGCAGGGCGAGTTCTTCGGATACACGAAGGAAGAGACCCTCGCTTTCGGCGCGGCCATGATCTCGGCTGGCGCCGAGGCAGATGTTGCCGCGACCTCGTTCCGCAACATGGGCAAGGCTCTTACGCGCGGCGCGAGCGCGTCGAAGTCCCAGCTCAAGGCCTTCGCGACGCTGGGGCTGAACTCGAAAAAAGTCGCCAAGGCGATGCAGAAGGATGCGGTCGGCACCACGATTAAGGTCATCGAAAAGATCGGCCAGCTCCCCGAGCATATGCGTGCGGCGGTCATGTCGGACCTCTTCGGCGACGAAGCCCGCGCGCTGGCGCCGCTTCTCGGCGATGTCGAGCAGCTTCGAAAGGCTCTCGCGCTGACGGCTGACGAGCAGAAGTATCTCAACAGCGTTGGCAAAGAATTCGAAAAGCGCTCGGCAACGTCGGCATACAAGCTGCAGCGCTTCAAGTCGCAACTCGGCGACATCGCCCTCGTGATTGGTGGCGCGTTGCTGCCTGCGATGAACCAAATGTTGATCCCGCTCGGCGAGATCGCAATGAAGTTCTCGAATTGGGCTGAAGCCAACCCAGAGCTTGTTCGGACGGTGATCGCGGCGACTGGCGCCTTGGTCGGTTTCCGCATCGCGGCTGTGAGCCTCAAGTTCCTCGGCCTTATCGGCCGAGGCGGCGCGCTGTCGATGATGGCCTTCGGCTTCAATACCGTCGGCGTCGCCGCCATGGCGGCCGGTCGAGGCCTGAAGGCTTTGGCTATCGCTCCGATCATCGCCAGCTTGGCTGGCGCTCGCCGCGCGCTCGTTGGCTTTGCCGCTTCTGCTGCCATCCTCGGACCCGGTGGCGCGGCGGCTATCGCCTTCAAGAGCATGGGGACCGCAGTCATGGGCCTCCTCAGCCCGCTTCGGCTGGTCAGAGGCGCGGCCGTGCTGCTGCGCGGCGCGCTGATGTTCACCGGCGTGGGGGCTGTCCTGGCCGCCATCGCTGCGGCCGGGACGCTTATCTACAACAACTGGGACGGCCTCGTTGCGTTCTTCCAAGGGGTAGGGAGCGGCTTCATGGCCGCGCTGGAACCGGTGAAGGGCGTCATCGAGCCGATCGCCAGGTTCTCCGGGGAGATCCTCTCCTCGATTTCCGGCCTGCTCGGTCCGCTTCAGGCGACCAATGCAGAATGGAAATCATGGGGTGAAACGCTCGGCGGGGCCGTTGGCGGCGCCATCCGCAGCGTCATCGACGCGATCAACAGCCTGATCGGGGTTCTCTCAGCCGCCTACGACAAGGCCGTCGCCATGGGTGCGGCGATCAAGAGCGCCGTGACATGGGGCGGCGGCGACGCCGGCGGCAGCGAGCCGACCGTTGACGCGATGGGGAATGTGACGGGGCATCGCGCGAAGGGCGGTTCGGTCTGGTCCGGCGGCTCCTTCCTCGTCGGTGAGAATGAGCCCGAAATCTTTACTCCTGGCACGGGCGGGACGATCACCCCTCTCAGCCAGGCGGGAGGCGGCGCTTCGATCAGGCAGATTGGCCCGTTCAACATCAAGTCAACTGACCCGGTCGCGGCCGGGAAAGAGGTTCGTCGCGCTGTCGAGAATGCGCTCCGCGATCTGTTGCGGGGATCGCATGCCGATATGGGAGCTCGTCCATAATGCTGTATATGCTTGGCCCTCTTAAAATCGAGGTCTGGCCGTTCAACGTTGAGAACGTTGATGAACTTGGCGGGACAGATTTCGCTATAAAGCCCATCGCAGGCGCGGAGCAACCGGCGGAATATGTCGGCGAAGGCGCGAACGAGCTGCGGCTAGATGGTAAAATCTGGCCTTCGGAGAGGGACGGCGATGCCGCCCTCACCAGCCTCGAAGTCTTGACCCAAATGCGCGTCAGCGGGCGACCACAATACCTGATGCGAGGCGATGGGCGCGCGATGGGCTGGTACTCGGTCATGAGCGTGGCCGTTCGTTCTTCAAACCTAGAGAGAGACGGGATCGGGAGAAAGGTATCGGTCACAATCGAATTGCGCCGATCTCCCGGACCCGCGTCTCAGGACTTTTTCTCAATCGTCAGTAGGCTTGCCGGATGACAGAAACAATTGAGCAAATCACGGTGACAGGCCGGTTTCTTTCCGTCTCTCGCTTGGTCTGGAACCGCTTCAAAAAGCCTATGACCGGTATGGCGGAACGTATCTACGACATGAACCAAGGCCTTGCCGACGCGGGCGAGTTTATTCCTGTTGGCACCGTTGTGGCCGTCCCGATCCCGTTGCCCAAGGGCTACGAGGACATAACCCCTATCAGACTTTGGAGCCAATCCGGATGAAGGCGGCATTTCGCGTTAAGGTCGCTGGCCAGAACATTTCCGCGAAGCTCAACCCGATTTTGATAGACATCTCTGTCAATGACCGTGCCGGCCAAAGCAGTGACAGCGCCTCAATCCGCCTTGATGACACGGGCGGACGGCTCGTCATGCCGCAGCCGCGCGATCCAATTGAGATAGCGCTCGGATGGGAGAACACCGGCGTCGGCGTTGTGTTCGTCGGCGTGGTGGACGAGGTCAGGGCATCGGGCAGCCGGAGCGAGGGCCGTGTCGTGTCGATCAGCGCTAAGGGCATGGACACGCGCGGCAAGTCAAAACAGGGTCAGCGGCAGCACTTCGACGATACGACGATCGGAGACGCCATGAAAAAGGCCGGCCAAAGCGCCGGCCTTTCCGTGTCGGTGGACAGTTCGCTCGCGTCGATCAAGCGGCCATACATCGCCCTTGACGACGAGAGTTTCGTCGCCTTTGGCGAGCGCATGGCGCGCGAGGTGGGCGGGACATTCAAGATTGTTGGTGACCAGGCTATCCTCGCTAAGCGAAACAGCGGTCAGAGCGTCGGGGGCCAGGCGTTGCCGTCGGTGACGGCAGCGTGGGGACAAAACCTGCACAGTTACGACATCACACCCATTCTCGGGCGGCCGGTCGAGAAGCAGGCCCTCGCGCGCTGGTATGACCCCAAAGCTGCGAAATGGCAGAAGGAGACCGCTGACACCGGCACGGATGGCGGGCAGACCATTAAGCCGGCCGTTTACGCTGAAGCCGACCAAGACCGCGCGAAAGAGCAGGCCGGTTCGGATGCGGCCGAAAGCGACCGTCGGAGCGGCGAGGGCTCGGTCACGATCGAAGGCAACATCGCCGCCCAGCCCGAGGGGGTGTGCATTGTTAGCGGCTGCCGCCCGGGAGTGGACGGCTCATACCGCATCGAGGGCGTGTCCCACTCCTATTCGCGTGGCTCCGGCTTCGTGACCACGCTCGAACTCGGGCAGCCGAAAGGCGAGGCCGGGAAGGACAGTCGCGGCAAGAAGAAGACGGCCGGCGACAGCGGCGGAGACGACGATTTCGCCCTACCTGCAGATCCCGAACTCGGTTGAGAAGCGCCAGCGGGTCTCGCTGGCGCTTTTCAGATTACCACCACGAGATTGGGTAGAAGCTTACACCGCGATCGGTGAGGGCTCTTTCGATCTCGTCTCGTGCTACCGCGAAATCCGGATAGACGCGTATCCCGCAGATTTGATCGTCCCGCGAAAGGTCGAGCATGAGGCTCTCGAAGAGATGATCGTGAATTTGGACGAGGCTTGGGGTCGAGAGAAGGTGATAGTTGAAGTGGTAGTGCATGCGTGTTCCTTTCGGAGTTGAGGTGGACCATTCCACATATCTATTTATGCAAATCGCAATCTTGACCGGCCGTCGCCGCCGGTGAGCGCAAACCTCCTCATGGCCCGCCATTTCGGCGGGCCTTTTTCGTTTATGGGCCCCTAGAAATGAGACTTGTCGAAAACTGGCGGGACGTCCTTCGCCGGGCGTACAGCGTCCGCTTGATGCTTCTCGCCGCCGCCCTGTCTGGGCTTGAGGTCGCGCTTCCCTTCCTCGCAGGCAGCCTTCCGATCCCCGCCGGCGCCTTTGCGGCGCTTTCTTTCCTCACCGTCGCAGCGGCTTTCGTCGCTCGCTTTGTTGCGCAAAAGGGACTTTCAGATGCCGATTAACAGGATCCGACCGACGGCGCGCGCGAAGGCGCTGATAGCTGCCGTCGTGGCAATTTCGGTCGGTGGATATGCGACCATCTTCGGCGGCTACACCGTGCCGGATGACGTGGCGGTCGCAGTCAAGATTATTCAGCCATGGGAAGGGCGATCGCTGAAGGCGTACAACGACACGCTCGCGAAGCCCCCCGTCTGGACGATCTGCGACGGCGATACGGACAACGTCCGCCCCGGCATGGTCGAGACACATGACGGTTGCAACCGCCGCCTCGCGACGAAGATCGTGAAGGACTACCGGACGCCCATCGCGAAGTGTGTTGGCGACTGGGACAGGAGGCCGCTGTCCTGGCGCGGCACGATGCTTTCCCTCGCGTGGAATGTCGGCGTCGGCGCGACTTGCAATTCAACGGCCGTCCGCCTAGCGAAAGCCGGGAAGTATCGCGAGAGCTGCGAGGCTGCTACGGCCTTCAACAAGGCCGGCGGCCGGGTGCTCAACGGTCTTGTCAATCGCCGAGAGAACGGGGACGCAACCCGCATCGGCGAGGCCGAGCTTTGCGTCTCGGGGCTTTGACCATGGCTGCGATCTCGAAAAAGCTTCGCAGCGTGCCGGAAGGCTTGATGTTTTGGTGCCCTGGTTGCGACGGGGCGCATGTGGTCCGCATCGGCGAGGGGAGCGGCCCGCGATGGGGATACAACGGAAATCCGAACCTTCCCACTTTCACCCCTTCCGTTCTGGTGACCTACAACGGCCCGGATGCCGGCGCAAACGGCGCTCCGCCAGCAATCTGCCATTCCTTCGTGACGGACGGCCGCGTTCAGTTTCTAGGCGATTGCACCCATGCCCTTGCCGGGCAGACGGTCGAAATTCCCGATTTCGATCCTGAATACCCGATCATCGGTGAATTGTGATGGTGGGGATTATCTTCACCGTCGCGCGTCAGATCGGCGTCGTCGGATGCGTCGTCTTGGGGCTGCTCGCCTATTACGAGGGCATCCCCTTCATTCGCGAAATCCCGTTCGTTGATCGGATCCCGGTCGTTCGGGAGATGATCGTCGGCCGCGTCGCGGCCGAGCGCACCAAGGCGGCTGACGCGGCCCGTGAGGGCTACGTCAAGCGCGTCGAGCTGATCGCGGCAAAGGCTGAGGCCAGCGAACTCCGGCGGCAGGCCGAAGAGAATGCGGCCATGGCCGAAGCAGCACGAAAACAAGCCGCCACCGCCCGCGTCGCAGCCGACGCCGCGCGCCAGGCGTTGGAGAAAAGAATTGCTCAAGACAATGATCCTGACAGCAGCCGTTGGAGCCAGCACGATCTTGAGCGGCTGCACAACGAGCGCTGACGTCAAACGGCTCGATCGGGCGGCGGAAGCAATCGGAAGACAGGTGGCCGGGGCGAATATCCCCGACTTCCCAAGCTATTGCAGCGATCCCATGCCGACAGTCGAGCCGAAGCTCGATGAGCCGGTATGGGGCACCCAGCGGCGATGGGAGATCACGCGTGATAATGAGAACAAGCGGGTTGATTGGTGCGCCGATTTCTATGGACGAGTTCAGAAGGGCGCGCGAAGCGGGCAAGGGATCAATGACGCCACTCGATAGGACCGACCTGATTGAACGTGATCTTCAGTCGCATGCGAAGACGATAACCGAATTCACAACGAGCATTGCCGAGTTAAAGAAAGAGGTAGCGATCAAGGGGGTCAGAGATGAGCTCAAAGACGAATACCTTGAGGAGCGTCTCGGGAAAATCGAGGAGCGCCTTAACGGCATCAACCGCCTCGGTTGGTGGATACTTGCCGCGTTCGGCGGGACATTCATTACCGTCCTCGCCAACTTCATCTTCAAGGGAGGGCTTGTCCTTGTGGCAAAATAGCCGCTCCCTTTTCATCCGCGCCGGGATCGCAGCGATCAAGCTGATGTGCGCGATCGTCATTTTCTTCAGCTTCGTTTTCACGATGTACGCCGCCGGCCCCGCGATCGAGACGAAATATTACCCGGTCGTCTCGAAGCTCGATATCGTCTCTCTCACGCCGCTGCCCGATGGCAGAACGGAGATCCGAGCGTCTTTCACGAAGCTGCGAAACTGCGAGTACCTCGGGCTGGCTTGGTACGTTGGGACGCGCCCGGAGAACTTTTCCCGCGTGCCGGTGATCCTGCTGCGCGACCAGCAGGACAGCAGTAGCCCGAACAGACCTCTCGGCCGGCAGCAGGCCGGCCCGTGGATCATCTCCATGCCGGAAGCAGAGTTGCGCGGCCGGAGCTTCGCTCAGCTGACCCACCGGTGTCACCCGTTCTGGACGACGGTGACGGAATTCTACCCATAGACCGCATTGCGCTCGCCAGCCGTTCTCGGCTGGATGGCAGGCTTGCAGCGCGGCCCCTGGCGCGTTTCTCGCGCCAGGGGCGAGTTCATCCGCGAGGAACGAAAAGGCCCCCGCTTGCTTCGGCAAGCGGGGGCCTTTTTTCGGGCTTCTCTATTCGTAGGCCCTTATGACGTTGGCAACGTCAGGTATCTCGTTCGGGAAAACTTCCCGCCATTCCTTAACCGGAACCGTCTCGCCGCTGCCGAGGATCACCGGGCCGATGTCGTCAGCGTGCGTCCTCGCCTTTCCGTTCATCGGCACGAGCGTTGGGCCCCTTGTAATAGCCCAAATCCCGCCGACCATGCCGGAAGGGGCGCACCTCACATACCATCTTTCATCGACTTTTCGTTCTACGCATGACGCTCCGCTGTACACCTTGAAATACTGAAGCTGAAGCGCGGGGGCGATCGCTGCCGCCGTGCTTTCCGTTACGTCCTCGCTTAGGGCCGGGCCTCCCGCCGCTAGAGCAGCACATCCGAGAAATATCGCGATTGTTCTCTTCATCTTCCATTCCCTGAACCGAGACGCGTTATCCAGAGAAAGTAGAGGGCAATCCCATCGGATTGCAACCCATAAGCGCCCTGCACTCCTTGCCGGATAGCGGGTCACGCGACTGCCATGAACATTGAAACTTGGGGGGTGTCGTTAGGACGCTCTCCCGCTACCACTCTCCCCCCCAAGATTTCGGCAGGCCTTCCCAGTAGGGATGACAGGTGGCCGACGACTTCGACTTCCACCATTTTCCCCGGCCGGTCATGGACGATCACCCGATCGACAAGCTCACGGAATGCGGCGACTGTTTCGGCGTCCGCACGGTCATCAAGATCGTTCAAGCGCTGCGCCAAGTGCTGCACTGACTTTCGATAATGCGCGACGGCCTGCGGGTGCAATTCAATCACAGCCGGCGCCGGCTGCTGCGCCAGCTTCGCTTTAAGCCGATCGCGCTCTTCCTCGATCGGCTTATATTGTGCTTCGATCGCCTCGATCGGCAGGATGCCCCGCGCCATGCCTTGGATAAGCCGTTCCAGCCGGCCGGAGAGATCGGCTACGCGGCGCTCGATCTTTGAGCGATCGCGCTCAAGCTTCGCGGCGTCTTCGCGCATCTCCTCGCGGAAGGCCTTCACATATTCGACCAGCAGGGCAGGGTTCGACAGCTGCTGCCGTAGACCGGAAATCACAGCGTCCTCGATCTTGTCGAGCCGGTACTTTTTGTCGTTGGTGCAGGAGCGGCTTTCGATATGGCGCGTGCATTTCACGCGGATGCCGATGCCATTCTTGTAGCGGTCATGGATCGACATGCCGCCACCGCAATGCGAGCAACGAAGCATGCCGGAGAGGATGCGTTTCGGGCGCTTGATCTGAACCTTCCCGTCGGCCGCCTTCGACGGGCCACGGGAGGCGATGGCGATCGCCTTCTCTGCAAGCTCGCGGCTGACGATCGCGAGGTGAGGGGCCTCCGCCGTCTTGTGCTCGCTTTCTGGATTGATGCGGCTCACGCGCTTGCCCGTCTCCGGGTCGCGCACCATCGTGACGCGGTTCCAGACGAGGACGCCGTGATAGATCGGATTGCGGAGGATGCCGTACCCACGCGACGACGAGCCGTAGATCGCGCTCGCGCCCCACGCGCGCCCGCGCGGCGGGGCAATGCCATCTTCGTTCAGACCATAGGCCACCTCGCGCGGACGCTTGCCGGCGGCGATCTCTTCGAAGATCCGACGAACCACAGCGGCTTCCTCGTCGTCGATACGCAACACGCCCGGCTGGCCCGGCGTGGGCTTGTAGCCGTAGGCCTTGCCGCCGGCATGCCGGCCGTCTCGGATAACGCCCGCCTGACCGCGCCTGATCTTGTTCTTCAGGTCGGCGAGGAAGAGCGTCGAGACGAGGCCGCGAATGCCGACCTGTATCGCGTCAGCGCGGCCGTCGTGGACTGCGATGATCTCGACGCCGGCGAATGTCAGGCGCTTGTGGATGCCGGCCAAGTCCTCTTGGTCGCGGGAGAGGCGATCGAGCGCCTCTACGATGATAGTTTGGAAGCGGCCTGCTCGGGCGTCGTCCAAGAGGGATAATAGGCCATCTCGGCCGAAGACTGACGCCCCCGACCGCGCTTTGTCGAAATAGTCTTTGACGACGGTGAGCCCGTTTCGAGCGGCGAAGTCTCGACAGAGGGCGATTTGGTCGTCAACGGACCTATCGTTTTGAAGGTCGGTCGAGAAGCGGGCATAGATGCCGGCTCGTCTGATTTGCATGCTTCCTCACAATCAATCAATCCACGCGCGCGCTCGCGGCGGGCATCAGCTTTTGCCAATGCCCTCACGAAGTCCAGTAGGCGAGGGTCGATTTCAGCCATTATGCTTTACGCTCCCCCGGGATTTCATTGCAGACCGGGCAGGGCAGCCCGCGCCGAACCTCGGTATCGGTCAGGTCGAAAAGCCAGCCGGCATCGTGCCCGCAGCGCCAGCATCGGAAATGTGCGCCCTTTGCCGTTTTCCATCCGGGCATCATGCCGGGGGCCTGGCCGTGGTCGATCGCCCGCATGCGGATGGTCGGCGGTTTGCGCGGGACAGGGCCGAAAAGATCAACTGTCATTTTCGACAATCATCCTCCCTGCCTTCACCCGCAAAACGGGCCGATACCAATTGATGCGAATGCGCTTTGCGCCGGGCGGGCAATTCGGATCATATTCCCCGATAACCCACCTTGGCCGGCCGCCCTTGCGGATAAAGCCCGGGTCGAAGGCACCGTCTTCACGCCGCCAGCGCTTGCCGGGCGTCGTTCCTGTCGGATAGCTGGCGCTATATTCGGGCAGAGCCTCGAATTCGCACGGCGTCATACGCACGACTGGAAGGCCGTCGATCCAATCTTCAGCCATTGTCGCCTCCGATCTGATCGATGTTCCCCATGATCCGGCGGAAGGTGTAGGCGACGACCCAAGGGTTTGCGTCCCACGCTTCAGGGCCGTTGATGTGGTTCCAAAGTGTTCGGTAGGCTTGCGCTGCCGTCCTACCGCCGGCGACCGCATCCTCGCCAACTTCGACCCCATACGGGATCAGCTTGTTCCAGCGCTGGATACCTTCCGCGATGGCATCGGCCTCGCTGATATCCTGCAGCCGCTCGACCTTCACGCCCTCGACAATGAGCGTGATCCGGGACACCACTCTCGGCATATGGATGCTAGGGACCAATGGGCGCCCCCACCCCCATGCGACGTTGAAGCCGTTCTTCTCCAACACCTCGGCATCATCGGCAGCGTAATAGGCCACGGTGGCGTTTGTATCGCGCTCGCCGGTCAGGATGTTTTCCATCTTGTCGGCCTTCAGCGTCTCGCGGACCCAGAAGCGGTCGCCAACATTCACCTTGACGAAACGGCCTTCCCTAATCTGCCATTCGGCCGCATCGACGTTCTCGTCGCCGAGCTTAACCGTTCCCGAGGCAGTAGGCTGCGGCTTGACGATCCGCCGCGTCTGCTTCTTGTTGCCGGCGATGACGGCGCGCACCATCGGCGCGCTGAAGAGGATCGGGAGATCAGCCATTGAGCTGCTCCTCCCGGCGGCGGCGAAAGGTCCGCCAAGCCTGCTCTTTAACCAGGCTGATCATTCCATCGAAGTCGGGCCGCTCGGCCTGCGCAGCCGCCCCGCCGAGCATCATCGCAAGCGCGCAATATACGGTCACCGTGGGTTTCCCTTCGCAAACACTTCCGATTTCATTGGCGAGATCAACGACGGCCTGCTTTAATTTTTCGTCGGTCATATCCCTGCGGCCCTTTCTATGGCCTCGCGGACGCACCGGCGCCATAGGCGCGAGGCGATCCGACCGTGTTTCAAATCTTGGAATTTTCGGAGCCGGCGCTTTGCCAGCGAATAGAGGCGTCGCGTCGCCGGCGGCACGCGGCGCCAGTGGTCGGCGCATATCCATTCAGCGCAGAAATCCACGCTGGCGCCGTCAACCGAGATGAGGTCGGGATCGTGGCGCTTTGTGCGCCGACAATGCGGCGCACAGCATGCAAGGCGGTCACCCATTCCTAACGATCAATCCCACCGGTCGATTTTGTAGGAGGCCGAGCCGAGGTCGGTCACGACATTGACGACGGCATCAAGCCCTCGGTCGCCGACCATCAAGCCGTTTGCCGACCCTTCGTCCGCGCCCTCAAGTTGCCCGCGCTTCGAAAACGCCTCAATCGTCGCGCGGATGGAATGAAGTTCGGAACGAAGGCACTCGGGGAAGAGCGCTAAGCCGGCGTTTGTCCGCGTTTCCTTTGCGCCATCCAAGATGATGACTGCACCCTTGCCCTGATGGCTCGCGCGATCCTCGCCGGACCACATCGAGGGTTTGAGCATGATGCCGGTTGCCTCGATCCATGCTTGGTCGGGAAGCCGCCACGAGATAGGCGAAGATCCGCCATTCCAGACGTACCAAGAGACGGGATTGCGCTCGCCCTCCCGGTCCCATTGCAGGATCGGCGGGGCGTCGGGATCGACAGCGGTCACGACGCCCGCGAAATTCATAAGCCCCTTGACGAGAACCTTGATAGATTTCGCCTTCGGGAGAACTGTCGCCTCGAACTTCACCCATGTGATTGACGTGACCGAAGCCTTGTTCGGATCGCTCGGCGCATTCTGGCCGGCCTTCAAATGACCGAAGACGCCGCCGGCCGCCGGCTCGTCGCGCGCCGGCTGGGGTTTCCAGATTGCCTTGATCTCTTCGAGCCGGGCGAACCGGCGGCGGAGCGCCGGGGCAAGCCCGAGCTTGGCGACGATACTCTCGGCTTGCACGATGTTGCCGGCCGTGGGTGCGGCCTGCGGGCGCTGGTACTGAAGCGGGTGCATCTTGTCGGCGAACCGGCGCTGAACCACTTCGACGCTCATCCCCTCTGCCAAGTCTTCGAGCAGCGTGCCGACCATGGAGCTGCGCGGCGTGGCGAAGCCGACCGGTGCGGTTGCGACCGCGCGCCAGATCAGATTGCGGCGGCGCTCGCCATTATAGGTGGCGATCTTGTCGTGGAGATCGAGCAGGAAGCGCGCCGGGCCGATTACTTTCTCGCCGCGATACATCGCTTCGGCTTCGAGCAGGTTGACGGCTGCGGCGACCGTCTCCCGGCTGAAATCGGCGAGGCCGTGGGAGAGCGTTCCGAAATCCTGCTTCTTCTGTGCCATGACCTGATGCGGTGTCGGCAGGCGGTCGCGGTGCAGCCGGGAAGGCTGGGGCGTCACGGCAAAATGGTGCCATTCCTTCGGCCCGTCGAAAGAGTAGACGCCGCCGGTGACTGGCGTTCCCCAGCGCTGTTCATTGGAGACAAAGACGCCCGAGACCGGTCCGCGCCCAACTGCGCGGGCAAGCGCGGCGGAAGCCGACCGAAAGATTTCCGGCAAGTTTTCGTCCTGGCCCCACATGACCGACGTGATACTCCCGTCACCCTCGATCACGGCAAGATTGCCGAAGCGCTGGATGAACTGGCGGCAACAAGAGCAAGTGTAGTGCTGCCGCTCTTCGCCCTCGCGGAAGGTGGCGAGGTAGAGCGAATAGAGGTCGCCGGCATCGACTGTGAAGAGCGGACGGCTCTCATCAATAGAAGCGAAGCGACGGGCGACGGCCGCCCCGAATAGGTCGAAAGTTGCGTTGTGGTCATGGTCGGAATTCATTGCAATCGACATGCCGGTTCTCCATTTGTGACGTTGCTGGTTTAGGCGCCCGGGTTCGGGCGGCTTTCGCGGTCAGCGCTTTCGAGCCCGCTGAGGCGAGGCTTCTGCTGACAGTGGGAATAGGCTTCCTTGCGCCGGCGGCGGCAGCTCGACCTTCGGCGCTGGCGTTGCGGCGGCCAAACAGGACGGGCATTGGACGAAGCCGCGCTCGTCGTATCCCCAACCTTGGCCGGCGGCAGCGCCTGCAGCCGACGGTATGTCACCGACGGTCGGGCACGGCTGCGCCAACACAGCACCGCAGCGGCAGGCGAGGACGAGGCGCGCGCTGTCAGCCATCTTCAGCCTCGATAGGGATAAGACCGAGCCGGAAGCCTAGCGCGCCTGCCATGTGCTCGACGCTCATGACGCCGGGCTCAACTTTGCCGCAGCGATACTCGCTGATGCGCTTCGGGTTCTTGTTTACCTTCTCCGCGATCTCGCGGTCTGCCATGCCTCGGGCATCCATTTCCATGAAGACCGCGCGAAGTATGGGGGAAGCGGTTCGGATAGTGCGGTCACGCACACGCCGCGCTTTAGGGCTGGCGGCGTCCATCAGCGCCACTCCGGAGCGAAGGGGATATCGTCATCCATATCGTGGGAGAAGCTGCCGCCCCCGCCGTTGCCAGGCCGGGCGCCGGCGGAGCCCGAGCCGTGCCCGTCGCGCGAGGATCCTCCCTCACGGTGACTGTCGCGGCGCTCGCCCTCTTCCCTCCCGCTGAGGAGTGTGATCGAGGATCCGAAGCCCTTAAGGACGACCTTCGTGGTGTATCGGTCGTTTCCGTCCCGATCTCTCCACTTTTCGGTTTCGATCTGGCCCTCGACGTAGAGCTTCGATCCCTTCTTGACGAAAGGGCGGATGACATTCTTGACCAAGGCGTCATTCATCACCTTGATCTTGTGCCATTCCGTTTTTTCGCGGCGCTCGCCCGAGTTACGGTCGCGCCAGGTTTCGGAGGTCGCGAGAGAGAACTCCGCCATTTCGTTGCCGTTATCGAAGCGGCGCGTTTCAGGGTCGGACCCGACGTTGCCGACCAAAATTACTCTGTTGACGCTACCGGCCATCCGAAGCGCTCCTTTCGTGGAAATTGTGTCTTGGGAGGAGAGGCGTCGTGATCGCCGCGACGTCATCCATGCCGCGATGGACCCGCATCCGTGCCGTCCGATAGCTCACCGCGCCGAAGCGCTCGACGGCTTCGGCGAAAGACATGCGCGTTCCGTCAATGCTGACCCATCGTGTCGATCTGGCATTGCGAGCCTGCTCGAAGGGCGTTGCCCATCGGCAATTACTAGGACGGTACCCTTCGTCGTTGTTCTTTCTGTCGAGCGTGTGCTTCGGCGTCGGCTTCGACCCCATGTCGGCAAGAAAACACTCGAAACCTGTCTTGCCGTTTTCTCCCACGAGCCAGCGCGGGCAAATTTCGATGCCGCGCCTGCCGTAGCCTTCGAACCTGGCCGCGTTATCGTTCAAGCACCGCGTTTTCATCGCGTGATAGGCGCGGTATTCTGGTGTCGGGCCTTGTTTGTAGCGCGAGTGGCCGTGGATAATTTTACCCATAGCGCACCTCAAACCGCAACGACGACGCGTTCAGATGCGCGCGTCAGGGCAGTGTAGAGCCACTTCGATGCGTCCTCGCGGAACACGCGGCTCTCATCGAGGACGAGAACGCTGTCCCACTGCGAGCCCTGGGCCTTATGGACAGAGAGGGCGTAGGCGTGATCGAACGGCTGGTAATCGCGCTGCACGGTCCACGGCAGCTCCTTTTCGCGGCCGTCGAGCCAGGCATGGTGGGTTTTCACCGATGCGGCGTTGACGCTCATCCCGGGGTCGAGCGGCTTGACGACCATCTCGGTTTCGTTCTCGTCGGAAAGCTCGATCTCTTGAACTTCCCACAAGCTCCCGTTCAGAAGCCCGCGATCCTTGTCGTTCTTCAGGGCGACGACGCGCTCGCCGATGACGAAGCGGCCGCCACGGCCGAGGAGGCGCCTGATCTTCTGGTTTGTGGTGCGGCGGGTCTTGTTCGTGCCGCACAAGACCTGATCGACGCCCATAACCATCTTCTGCCCGAGCCTGTCACGAGGCAGGACTAGGCTCGTCCCGTAGGTGCCGAGCGCCAGCCGGCCGCCCTCGCGGACGGTCGTCGCAAGCCGCAGGACCGGGCTCTCCGCAGCCTGGCGGTGAACCTCGGTCAGCATGTAATCAGGGTCGCGCGCGGTGAAGAAGCCTTCGCCGCCAACCGGCGGGAGCTGGGCAGGATCCCCGAGGACGAGCACCTTCCGACCGAATGAGAGCAGATCGCGGCCCAGCTCCTCGCCGACCATCGACACTTCGTCGATGACGATGAGGTCGGCCGTCTTCGCGTCACTGTCGTGGCGATTAATCTTGAACTTGGTGAGACCTGTATCCGCGTCTTCGTCGGGCTTGTAGATCAGCGAGTGGATCGTCGAAGCGCCGTCGCAGCCCTTACCGCGCAAGACGAGCGCGGCCTTGCCGGTAAATGCAGCAAATACGACGTTGCCGGCGTCCTCGGCGAGCTTTTTGGCGATCGTGGTCTTGCCGGTGCCAGCATATCCGGCGAGGTAGAAAACCTGCGGGCCGCCGGCGTCGGCAAGCCAAGCATTGACAGCCTGTATCGCGCCGTCCTGTTGAGGAGAAAGAGCCATCGGTCACCTCAATCGCAAGAGGTTGATCGATGACCGCGCGCGATCCATCGGCCGTTGCCGAGGTCCGTCGGGGCGAGGTTGCGGTTTCGCGACCCGGGCGGCCAATTGAACCACGTTCCGTACCCGGGTGGCGGATACATACCCAAGACACGCGCAACCTCGGCCTCAACTTCGGCTTCGGTCCCCTCGATCTCGTATTCGACAGTGTGGCCCGACAAGCGGCCTCTATTTTCGACCGCCATCACGCCAACTCCATCAAGACTTCAGCGGCGCCGTACACGGCAAGTTCCCCGCAGACCTCGCACTCGTATTCCCGCGCGTCCGGCTCGCAGCCGTCGGCATCAGCGCCGCAGGCCACGCAAAAACCGGGATTGTCCAAGCTCGACATCCGGCGTTCGACCGCTTGCTCGACGCGGGAGAGGGTTACGGTTGGGTGAATTTTCATCGCGAGCGCTCTCCGAACTTCTCTTCGTTGGTGATGACGGACGTCGTCACGCCGATCCGCTTCGCTGCGAGCACAAGGTGCGCGGCCGACATCGCAGCTTTCGCGGCGAGGATGCGATTGATCTGCGAGCGAGAGAGACCAACGGCCTCGGCCAGGTCGCCGGGGTTGATGCTTTTCGATCCGCAAAGGGCGGCAAGCCGGATGCTTATCGTCCGGTTGATTTCTTCTTTCGTGTCCATTGTGAAAGGCCCCGAGATTGGAAACGGGGCGCGGGCGACTAACCCGCGCCCGGCGGATTAGCCGTCTTGCCAGCCGCGAACCCACGCGTCGGCCAGCGCCTCGAAGCCTTCGCCGCGCCACTCGGGCGGCATCGCCTTCCGTGCGACGCCTTTGCTTTTCGCGCTCAAGCCCCGCTGGTAGGCCGCCTCGATCTCTTCGTCGGTAAAGACGCGGTCTTCGGTGCTGGCGCCCGCTTCCGCTCCATCGCCGGCGCGGCCGCCGTCATCTTGTCCGTCATCGCCAGCATTTTCCCGAGCCGAGCCGCTCGCGTCGTCTTCGTCGCCGTTTCGCTCGTCCCGAGGGCCTTCGCCCTGATCACTGCCGTTCGCAACTTTGCCGCCTGCGCTGCCCGCGTCTCGACCTTCGCCGCCCGCTCCTTCAGTCGCCTTGCCTTGATCCTTGCCTTTCGTGCCTGCACCTTGCTCATTGGCCTTGGCCCCATTTTTCTGCTGCTGGTTGCCGGTCTCGGCAATCTTGCCGAGCTTGGCGGCCGTGCCCTTGGCGGCGTCGGTCGCCTTCTTCTGGTCGGTGAAGGCCGGGAAATAGTCCTCGACCTTCTGCTCTCCGGCCTTGATTGCCTTGAACATCGCGGTCAGCGTTCCAAGGTGGTCGAGGCCCAGATCGTCGAGGCCGCCGATTTCCAAGGCCGAGAAAAGCTGCTCGGGCTTCACGCCCCAGACCGCAAATGCCTTGATCGCCTCGTCGCGGCGCACGGCGAGCGTCTTGATGTCGCCGGCGATGACGCCTTCGCAGCGCTCGTAAGCCTTGCGCCAAACGGCCTTCGGAATGCCCTTCAAGATCGCCTCGCGCATGGCGATCGAGGCGGCAGCGTTGCCGGTGACGGTGATCATGTCGTCGTTGAAGAGACGACCGTCGCGATCGCTGATGCGCCGCCGAATTTGCGCCGTGCGCTTCATCCCGGTTTCGAGATCCATGAAGACGCCCTCGGCGACGACGACCTTGTCGAACTTATCGACGGCGACGATGCGGGAGCCGGTATGGCAATTGCCCCACTGCGAGGCGACGATCTCAGCAAAGCGGACGCTTGGGCCTTTGATCGGCTTGCCGCCGCGAGGCAGAGCATAAACGCATTCCTTTGCGCTCTCCTCGTCGAGCGTTGCCAAGGTCATGATGTTCTCGACCGCGCGTGTGATCGAGCGTGGGAACGATTTGGCGGTCGTCACCGCCTGGTTAAGCTCGGCCTGCTGAAGCTGGACGGCGAGCGGCTGCTCCGTCATCGTCATGATCTCGCCGGTTGCGGGATCGACCTTCTCAATGTCTTGTGCCACTGCTGGCCTCCTTACGTGGTGAGGGGTTCGCGCGCGGCGGCGAGATGCCGCCGGCGGCGTCCGTTAGGGACGGTTTTTCGCGTAGTGGACGCGGGGGCGCGGGATCATCCCGAGGCGGTTCAACTCAATCAGGATCGCGAGTGCGGCCTCGGCATCGCCCATGGCGTCGTGCCGTTTTTCGTGCGCGATGCCGAAGTGCGCGCAGCAATCGGAGAGTTTCGGGAAGCCGCCGCCGCCCGATGCCTTCACGACGCCGAGCTTCATCATGGGGCGCATGACGCATACGTTCGGCGTTTGCTCGAAGAGGTCAGGCCGGCTGGCGCGGCGAAACTCGGCGCGCATCACCTTCGTGTCGAACTGCGCGTTAAAGGCCACGACGGTGTATCCGTCCAAAATTGCCTTCTCGTAGGCGTTCAGCGCCTCGGACACGGGGACGCCGTTTTCGCGCAGGAACTCGGTTGTCAGTCCGTTCACAGCGCCAGCGCCCGGGTCCATTTCCCAGCCGTCGGGCTGGATAAGCATGCCGACCCGATGCTCCTCGATCTCCTCGCGATCGAGGTCGCAGAAGATCGCGCCGAACTGCGCAAGGCGCGGCTGGCCGATGGCATCGGCAGGTTGCTTGAAGTCAAAGAGGCCCGATGTCTCGGTATCAATAACGAGAGCCTTCATAGTCAAATCTCTGTTTTTGGGGTTTGGGGAGGGGCTGGCGCCTACCAGGCGTTCAGCAGGCGGCCGATCAGCCAGAGGGCTACGGCGGCAAAGGCCATCCAGAACAGCCAGAAGATGCCGGCGCCGATCAAGGCGATGCGCGCCCACCGCGTCACAGAGCGGTTTTGCCGCTCGACCTCTTTCGAGATGCGGTCGAATTCCATCATCGGAAGGCCGCCTTCGTGTCCCATCGGACATCGACCCCCGGCAGGTTCGTGTTCATCTTCTGGACGCGGACCATCGAGCGGATGGCGGCCTCGACGTGGTCGCGGTTGAAATACGGTCGGAGCTTGTTGAGATCGATCGCGTCATAGTCCGTAATCTCGAAAGCCAAAGACTGCTTCGCCGTCGCTACTCCGCCACCGGCAACTTTCGTCCGGACAGCATCGGCGGCACTGATGTTGGCCGCGCGCTCGGCCGCGTCCGCTTGGGCGCCGATTGCCTCGGCGCGGCCTTCAGCACGCGCGGCAGCGCTGCCCGTAGCTGTTTCCGCCTTCTGTCGTTCGGCATCTTCCTTGTCACGGAGGCGCTTTGCCTCTTCCTCACGAGCGCGCTTTTCCCGGGCGGCCTTTTCGCGGGTGTAATTATCGGCCTCGCGCTGGTGAGGCTGCACGGCTGTCTCAATCTTCGCGGCGAGGAGGTCGAAATGCGCCTTGATGTCCTTCTGCGCATTGTAGAGGGGCGTGGTCTCGTCCTTCCGCAGCCCGTCGATGCGCTTCGTCAGCTTCCCGGCGTCGATTGCCAGCCGGCCGACGGCAGCGAAATCGGTTTCGTCTTTGATCTTCGTCGGGCGAGCCTTGATCTTTGCGACGGCTTCATCGACCTCCTTTTCGAGGTCGGCGAAGTCGTTCTTCAAAACTTCTTCGAGCGGGGCTTTGTTGTGCCCGAATATCTGCTCGGAAATCGGCTTTCGGTTTTCCAAAGCGGCCAATCCTTTTCAGGTTGAGGGATAACGGAGCGCGCGCGTGGTCTTAGGCTCGACAAAGAAGCCGGCGCGCGCTTGCGGCCTCCATGTGATTTTGCGGCCGCCGGCGACATGAGCGACGTGCGCATGGCCCATTTTCGATTTGATCTCGGCGTCGATCTCGTTGATGCGATCTTGCGCGGCGTCGCGTTCGACAATGCGCTCCCTGCGCTCGGCGATGATCGCCGGGACGCGGTTATCTGCCGTCAGATCAACCTCGTGTGAGGCGTCGCCTTGGCTGTAGAGGCGCTCGATAAGCGCGGCGTCGCGGGAATAGTCGGGTTCTGGCTCGCAGCCGTCATGTACCATCTGCCAGAATTCGCGAGCCCGCTCCTCCATTGCGGCGACGACCCCAGGCAGCAGCGGAACATCGACGAGCGGCATGTCGAGGCCATGGCTGACGACCAGCGGAGCGACCGCACCCCACTGGGCGCCAGTCAGGTGCGCCTCAAGCGTGGTCTGCAGCGCGATCCAAAGCGGGGCCTCGACGTTACCGTCTTCGTCCAGCCATTTCCGGCGAAACGTAGAAGCCTCGACGGACTTGATTTGGACCACCCCCTTGCCGCGACCAGGCGCATCGACGATGACGTCGGGCGTGGCGCCGAGCCGGTTGACCGGGTCGCGGTAATAAACGTTCTCGGCGGCGTTATGCGCGATCTTCCATTTCGGAAACTGCTCCCGAAGAAGCTGAACGGCGACGCTTTCCAAGAGGCGCCCACGCTGGATTGCCGGCGTCTCCTCGTCGTCGCGCTGGTCGCGGCCGGTCTTAAGCGCCCAGAGCTGATAAATCGTGGTGAATTCGTGCTCGCCGAAGAGCGCGCCAATAACCGAAGCGGTCAGATCCCGATTGCGGGCGGCGAGCCATGCGGCGCGATCCCGAGGGCGGATTACGACAACCTCGCTCATGCGCGATAACCAGCGCGCTCGGCGTCAGCCGCCGGCGAGGACGCGAAGGTGCGGTCGTCGGGGGTGTGGCGCCGACAGCCGGCCGAGGCCATGACGATCTCGCTCGCCAGCGCACGGGCCTGATCACCAACGTTTGCAATGGAAAGCGATCCGAAGCCGTGGGCGGTGAGGCGCGCTACGCATGCGTCTTCGTCGCGCAGGTCGGCGACCGACCCCGCGACAAGGACGTCAGCCATCTGGCGAGCGATTACCCTTGAAATTGCGGTGCTTGCTGAAACGCTTTTGGTGATAATCATCGCCTGTTTCTCCAATAAAACTCACAACTAACGGGGCGCATTCGTCGGACGGTTTGAGCCCTTCTGTCGAGGAGCCATGTCAACGAAACTCGCGTCGGAGGCGGTATGGAAGCGATCAATGTGCTGGATTGCAGCGGGATAACCGTCCGCGGATATTTCCAATCAATCCAACAATCGAAGCGCAGGTTAACGCCTGTGAGTTGGATTTAATCCAAATTTAACGGCGCGGGCAAGTAGGAAATCCGCACAAACGAATAATTAATTTTTGACGCGTGGGCTTGAGATTTGGAGGAAATCGGCTAACGCGTGCGCTCACCTGGGCGCTCTATGCGCGGGCGCATGTGCGTGATCGCGCACGCGGCGTATAAATAAAAACTACAATAAGGGGGAAAGGGGTTTTATCCCCTTTCCCCCGTCCCATGTATAGATTTCTGTTTATTGAATTTTTTTTGTATAATCAGTGAGCGTCGCCAAAGACGCGAATTGAGCTGATTACCAAGCCGATCACTTCGACTTCCTTAAGCGACAACGCCGGAATGACGATGCCTGATGCCGGGCGGGCGCTTAGAGCGCCGCCCGACACAACACGGATTGTTGTTTCGAAAGTTCCATTACCAGCGGGCACGCGAACGAGGACGATATCGCGCTCTCGAACTGCTTTCGTGCTGGTCAGAACGCATACGACTGATCCGTCGGTTATCCCCAGCCTTGCCGCATGATCGCCTCGAACTAGGTACAATTCCAACTCGTCTGGGCTGTAACGGGGGTCGGGAAGGATAGGTAGCGGAGCATCGGGGACGCTTTCCACTGCAGGATCACGCCAGGCACCGGCCTCGGCGATCCCCGAAAGCCGCATGCCGTTCTCAATCGCGGCGGCAGTCCGGATCGGTGAATGTGCTGCTCCGGTCAGATACTCGATATCGCATTCCAGCGCGTCCGCTAAAGCTGGTAAGGCTTTTTCCCGGAACGTCGTCTTCTTTCCGATCAGCAAATCGTTGATATATCCGCGCTTTAGGTGGGCGCGCCGCTCGGCTTCGAAAGGGTTTATTCCGAGCGTTTCGAGGCGCTCTTGAATGCGTCTGCGAAGATTTTCGCTCATATGCAATCCTTCAATCAATCCAATCCGTTATGGATGCTGCAAACTAATATTTCCTATTAGGGATTGCTAGTCCTTTTCGAAATCCGCTTGAAAGTTGGATAATATCCAATTAATTTCGGCGTTATGGATAACAACCGATTTTCCAAAAGCAGCCTCGAAACCGCTCGCGCTAACCTCCGCGTGCTTTTCGACGCCTATGTCGAAGCCACGGGATTTCCCGTCACGTTTGCATCCGAACTGGTCGCTGACGATCGAGCGTTCGTCTATCGGTTCAAGCGCACCGGGCTCAATTTCCAGTCGTTTGACCGTGTTGTCGGCCGCTTCTCCTGGCTCTGGCCGAAGGATGCAGCTTGGCCGCAGGACGTCCCCCGCGTTGCTCCTGTCAAGATCAGCGAGAAAGCGCTGACCAAGCTTCGGGAGCGTGAGCAACAGGCCTCCGCGAATTCCACGCCGAACCTGCCCGGCGATGCGGAGTGGCCGTCTGACATCCCCAAGCCGGGCGCCAAGCTAACGAAAAAGATGGAGGCCCATCGTGGCTAAGAAAATGACCCCCGCCGAGGCGTCGAAGCCTCGCGGTATCGCGGCGACCGATCTCAAGCGCGTCGTGAAGGAGATCAACCGTCATAAGGAGCAGGCCAGCGAGAACGCTGGCTTGGCCGGCCAGTCCACGAAGAATGCGGTCGAGCAATATGGGCTCGACCGTAAAGCGCTCGGCGTCGTCGTCGGCCTTTCCAAGAAGGAGCCGGCACAGCAGCAAGCAACCCTTCGCGGCGTAATCGACTATGCGGACAAGCTCGGCATGTTCGACAGCATCGACATGTTCGACGATCTCGTTCCGACGCTGAAGCGGATCGTCGATCGCGCCGAAGCGAGCGAAGGTAAAAAGGCGAAGGCCGACCCGGTCGTTTCCAGCCTGATCGGCGAGCCGGCCGGGGTTCACTGACACGCCCTTGGCGCCGCTGGATTTTCACCTCCCAAGCCGGCGCCTTCTGCCCCCTGCGATCAGACCCGCAGGGCGCGGCAGCGGGGGGATGAGCCGATGCTCATCCCCCTTTGTTTTGAGCGGATTGCACGGATTAGAGCCCCCATGATCTCCCAAGTCACGATCAAAATTTCGCAGAACGGCGAAAGCCGCGACGTCTGGTTTCTTTTCGCCAGCAACCATCCGAACCTCTTCGAGCTTAACGAAGACCTTGTCGCCGATGGCACGGTCTACGGCCATCGGATCGAGACCGAGCACGCCGGCCCCGGTCGCCGCCGCGAGACGCGCCGGTATGAATGCATCCTGCACCGCGACACGATCGTCAGCGTCATCCCGTCGCAACACGAGCTGGTCTAGGCAAAGCCGATGAGGGACGTGCGATGAGCAATCCAGCCAAAACCGTGTTTTTCATGGATATCGCCCGCTTCGCAGGATGGTGCGAAGGTCCGGTCGGCGGCAAGCCGGTATTCGGCTCGGTGCGCTTGGCGCCGGAAGGTAGCGACAGCCCCGCAGTAGCGTGGGGCCTTTTCAAGTTCGTCGCTACCCGCTTCCAGGCATTCAAGCCGAACGTTTTCGTGTTCGAGGCGCCGCGCGACCCGCGCCACATGAAGAAGACAAGCGGGCCGGCGATCCGCACCTTGATCGGCCTGCCGATGGTAGCCGAGGCGGCCGCCTACGGGTGCGGCGTTCTCGATATTCGAGAGGCTGAGGCGTCCTCGATCCGGTCCCATATTCTCCCGCCCCGGCCCAAAGGCGCCGGGCGGCGAGAGAACGGTCAGCTCAAGCAGGACGTTTTCCGGCAGATCAAGGCGCTAGGCCACGACGTCAAGAACACCGACGAGAGCGACGCTGTCGCGGGCTGGCTCTATGCCTGCTCGATTATCGACCAGCGGATTGGCGTCCGCACCACACCGCTTTTCAGCGATTTCGGAGACGACCAGTGAGCCGCCGCCGATGACGGCGGCTGCCTCATGCCAGCGAGGAAGAGCGCGCAGGTCGCGCCGGGATTGATTGATTGAGGGGCTAAGGAATTGTCGAGCAACGACAGCAAAAGCGACCAATTCGCCCGCCACGCGGCGGCGGTGGCCCGCGAGTTATTCGGTGAACCTAACAAGCAGCTTTCGAGCAACGACGAGCTACGGTTCGGCTCGCATGGTTCTCTTTCCGTTGACCTGAAAAAGGGAACGTGGTTCGACCACAGCGAGGGGCAGGGGGGCGGCGTCCTCGCCCTTATCCAGCGCGAGACCGGCCGCGCGAATGGTGAGGCCGTCGAATGGCTTCGCGAGCACGGCTACTATGTCGAGGATCGCGGCGACGAGTTGGCCACGCGCCAGGCGCGGCCGGGCAGCAACCGGAATGCAGGGCCGAGGCTGGATCGCCATGGGAATTGGTTGCCGAACCGTGTCCCCGAGCACGGCGAGCTGACCAAGACCTATGACTATTGCGACGAGAACGGGGCGCTCTCCTATCAGGTCGCGCGCTATGACTGGTCTGTCCCGGTCGAGCAGAACCCTAAGGGACACGAAAAGACATTCGTTCAGCGCAAGCCCGACAGCAGCAAGCGCAATGGCTGGTCATACGAGGTTAAGGGCACGGTCCCGCTCCCGTACCGGCTGCCAGAGCTGCTCGAAGATATATCGGCCGGAGAAGAAATCTTCATCGTCGAAGGCGAGAAGAAGGTCGATATGCTGCGCGATCTCGGCGTGCCGGCGACCTGCAATACCGGCGGGGCCGGCAAGTTCCCTGAGGACATCGTCAAGTGGTTCACCGGTGCGAAGGTGACCATCCTTCGTGATAACGACGACGCCGGCGCGAAGCATCGCGATCTCGTCGGGAATAAACTGATCGGCTATGCGCAGCGCATCCGAACTCTGGATCTGCCCGGCCTGCCGCCGAAGGGCGGCGTAGACGATTGGCTACCCGCCGGCGGCAGCGCCGAGAAGCTTTACGAGGCCGCCCAAGCCGCCAAGCTTTTCGAGGCGACACCATTCGAGAGCAAGTTCGGCGCCGTGCCCTGGCTGGATTTCGATCTGCCCGGCGTCTCCTACGAGGCCTTGATCAAGGGCGTCCTGACAAAGGGAGAGCTTTCCCTTCTTCTCGGCGAGAGCCAGTCTGGTAAATCGTTCCTCGCGATCGATATTGCGATGGCGGTGGCGCGGGGCGTGAATTGGTTCGGCAAGCGCGTTCGGCGCGGCGGGGTCATTTATCAGGCTGGCGAGAGCGCGGTCGGCGTGCGGCGCAAGCGGTTCCCGGCCTACAGGATCCACCACGATTGCGCGCGCGAGCCGCTGCCCGTCGTTTTGCTGCAGGCGCCGCTTGATCTCTATTCCAGCGACGACCCGACCGAGGCCTTCATCGAAGAATGCAAGCATTGGGCTCGCACCTTCGACGTGCCGCTCGAACTGCTCGTGATCGACACCTTCAACAAGGCCACGCCGGGCGCCAACGAAAACGACGGGAAGGATATGGGCCTCGTCCTTGCGCGCTGCGACCGCATCCGTCAAGCGACCGGCGCGCATGTCATGCTCGTCCACCACATGAATGCCGGCGGCACCAAGGCGCGAGGCCATACCTCGCTTTTCGCCAACGTCGAGAATGTCATCCTTGTTCGGCACGTTCCCGACCATTCTGACAGCGACGGCCGGAAAATCCGCGAGGCCGTGATCGCCAAGCAGAAGGACGGCGAAGACGGCGTATCCTTCCGGTTTGTACTGCCGCAGGTCGAGATAGGCCATGACGGCGACGGCGATCGGGTCACCTCTTGCGTCGTGGCGCCACCGGCCGGCGCCACCGGCGAGACATCGGCCAAGCCCAGCGCGATCCAGCTCGGCGGCGCCAACCAAAAGCTCCTCCGCGCGCTCTATGACATTCTGGACGATCCCGTCATCCGCCAGCCCGCGCCGATCGAGGCGAAGCTCGCTGACGGCGCGCGAGCTGTGCCCCGAAAGGAACTGACGAGGCGCTTCTTCACCGTCGAGAAGAGCGACGACTTCGACGGGCTGCCCGAGGAGGAGAAGAAGAAGAAGGAGGCGGCCGTCCGCCAGGCGCTGCATCGCGCCCGCGAGGCTCTCTACAACAAGCGGATCATCGGCATGAACGACGAGCTTATCTGGGCGACCGGAAAGGCCGTGCAAGGCTTTGCTCCGCCGCCCGGCATGGCGCCGAAGCGAAAGAGGAAAGAGGAGGACGATCCGCCGCCAGACGATCGGCCGGCCGACGACCTGCCGTTCCTTGACGAAGAATTTCCAGAGCCCGGATTTTGAGCATGCACGATCAAGACCTTTCCGACGTTTGGACCCCGAAGCTTGTGCGCGAGCGGCTGATCGCGGCCGTCCGCTGGGCTCGATACCATGCAGGCCCAACCGGGCCGGCGCAGGTCCGGGCGCTATATCCGACTTACGTCCCCAGCCTCGACGATTTCGCCGAGGAGGGCTGGGGCTTCCGCGAGAATGCGGATGACAGCGAGCTTGAGCCGCCGCCACCGCGCAAGCGCTATAAGCCGAAGGAGGTCAGCGCCATGATCGCGGCGCTCTATTGGCCCGGAAAGTACGCTGTGCCGGGCCATCCGACCTCCGCGCGCATCCTCAACCTCTGGCTCCGGTGCAAGGTCCACAAGCTGAACTTCGATAAGGCGATCGAGCGCAAAGGCGAGATGAGCCGGGCGAGCGCTTACCGGTTCCGCGATCGCGCGCTCACTGCGATTGCAACGGGGCTCCACCGTGACGGGGTGCCGCTATGAACCGCGACCTCAGCAAAGCAGCCGCATCGTTCCTGGCCTACCTGTGCTCCCAACGGTTCGCCCGGGTCGATATAGGCTTCATCGACGGTAGCACGCGTTACCTGCAGCCGCTAATCCGACGCGGCTTGGTCAGGATGGACGGCTATGTTGTCGTTGTGACTGATGCCGGCAAAAGCGTTGGTTACGGGGAAGCGCTATGACGAGCCCATACCGCATCGAGGGACCGGCGCTCATCTCGTTTTCTGGCGGTCGGACTTCGGCTTTCATGCTGCACGAGATCATAAAGGCGCACGGCGGGCAGCTTCCCGACGACGTTGTGGTCGCCTTCGCCAATACCGGTAAAGAGCGCGAAGAAACCCTCCGATTTGTATTCGAGTGCGGGTCGCGTTGGGGAGTTCTGATCCACTGGCTTCAATGGCTCCCCCGCAAGCCCGGCTTTGAGGAGGTCGGTTACAACAGCGCAGCCAGAAACGGCGAGCCGTTTCGCGACTTGATCGACCGCAAGCAGCGCCCGCCGAACCATATGCAGCGCTATTGTACGGAGCATTTGAAGGTGAGAACGCTCATGGCTTTCGCCGCGTCTCTCGGCTGGACGAGCTACCTTGAGGTGATCGGCCTGCGCTACGACGAAGGCCACCGCATATTGAAGGGCCTCGCCAACGCTGAGAAGCATGGTCGGCGAAATTCGTACCCGCTCTCGAAAGCAAAGGTGCGAAAGGCCGACGTGATGGAATTTTGGGCGTCTCAGCCGTTCGACCTCGGCCTGAAACCTTGGGAAGGAAATTGCGATCTCTGCTTCCTCAAAGGAAGGCGCATCCGCGAGCGAATTATCCGTGACCAACCTGACGCGGTAGACTGGTGGATAACGCAAGAGACGACGCCTCGTGGCGGAAAGGGTGTTACGGGCTGGTTCGATAAGGACATCAGCTTTGCGGCCCTTGCTGATTATGTGCGTCGGTCTCCGCTGCTCTTCGATGAGATCGGCGATGACGAGCACGATGTCGAGTGCGGCCTTCATTGCGGAGGCGGGGAGTGATTGACAAGCTCAAAGACCTCGGCCCCGCACCGATCGACGAGCCCGAGAAGGGTCTCACGCCAAAGCTTCAGCCGGGCGTCAACCAAGCATCGACGAAGCCGGCGAAGCCGCGCCTTGGACCGAAGCTCGGACTTGAGGGGATGACGCACTTCCTTATGGACATCGTCATTCGCGGCACGATGCACGACGGCACTTTCGCCGGCGAGCATTGGCTTCGTCTTGAGGCGGCCGATTTGGAAAAAATGCAAGACATTGCGGATACGTTGGATTATTTCCGTATCCAACGCATGCATTCCCGCATTGATCAAGGCCGCAGAAGATGAACGCACGACTTGCCCTGTACGTCACCGGCGCTGCTTATCTCAGCCGCACGATCTACCTTCCGGGCGGCCGACGTGTCGCCGTTCTCGATCGCACAAAGCGTTGGAAAATGGCGGCTCGCGCGATGCGGGCCGCCGGGCTGCGGGATTACATCATCAGCGCCGGCCTCAGGCGCCAGCGCTCCACGCTCGATCGAGTTCTCGCCTTCGAGTGGCGCTTCTAACGAAAAATTAAGTTGGATTAAATCCAACAAAACACTTGCGCTGAAATCCGACTTTCCGTATTTTCTGTCCATGCAAGCGGTTCGCTTGTCACGGATTGATTGATGGAGAGACGCGATGTTCGCGATTGATTTCAAAGGAAGCAAAAACCTTCTTGCGCAGGAAATACCGTCGGCCGTCGGGCTGCGCGGCTTCCTGATCGCAGGCCTCGGCGAGTTCGATTTCGATAGGGCTCGCGTGATGACGATGCTGCGCGCTGGCACGCTCCGCGAGGTATCGACATGGCCTCGCTGAACATCATGACGCATGAAATCCAGTCTGCCTTTGAGGAAAGCGACGCCTTTTGGCAGCGGACGCTTGAGCTTGAATTCGGCAACGACGCGGCGCCGTCTCGCTACGAGCCTCGCGGTCGATGCGCCGGCGGCATCTCAATCCGCAAGGCTCACGACGCTCTTGATCTCGCTCGCGCCGTCTTTGCTTCAGCGGAGTTTTGAGGCGGTGAGCGACGTCAACGAATTCGGATACACCCCCGAGGCATGGGCAGCGCTGACAACAATGCAGCGCTATAGGAAGCGCCACCCAGAGAAAGAGCGCATGGCGAAGATGACGCCAGAGCAGAAGGCCCGCTGCCTGGCTTTGCGAGCCGCCGCGCAAAAGCGCTATTTCGCAAACAGGACGCTAGAGCGGCGAGAGGCTGATAGGCAATGGCGATTGGATTACAATCTCCGCCGGCGCGAGGAGCGGGCAGTAGCCAGGGCCGCGCGTGAAGCCACGAAGGCGGCGCAAGAGGCCGAGCGGAAGGCCAACGCTCCCGCATGGAGCAAGGAAAGTCGCGCTGCCTTTGACGCCGATCCACGCGGATTGCAGCGGCGCATTTACAAGGCCGTGCCGCGCCATTGGCCCCAGGACATTCGCGACGATATCGTGATGGACATAACCGTTGCGTTGCTCGACGGCGAGCTATCGCTTGCCGAAATCGAGACGCGCGCAGGCTTCTACGTGAACAAGCACTTCCGTGGGCGAGACTACGGCCGCACGCTGTCTATCGATTTGCCGATGATCGGTTCCGACGATAACCGGCTGATCGACACCCTCACACAAGAAGACGTTTGGAACTGACCGACGCCATTCGGCGGCGGGCCTCGGCCCGCGATCGAATTGCATCCCCAGCGATACCGAGAACGAAAGGCTAGCCAATGTGCGCCATGTGTGAAGCCAACAAACTGTGCGACCGCCTCGAAAAGCAGATCAAGAACATCGAGGGCGGCGGCTCGATCAGTCCTGAGGTTGTCGCGCAGCTGATGCGCGAGGCCCGGGAGCGTCTTTCGACCGCTGTCCGCGCTAACGTCGTCTCGGCCGCTCTGCTGCGCGGCGAGGTCGCATTCGATGTTGTCGTCGTCGGCGGCGGTCTCGGAAGCCACGAAGAGCCTGGCGGCCTGCACTAATGGTCGGCGAGCTGACCCGGGCCATGGTGGCCGAGAACCCGATAGCTGCGCTGGCGGTTGCCAGAGAGCTTGCCCGCGATGGCGTTGACGCCCGCGAGCTTATGGAGGCGGCCATCGCCGCCCTATCGCCCAAGCATCCCCGTAACGCCCAGATGGAAGGGAGCCGCGTCGCATGAGCGAGAGCGCTGCTGTCCGCGCGATGACGCGCGAGGAAATATCCGAGATCTTCACTGCCCTCGACCGCTTGGCCGACGACATCGACGGGTTGACCTATAAAGCCGGCCGGGAAGCAAACCTGCGCCTTGAGGATATCAGGGCGCTCGTTGGGGATTGCCTGCCCGGCGGCTTCTTCGGTCGCTGCGGCGCCTGTCATGGCGTCCTCGGCACCGACGAGGAAGTGACGGCCGACGGCGCAGGTCACATCTATTGCACGACATGCTCGATCACGGCCGCGCCTTCGACCGTGCCGGTCAGTCATACCGCATGGGCTGGCGGCGACCGACCAGTCTGCGAGGCGTTTATCGTCAGCGTCGTGCGCCGCGACGGTACTTATGACGTCGGACCTGCCGGAGCGTTTTGGTGGAGCCATACGGGGACGCCTCTCGACATCATGTCTTATGAAGTCGTCGTGCCGGCTGAGGCGCCGACCGACTGGCCTATCGACGACGTGGGGTCCGGCGATGGCGAACGCTGACGCATTAGCCTCGGCGGCTGCCACCGGCGGCGTAGCGCTGATAAGCGCGGCCGTCTTCTTCTGGCTCACGGTCGAGGCAATCCGCAGGGCTTGGCGTGGTGAATGACGACGCCGTGACAAATGACGGCCAGGGCCAGCCGATCGACCGATCATCCCGCCTTCGCAATCTCCATTCCGATCCCGAATTCGCCGCCGCCCGCGACCAGCGGGGGCGAGAACGCTTCAAAGCCAGGCGCGAGGAATTGCAGCGCCTGAGTAACGCGGCCCGCCGTGGATACGACGTCCCGCCCGAGCTTGAGGCCAAGTGGAAAGCCCTCAAGCGGAAAAGAACCCTTTCAAACAACGAAATCGCCCGCCTGCTCGGGCTCAAGAAATGGCGAAAGCCAAACGAGAAGAAAGGCCGAAAATGAACACGGACGAAAAGGCAACGCTCTACAGCGCCGCCGTCATCGAGGCTCTTGCCGTTGCTGGCCGGGAGATCGGCGAGCCGGACATCAACGCGGCGATCGCCGCTCTGACCCATGCGCAGGCCTACCTCATCGCGAAGATCACCGACCCCATCGTTAGGCGCTCGGCAGAGAAGGGGGTGATTGAGGGGCTCGGCACGCTTATCGCTGCCGAGGTCAATGCCCGGGTTGCGCTTGAGATGCGGCGGGGAGGGACGGCGCAATGACCGAATACGATCCCCGCCGCGATGCCTTCGACAGCTACAACGTTGCAATTGCGGCTAATCGCGCGCGTCTTCTGCAGGAGCGTTGCCCGGCGGCGAAGCGCGTCGAGGTCATCGGGCAATGCGAACTGTATCTCGGCGACTGCATGGAAATCCTGCCGGCGCTGGGCAAGGTCGATGCCGTCGTCAGCGATCCGCCCTACGGCGCGGACCACCCCGGCGACAGTTCACGTTTCAGTGGCGGCAACGCGCGGCGCGGGAAAGGTTCGGTTCACGGCAAGATCGCTGGCGATGCCGGTCCCTTCGACCCCCGACCTATGCTTTTGGGGAAGGCGCAAATCCTTTTTGGCGCGAACTACTTCGGGCATTTGCTGGGACCGGGATCATTCCTCGTCTGGTCTAAGCGCCGCCCGCACGCCTACGGAACCTTCCTGGGCGATGGCGAGGTCGCGTGGTTCTCCAAGGGGCGCGGGGTTTATCTCTTCGAGAAAATCTTCGCGGGATCGGCCATGGCGCTTGAGCATGGTGGCGACCCTTATGCGCCGAGCGCGCATCCTTTCCAGAAGCCGATATCGGTCATGGAATGGTGTTTGGGCCATGTGCCAGACGCGGAAATTATCCTCGACCCGTTCATGGGCAGTGGCACGACGGGCGTTGCGTGTGTCCGTCAGCGGCGATCCTTCATCGGCATCGAGATTGACCCGGTCTATTTCGCCACGGCTTGCCGGCGCATCCGTCAAGAGCTTCGCCAACCGGCAATGCTCGATGCGCCCGCGCCGACCGCCGCCAAGGTGGAACAAATAGGTCTTGATCTCGGGAGGGGTAGTGAATGACCGCCTCATACATCGATGTCGATATCAAGCATTTCCATCTCTTCTGCGGCCTCGGCGGCGGCGCTCGCGGCTTTAATCGTGGCCAAGCGCGGGTTGGCAGCCTGCGGGCAAAGTTCCGCTGCATCGGGGGCATCGACAGCGATCCCGCGTCGATCCGCGACTTCAGCCGGCGCGCTGGCGCGCCCGGCACAGTCATGGACCTTTTCAGCCGCGAGCAATACTGCGCGTTCCATGGAAAGGAGCCGCCGGCCGGCTGGCGGGAGGCATCGCCTCTTGACGTCTTCCTCGCCGCTGCCGGGGAGTTCCCGAACATCGTGTTCTTGTCGGCGCCCTGCAAAGGCTTCTCCGGCCTGCTGCCCGAGAAGTCCAGCATCACGGACAAGTACCAGGCGCTCAATGCCCTGACCCTGCGCGGCGTCTGGCTCATGCTTGAAGCCTTCAAGGACGATCCGCCCGAGCTGATCATCTTCGAAAACGTCCCTCGCATTGCCAAGCGCGGGCGCGGCCTTCTCGACCAGATTGTCGCACTCTTGCGCAGCTATGGCTATGCCGTCGCCGAGACGACGCACGATTGCGGGGAGATCGGCGGCCTTGGCCAAAGCCGGAAGCGCTTTCTCCTGGTCGCGCGGCATCAGAAGAAGGTGCCGCCATTCCTCTACGAGCCAGAGCGTCGCCGGCTGCGGGGCGTCGGTGAAATTCTCGAAGCCTTGCCGCTGCCCGGCGACTTGGCCGCCGGCCCGATGCATCGCATGCCGTCGCTGCAATGGAAGACATGGGTTCGCTTGGCCTTCGTAGAAGCCGGGTCCGACTGGCGGTCGCTCAATAAGCTGGCGGTTGAGAACGGGCACCTCCGCGATTTCGGCATCCTGCCGGATGCGCAGTGGCATGGCGGCGTGCTCGGCGTCGTCGGTTGGAGCGAGACGGCCGGCGTGGTTGCCGGCCGATCGTCGCCGACCAATGGCTCGTTCAGCGTTGCGGATCCTCGCTTCCCGGCCAACGGCAACGAGTATTCGCAATATGGTGTCCGCGAGTGGGCCGACACGATGGGCGCCGTGATCAACGTGAAGTCGCCCGGGCAGGGCTCGTTCTCGGTCGCCGACCCGCGCATCGAGGGGAAGCCGCGCTTCAACAATGTCTTTCGCATCGTCCCGTGGGTCGGCGCGTCGCCGGCGGTTGCAGGACCGGGCGGCCCGGCCGGCGGCTTGGCCGTAGCCGACCCGCGTCCGTCCGACCTGGCCGATAAGGCCCATGTGAAATATCGGGTGACGGCCTATGGCGAAGCTGCGGGGACGGTGATCGCGGCCTCGACCACCGGCAACGGAGCATTCGCGGTGGCCGATCCGCGCACCGGCGGCGAGGAGGCTTCACGCTACAAGCATAGCTACCGCGTTACCGAATGGGGCGGTAGTGCTGGGACGGTGACGAGCGGACACTCGCCGTCGAACGGGGCTATTTGCGTTGCTGACCCCCGGCCGGTCGGCCTTAATGCCAAGCGTGATCACTATCAAACCGGTGGCCATTATGGTGTCGTGACGTGGGACGATACCTCGCGCGCGGTGCCCGGCTTTGCAAAATACGACCGTGGGCCGTTCGCCGTTGCGGACCCTCGCGACGTCGAGCCCCAGCCGATTGAGGCACTGCCGAAGCCGGAGGATCGCCTCGTCGCCGTGATCCGCGCGCTCGATGGAACTTGGCATCGCCCCTTCACGACGCTTGAGCTGGCCGCCCTGCAATCGCTCGTCGATCCTGACGAGCTCGCCCCGGACTTCTCGCTCGACGGCGCGTCGGATGCCGCATGGCGAGAGCGCATCGGTAACGCTGTGCCGCCGGCTGCCGCTGAAGCAATCGCCGGCGTCATGGGAACGACCATCCTCCTCGCCCGCGCCGGCGAGACCTTTGTCCTGTCGAGCCAGCCGATTTGGGTTCGTCCGCTGGCCGCCGCGCTCGCGATCGACCACTCGCCGAACGACGTCCTTCTTCAGGGAGAATATTGATGAACGACCTTTTCCCCGCTGACGACGCGCCGAAGATCGTCCGCATCTGGGATTGCGAAACCACCGGCGAGGACCCCGAGCAGGGCGCCGAGATCATCGAGCTTGGCCGGATAGACCTCGACCTTGCCACGGACAAAATCGGCAACGCGTGGACGGCGCTCGCCAAGCCGCGCGGGCCGATCCCGCCCGAGGTCAAGGCCGTCCACCATATTACCGAAGCGCACCTTGAGGACGCGTCGTCGCTGTCGTCGCTCTGGGGTGATTTCTTCGACGGCTGCGGCGAGCATGATGTGCTCGCCGCGCACAATGCGAAGTTCGAGAAATCCTTCCACCATGGCAACGGTCGGGAATGGATTTGCACCTACAAGAGCGCGCTCGTCGTCTGGCCGGATGCCCCCAGGCACAATAACCAGGCGCTCCGCTACTGGCTCGACATCGACGCCGAGCCCGACTTTGACCCCGCGCTCGCGCAACCGCCGCATAGAGCGCTCCCCGACGCCTACGTCACGGCCCGCATCTTGCGCCGGCTCCTCCGCGAAAAGACGGTCGCCGAGCTGGTCACCATCTCAAAATATCCGGCGCTCCTGCATCGCATCAACTTCGGCACCAAGGCGAAGGGGCTGCTCTATTCCGAGGCGCCGGCCGATTACCTCGAATGGATCGCGTTCAAAAGCGACATGAACGAGGACACCAAATTCACCGCAAAATATTGGCTCAAGAAGAGAGGGCAGGGCAAATGACCGACCTTGAACATGACGTGCAAACGGCCGTCGCCAAGGCGCGAAGCAGGGGCCATGAGCTCCGCCACGAAGATGTGATGGCACTCGTCGATTTCGCCGAGCAGGCTGGGGCGGTCGCCAACCGCCGCGTGACGGACCTGCTTGAAGCGAACAACCGATACCTCGAAGACGCGCGCAAGGCGCGGGCGGTGGCCGCCATGTGGCACCGGACGGCGACCCGGTCGATCGAGGATGCTGGCGAGCAGCGGAGCAAATTGGTTGAGGCGAAGCGCGATCTTGCCGCTGCGATCGAGCGTATCAACGAATTGACCGACCCGGCGCGCGGCTCCTTCACCTATCACGAGGTTGAGGCGGCTCTCTGCGTCTGGGAATGGATCAACGCAGTCACCGACCCCAGGCACAAGCCGTCCGCCCATGAGGCTGGCGTCGGTGCCTGGCGCGAGAATGTGGGCACCGTTGAAGCGCGGCACGCGTCGTACGATCTTGCGCGCTATGTCTTGCGCGTATTCGCAGCTGGCAAGGCCATCAACGGCGAGGAAGCGTGGGGCGGATGGGCTTACGATTGGGAAGTTATCCCGGCCATCATCCGCTATGTTTCGTTCGACGCGTCCGGTTACAAATTCGACGGTTGGGCCGCCACGGAGATCGCATTGAATGCGATCTCCGACCTCGATGCGCAATACGCGGCGCCCGCGCCGGCCGCGCCGACGCAGACTGACGCGCTCCTCGACAAGGCGATCGAGATCGCTGTTTCGCAGGCGCTTCGACCGTTTCTCGGCCAGCGCAACACCCCGGAATTGAGAATGAGCCTCGCCGGCGCCGTCGGCGGTGCTGTCGCAGGCGCGATCGCCGAAAAGGAGACAGTGCAATGAAAGTCACTCGCGAAGTTCTGGAATTCGAGGACGGCCAGCTCGTCAAGATTGGTGGCATGCGCCCGGAGTATATGGATGGGCACCGTCTTATCAAGGCGGTCAGAGACATCGCTGCCTTGTTGCTTTCGGTAGAGGGCGGCGGGCCGGCTCTTCCCAAGGCCACCGTCAAGCAAGAAGCTGGCGGCCGATGCGACATCTGCAGAGAGCCGATTTACCCGAACGACATCTGCTCGATGGATGTAGAAATGGGCGCGTGCCATGCGGCATGCTTGGAGGGCTCGCCTGTCGTGGACCTCGAAACCGGCGAGCCCGTGGACGGGCCGGCACATACCTTCCGATATGAGGAATGTGAGCCGAATGGCGGCTGGCCCTATCAGAAGACCTTCGACGCCATCTCGGCCGCCACCTCGATCACCGGCGGCGGCAAGGTCGAGCACGGCGGCGCGGCGATCGCGATCTCGGTTACGAAATTCGCCGAGGCGTTCGGCCCGATGCCTGTCCTGTCCTCGGTCCCCGTCGGCTGGAAGATGATGCCGCCGGCTCCTACGGACGAGATGAAGAATGCTGTCCGCAACATCGCCGGCGCCCAGGCTCTGGCGTTCGGCTTGGCGGCATACGGGACGTTCTTTGCGACCGCGCCCGCCCCCCAGCCTCCAGCAGAAGGAGGGTGGATGCCCAGCCAAGCCGTGAACGATGTCCTTGCGGAACGTCGTCGTCAGATCGAAGCCGAAGGCTGGAGCGTCGAGCACGACGACGCGCATGAAGATTACAGCCTTGCCAAGGCAGGGTGCATCTACGCTGTCGGCGCGACCATGAACGGCCCGGATCGGGCTGTGATGGATGAGTTTGGGGCATCCGGCACGCCTGCATGGATGAAAGAACTTTGGCCTTGGGACATAAAGTGGTGGAAGCCGAGTAGCCGCCGGCGCGACCTCGTCAAAGCCGCTGCATTGATCGTTGCTGAGATTGAGCGTTTGGACCGTCTCCCGCTCGCTCCGGCCAATGGAGGCCATCAATGAGCGGTGGGTCTCTGAATTACGTCTATGTCCAAGTCAACGATGCTGCGCAGGAGATCCAGCGCCGGGCGGAGACGACGCTTCAGCGAGCTTTCGCGGCGCACATGATGAAGGTCGCGACGGCTCTCCACGATATCGAATGGCTTTTCTCTTGCGACACTGGTCCGGGCGACGAGGTCGAAGCGATCAAAGCCGTTCTTGCCGACGATGCCGAAATCAGGACGGCTATAGAGGAGGCCGAGCGCGTCAAAAACGACCTTGAGCGCCTCGTATACGAAGCCCTCGCTGCTTACGAGGTGCGCTGATGGCGGCCGGCTGGCGCGACAATAGAGGCAGGTTCCACGAAGTGCCCGGCGCGCAGCCGGGCCAGTCATGCCGGGTGGACACGGGCGCGGGCCTTTGCTTCGTCAAGGTCTGGGATGAGCTTGATCCCGATCACCAGGCGACGCCGCATCTGCGATCGTCAGAATACCGGGAGAGGAGCGACGAGTATGTCGTGAAATGCTCCTGCGGCTGGTATTCTTTCATCGCGGGATGGGCCTATACGTCCGAGAAGTCGGCGGAAGCTGAAATCCAGCGGCGGTTCGCTGCGCATATCGAGGAGATAAGAGGGTGAGCGCAATTCTTTCCGCGTGCGGGTTATACCGGTATCGTCTTGAGCGCAGCTTCGCCGCGCCGGCCGACTGGCCAACCTATGCTTTCTTCGGCGTCAACGGCTCAACGGCCGACGCGACACGCGATGACCACACAGTGAGGAAATGGATCGGATTTTGCCGCACCTTCAAGGCGAAGCGCTTTGTCGTCGGCAATGCGTTCGCCTTCCGGGCGACCGATGTCCGCGAACTTGCCCTCGCGGCTGACCCCATCGGCCCGGCCAATGACCGCTATCTCGCCGAGATCATCGCCGAAGCGATGTCTTCGCCCTACGAGCAAGTCGTGCGGGGCATAACTCAGGTGGGGGTCTCCCTCGCCCAGTTGAACGAAAAGCTTGCTTCTATGGTCAGCACCAAGGCCGGCGATGGCCACCATAAGGACGAGCGAAACCCTCCCTGACGAGGATCGCGCCAGCATCGGCGTTGCCGCTGACCAAGCGCCCAAGCGCACGCCGGTAGCGATCCTTCCCGTCGAGCACAAGCTCCCATTCTCGCGAGTTCAGCAACGCAAGCAGCCGGTCGCGCGCAGCCTCACCGCGCTGCCGCTCGCTGGCGCATTTCGCGTCGGTGATCTCCGGCGTGTCGATATCCGCGAGCCGGACCTTCATGCGGCCGAGCCAGAACGTATCGCCGTCCACGACGCAATCATGGCGGAAACCGCCCTTGCAAATCACATAGCTGGGGCTTGTTGCGGCCGTTGACGATGCACCGGCGGCGCTCCCCATCAGGCCTGCGGCGATCGAGCCAGCTAACGCGGCAACGTGACATAGGCGTAACATCGCAAAACCCCTGCAAATCAACGCGTTTCGCGTAGATATTCTCATGCAGTGACATTTAGTGACATAGGCGAAGAATGTCACACATTTCCGACCGCGAAGCGGATTATCCAATCGTTTCAACGTCAAGCCGCAACGGCCAAAACGGCCCGTTCCCGCCGCGCATCGTGAAACTTTCTTGTTTCGCCAGACATTTCAAACCACTTAGCGCATAAAATCCCGCATATTTTACACTAGGAAGTGTAACAAGTTGGATTTCTTCAGCTTTACAGTTGAGACAAATCGCGGCTTTTCTTCACGCGAACAGCCTACCCGTGCGCGCAGCGACAAGAGAGAGATGCAGCGCAGCGTGAAAGGAGCCGGGGCGACAAGCCCCGAGCGGATGTCACGCAAGCGGGCTGCTCCTGCCTCTCTTCACTCCATACCCCTCTATTATCGGATACACGCGCGATGGCGATCATCATCGTTCGACCGCTCGACGACGTGATCAAGCGTTTCGGAAACCAGCTCGGCGCGGTCGGCAGCGCAAAGGCCCATAAGGCCCTTGCGCGCGCTGTTAACCGGGTGACGAACACGGTCCATGGCCGCGTGATCAAGGCCATCCGAAAGCAGTCTGATATCCCGACCGCGATCGTTCGTCGCCAGGTCAAGAAGCGCCTTGCCTCGACAGCAGAAGGCTCGGTGATCGAGGGTGTCGTCTGGGCGACAGGGTCGCCCATCTCCCTCAAGTATTTCCGCCCTCGCCAGATCAAAGCCGGCACGAAGGCGAAGTATGGAGGAAAGTGGCATCTCCACAAATCTGCCTTCATGGGGCCACGGCCGGGAACGGTATCGAAGAAGCTCGGAGGAAACGTCTTCGTTCGAACATCGGGCAACCGCTTCCCCATCGAGAAGCTCTTCGGGCCATCGGTTCCCGAGGAGTTGGTTCGAGGCGAGAGCGAGCGCATCTTCCGTGAGACCGTGGCTGACATGCTTCCCGCCCGCGTCGCCCACGAACTTTCTCAGATGCTGAAGGTCTAGAGGAATGCGGAATACATCCAACGATCGGCGCAGAAAGTGAAAGAAAGTTGGAAGAAATCCAACTTTATTCTTGCATGTCTCGGGTGAGGTGTGGTATGATGGGCGACCCCACCATGACCCCACCCCCCCCTCTTAGGGACCGTACCCAGCCACCGCCTTACGCGGGGCCAGATCCC